>Ga0209093_1000006_pt1 | contig 167303 bp, 140 predicted proteins | sample SidtaG_4_FD_187450 | JGI IMG/M metagenome (GOLD analysis project Ga0209093, IMG submission 187450) | Marine algal microbial communities from Sidmouth, United Kingdom - Sidmouth_Male1 metaG (SPAdes) (version 2) | ecosystem: Host-associated > Algae > Red algae > Unclassified | place: Sidmouth...
TGGTTTGGAGGGTAGGAATCTAACCTACATGACACAGAGTTTTATATGAACCTTTAAAGGTTCATATAGTACCTACTTTTCTTTAAGCTTATAATGGCTGAAAGCCTTTCGGTACAACGAATCGCACATTCAAAATCATAAAAACCACATCACCATAGTTTTACTGTGATGGTAGACTATTTGTTCGCAAAGCTCACAGGTTTTTCATCCCAACCTTGAATCGAAGATTACAAGGTGGGAATTCTCACCCTAGAAGGTTAAAATATGGGTGATTATTATGGCGATCGCATCTATTTATAGTAATTTGCTGGTAGATGTTGTTTGGGAAACGCAAAATATTCTGGTATTTCATCACTGGTACGTTCATGCTGGCAGACTTTTGCGCGATGAAGCTGGCGTTTTAATCATTCATTAAACTATCTATAAAAACGCGCTATAACTTTAGTTGGTATAAAGCTACTAATGTTTTGAGATTATGGTTAAGATTCTGCATTTGTCTGACATTCATATCGGCAGCGGTTTTTCTCACGGGAAAATCAATCCAGAAACAGGAATTAATACCAGGTTGGAAGACTTTGTCAATACCCTGAGCATTTGCATAGATCGTGCCGTTAATGAGCCTGTAGACTTAGTGTTGTTCGGAGGCGATGCTTTTCCTGATGCTACTCCACCACCTTTCGTTCACGAAGCTTTCGCCAGTCAGTTTCGCCGTTTAGCTGATGCTAAGATACCAGCAGTATTACTAGTGGGCAATCACGATCAACATTCTCAGGGCAATGGTGGTGCTAGTTTATCCATTTATCGGACTTTGGTTGTACCAGGGTTTATTGTTGGGGACACAATTAAAACTCATCACATTACTACTAAAAATGGTGAGGTACAGATAATTACCTTACCCTGGTTGAATCGCTCTACTTTGTTGACTCGCCCCGAAACTGAAGGTTTAGCGTTAGCAGAAGTTAATGAAATGCTGATCGATAAGTTGCAACCAGTATTAGAAGCCGAAATTCGTCGTCTCAATCGCCATATTCCTACAATTTTACTCGCCCATTTGATGGCAGATCGAGCTAATTTGGGCGCAGAGAAGTTTTTAGCAGTGGGTAAAGGTTTTACTATTCCGATGTCGATGCTAACTCGTGCTGAGTTTGATTATGTCGCTCTTGGTCATGTTCACAAACATCAAAATCTTAACGCTAGTAACGATCCTCCTGTAGTTTATCCTGGCAGCATTGAGCGAGTAGACTTTAGCGAAGAAAAAGAAGATAAAGGCTATGTTTTATTAGAAACAGAAGCAGGTAAAGTTGACTGGGAGTTTTGTCCTCTTCCCGCCCGTCCTTTTCTAACTATTGAGGTGGATATTTCTCAACAAGAAGATCCTTTAGAATTTGTTTTAGCAGCAATCAATAAACAAGAAATTGAAGATAAGGTAGTGCGTTTAATTTATAAATTGCGATCGCAACAGTTGGAGTTGATTAATACCTCTGCAATAGATCGCGCCTTAAAGTCAGCCCACAGCCATAGCATTCGCCCCGAATTAGTCAGTCAATTAGCCCGTCCACGCTTACCAGAGTTAGGAGTTGGTAATACTCTCGATCCTTTGCAGGCTTTAAACACTTATTTAGACAATCGAGAAGATCTAAAGGATCTTAAACAAGATTTGATTGCAGCAGCAGAAGCTTTGTTGAATTAAGGAAAATCGACTATCGATCTATTAACCTTTGATTGGCAAAATAAGGTAGTCGTTCAAGATTATGCTGTCGCGGAAAATTACGGTAAATATAGTAGCAAAGATAAGGGAATGAAAGAGCAACTAATAATATATACCAGTGGAGATTGTCGATAAACTCTTGTCTAAATTCAACCAAACTAATAATGTGGGTACGATCCTGATTGCCGAAAAAATACCAATATATAATTTGGATTGTGACAATTAAATTATAAATAAAATGACAAAGAATAGGAACGGCTATTTGTTTGGTTGTTAAATACAAAATTGCTAAGGTAACGCCAAAAGTAAATAAAGAAATAAGATCGGTACGAAAATGAATCAGGGCAAAAATAACAGCAGACCATAATAAAGCTGTGACCGTACTTTTTTGCACCGCTAACTTTTGAAAAATAATTCCTCTAAAAAACAACTCTTCCATAATTGGCGCGAATATTAAAACGGCGATCGCAAAAAAAACATAGCCTAAAGGAGTTGTGGCATATACTTGATTAACCTGACCTTTAATATATTCAGGAATAACAAAGGATAGACCATACAAAATCATCGTGCTTGAACCTATAGCAAAAAAGTAATTAGCGATCGCTAATGCTAGAGGTAATTGGAAATTTATGTTTTTGAATGAACCAGTAAGTTGCTTAAAATTGATCTTGGCTCTTTTGATTTCACTAAAAAAATAGCCAGCCAAAACAATCTGAATAGGAATCCCTAAAAACAAGAGAAAATTTTTATTTTCTAAATAACTTTCTATTGATTTAATCTCTACTATACCCAAGAATAATAGTATTACCAAAATAATCGGGATCAAAATAATTTCTATGACGAAATAGCTAATAAAAATAGCTGAAATTCTAAATTTACTTAGTTGTTTTTCAGTAGAAAGATAATTATTATCTTGTAGAAAATTGTTCATATAACTATGATTTTTGTAAAATATGTTACGATTCAAAAACAATAAATTAATATTTCATAGGTTGCACTTATCTAAAATATGCAGCATCAATTTGCCACAGACTATTTTTTTAGATTGGCAATCGGCGAGGTGACCTAAGCTGTAGACAATATTCAAACTTTAGTTATTATTTTCAATAATAATCTTTTTATAGAACATGAAAATTTAAGATTTGATTTGGGAATTATATGTACTAACTAGCTGATGGCTCATAGAATGAGTAAAAAATAGTAACATGACGTTTGCTGTTCAAAATCATAGCTTTTCCCCCGATAATTAGTACTGATCAAGTGTACTTAATTTTTAATGACTATAGATAATCAGTCTTATTTATTCTTATCACATCTGCGTCACGAGCTACGGACGCCGATCAATGCCATTATTGGCTACAGTGAAATGATTATCGAAGAATTTGAAGATCTCGAGCGCGATTTTGCATACTTAAATCAACTGTTAGAAATTCGTGACTGTGGTGCAGAGTTATTAGTTTCCATTAATAATTTTCTCAATCCGACAACGCCACCGAGTAACCAGCTCGAACTAGAACAGATTATTACCAATCCCAAGTTAAAGGTTGAATTACAAAAACCAACTCAGTTGGTCATTAATAACTGTCAGCAATTAATTCAGGTTATTGAAGCTGAATTTGTTACTGACATTGATAAAATCGCTTGGGCTGCCAACAAACTTTTACAAGAAATCCAAGATTTACTTCAGGTTTCATCCCAAGTTAATCGTTTTAGGCAGCAAATAAACATTATTTACGAAGCAGTTGAAACAGAAAATAGTGTTTTAGAATCAAACATCGATACTATTATTGATTCGGCTATTTTATTGGTAGAAGAACCAGAACAGTCTTTGAATCCTAGCCAATATACTATTTTGATCGTTGATGATAATCCTATCAATCGAGATTTACTTTCCCGTCAGGTTGGGGCTCAAGGTTATTGTGTTGCCACCGCAGTAAATGGTAGGCAAGCGATTCGGATGATTGAAACAGGAGCTTATGATGCCATTTTGCTAGATATTTTAATGCCAGAAATTAACGGCTATCAAGTTTTAAAATGGATTCGTACAGGGGCTTGGCGACACATTCCGACCATTATGATTTCTGCCCTAGATGAAATTGATAGCGTAGTTAAATGTATTGAAATGGGGGCAGCAGATTATTTAGTAAAACCTTTTGATCCTACCCTGCTCAAAGCTAGATTGAGAGTTTGTCTAGAACAAAAAAGGTTGCAAGATAATGAGGCATCTTACATAGAAAAGTTAGCTTTAGCTAATGAAGAAATTCACACTCTCAATGATTGTTTACAAGAAGAGAACATGAGACTCAGTACTGAGTTAGAGGTTACTCGGCGTCTACAAATGATGTTATTACCTAAAGAAAAAGAACTGAGCCAAATTGAAGGCTTAGAAATTGCTGGCTTTATGGAACCTGCTGATGAGGTTGGGGGAGATTATTATGATGTTTTGCAACATCACGGACGAGTCACGATTGGGATTGGCGACGTAACGGGACATGGCTTAGAAAGTGGGGTGTTGATGCTGATGGTACAAACTGCGGTTCGTACCCTTATGGAAAACAATGAAACCGATCCCAAAAAGTTTTTTGAAGTTCTCAATCGCACTATCTACAAAAATTTACAGCGTATGGATTCGGATAAAAATCTTTCTCTGTGTTTAGTTGATTACCACGAAGGCATTTTAAATTTGAGCGGTCAACATGAAGAAATGTTGATAGTTCGTGCTAAAGGAGAAATTGAGCAAATAGATACTATCGATTTGGGGTTTCCTATTGGTTTAAAAGAAACAATTAGAGACTTTGTGTTTCAAATTCAAGTAAGTTTAAATCAAGGAGATGTAGTCATACTTTATACCGATGGAATCACCGAGGCGGAAAATGCTAGAGGAGTACATTATGGACTAGATCGCTTATGTACGGTTTTAAAAGAACATTGGCAAAAATCGGCTCAAGAAATTCGACATGCAGTAATTGATAATCTGCGATCGCATATTGGTGTAGAAAAAGTATACGACGATATAACCTTAGTTGTCCTCAAACAAAAATAGATCCCGATTGTGTATAACCAAAACTGTTAACAGAATTGATATCTCAAGTATCTCTCAACAAGTTGTATGAATACTAGTAATGTTGCTGTTCCAGGAGTCTTAGGTGACTTCATTCAAGATTTGCCCTCTAGTCAAGAATATTTAATCTTAAGTTTCTCCCCTGGTTCGATTCCTCTTCGTCAAAGATGGCGCAACAACTATCTTTCAGCCGATTTTTTGGCAAATTATCTCAGTACATTTTTCTTGAATAACGAACATCAGCAAACAGGATGCAACAAACAGGCTGAAGTTAAAAGTGCAGTTAACTATATTGCCAACGAATTATTAGAGAATGCTATGAAATATGGGGTAAAAATGTCTCCTTTTCCGATTAGTATTCAAATTCATCTCAACCCAGATTTGATCGTTTTTCAGCTAACAAATAGTATTCGCTATGAGCATACTCGAAAATTTCAAGAACTGATTAAAACTCTATTGAGTGGCAATCCTGAAGAACTCTATCTCGCTCAATTGGAAAAAAACGCTGCAGAAGAAGGTAACGAAGAATCAGGTTTGGGATTATTAACGATGTTGAGTGATTATAGAGCAAAATTAGGCTGGAAATTTGAAGTTTTACCCGAACAAATCACCGAAATGGCTGTAACTACAATGGTACAGCTTAAAATTTAACTTATGATTTTACCGATGAAGCTTTTGATCGAGGTTAAGATAGCGAACAAAGCGATCGATATCTAGCTCTAAGATTGGTAATTTGAAGTTACAAACAAACTCGTAATTCATTGAATAATATTTTTTTAAAGATAACAATGGAAATTAAAACTGAAAATTACAAAATTATTTATGACAATGTATCTCACCGTATTGTCATAGATGGTTCGTTACGTCTCAACGGTACAGCTGAATATGCTCCTATTACAGAGTTATTAAATAGTGTGGCTCAACAAGAACCCGAAAAAATTATTCTCGATCTCAAGGAACTTAATTTTCTCAATAGTTCTGGTATTAGTATTTTATCCAAATTTGTGATTAGTATTCGCCGACGCAAAAATATACAAATGGTAGTGATTGGAGCGCAAAAAAATCCTTGGCAAGGCAAATCACTAAAAAACTTACAACGTCTGATGCCTTCTCTAAAATTGGAGATGAAATAAATAATTATTAATACTATTTATTCATATTTTTTCTAATTTGTTCTAACTCTTCATCTACTTCCCATTTTTGAAACTCTGCTTCTAAAGGATCGGCACTACGACTATTTGGTGCTGAATTTGCACCACGATCCCAACCTACTGTGCCACTAGAATATTGTTGTTTAGATTGAGCGGTTTTGCTTTGAGTTGATTGAGTTTTTAATTCTTGACGTTTTTGTTGGACTTGCAATAACAACTCTTTGGCTTTGACAGCACGTTGTTTTACCCCTTCCATTTGTCCCCATACTTGATTACCCTGTCTGAGTAATTCTGCTTCTCTTTCTCTGGCAGCATCTGCTAAATCTAAACGTTTTGCCGATTCTGCCTTACCAATTCTGCTATGCCAAGTTTGAATGTTGTTGGCAATTTCTAAAATTCGCTCTTGAAGATTTTTTTCTTCTAGCTGTAACTTGGTAATAAGTTTTCTAGTATCTTGTTCTTGCTCTCGTAGCTGTTCTTCAATTGCCTGTAATTCTAAATGAGGATTATTGCGGATAAACTCGTCAAGTCGCTCTTCTAAAAAATTGTTAATGTCATCGAATAAACCCATGATGCTGTCAAAAAAGAGATTAGATATTATTCATATCTTAAAACGTTTCTCCCACAGCAATCGAACGTGTTTGTTCACTATCGCTTATTCTGGCTGAATTATGGCTCACCGATTCTAAAATCCACTCACTATTACCAATTTTTTCTCCCAACCAAAATCTTCTGGTTTGACCATTGACTTTGATTAATGCAGCAGTGCGATTTTCTCCTAATTCTAAAATACCAGTAAGAGTATGTTTGATCGCAGGTTGAGTCTTGATTGCTGCCAATTTAGTAGGTGCTGCTGTACTTTCAGTAGAGAGAGAAGTAGGTGCCGGTAAAGGAGGTGGTGCGGGAATTTTGAGAGCTTCGGTAGCTAAATTAGGTCGAGGTTGAGCGATCGCTGTTGGAGTTGTCGGCGCGTTATTATTAGATACTTGCCCCAAGGCGGGGGGAGTAGAGTTGGGAGTATATACGGGTACATAAACTACTTCTCGATCGCGATCGGCATCTTTTTCGGTTTGCAACTTACTCTCGATCGCCGAGACAGATTGCTCCATGTATTCAATAAATTCTACATCTGATTTGGAGATGGTAATTTGTTTTCCTCCCATCAAAGTAGTTAAAATGCTGCTGGCGCGATCGCCAAATAACCACCAGAGAGCAAAAATACAGTAGCTAGAGACTAAAGCAAATAGTATTTTACCTAAATAGTTTTTCGGTTTTGATTTTTGGTAATTTGACGATTTTTCTGTATCAGAATTTTTGACTATTTCTGCCAAACTTAAGTTGTAATTGTCGGAGTTAGACTGATACCAATTAGTATCAATAGTTGCAGAGCGATCGCTAGTATTGACAATTGCCGAACTTATAGTTGCTTTTTGAGGCACAGAGTCCCAGGTACTTTGCGGTGGCGAAGCCAGTCCTTCGGACTCAGCTAGGTTGTTGGGCTTGTCGCGATCGATTTGCTCTAAATTCTCTTTGTCGGCAGGAGTTATCTTCCGAGATAGGTTGAGACTCTCGATAAAAGAAAATTTCTGAATTACTTGCTGATGACTGGCATCCCTGAGCATGGAGTGAATTGTCAGCGACTAATTTAACTCATCCAACATAAGCGGGTTAATTTGTCTGTGCCATAGTATATATCACCAGATTAAATACTCGCTTAGTTTAGGATCTGGTAGATATACGTAACGGTTGCGTAAAGAAGCATAGATTTAGATTATCTTGCTCTATCCTAAAAGAATAGCTGACTAATAGGAGCAGGAATCATTTCGCCACGAAAGTCTAGTATCTGAACTATCATTAGATAGGCGATCGCAATTAGAACGGAAATTGCACCTGTTAGTATTGCAATAAATTTGCCTCGATCCATAAGTTGTTTTTTTTTGAGAAGTGGTTATTGCTAATTCTATCTCAAGAGTAGCAAGAGGACTACATGCGGGCATAGCCCTTTGTGTTAAACCGCCTAAGGGGTTAACGGTGGGAGAACGTCAATTATTACTTACCTATGGTGAAATTATCCCCAAATACGACGATTAAGATTGAGATCATTTACGATCCCAATCATTAATTGCAAGTCTAAAAAATACTCTCGTAAGGGAGCAAAGGATGTCATATTTTTAAGCAATTTAGGCTGAAAGAGACGATAGCGATAGGGAATAGCTATATAAACAAAACCATCGATAAAAGAAAGGTATACCTTACGTTTAGCTTTTTGATTAAACTCTACCAAACGACTCATCAAACTTGTAGAGAGAACGTAACGCGATTCTATTTGATTATCACCATAAACTTGAAATATTTTCTGAAACTCTGGATCTTCTAGACTAACGATTTCTCCCTGCCAGTTGTTTTTCAATAAAATTTTGTTTTTTAAATCATTGGGTAAAACAAATGTTCGACTAACAAAGTTTTTGGAAAATTTGGCTTGAAAAAACAAACCGTGAAACAGCATTGATTCGCCAAAACTATCTTTCATCTCTAGTTCATTAAGATGACCACCTCGGACGTTCTTAACAAAGATTTCAGCAAAAAATATATCGGTATTGCCAATAGTTCCATATACGCAATCTTCTTGCTCTAAAGAATCTGGCTCTTGTAATTCATCTCTAAATAGTTGACTATTGGTAAATCCTAAAATAGTTTGACGCTTATCTTCTAAAAATAATTTATTGGCATAACTAAGCTTGCCATCTTCACCTATAAAGTTAACAATCTTTTCAATAATATTGCGTTTAAAATTCAAACCATAAACATGAATACATCCGCGACAAAAAATAATCCAAATAGGTAGGATTAAACTAAGAAAGGTAAGATAAAAAACGATATTATCTTCTCCTTTAACAAAATTTAAGATTATTTGACAAATAACCCAGGTAATAAATAAACAGATAATCCCTGAAACTACAATCGTGCTTAGAGTTTGAATCCTGTTTTTCTCTAATTCCCTAAGACTACCTAACAAATTATCCTGACAATATTGCTTAAACTCTGCTAAGTTTTTTTGTTTAATAGTAAGAGATTTAATCGTAGGTTTAACTACTTCTTGATTATCTTGTTTTTGAATAATTTCTTGATGAATTTGTGGTGCTAGAGTAGCCATAAAGTTTGTTCCCCAGAGGGAAATAAGATTACTGTCGCTAGCTACCATTGTTTGACAGAGTGCGATCGCCTGTTCGGTTTGATTGTTTTGAGAATAGGCTTTAGCCAGATTACGCTGAATATTAAAATATTGCTGGTGACTGGAGATAACTGCTACTGATAGCTTTTCAAAAATATCAACTGCTGCGGTGAAATTACCCTGATGTAAATTGCGATCGCCTTGAATAAATAGTCGATCTATTTCCTGTGGTGATAATGATTGATCTGATTTGTCCACCATAATAAATAACTAATTCAGTAATCTACCGACATCAACATTAGCTCTTTCTTCAGCAGGAGTTACAAATAACTCTTTAGGCTGGTATTGCATATAGCCAGCAACCAAGTTACTAGGAAACATTTCAATCGCATTGTTATAGTCGGTTACGGCACTATTATAAAAACGCCTAGCAGCAGAAATTTGTTCTTCAGTTTCGTTCAAAGATTCTAATAGCTGAGTAACATGGCGCTCGGATTTTAATTCAGGATAGTTTTCAATTAATGCCATAATATTACCTACGGTGCGGGTAATTTGATTTTCGACATTTAGCCTTTGTTCTGGACTAATATCATTTCCCATAGCACGCGATCGCAACCTGGTAATTTCTGCTAAAGTTTGTTGCTCAAACTCCAGATGATTTTTGACTACTGCTACTAAATTGGGAATTAAGTCCCATCTTTTTTTCAATAGAACATCGACACTAGAAAAAGATTTACTAACTTGATTTTTCTTGATGATCAGACTGTTATAAATCTGAATCCCCAGCATAAAAATGATCAAGCCTAGTACCATAACTACTATGGCAACTGATAATAATATAAATATAAATGGGTGCATTATTTTTAAATGAATTGCTCTAAAATTCTCCTTATATTTATAATTCCCAAAAAACTCTAAAATTATCTTGAACTCATTTGAGAATCTTTGAGAAGATAGAGTCAGACATTTAAAATCTAGAAATAATGGTATCTATATCCGATAAAATATTAGTTGCTGGTGCTACGGGTGGAGTAGGACAACTAGTTGTAGCTAAGTTATTGGCAAAAGACTTAAAGGTTCGAGCTTTGACTAGAAGCGAAGCAAAAGCAAAGTCGATGTTTGATGAGCGTGTAGAGATAGTTGAAGGAGATATCCGCTATCCTAATAGCTTAACTGAAGCTACCAACGGCATAGATTATATTATTTGCTGTGCAGGAACAACTGCTTTTCCCTCAACCAGATGGAATTTTGCTAATCTATTTCAAGCTTCCAATAGTCCCAAAGAAGTTGATGGAGAGGGAGTCAAGAATTTAGTATTAGCTGCCCCTTTGGAGTTAAAACGCTTTGTTTATGTTTCTTCTTGTGGGGTATTTCGCAAAGACCGTTTACCTTTTAATATTCTTAATGCTTTTGGCGTTTTGGACGCAAAACTGATGGGGGAAACTGCCATTACTGCTTCTAATTTACCCTATACCATCATTCGTCCAGCCAGGTTAATTGATGGTCCATATACTTCGTATGATCTTAATACTTTATTGCGAGCTAAAACAGACGGTAAAAAAGATGTTGTTGTGGAAATGGGAGATAATCTTAATGGTGAAACTAGCCGTATAGATGTTGCTAACGCCTGTGTCGAATCACTGTTTTACGAAACTACAGTTAATAAAGATTTCTCAATTATTAATTCAGGTGAAAGACCTAATATTATCGACTGGTCGAAACTATTTACTTCCCTATAAACTGAAATAATTGCCAATCATGTCAGAAAAAAGTGACATATATTTTGCTGCGGTAGGAGATGTTCACGGCAACATTTATACAATGCTAGGGCTACTACAAAGTTGGTCGCAAAAACACCAAAAAGAGTTATCTTTTGTTTTGCAAGTAGGAGATTTTGAAGCTCATCGTCATGCCCAAGACTTATTGAGTATGGATGCACCAACTAAATATAAAACCCTAGGAGATTTTGCTGATTTTTATACAGAAAAAGCATATTTTCCCTATCCGTTATGGTTTATCGGTGGAAATCATGAATCTTATGGCTGGCTTGATATGTTTCCCCAAGGGAAAGAAATTGCTATTAACTTTAACTATCTGGGTCGAGTTAATTCAATTGATTTGGCTGGATTAAAAATTGTCGGAGTATCGGGTATTTACAAACCAGAACTATTTGCAGCAAATAAGCGACCATCTGCAGCAGAAATAGAGAAGTATTCTAATAAGAAATATATTAGTTTTTTAGAATCTGAAATAGCTCAGGCAATAGATTACGATCGCGCGGATATTTTACTATTACATGATTGGCCCGCAGGTATTATTTCTCCAGAGGCTTTGAAGATATTTCAACAAAGATATTCTAATGCTAGATATCAAGAAATAGGCAATGAGTATGCTCGTTTATTAGTAGAAGCACTCCAGCCCAAATTGGTGTTATGCGGTCATTTACATTTTAAGTACCGCTATTGTTTATCTCTGTCGCCTGAGATCAATAGCAATATTTGTTGTTTGGCTAACGTACAACAGGGTAAAGATTCTCTGGCTGTATTTCGCCTCACTTCAGAATCCGAAATTATTGAAGTTGTAGATTAAAGTTGTAATTCTTTTAACGTATTCCACATCCTTTGGTGGCAATCTTTCTCGATTGAGGATCTTTAGTTAACTCCAATACTTTTTTAAATGCTAATGTTGCTGCATCAACTTGCTTTGACTCACATTGGCTAACACCCAGATAAAGCCAACTCATAGCCTGTTGTTCTAGAGTAAGATTGGAACGCTGTAAAATCTGAGTAAAAATAGCGATCGCCTGTTGATATTTGCCTAATTCGTATAAAGCAATTCCTTGTCCTTGTTTGGCTAATAAATCATTGGGTGAATTCTTTAAGGATTGTTCAAAAGCTGATAAAGACTCTTGATATTGACTGGTTTTAAGTAGATTTTGTCCTTGTTGATTAAAAGCGATCGCCAAATATTCTTTTTGCTGAGAATTATCGAATTGAGATTTACTAATTGATTCGATTGCCTGTCTGCTAGCATCTACCGCAGCTTCATACTGTTGAAGATTAGACAATACCCTAACTTTATTTAACCAAAATGTAGCCTGTTGAGGATCGTTATCGGTAGCCTGCTCAAAAGCCGATAGAGCTTGAGGATATTGTTCTAGGTAATATAAAGCTTCTCCCTGACAGTTCCATGCCACCCCAGATTTTGGCTTGGTTAAAGTGGCATTAGAACAAGATTGCAGCATATCTTGATACTGATTCAAACCCAAAAAAGCATAACCTCGATTAATCCAGATTCGATGGCGATTATTAATGTCTGTTCCTAACAAGCGATCGTAGGCATCAATCGCTGCGTTATATTTTCTTTGGACTAGTAAACTGTTTGCTTGTTTGAACTGCTCGATTTGCTGATATTTGTCGAACAAATTCATCCCTAACCAGCCAACACCACCAAGACAAATTATTAGAGTCAGTATTTTGATTAATCCTGAAGATTTTTGTTGATTCACACTAGCTAAAGTTGAGAATAAAGAGCAAGGGAGCTATATCTTTAGAAGATTTGTCAGGAATTAGAGAAAGAATAAACCAGTAGCCGAGAAGCAAACAAGAGTGTAGAAAGTCTAATTCCTGGGCATTTTTCGGGCTAAGGCAATTTCTAACCGATAAATATATCTTGACTAGCGTCCCCTTGATCCTCGTAAATATAGCCTACACAAGCATGGGAATTTTAACCATAAAAGTAGTGCCAACTTCCAATTCGCTTTCAACAGAAATCGTGCCCTGATGAAATTCTGCGTATTCTTTAGCGATCGCCAAACCCAATCCCGTTCCTTGATAGTTTTGGGAATTACTGGCACGATAGAAAGCCTCAAATAGATGGGGAATATCTTCTGGAGGAATACCAATACCGCGATCGCCAATAATAAATATTAATTCGGATTGACGAGCGCGTATTTCAAAATCAATAACGCTATCTTGAGGAGAATATTTACAGGCGTTAGTTAAAAGGTTAGTTAGGATGTAATTAAGTAATTTACTATCTAAATTGAATTTTGATTGCTCTGGCTGACAAACAAAATTAATTGTTTGCTTGTTGCTAAACGCTGCTTGGATTTCACCGATCACCCCTCGGCAAAATATGGCTAACTCCAGTGGTGCGGGATTAAACTGCAATTTACCTAGCTCTTTTTGACTAATCAGCAGCACATCATCCAATAAATTAGTCATTTTACTCACGTTGCGTCGTAGCTGCTGCAGAACTTGTGCTTTCTTTTCTGGAGTTAATTTATCACCATAAGCTTCTAAAATTTGTGCCATTCCCGAAATGCTGTTTAAGGGATTGCGAAAATCGTGGGATACCTTAGAAATAAAGCTTGATTTAATTTTGTTTGACTCTTGCTCTCGAACCAAAGAGTGATTTAGCTTCTCATGGGCTGCTTTTAGCTGAAGAGAATAAGAACGTGATCGCAACAATACTCTAATTTTAGTCCGTAGCTCGATCTTTTCAACGGGCAGATAAATCAGATCGTCAATTAATGCTTCTAAATGATCTGAAGATATGCCAACATTTTGTTGAGTAGTTAAAAATACAAAGGGTAAGTAGGTAGGAACAGCAATTTCTCTTCTAGCCAACATTTCTTCTCTTAGCAAATGAATGGCGGTAAAATCCATAAAACACAAATCGAAATCTTCTGTTACCATTTGCTTACCAGCTTCAGCAAAATCAGTCTCAACTCTGGGCGAAAGTATCTGATAGTATTTTTCTAGAGCTTGAGATAACAGCTGTCTATTTTGTTGGTGTTCGACTAATAAGAGAATAGTTTCCATTGCTCATTATTCATTATTCAGGTTTGGTTGTTATGGGAATACCGCTTAAAATACCTCGTAACTGGGTTAAGGGTTCTCCGACTTTGATGCCGTATTTAGTAATCTTAAATTCTCTCAAAGTGCGCTCAAAATCTGATATTCTCTTTTTTAACACGCCGATTGCCTTATGTAGCTCGCCGTTTAGTTCCAAATATCGCAGAAAAATTAAGTTATCCGCCAGGTAAGAAATACCTACTTCCGTTAGGCTAAATTCTCCTGTAATATTATGGGTTTCGTTGACTAAAATAACCGTAATTCCCCTATTTTTGAGGTATTGACACAGAGAATGCAGCTGACGTACCAAATCTTCCCCCTGCATCGATAGTTTGTAGCCAGAGGTACTGTCAATCATCACAATTTTAGCGTTATTTTCTTCTACCTCTTGACGAACTAGGTTAGAAAAATGATTGGGGGTATATTTTAAGGGTTCTATCGAAATCACAGATAGAGTACCTCGGTCGATCATAGTATAGGCGGGGATATTAACTGCTTCGCAACGCCTCAACAACGTTTCTAGACCTTCCTCGAAAGCATAGATTACCGAGCGCTCTCCTCTTCCTGCGGCTTCCTTCATAAACTGCATCCCCAGAGTAGATTTGCCCACTCCCGATGCACCACTAATAATAGTCACCGTACCTCTTTCAATCCCGCCATGGAGTAATTCGTCTACTTCTGGTATTCCAGAAGAAATAGCTTCACAAATGAATTTACGCTTGCAAACTACCGAAGTAGTGCAAGGATAAACTAACATACCGCGATCGCTCAAAACAACATCATGACGACCTCTAACAAAATCAGAACCACGAAATTTATTAACCTGAATCGAGCGTCGATCGATAGTACTATGTAGCTCTATTACCCCATCACTCATAAACTGAAGATCGTCATCAGGATGGCGCTCGCTTCCTTCGGAGGTGAATAATAAAGTAATATCGCGATCGACTATAAAACGCAAAAAAGACTGTATTTGCTTGCGAAAGTCAAAAGGATCGGCAGCTAAAAAGCGAAATTGAGTTATGGCATCGAGAAAAATTCGCTGAGGATTTATTTGCTCAATACCATCAATTAATTTTTTGGTGATGGGAGCTTTTTCTACTTCAGAAGGAGAAAAGATATCATAAGTTTGGTCTTTAACAAAAAAATCTGCTGTAGTACTAAGATCGACAAATTTCACCTGCTCTAAATCAATATCAATTAATTTAGCGTTGCGACGTAGCCTAGTTTCTGATTCGCTAAAACTAACAAATAAGCTCGTTTCTCCTTGAGATATTCCCTGATGAAGAAAATGAAATCCTAATGTTGTTTTACCGCTACCTGGTTGACCTTTAACTAAATAAGTCTGATTGCTAATTAATCCTCCTAATAGAATATTATCTAAGCCAGAAATGCCCGTTGATATACGATTGATTGTCATCTAGATCCTTTAAAAGAATATAAGCAATGAGCCTTCTATAAAATACCTCATCATTAATTTATACGTTAAGGCGATTTCAGGTTCTATTTTAAAAATACAATAAAACTTTTTAGGTAGCTCTGTGAAAAAATATATCCTGTTGACAATGTTAGCTAGCATTAGCACGAACAAATTATATATCCTAGTAAAAGATAGGATTTAGCTCTTATTCAATGTCCGCTTTAGGGACTTGCTTTTGAAGCTTAAGTTATACAAAACTTGACCTCAATCAAACTGACCGAGAAAATACCTGACAAATAGTACTTTAAGTAATTCTAGAATTTATGACTGCACAAGCACCAGCCAAAGAAAAACAAAATATTCAAGACTATAAAGTGGCAGATATTACCCTTGCAGAATGGGGACGCAAAGAAATCTCCATTGCTGAAGGTGAAATGCCAGCATTAATGGCAATTCGTCATAAATATAGTCAAAGTAAGCCCTTAAGCGGTGCAAAAATCATCGGCTGTATTCACATGACGATTCAAACAGCAGTTTTAATTGAAACTTTAATTGAATTGGGGGCTGAAGTACGTTGGTCTTCCTGTAATATCTTCTCTACTCAAGATCATGCTGCTGCTGCGATCGCTGCTGCGGGAATTCCCGTGTATGCCTGGAAAGGAGAAACAGAAGAAGAATATATTTGGTGTATCGAACAAACTTGCCACAATGCCGAAGGCGATCTTTGGTCTGCCAATATGATTTTAGATGATGGTGGCGATCTTACTGGTCATATTCACGAAAAATATCCTCAAATGCTCACTAGCATTCATGGTGTAACTGAAGAAACTACTACTGGCGTTCACCGTTTATGGGAAATGCTAGAAAATGGTGAATTAAAAGTACCTGCGATCAACGTCAATGATGCAGTTACCAAAACTAAAAATGATAACAAATACGGTTGTCGCCATAGTTTGAACGACGCGATCAAGCGTGGTCTAGATCACCTCATGGCTGGTAAAAAAGCTTTGGTTATTGGTTATGGTGATGTAGGTAAAGGATCTGTGGCTTCTCTACGACAAGAAGGGATGATTGTCAAAGTGGCTGAAGTAGATCCTATCTGTGCGATGCAAGCCTGTATGGACGGTTTTGAGGTAGTTTCGCCTTACATCAATGGAGTAAATGACGGTACGATCAACTCCATTAACCAAGAGTTATTGGGTTCTCTAGACATGGTAGTCACTGCTACTGGTAACTTTAACGTCTGTGATTCTAATATGCTCTCTAGCCTCAAAAAAGGTGCGGTAGTTTGCAACATCGGTCACTTTGATAACGAAATTGATACTGCATTTATGCGTAAAGAATGGCGTTGGGAAGAGGTTAAGCCTCAAGTACACCAAGTTTATCGCAGTAACGATCCTCTAGATTTCTTATTACTATTGTCTGAAGGACGTTTGGTTAATTTAGGTAATGCCACTGGACATCCCTCTAGAATTATGGATGGCTCTTTTGCTAACCAAGTATTAGCACAAATGTTCTTGTATGAACGTAAGTTTGCCGATCTTTCAGATGCCGAAAAAGCTAACTCGATTACCGTAGAAGTATTACCTAAGCAACTTGATGAAGAAGTTGCTCGTTATATGGTGGCTGGCTTCGATGGTGTAATTACTCAATTAACCGAAAAACAAGCAAAATATATCAACGTACCTGTTGAAGGACCATTTAAGACTGACGCTTATAAGTACTAAATAGGGCGTTGTGCGATCAGTAGTAACGTTGCTTTGACTATTCGTAGCTAATAGCTATTAAATACTAAAAAAAGGGTGGGCATTTGCCCGCCTTTTACTTTATTGTTGTTTATTGATCTATTAATATTGTTGAAAAAAGTTTAAATTTTAAGATGGCTAAACTCTCTGTCGAACTAAATCGTTATTTTTTTGAAGAAGCAAGAACTAAAAAAGTAACTTTATCAGATATTTTAGCTTTAACTGGAGAGAGAGTATTTGGCTTTTTATTAGTAGTTTTATCTTTACCTTCTGCTTTACCAGTTCCCGCTCCTGGTTACTCCATTCCGTTTGGCATTGCCATGTTTTTTTTAGCAATACAGTTAGTAGTTGGACGCGATCGCCCTTGGTTTCCCGAAAAACTCTTACAAGGTTCGATGAAGCTCGAAACAGTGCAAAAGTTTGTCAAAATGGGTCTGCCTTGGATCGAAAGAATTGAAAATATTACTAAACCCCGTCTGGCTTATCTTTGTACCAGTATCCCAGGTAAAATTATGCTTGGTTGTGCGATCGCGTTGATGTCGGTGTCGATGATGATTCCCATCCCAGGAACCAATACTTTACCCGCGATCGGTATTTTTGTGACCGCTTTTGGCTTACTTGAAGATGATGGCATCATTTGTATTGCAGGCTTATTTATTTGCGCTCTCGGACTAACATTAACTACATCGATCTTGGTCTTTGGTGCAGTAGCAGTAGAAAAATTCATCGATCTAATCAAAGGTTACGTAGGGGTCTAGCTGCTGATTTTTTTCCTCTATAGCTATAACTAATAACCAAAAGCTAAGATGAACGAAGTTAATTTACATCAGGCATAGATCGCAGATAATGCTTCGTTTGCAAAATTTAAGTTATCATCCTCCTGCAACTGTCGAACCAATCCTTAAAGAGATCAACCTCGAACTATTACCTCAGCAGTTAGGATTGATCGTTGGTAAAAGCGGTTCGGGTAAAACCACAATTCTCGAAATCTTGGCAGGATTAGCCGAACCCACTAAAGGACAAATATTCTGGCGTACTAAGCAATTAACGGATCTCGAACTACAGCAGCTTGCAGGACTAGTATTTCAGTTTCCTGAACGGCACTTTTGTGGTGGTACAGTTCTCGAAGAATTACGTTTAGGTCATCCTGAATTAAATATAAAACGGGTCAAAGATGCCTTGAGCGAGGTAGGATTAGACCATATATCTTTAAATATATCTCCCCACGCTCTTAGTGGAGGGCAACAGCGTCGTTTAGCTCTAGCGGTACAGCTAATTCGTCAGCCTAATGTGCTGATGTTAGATGAGCCGACAGCGGGTTTGGATTGGTCAATGCGAATTCAGCTAGCCAAATTATTAGCCAAGCTTAAAGAACATTGGACGCTTTTGGTGGTAACTCACGATCCTGGAGAGTTAATTGAAATAGCCGACCGTTGCTGGACAATTGACCAAGGGAATCTCAAATTCACTGAGCCAGTTGCATTGAATAAGTAATTTAAAAGCCCATGAGTCAGATCGAAACCAATAAGTTGCCCCAGATGAACACCTTGTGGCAACAAACCCTTAACTGGCAACCCAATGCAGAGCAAGAAGAACTGTTTCAACAGGTTTATCAAGAAATATTAGAAGGAAATCGCTATCAAAATCTGACTCGCATCACTACCCCCGAAGACTTTTGGGAAAAGCACCTGTGGGACTCTTTATCGGGTATGGTTGGTTTAACCAAAGATGAAATTAATCAAAAGCTAGAAGTGATTGATATTGGTACGGGACCAGGTTTCCCTGGAATACCGTTAGCGATCGCCTGTCCTAATTGGAAAGTAACTTTACTAGACTCTACTCGGAAAAAAATTAATTTTGTTAACGATCTAATTAATAAATTAGGCATTAAAAATGCTACAGGAATAATTGCTCGCGCCGAAGCTTTAGGCAGAATTCCAGGCGATCGCCAAAGTTATGATATTGCTATAGTTCGAGCAGTTAGCAAAGCTAACGTCTGTGCAGAATATGCCTTACCTCTGGTCAAGATAGGCGGGTTGGCTATCCTCTATCGCGGACATTGGAGTTATGAAGATACCTCTAGTTTGAAATATGCAGCTGGAAAATTAGGTAGTAAGATTGAATTGATTTATCCGTGGGAAACGCCTCTTTCTCAAGGAGTGCGCCATTGTATCTATCTGCGCAAGCACTCTGGCACATCAAAGCAATATCCTCGCGATATTGGTATTCCTGACAAGCAACCTCTTTAACAGATTAAATATTTTTGATATTTATAGCTGTTTGACGCTCAACTAAGAACCATATTGACGATACCATCGGCAACTTCATTAATCGGTAAAATTAAATCTACACAACCAGTTTTGATCGCACTTTCGGGCATACTAAAAACTTTAGCAGTCTGGCGATCTTGGGCTATTATTTTGCCTCCCATTTCACTTACTACCTTGACCCCTTCTTTGCCATCGCCATCACAACCAGTCAGTACTACTGCTACTGCTCTTTCTTGATAGCTATGAGCTAGAGACTTAAATGTATATTCCGCCGAAGGTCGAACAAAATGTTCTTTGGGCGCGTCAGAAAGATTTAAACTACCCTTGGTAACAATCAAATGTTTGTCGGGAGGAGCAACATAGATATTACCAGCCCGCAATTCCATTCCCTCTGTTGTTTCGTTAACCTGCAAAGGTGTAAGCCGATTTAAAATTTGGGTTAAATGGCTCTTATATCTGGGAGAGAGGTGCTGCACGATCAAAAGCGCACCAGGAAAATCACTGGGTAAAGCTGAAACAAGAACTTTTAGAGCCTCTATGCCACCCATTGAAGAGGCAACTGCAATAACTCGATTTGGCTCGCGGTCTTGAACAGCAATCCTGTTTTGATAATCTCTTCTCGATCCGTATCTTATTTGTGCTACCACTATTTTTATCCTTAATATTGGTCATATCTTGTCAAGATATAACGTTGCTTGTTATTAATGCTGCGATTAGTTTTGTCTCGAAACTTTCGGTTAATTGTCTAACTTAATGATCTTTTGTCTATTCTATAAGAGTTAGGTAAAAACTTTTTGATCCATAATTAACATTTAATATTATTTTATTTCTATTTTAGATGTAATCTTTTAAATGCACCTCTATCCAAGGAAATAACTATCAAAAGTAAGTTTGAAATATTTATAAAATATAGTAAATATACTAGGGTTTATCTAACAACAATGATGATAGTTAAATAGTTAGATAAACTAGATTTATTCAGTGAACAATTGCTATTGATTCAACTTTGAAGTCAAAATTAAGTAGCTACAATTTCTTAAATTAATACCAATTCTTAGGCGTAAGACATTCAAAATCCATTTTCTGTTGCGATCGCGGATGAGTAAAAGATAAACGATAAGCATGAAGAAAATAACCGCAATCGCCTGGTACGGGAATGGTTTTCTGCTTATCTGCAATAGGTGCAAAAGTTCCCCCAGCTATATATAAAGGATCGCCCCAGAGAGGATAGCCAACTGCTGCAGTATGAATTCTAATTTGATGAGGACGACCAGTATAAATTGTTATTTCGAGTAAAGTACGGTCTGGGTAACGCTGAATTACTCGGCTTTTGCTACGAGCATACTTACCATCAGATGTTGCCCCGTAGATATAACCCAATACAGGATGAGATATCTTGCCGATGGGTTGCTCGATAGTTAGGCGATCGCTTATAGTATTTCCTATTACTAAAGCACGATAAGTCTTTCTTAATTGGCAAGAGCTTTCTCCCATAGTGCTATTGCGCATTTGCTTGGCAAGACTAGATTTGGCTAATTGCGATCGCCCTAAAAGTAAAAGTCCTGAAGTACCTCTACCCAAACGATGAATGGGAGTTGGCGTATCTTCAGGATAAAGAGTTTTGAGTTGCCACCATAAAGTATGTTCTAAAAAACCGCCCCCTGGAATCACGGGAAGTCCAGAAGGCTTATTAATTAACAATAAATCTAAATCTTGGTATAAAATTTCAAATTCTAAAGGCACTTCAGGCTCAACCCAAGGTGCGCGGTGGTAAGTCAGACTATCTCCTGGTTGCAAAATGCGATCGCCACAGGCAATGCAACCATCAATCGCAATCTGACCCGATTCAATTCTACTTTGCCATTGACTTTGGCTAGAGTGACGATATTTATTTGTGTAATAATCTAATACCGTCTGTCCTGTATCTGTAGACTTTACTCGATCGCGGTAAATCCACCCATGATTCATTTTATGCTTTAACTACAGCAATTATTGCTCGTCGCTCCAGTTAAGAAATAGTTCCATGTCTACATAGGTTTCGCCATTCACCTTGGAAATGAGTTTGGAATCACCCCCGTTTAGCTCAACTGGACCACTTGCAGCCCACACGCGACGGTCTAAAATTCTGACTAAAGTATTGTTGGCGTCTGTACCAGGCTTAAAGGTAACAAGTAGTCCATCGGGTAAACAAGAACCTCCTTTGTAGGCTGCTACACACAAAGCTGGTAGGTTATTAATCGTATCTGCCTTGATGTACTTTAATGTGCCGTTATTATCAAACTTTTTGAATCGATTAGAAACAATTTGACAACGTTGTTCGGGGCTAAAAGGAGGGGGAAAAGAACGATCTGTCCATCTGATTAAGGGAATTGAACCTCTTTCGGTTTGTACCGTAGTAGACATTTGGTTAGTATCACAAGCAAAGCGATCTGCAAGTTGGGCTGGAGCAGATTCTACAGAAAGAGCGATCGCACCAGCAACTAGGCTTGACCCTAGTATGGCTTTAGTTAATAGATTTTGTTTCATGATTTTGACCGCGAAGTAATAAATTTTTAAAGACAAATATACGGATAAAAATACTTTTTGTGTATTTTTATTGTATTACTAAAAAGCAGACCTGATTAAATGAGATAAAATTCTTCATGCCATCGGATGCCTTATCTACATATAGTTCTGAGTTAATTTTAAGATGCAATCAAGCGCAACTTAAATTAAAAATTCATGGGATATTCGTCAAAAGTTATTATTTGCGATACCAAATAGCCAAAGAATTATCTTTGCCACCACTAACAACAATTTGACTATTAGCACTAGCAGCAATACTGTTTATTTTACTAGGATTAGTTGTTGTCAAACTTTGCTCTAAAGATTTGGTAGCAATATTCCAAATTTTGATACTGTGATCGCGACTACCGCTAATAATTTGTTGTCCGTCGCTACTGATAGCCACACTTTCCACTTTGTTCGTATGACCATTAAATGTATGAATTAGTCTACCTAAACTGTCCCAAATTTTAACAGAGCGATCGCCACTACCAGTAACAATTGTTCTGCCATCAGGACTAATTGCGATCGCTCTAATTTCTTCCTCATGACCTTCGGTACTATTTTTTAGCTCCCAATTACTTAAATTCCAAATCTTGACCCGTTTGTCTTGACCACCACTAACAACGGTATTACCATCTGCACTAATGGCTACACTCTTGACTTCATCCTCATGACCTTCGAGTGTACGGTCTAGCTTTTTCGTGTTGCGATTCCAAACATTAATTAAGTTATCGCCACCACCACTAATTATAATGTTGCGATCGCCACTAAGAGCAACACTATTGACGTGTTCTTCGTGACCATCAAAAGTCCATTCTAGCTTTCCCATACTTCGATTCCAAACTTTAACTAAGCCATCTTCGCCACCACTGACAATCGTACTACCATCATCACTAACCGCTACAGTTTTAACTCCTCCTTCGTGACCTGGGAAAGTTTGTTCTAATTTCCCAGTTAGTCCATTCCAAACCTTTACTTGATGGTCTTCACCGCCAGTAACAACTGTTTGACCGTTGGGAGTAATAGCGACGCTTCTAATGGCATCATCTCGATCTTCTAGATTTTGAGAAATATTATATGCCAGAGAATAACTAGAATTTCCTGCTACTGTCGGAACATAGGCTATTTCTGGCTGGGGTACTGGCTGGGGTACTGGCTGAGGTGCTGGCTGAGGTGCTGGCTGGCTAACTTCTGGTTCTTCGTATACTTCTTCTTCAAGTTCTTCAGGTAATTGTTCTACTTCAAACTGATCTTCGGGTAGGTGGTTAAAAGACAAAGAAATAAACAAATTGATGGGAATTCCCCGACTAATATCACGACCGCTTCTGATATCTCTTTCTGCTTCCCCATTAATTCCTACCAAGTAGCCTTGCTCGTTTAAGATTGCCCCGCCACTACTCCCAGGAAGAGTTTCGTTGGTATAAACTAAGGCATAGCCTTTTTTGTTCTGGGGGTTTTGCAGTACGTCTTGTCGAATACTTCTGATTTTGCCATCAACAATATCTAGATCAGCTTGAATTGCAGGGAAACCAGCCACATAAACTAATTCTAGGGGAGCAATTTCTTCTGAGTCACCTAGTTCGGCAGTTTCATAATAGTTTTCGCTTTTGAATTGTACGACCATCAGGTCTAAACCAGGAACTTCCTCTTTATAGGTAATCTCGTGTTTTTCTCCATCAGGAGTATAAATCTCGTATTCACCTGTGTTTCCTGCTACGTGCTGATTGGTTAAAACGGAATATACGTCATTTTTGTAGTTAAATAGTACTCCAGAACCATTAACTTGGCTCTGAGATTCGACAATTTTGACAGTAATACTTTTGGCTAAATTACGAATTTCCTGTTGATCTAAGGGTTGACTCCAGGCATTATTTGACTTGAAAGGAGACAAAGCGATCGCACTACCGAAAACTGCTGCTGTAATAAGCTTTTGATAAAGTTTCATCGCTGGATATCAAATTAAATAGTTGAACAATTTATATAAATTTATTAAGTTAGCAAATGACAATAAATGCTCTGTTCATCGGCTAACTTGCTCAAATTATCATTATCTTAACAAGTTGAATTAAGTTCAATCTGCAATCTACTGAATATATGTATTCTATGATGATCGCGATGTGTTGATCTGCTTCATTACCCAAAAGTAGCGTAAATACTGATTTTTTTGCAGATATCTACCGATGCCAACTGTGAGCGATCAGACTTATAGTTTTATATAAGTAAATAATTAAAAATTAAATTTATCCATAGTAATAAAATATGATATTTACTTTACTTAATAATTTAAAAAAGCAATCTTTTACTGGTGTTGTCCACATTAAAACTAAAGAAAAAGAAGATTCTCTTCATTGGAAAGTATATTTCAATCAAGGTAAACTCATTTGGGCCAATGGAGGCATGCATCACAATCGCTCGTGGCAAAGACACTTAAGTAAATATTGCTCTAAGATTGATTTTAAGCAAATTAATTTTCATAATAGCCAGCAATATCGATGTGCAGAATATCATAATATAAGTATTTTGTTAGAAAAAGATTTGATACCTAAAGAAGTAGTTATACAGCTTATTTCCAGCAAAATAGTCGAAACATTTTTCGATCTTTTTCAACAAGAAAAGTCTCAACCTTTAAAACTAGAAGAAGAAAAATTATCTAGATCAACTATGATTGGCGATAATTTTGGTTCGTCTTTAATTGATATTGATCTAGAATTAGCTTTTAAACAGATGCAGCAACAATGGACTGCCTGGATCAAAAATGGTTTTATCTCAGTTTATCCCGATTATGCTCCCACAATAAAAAGTAAAGAACAGTTGAAAAACGCTGTTCCTGCTGTTGTATATCAAAATTTTACTAAATTGCTAGATGGTCGTCGTAGCCTAAGAGATCTGGCAGTAGGAATGAATAAAGATATATTATTACTTACTAAGTCTATTTATCCCTACGTTCAAAAAGGGTTACTAGAGCTAGTAAAAGTTCCTGACCTCAATTTGAACCAAGCTATTGTCAATAAAGCTCCACAAAACAAAATTGCCAGAGGAGTATCTGCATCAGTAGAGCAGCCTCTAATTGCCTGTATTGATGATAGTCCGCAAATCTGTCAAATTATGAAACAGATTATTACAAGAGCTAATTACCGTTTTGTAGAAATTCAACAGCCAATACAAGCTGTTCCTAAATTAATTAGTGTTAATCCCAAAATGATTTTTTTGGATATAGGAATGCCGATTTTGAATGGCTATGAAGTCTGTACTCAAATTAGAAGAGTTTCTAAACTACAGGAAGTTCCTATTATTATGCTGACAGGTAATGATGGTGTATTTGATCGCGTCAAAGCAAAAGTTTGTGGAGCATCAGACTTCATTTCTAAACCAATAGAAGTAGACAAAATTTTACAAACTATTGATAAGTTTTCTACTCCTAATGCTCCAACGATGATGACAATAAATAGTTGATAATTATGACTCCAGCTGATAATAATTTTTTGGAATAGATCTAATATCTTAGTAAACAACAGAATTTATATCCTAATTTTTACCAAATACAATATGTAAACAATTTTATCTTAAGTATTCTTACTAATTACACTATATTATTTTTTATTTATTATTTTAAGTAAGCTATTGATTAATAAAAAACCATTTTAATAAGGAAAACTTTCTAAAATCAAAGGTATAAATTAACTTTTGTTATCAATTTTAGTAAAACCAAAGTAAATCTTGATTTTGTTATGATTTGCGCTAGACGAAACTATATAAAATTATGAATAACAAAAGCCCAAATCAGCTATCCAATAATTTGATATTTTTCAAAAAAAAGCAGTTTACTGGTCAGATAAATATTCAGGGCAGTGCTAAAATTATTTGGAGAATATATCTTTGTTTGGGTAGACTAGTTTGGGCAGATGGGGGAGTTCATCCCCATCGCTCTTGGAAAAGATTAATTGATAAATACTGCCCGCGAACAGACTGGTACTCCATAAATCTTGACTTTGCTAGACAATCCGACTGTGGAGATTATCACGTTTTGACATCATTGTTAGAACGCAAAATAATTGGTAGAGAACAGGCAATCGAGCTAGTTAGAAGTAAAGCTACTGAGATCTTATTCGATTTATTACATTTAGAAGCCAGACAACAATTAAGAGTAACTTCAGAAGAAGCATCGACTTCCTCGTTTTTGACTTCTGGTATGCAAATGTCTGTTTCCCTGGTAAATATCGAGCAAGTTCTTGATGAAGCCGAGCAAGATTGGCTAATCTGGCAAAAAAAAGGTTTAGAAAACTGGTCTCCCAATCTTGCACCAATGATGCGTAAGCAAGATCGTCTGCGGGAAGAAGTATCGGGCATTGTTTATCAAAACTTTTTACGTTTGCTCGATGGTCAACGTACATTAAGAGATTTAAGCTCTAGAATGGGTAAAGATGTTCGCAAATTAACATCATCTCTAATTCCTTATGTTCAACAAGATCTACTTGATATTGTTGAAGTAGAAGATATTCAACCTCCTCAGTTTCAAAAAAGCATTTCTAACCAACAAGATCTCGGAGATTTAAGTAAACCCTTGATTGCCTGTATTGATGATAGTCCGCAAATTTGCAAAATTATGGAGCAAATTATTACTCAATATGGGTATCGCTGCATTAGTATTCAAGAGTCTTTGCAAGCACTTCCTTTTTTAATCAAAGCAGATCCAGATTTTATTTTTCTCGATATTGGTATGCCCATTGTCAACGGTTATGAGATCTGCACCCAAGTTAGAAGAGTTAAAAAACTAAAAGGAATTCCTATTGTTTTTCTTACTGGTAATGATGGCATTGTCGATCGCGTTAGAGCAAAAGTTTCTGGCGCAAATGCTTTTATTACTAAACCAATAGAAATTGAAAAAATTATCAATATTATTGAAAAACACATTTCAGAGCAATCATCTGTTGATGAATCTCAAGCATCTATGAGTACTAATTCAGCTTGATTAAGTCACCTCAAAATTGCACACATCATATATATTAATTTTTAAAACTTAAGTACCAACAAAGTTTCATATTTCGTAAACATAAGATGTTATTTTGCAGTTTTTTTTGGGAACTATTTAACTATGAGTATTGTTAATTTTGTTCTGGAGAACTAATAAACCATGAGTAAAGTTTTAGTAGTAGATGATAGTTTGACCGATCGCAAAACCACTACTACCTACTTGGAGCAAGCGGGCTTAAGCGTTATGGATGCAGAAAGTGCCGAAGAAGCCTTAGAAAAAGTAGGGCAATATCAGCCAAACATTATTGTTTTGGATGTGGTCATGGGTGGAAAAAGTGGTTTTGAGCTATGTCGTACTCTGAAAGCAGATTTAGCTACTAAACAAATACCTGTTATTTTGTGTTCTTCCAAATCTACTGAAGCCGACAAAATGTGGGGCGATGTAGTGGGTGCTGATGCCTATTTGGCTAAACCAGTAAACCGCGATGAATTAATTGACAAAGTACAGCAACTTATTGCTAGTTAAAATTATACCGACGACATAATGTTAAGCACATCTGCTAATTCTCTATCTCTGAATCTAGCTGGTTCTGGCATTCAGTCAGATTCCCAGCAAGTCCGCAAATTTCTGCAGTTCCAGCTAGGTAAAACTGAAAAAACACACAAGTCAACTGTTGAGGGCGATATTGCTCTACTCGATGCTGCAATTGTCACTGAAGTAATTACTATTTCTCCTCAAGATATTTTGCCCGTTCCACAAATGTTTTACTGCGTATTGGGAATCTACGGTTGGCGCAGTGAGATGCTGTGGATCGTCGATTTAGAGAATTTACTAGGATATCCCCCACCCCTGGGTGAAAACAACATTACTCAAGAAATCTTAGTCATGGTAGTTCAAGTTCAAGGACAGTCAATCGGTTTAGTTGTTTCAGGAATTGACACTTTAATAGAATGTGATTTATCCAAGTTCAAATCTTCTTCGTCTGAAATTTTTTCTGAAGATATTTTACCTTTTTTACATGGATATTTTACCAGTGCAGACAATGACATTATCATGCTCATTGATGCCGAAGAAATTTTTAATTTTTTCTCAATAAAAACAGAGTTTAACTATTCTCGATAATAGACAATTTTATAGTTAATTTTATTAGTCAACAAGACTAGTTATTCGTACCAAATAATTCAGGAAGTCAAGTGAAATCATGGATTTAGTTAATTCTTATCAAGCTCAAAACAACTCCAATGCAGTAGTAGACTCTAGTAGTTCTAAATCAGATTTAGTTCAAAGAATTAAGACGAGTCTATATAAACAAGAACGAGATCGTCTGTGGAAAGTAGTCAAGCAAGTTCGTAACTCCACAGGGAAAAATAAATTTTTTAATAATTTAGTCAAAATCATACAGCATGAATTAAAAGCAGATCGGGTTTTGGTTTATCGTTTCGAGGATGAGAACAGCGGACAAGCAATAGCAGAAGCAATTTCACCTGGTTGGACGCCAGCTTTGAATGAAGCTATTTCGTGTAACTGTTTTGGCTCGCTCAACGCGCTTTCTTTTCAAACAAAAGGTCTGGTGGCGATTGAAGACCTAAATAATGCCGAACTGACTCCTTATCAAAAACAACTATTTGATCGATATCAGGTACAAGCATCTTTAGCTTTACCAATTTTGCTTAATTCTGTTGATTCTGAAAATGGCTACGAGTTAAACCAAGTTTGGGGACTAATAGTCGTTCAACAGTGCAATCACTCCCGTCAATGGCAAGAAGATGAAATTAACTTGCTTTATAATTTAACCCTAGAAGCAACCCGTATACTCCAATCTCCTTCCCACTATTTCCAATCGGATGAAGAAGATCTTGTTAGTGCTAACAAACGCTCGCTGCAAGAGATGTTGCTAGAAATTCGTAAGTCTTTCAAAAGCAATAAGTCTACCCTAAAGGGTACCGCTGAGTCTGACGACTTGCTTACGCAAACGCATAACGGCATGGCTTCGCTACGGGCTTGGATTTATACTTTCAATCCTGATGGTAGTGGTCAGGTTATTGTCGAATCTACAACAGAGCAACTAGAGCCAGCTGGATCTGTTTTTGATTATGACAATACTTTGACTGCCGAAAACTGCAAAACTGAATACGTTGTCAATGATATCTATAACCAAGATTTTCCCAAATGTCTGATTGCATCTTTTGAAGCGATCGCTGCTAAATCTTATATTGCCATACCTCTCAAAGCGGGCGATCGTCTATTAGGTATCCTTTCCGTCTTTCAAAGTTCTGTACGTAAATGGCAGCAGTCTGAAGTGGAATTGATGCACAGATATGCTGCTAGAGCTATTTACTCAACTCAGCAAATTAGCTTGGTGCGTAATTCACAATTTCAAGCACAACAGCTAAAAGCATTTGCCAGTAAAGATCTTGTAGCTGCAGTTAGCTCTCAGATCGAAAAAACCATGGAGCATAAGTTGGAGCAAATTCGTGCCTTTACCAAAGCCGATCGAGTTCTCGTTTATGGTTTTAATCCCGATGGTAGCGGAGAAATTATTGCCGAGTCATTAGATTCAATGTGGAAAAGAGCATCTAACTCTTTTGACAACGATTGCTTTATTACTCCAGAAAATTGTCAGTCTAAATATGTAGCTAATGACATCTACGAAAAAGAGATAGCTCCCTGCTTTATCGAGCAAATAGAGTCTTTAGAGGCAAGAGCTTATATTATCATTCCCATTAAGTCTGGCGATCGCTTGTTAGGAATGTTGGGAATATATCAAAATTCTGCTCCTCGCAATTGGCAAGAGTCTGATATTAGGATGGCAATGGAATATGCACCTAAGTTTAGTCTTCCTCTAGAACAAACAAGTAACCTACGCGCCCTCAAATTTAAAGCTAAACAGGCAGAATTAATCTCCGAACAAGATTTCTTGATCTCTATTAGCCAAAATTCAGAAGCGATGATGCAGAGTTTGCTGAATAAAATTCGCGCTTCAATGAAGATAGATCGCTCAGTGGTATTTGCTTTTAATCCTGATTGGAGTGGCAAAATTATTACAGAATCTTTCGGAGCAAAATGGCAACCTGCAGGTTCGGTACTAGATTACGATTTTCACTTCAAAGGAGGAGAATTTGAGCCTTACTATGTTGCCAACAACGTCCAAACCAAGGGATTGGCTGGAGCAGTATTAGAAAAATTTGAGGAAATTGAAGCCAAGGCTTATATCATTGTGCCAATTCACACCAACAATCAGCTGATGGGATTATTGGCAGTTTATCAAAATTCTGCTCCTCGCAACTGGCTAAAATCTGAGATCGAGCAACTACAAGAATATGCGGTTCGTTTTGCCAAACCTCTGCAACAAACTTCTTTCTTACGCAATGCTCAATTTCAAAATGAGCGTATGGAAAAAGCATTTAAAAGAGAAAAAAGCCTTGCCAAAGTACTTGAAAAAGTCCGTCTGTCTAAAGATGAAAAAGCAGTCTGGCAAATTGCTACGGATGAGGGACGTAAGATTTTGGATGTTGAGCGCGTATCTATTTACCGCTTTAATCCTGACTGGAGTGGTAACTTCGTGGCAGATTCTGCTGCTCCTGGCTGGTCAGATCTAACCAAAATTATTCCCTTTATTGAAGATACTTTTTTACAAAATACTAAAGGTGGTCGTTATAAAAATGGCGAAACCTTTGCTGTGGATGATATTTATCTTCAAGGACACAAGCAATGTCATATTGAACTACTCGAACAAATGGAGACTAGAGCCTACGTTCTCGCTCCAATCTTTATTGCCGATAGCAATATGTTCGGTAGCAAAAAACTTTGGGGTTTAATTGGCTGCTATCAAAATAAGGGGGCGCGTCGCTGGCAAGAATATGAAGTAAGTACCCTCAGACAGCTTGGTTTACAAGTTGGTGTGGCAATGCAGCAGATTAACTATCTAACTAGACTTGAGAAACAAACGGAATTAGAAAACACTAGCAGCAAAATTAGCGAACAAATTCGTAAAGCAGATAATGTTGATGACATTTTCAAAGTAACGACTCAAGAAGTTCGTCAAGCTCTAAAAGCAGACCGCACTATCGTCTATCAATTCAATCCAGACTGGAGTGGACAAGTAGTGGCAGAATCCGTTGCTATTGGTTGGGTTTCTCTGCTAGTAGAACAAACTGATGATGAAGTTCTCAGCGGCAACCGTACTGGTAGCGATCGCTGTATTCTCCGAAAATGGTCGACAGACGATATTGTGGAAAACGATACTTATCTGCAAAAAACCCAAGCCAATAAATACTTTACAGGGAAGCGATACACCGCAGTTAATGACATCTATCAAAAGAAATTCCCTGACTGTTATATTAAGTCTCTCGAAAGATATCAAGCCAAAGCCTATATTATTGCTCCGATATTTCAGGGCGATAAGTTATGGGGACTTTTAGGAGTTTATCAAAACTCAGGAACTCGTGATTGGCAGAAAATGGAAGCAGATCAAATGATGCAGTTAGCAAATCAATTGGGAATTGCAATTCAACAGGTAGATTATTACGAAAAACTGCGAATCCAATCAGCAAATTTAACTGAAACCTTATCTAGAGAAAAGTCTGCTAGAGAAGAACTACAAAAACAAGCTCTTGATATTTTAAAAACCGTTAGACCTGCCTTTAGTGGAGATTTGACCGTTAGGGCGAAAGTTACAGAAACCGAAATTGGTACAGTAGCAGGGGCATACAACACAACTTTAGATTCTTTAAAAGGGATTGTCGAACAAGTACAAATTGCTGCCTTGCAAGTAACTGAAACAACTGGCTCTAGTAGTACCGCTATTAAAGGATTGTCGGTTCAATCAGAGAGACAGTTAGAAGAGTTGCAACAAGCTTTAGATCGAGTCCAAGCGATGATTGATGCTTCTACTGTTACTACCGAAAACGCCCAGAAAGTAGAAATAGCGATTGAGCAAGCAAATCAAACTGTCCAAAATGGCGATCGCGCTATGAATAATACAGTTGATAGTATTGCTAGTATTCGCGAAACTGTTGCTGATGCAGGAAAACGGGTTAAACGTCTGAGTGATTCTTCGCAGAAAATTTCTAAGGTAGTTAGTCTCATTAGTAGTTTTGCCACCCAAACTAACTTACTCGCCCTCAACGCTGCCCTAGAGGCAACTCGTGCGGGAGAATATGGTAAAGGTTTTGCAGTAGTAGCAGATGAAGTTCGTAACCTGTCTTTGCAGTCAACCGAAGCAACTACAGAAATTGAAAAATTAGTTCGAGAAATTCAGGAAGAAACTCAAGAAGTTTCGGCTGCAATGTCAGCGGGAATCGAACAAGTAACCGAAGGAACGAGCTTAGTTAATGAAACTCGCGATAGCTTGAATGAAATTGTTACCGCAACTGCTCAAATTAAAGAATTAGTTGAGGGTATTACTACTGCAGCCAATGCTCAAACTCAAGAAGCAGCGTCAGTTACTCAAGTTATGGGACAAGTAGCCCAAATTGCTAATGAAACTTCCCAAGATTCGGGCAAGATTTCAATTTCTTTCCAAGAGCTAGAACAACTAGCGCAAAATTTACAGGCTAGCGTATCTCAGTTCAAAGTTAAGTAAGGGTAGTTGCGTTCTAACCATGAATTCTGAAGTAGAATCCACCTGCTTCAGAATTACTTAATTTTTATTACTAAACTGTATATATTAGAGAATATTCGACGATGATTACCGACCCCAGTATTCGTGACCAAGCCTATCAATATTTTTTGGAAGAAGCCCCCGAACTGCTAGAAACTATTGAACAAGAACTATTTGCGATCAATGATAGCGATATAGAATTAAGCGATCGCCCGCTAAGAGTTAATAAGCTAATGCGAGCCACTCATACCCTTAAAGGGGGTGCTGCCAATGTGGGGTTGGAAACAATCAAAACTGTCGCTCATTCGATGGAAGATGTCTTTAAGGCTCTTTACAATCCAGAGTTGTCAATCGACCATCAAACTAAAAAACTACTTTATGCCAGTTACGACTGCCTGAGGATTCCGTTAACCGCCGAATTTAGTAAAGCCCCCATTGATCGCGAAGAAATTCTCAATCGTGCTGCGGGGATTTTTGCCGAACTTACCGAAATTTTTGGTGATTACTTGAGCGATCAAGATGCTTTTCCTACCTCAGAAGAGTTGGGAGTTGATGTAGTAGAATCTTTCTTTGAATCTGTTGTTCCAGAAAGAATTCAAGAGCTATCGGTAGCTTTGTCACAAGGCGATCCTACTAATATGACTGAAGTATTGCAGTCTCAGGCAGAAATTTTTTTGGCGTTGTCTCAATCGCTAAATTTGTCTGGTTTGGGAGAAATTGCCCAGACGATTTTGACCGCCTTGGAAGTCAATCTTGATCTGGTTCAAGAAATTACTCAAGCTGCGATCGCCAATTTCCAACAGGCACAAAAACAGGTGATCGATGGCGATCGCGATCGTGGAGGTGAACCATCTGCAGAACTACAGAAGTTCACAGGGAAAATAAATACAGCAAATTTGACTTCTACAGCCGAAGCAGATTTTTCTGACTTTGCAGCATTTCTTGATGCTGAAGATGAAGATGAAGATGCTGCTGATATTTTTGGTTCAGAATCTTTATCAGATCAGTTTACCGAAAGTTTCACTCCAGAAACCGAAGCAGACAAAAATGAAGATGAAGATGCTGCTGATATTTTTGGTTCGGAATCTTTATCAGACCAGTTTACCGAAAGTTTTGCTCCAGAAACCGAAGCAGACAAAAATGAAGATGAAGATGCTGCTGATATTTTTGGTTCAGAATCTTTATCAGACCAGTTTACCGAAAGTTTTGCTCCAGAGGAAAATTCAACTCGATTTGAGATTGAAGAAAATGAAGAGTCTAGCGAATTGATGACTCAGATTTGGGGAGAAGAAGTAGGAGAATCTTTCTCACAACAGAAAGCAGAATCAACGACCGCACCAATAGTACCTCAAGCGACTACAGAAATATTTAAACCTAAATCCGAAACTATTCCACCCCAAGGAATATCGACTAGAGATGTTAGAAAATCTCGATTTGGTTCTTCCAAACAGAACAACAAGCAATCAACTCAATCAAAAGTTAATAAAACCGTCAGAGTTAATCTAGAGTCTTTAGAAAAGCTCAACGATTTAGTTGGCGAACTATTAATCAATCAAAATAGAAGTAACCTCAAAGACGAGCGTATTGGCGAGTTTGTTCAGCAGTTACTAGATAAGATTAGCTATAGCGAACAGATAGTTAACGAACTGATTGAAGTAGTCGATCAAGTTTGCCTTTCTCCTCAACAACAGCAACTTTTACAAGAACTTCCTGTTAAATTAAACAACATTACTCATACTTCACCTCAAGACTATCAATCTGTTTTATCGACTGCTGAAATACAAAATGCTGAAGTAAGACTTAACAAACTTTTGGAGCTAAGCAGCAATAGTAATTCAGAATTAATTAGCATTGCTGAGAAAATTAAGAACAGCAACAAACAGGCTCAAAGAGACACTCAAAAACAACAGCGAATGTTGTTGAATATGAGAGATGAATTAATTGAAACTAGAATGTCGCCTATTGGTCGATTATTCAATCGTTTTCCTCGTCTGCTCAAACAACTTTCTGTAACTCATGATAAAAAAGCCGAACTTAACATCATTGGCAGTCATATCTTAATTGACAAAACTATCGAAGAAAAAATCTACGATCCTCTACTGCATTTAGTTCGTAATTCTTTTGACCACGGTTTAGAAAAACCCGATGTGAGGATACAAGCGGGTAAACCAGAGACAGGCACTGTTTTCTTACGAGCTTATTACCAGGGTAGTCAAACCGTAATTGAAGTCGGCGATGATGGCGGGGGAATTAATATTGAGAAAATCAGACAAACTGGAATCGAGAAAAAACTAATTACGGCTGAACAGGCGGCGGTTACTTCTCCTTCTCAGTTGTTAGAGCTACTATTTGAGCCTGGTTTTTCGACTGCGGATAAGTTGAGTGATTTATCTGGTAGAGGGGTTGGGATGGATGTAGTTCGTTCCCAGGTTGAGGAAATGGACGGTACGATTTCTATTGAATCTACTCCTGGTAAAGGTACAACTTTCTCGTTGCAAATACCTTTGACCCTCACTATCGCTAAGTTAATGTTAACTCAGTCTGCTGGTATGACTTATGCTCTATTGATTGATGCGATCGAAAGAATTATTCTGCCAACTTCCAAAGAAGTTCAAATCTTTGAGGGTCAAAAAATCTTGCATTGGCCAACTAAAGAGGGTGTAGAAATGATTCCCGTACGTCAGCTATCGAGCATGATTGAATATCCCCGCACTATTCCCCAAATGCAAGAGTCTGAATCTAGCCTAAACAATCCTATTCTACTATTGCGTCGTCAAGATGGTTATGTAGGACTGGAAGTAGATCGAGTATTAGGAGAACAAGAATTAGTGATCAGACCCCTTGGTAGTGCCATTATTCCTCCAAGATATGTTTATGGCTGTAGCGTTCTTAAAGATAGTAGTCTGACTTTGGTAGTGGACGGAGCAGCACTACTAAAAGATTCTCAATATCGTAGTAATACAATGAGTCAAAGGGCATTTTTGGGTAGTACTAGTTTGCAAGCTTTACCTAGTGCTTCCCAGATACAGCAATTATCTCCTACTACATCTTCAGAAAATCAAGCTATGCCTCAGACTCTTCTGGTGGTAGATGACTCCAATAGTCTGCGTCGAACTATTGCCATGTCTTTAGAAAAAGTCAGCAAAACAGTATTTCAGGCAGATAATGGCATCAACGCTTTAACTGAATTGAAAAAATCGGGAGAGGTTGAGTTAGTAGTCTGCGATTTAGAAATGCCTTTGATGAATGGTTTCCAATTTTTAAAAGCTGTCCGTAACGCTCCCAATTATCAAAACTTACCAGTAATTATCCTAACTTCTCGTGATAGTGATAAACATCGTAAATTGGCAATAGAACTTGGTGCTGCAGCATATTTGGTTAAACCTTGCCCAGAAAAAGAATTAATCGCTACTATCAAACAAGTATTTAATAGATAATGTTTAGATCATCTATTAATTTTGAGATAAATCAAACTGTAATTAATTTGGATAACATTTGCACTTAATCATTTTTTGAATTGATTATTGCTTAATTAACTATTTTTAGCTGTTTTTTATAAAAAACTGAAGTGTTTTAAGCCTTCGAGGATACCACCCGCACATATAGACTGAGCTAAATATAGATTACTACTTTTGTTATTTTCATACCAATGAAGTAGTTCGGGTTTAGCATTACTGACAATTAAACCTTTCTCATGTCCTTGAAACATAGAAATATCATTACCAGAGTCACCGCAGACAATCGTTTTTTCGGCGGAAATACCCCATTTTTGACGTAAAAATTTGACTGCTAGACCCTTATCTCCATTGCGAGGTAGTACATCTAAGTCTTGACCAGCACTATAAATTAGTTTGACGTCATATCCTGTTTCATTAAGAGCCGATTTTAACTTAGTTAGCACATCATTTGCCACAGCTTGAGCGAGATAGTAGCTAATTTTGAAGGGATTTTGTTCGGACTTAGGCTGAGATTGTAATTCTGAAAACTGGCTAGCTATATCTACTATTTCTTTTCTATTCCAGCCTTGACTGAGGATTTGAGCCCATTCTGGGTCATATTTTTGTTGATTGTTGTCAAAGTACATTTCTGTTCCTACAGAGGTAATTAAGGCATCTGGCTGCAACAAAGATTTTGCCTCTGCCAATAAACGATATAAATAAAGCGATCGCCCTGTAGCATAGACAATTTTGCTATTGTATTGTTGGCGATGATTGCCTAACTCTCGATTAAGGCGAGTTAAGGCTTGGTCATCACCTACGAGAGTATTATCTAAATCCGTTATAAATAAAAATGGACTCATATTAGGAGCATTCATAAGAAATAGTCAAACTACGAACAGGGCAATAGTTGATTTTGAATGTACATAATCATACAAACATTATGTTTAATACATTAGGAACATAGTTGTCTGACTTTACAAAATATTTTACTATTTAACCCTCATTAGTCTAAAACAAGTAAGAGATTAATTCTTCTCTATTATGCTCAAAAAATATTGAATGTCTTGCGATCAAACATAAATACATTTTCAAACTGTAACAATCAAACTACTGAAGAAATTAATTTGACTCTTTACAACCGCTAACTCAAGCTGGTTAGCTGGAGAGTGACTGAGATTGTGTTTTGTGCAAACAAGAGGATTGATATTTTGGGCGTAGAACTTCGTAGTTATGTGTATTTAGACAGATTGCAATCCCAGCACGCAGCCTATATAGGCACTGTGTCCCTCGGATTTTTACCTCTGCCTGGAGATGCTTCTTTATGGATTGAAATTTCTCCTGGTATTGAGATAAATCGCATCACTGATGTTGCTCTTAAGTCTGCGGTAGTTCGCCCAGGAGTACAGTTTGTCGAAAGATTGTATGGATTGTTAGAAATTCATGCTAACAAACAAGGAGAGGTTAAAGCAGCAGGAAGAGCTATTTTAGAAACCTTGGGAGTTAAGCAGCAAGATAGTCTTAAACCTCAGGTAGTATCGAGTCAAATTATTCGTAATATAGATCCTTATCAGGCTCAGTTAGTCAATCGTGACTGTCGGGGGCAGATGCTTTTGGCAGGGCAAACTCTATATGTTTTGGAAGTACAACCCGCAGCCTATGCTTCTCTAGCTGCCAACGAAGCAGAGAAAGCAGCTTTAATTAATATTCTCAAGGTAACAGCAATTGGTAGCTTTGGCAGACTCTATTTGGGTGGAGAAGAACGTGATATTATTGCAGGCTCGGCAGCAGCCCTAGCTGCCATAGAAAGTGTGCGCGGTAGAGAAGCCCTGAAAATAAAAAAAGAATAGAATTGTGGCTTTTAAGTTGTTGCCTAATTTTGTCCAGTCAATAGGGATAATAGTAGAGGAATCAAGAGTATGCGATCGCAAGGTGGGTTAAGTTAGTGGCAAACATTGAGCATTTGACAAAATTAAAACAGGGAGCATCTAGTTGGCTTAATTGGCTCGATCTCTCTAATCAACCAGCAATTGATTTGATTGATGCCAATCTTCGAGGTGTTAATTTGTCGGGAATCTATTTGGTTAAAGCTAATCTACAAGGTGCAGATTTGACCGATACTCTGGTGTCTGAAGCTAACTTGACAGGGGCTAATTTGGCAGCAGCAGAATTAATTAATAGCGATTTACGACGAACTAATCTGACAGGAGCTAATTTACAGTCAGCTAATTTGATTGATGCGGATCTCGAACAGGCTAATTTAATTGGTTCAGATCTTAGAGCAGTTAGCGGAAGATCGGCAAATTTTCGTCTGTGTAATCTGATTGGTACTTCGATGAGTCTGGCACAACTGCGTCAGGCAAACTTTACTGAAGCTCAACTAAATCGAGCTAATCTCAGCGAAAGCGCATTGACAGAAGCTAGTTTTGATTTGGCTGATTTATCGGGAGCAAATTTTTTTGAAGCGGAATTGCAGTCGGCTAGTTTTTATCATGCCAATCTGTATCGAGTCAGTGCCGTTGACTCTCATTTTAGTCATAGTTATTTGGTAGCAAGCAATCTTTTAGAAGCTAACTTGATGCGATGCGATTTGCGCTGGGCAAACCTCAGCTACGCTAATCTTCAAACCGCGAATTTACCTCAGGCTAAACTACGAGGCACAAATTTGAGGGGAGCTAATTTAACAGGCGCAAATCTTCAAGGTGCGAATCTACGGGGGGCGATCTTGACTAAAGCTAATTTGTGTCAGGCAAATTTAAAGGATGCAGATCTAGAAGATACGATTTTTGATAAAACAAATTTAACTAGGACAATTATGCCTGATGGGACAGTTCATTATTAATTGATAATTAAACAATATAAGGCTGAACTCCTGATGTATTTACATTGCGGAGTAGTTTGACTATCTTAGTATTTGATTGTGGTTCGATCCACTCTGGAGCGATTTCGGCTAGGGGCACAAGGACAAAGGCTCTTTCGAGCATCCGAGGATGAGGAATAGTTAAATTGGGCGTATCTATAACTAAATCTCCGTACAATAGTAAATCTAGATCGAGAGTTCTTGGTTGTAATTTGCCTTTGTTTGTTCTACCAAATTGAATTTCGGTAGCCTGCAGAATAGTTAATAGTTCTTCTGGAGTTTGTGCTGCACTTAATAAAGCACAACCGTTGAGATAATCTGGCTGTGGTTGGGGTGTATTCACAGGTTTGGTTTGATACCAGCTAGAAGTAGCCTCAAGAACTATACCTGGGATTTGATTTAATGCTGTCAAAGATTGTTCGAGAGTATCTAAAGATTTACCTTGATTGCTACCTAAAGCGATCGCACATTTAACCATAATTGATTAATTAAAATATTAATTAAAACATCGACAATATTCATCTTAAATGTTGATATCAAGAAAAATTGCTTTTTGACCATAAAAGTGGACGAATCGAAATTTTTGCTTTACAAAACATACAGAACTATCCAAAACCTTTCTAATCTAGAATTTTGCTCTTAGGTGATTCTTCAAAATGATGGGATAAAAGAAATCGCCCACATGGAGTTCGATCCTATTTTGCGTTCTTTATCAAAGCTTATGATTGTCTCTCAACTGTGTGTTTATCCCCTGAAATCTGGTCAAGCAATTGAGTTACCTCAAGCAGAAGTCAAAACTAAGGGTTTTGTAGGCGATCGCGAAATGATGCTCGTATCGGGGAGTGGTAAATTTATTACTCAAAGGCAATTCCCCAAACTAGCCAAAGTTCAAGTAGAATTTTTCGGGCAAAATATTATTTTGCAACTAGAAGATCATAGTTTTCCTAGTTTGACTTTTACTCCCACTTTGGATGGCGCAGCCACCGAAGTAGAAATCTGGCGCGATCGCTTATTGGCAATAGATCAGGGAAATGAGGTTGCTCAGTGGTTTCATCGGTTGTTAAATCTTGATTCGACCAAAGTTTGTCGTTTAGTTAAACAGTCTCCCGAACATCTACGGGCGATCGCCGATCGCTATTCCAGCGAGGATCAAGATCCAATTGGCTTTGTCGATAACTATCCTGTGATGCTGACAGCCACAGCATCTTTAACTAAATTGAATCAAAGAATTGTCGAAATTCATCTTTCGCAAAAACAAGCTATTTCTATGGAGCGTTTTCGTCCCAATATTGTCATCGAAACTACCGAACCTTTTATCGAAGATCGCTGGAGTTTGATTCAAATTGGCGAGATTCAGTTTGAGGTAGCAAAACCCTGTAGTCGCTGTATTATGACTACCATCGATCAACACCAGGGAGAAAAAAACCAATTAAAAGAACCCCTCAATACACTAGGAACTTTTCGACAGCTTAGTGAAAAAGGGGTGATGTTTGGCGTCAATACCATTCCTCAAAGCGAAGGAATTATCAAATTAGGCGATCGCCTACAGGTAATTGAAACTCGAAATTAAGAATCTTCTTCTGCTATTGGTTGTGCTTCTGCATTTTGAGCAGCAATAATGGCACGTTTTTTTAACTTAATGGTTAAATAACGAATTGCATCTTCGCTCAACCGCATCATTCTTTCTAAAGGCGCGTTTTGACTACCATCAGCCTGATAATTCATTTGGACGTAAATACCATCCAAATATTTACCAACGGGATAAGCCAGTCTTCTTTTACCTTTGACTTGGATTTCTAGATCTTCTGCACCGTTTTCGCTGAGATAATCTTTGTATTTGTTTACTGAATCTCCTACCTGATCTTCAGACAGATCGGGACGAAGAATATACATCATTTCGTAGCTGTTACTCATTTTTAACTTTTCCTTGTGGACAATGGGGCTTCTAAGATTTTTTGCTTAATCTCAACTTTTCTAGTTTTCGATTGGGCAACCAACTCTGAAGCAAGGAATTACAATCTTACTATCAGTTGATACTTAATTACCAGTATCTAAGTTTTTTTTTTAATTGATGACACGCCCTAGATTGGACAAGATTAATTTAAAATTAAGCGAGCTTCTCAGCATTATTGTAAAGTGAGATTTGAGTTTAATTTTTTCGATTGTCACTCTTTAATTTTGTTATGGCACAACGCTATGTCCGCATCAAAACTAATCGCCAGCAGATTTACTATGGTTTGCTTCAAGCTAATCGTAATGTAGTTATCTATGATGCTCCACCTTGGTTGGGAGGACAAGCAACTGATTTGGAACAAAAGCTTGATACTTACGAATTACTTGCTCCGTGTGTACCTTCTAAAATTGTGGCAGTTGGTAAGAATTACCTTAAGCACGCAGCCGAAATGGGAACTAACGTACCAGAAGAGCCTCTTTTATTTCTCAAGCCACCCACAACTATTGTTGCTAACGGTCAAAATATTCATTATCCTCCTCAGTCTCAACGAGTTGACTATGAAGGAGAATTAGCCTTAATTATTGGCGATCGCCTTAGTAAAGTCAATCCCGAACAGGCTGCTAAAAGTATTTGGGGTTACACTATTGCCAATGACGTTACCGCTAGAGATCTGCAGAAAAAAGACGGGCAGTGGACAAGAGCGAAGGGTTTTGATACCTTCTGCCCACTAGGTCCTTGGATCGTCAGGGAATTGAGTGTTGAAGCTAGAATTCAGACATTTCTGAATGATGATGATGCACCCTATCAATCTGCTTCAATTTCTGATATGGTATTTTCCCCAGAAATTTTAGTTTCCTATATTTCTCAGGTAATGACTCTCGCCCCAGGAGATATTATTTTGACAGGAACTCCAGAAGGAATTAGTCCTATGCAACCAGGAGATACAGTCAGGATTGAAATTGAAGGTATTGGTAGTTTATCCAATCAAATCACCCTGAGTAACTCCTAAGAAACAAATTGAAAATTCAAGTAATTAGCGAACTTGATCATAAACAAACTTCGAGAAGTTGGGGATTTCAGGATATTTTCCTAAAATACATTGCACCATGCAATAAATACAAATTGGGGTGGCAATTAAAAAAGTTATACCACCAATAAGACTCATTATCGAACCTAATGCACTTAATTGAGTAACCAAAATTTGAATTAAGGATAGAGCAATTCCAATTAAAATTGACTGCATTGTGTTGAAACGAATAAAATAGCTGATTCTTTCATTTTGAACCACAGCTATGATTAGTACAAAAAAGATTACAAGACTACCAAATCCTCCTGGAATAGCTGTACCGACTATGGCATAAATCAAAGTAACGGGAAGCAGTAATATGCCCAAAAAACTAATTAATGGAGATAATATAGGAGCTAAAGCAGGAACTATTGACAATAATAATGCTCCAAAAAAAAATGCGTCCTTGAGGGCAAAAAGATAGACAATTGCCCCAAAAAAACGGTCTTTGTTGTCTGTTAAAGCATGCCTTCCCATAAGAGTATTTCCTATAGCTAAAAATTAACCTGAACGATCGCTCATTAGGTATCTAGGATAACGTAATTATTGGGAGATTAATTGACTTGGGTAACATTAAAACCCATTTCACATCTATAAATTTTTGCTTGCTTGGGAGTTGAGCCTTGTAGAGCTTTACCGCATTTAAGTTGACCTCTACGCCATCTAGGTAAACCACTTCCATCTGCCATCAAGCAACCCTGACATATTTGCTCTGCTGAAAAGATTTGTTCATCTGTAATCATAACTATCATGTTTGTTAATCCTCCAGAATGTTTAGGGCGCATCTACAGTTATAATTATTGTAGATTGTTTTTAACTATTATTTAAAATAGTGCTATATAGCTTAACAAGATTTTGATACTGGTAACAACAGTCAATTGAAAATTTTAAAAAATAATTTTGATTATTTTTTTTTAGATAAATATATCGTATATATTTATACATTATTTTTTAATTGCCAAAGTTAGACCATCGGCAATGGAAAGCAGACTAATTTCTACTCGTCGATCTTGATATATTTTGCGGTTAAATTCGCGAATTGCGATTGTTCTTTTGTCTGTATCTTGAGGATCGGCTACTTTACCAGACCATAAAACGTTATCGATCGCCACTATTCCCCCAGTTCTCAATAGGATCAAAGAACGTTCGTAATAGTTATAGTAATTACTTTTGTCAGCATCAATAAAAGCAAAATCAAAACTATCTTTTTGTCCTTCGGCAATTAGTCGATCTAAAGTATCTAAAGCTGGGGCGAGGTGTAAATCAATTTTGCCCTCGACCCCTGCTTGTTGCCAATATCGGCGAGCAATTTTGGTGCTTTCAGGATCGCGATCGCAAGCTATAACTTTACCATCTTCAGGCAATGCTAATGCTACTACTAAGGAGCTATAGCCAGTAAAAACGCCAATATCCAGGGTTTTTTTCGCTTTGATTAACTTTACTAGTAATGCCATAAACTGTCCTTGATCGGGAGATATTTGCATTACCCTAGCCCGATGGCGATCTGTTTCTGCTCTTAATTGAGTTAAAACTTCGGCTTCTTTTAAGGATACAGAAAGTAGATATTCATAAACCTGACTATCCAATCCAAAACTTTTTTTACCCATAATTATTACCAATTGAATTTGATTTCTAGCAATTCTTCTAATCTTTGATTATGAATGAGAAAGAAATTTGCTAATTGTTGTTTGATGCACTCGTTAGCTTCGGGATAAGAGCCAGTATTATATTGTAGATATTTATGGTGATTCACAACAGGTAAATCGAGAAATTGAGCAACTTTCTGCATCGATTTAGCTGGATGTGCAAAAAAAGACTCACTATTTAAAATTAAAAACTGCTCTCTAGGAAATATCTTCAACCAACGTTTAAGTTTATAATAATAAAGACTTTGAGATATTAATCCTCCTCCGTAAGACAATTGCTGTTCGCTTTTTTGATTGAGTGCTTTAATTTCTTGTTGAATACTTTCTGCCAATGTTTTGGTTTGAGCGCCTGTTTTTTTGTTTTGATAATAATTAGAAATAGTTCTGGTTACAGGATGACGTAACATAACAATTAACCTAGTTTTTGGGGCAAAATCTTTAATTCTTTGAGCTACGTGGGGTAAGAAAAAATAGCTAGGAGAGGCTTCCCCTGTTAAAAAATCAGGATAGTCACTAATAGTAGGAAACTGAGCCAAATACCATTGTGAACCACGATTGAAATTGCGATCAAAAAACCGTAGTTCTTTTTTATTTGGTAATAGTATTTGCGGATGATGGCTAAGATATTTATACAAAGAAGTAGTACCAGCTTTTCCTACACCAATAATTATAAAGTCAGGTGGTTGTTGCTTAGTCGCTGCCCAATTAATTTTAGATAGTTGGGGATTTTCTTGAATAGTTTTAGTATAAATAGCTCGACGGGAAAAAGCGATCGCCTCACTTAAATCATCATTTTCACTCAACAATTGCGCTAAGTTAGCTAAAGCTTCTGAAATATTAGGATGTCGGGCTAATATTTCTCGATAAAGCTCGATTAGGCGATCGCGCCATTGAGAAGGTAAGTCAATATAGCTTAAGGAAGTATAGACTTGACTATGATGGGGATTGAGTCTCAAGGTGCAATAAAAACAAATAATTGCTTCCTCAATTAAACCGAGATTTCTCAAATGCTTACCCAACTGAAACTGTAGGCTATCGTCTTGAGGATTTGATTCTAATACTTGGCGTAGAGAAGCGATCGCTTTTTGCCATTGTTGATTTTCTAGTTGTAATTGAGCCAATTTAAGGCGATCGGCAGCAAGATTCATAAGCTAGATTCAAGTAATTTAAGACAAGTAATCTCAAAATAAACTAAATAATCTAAAAAAGATTATTTTAAGAAAATATAGTTCTTGCTAAAGGTTCGCTGCCACTATGGTTGAGAATTCTGTTCTACGTTTAGCAAACGAGGATAAGCTAAATTATATTTGGCAAAGGCTTGTTTAGCTTTATTAGTCAGATCGGTTGCATAGATAAATTCATCCCGCGCATCTAGGGGATAGCTTTTAAGTTTGAAGTGAGTTCCGTAAGGTGTTTCTGCCATTATTACTACAATCGGCAACTCTAATTGCGTATACCGACTTGTGTGGGCTGCGCGATACAAAATCTTGTTGACTAATTCGATGTCTACTTCATGGGCAAAGTAAAATTCAGTGATTACCTGCGCCTCTAATTCTCCTGCATTAGAATTAGAAACTGATTCTGTCCAAATTTTACTATGGGGAATAGTCACAATGTTGTCACTGGGGGTTTGTAGGCGAATTCCTCGTAGTCCATAGCTAACAACCTCTCCATAATCTTCGCCAATTTTAATGCGATCGCCTACGTGATAAGAACCTTCAAAAATACCCACAATACCCGCAATAATCGAGCTAGCAAAATCTTTAAAGGCAAATCCTAAAGCTACTGCTGCTGCACCTGTAACTGCCAGAATGTTCTCTGGCGATAAATTAAGAAACAAATTCATTAAGGTGACAATCGTAGTAGTTAAAACGACAGTGCGTAAAAAAGGAAGTAGTTGCTTGACCCGTAGTCGCCATTCTCTAGCAATTTTTTCGGAAACCCAAATAATCGACCAGTCAATTATTCTTAAAGCAATATAGCACGATAAAATAATTATTAAAGCCTGAGTAACTTTGAACGTCGTAATCTTGGTTAAAAGTTCCTTTGTTTCTTCTGCTGTTTCTTGAGCAGACTGGGCAAAAATATAGAAATTAAAATAAACGTTCATCATTAAAAAATAAAATTATTGTTGAGTAATTCTTGCTTTAGTTTGGGATAGTAAATCGGATTTATTTTAAGAACTTCGTTTACCTCTTCAACCAATCCTTCACCACGTAAAAATTTAATGTGCTTTCTGACTTGAGATTTCTTGTCTCCAATACTATGTGCCAAAGCGGGTAAGGTAATATCTCCATGTAGGAGTATGAAATATAAAAGATAATGGTGGGCTGATTCTAAATTTGGTAAATTTGGTAACTCTGGGCTTTTTGCTTTAAGAACCCCCGACTTGAGATCTTCTTCCTCATCAAGAGGTTCGTAACAAATAGATGCTAGGAAAGCTCGTAAAGCAATTACGCTAATTCCCCTAGAAATCGAGGTTAAATCTTCAAAGTAAATTGTTTCGGCATCTTTGTTTCCTTCCAAGATCTGTGATTCTAAACGTGGATCGGCAAAGACAATACTCAATTCCGTTAAAATTGGTTTGAACCATGCTTGAAGACTATCGCTTTCGAGTTCTGGTAGAGATTCAACTCGACCACAATCTGCTTCTAAATCTGATATTGAATTGAGATAGTCCCAGGTAACTTGACCACTAGCAATAATCCAAAATCGCTCAGAGTCAAGCAATAACATTTTTTGTAGATAATCAATACCATCAAGACCATCCATCGAGCGTAGAAAGCACCAATTTAGATTAGGAATAACTACTACTTCTGGTTTTTTGCTAGTAGTATCTTGAGATTCTTGTTCTAAATATTGCTGAAGCTTAGATTGAATCTCATTAGCATCTGCTGGTCGCTCGTTCCAACGCAAAACCTTGACTGATATTTGTTTTTCTTCTGCCCAGTTCTCTAAAATTGTAATAATAATACGCGACACTATCATTACAGGGCTGGTTAAGATCACAATCGAGTTTCCTGCGTTTTGAGGGCGATCGCGCCACTGTTCAAACGATTCATCGATACAAGAACGAATTGCTTCGGTATCGCTAGGATTATCAGATAATTCGTTGGTTGCTACGATTAATTTTTTTCTAAGGTCAGGAGGTAATTCAACTAAAGATTTTGTTGGTATTTGCAAATTATTGCTATCTTTAGTATACCAAGAAAATACTGAGCTACGACTTTCAAAAATCCAAGTTTTAAAACGCTGGAGTACTGTAGACATTTTTTAAAAATAAAATAATAAAAAAATAATAGTTAATATATACGTGTCGTTTCTTCGCTGTTTATTACCTGGACTCAAGTATCTCAAACAAAGTAACTAGATTATTATTTTGACATTTCTCTTAAGAATTATTGACGTAATTTAGATTTATAATCGCATCGATATTAATAACAATTATTACAGAATAAAATGTTTTCATCCTTCAAATGACATAAATAAAATGTGGATGTAAGATATTTATAAATATATATTTTTTAGATTAAGGTTGTTTAATTTCTAAGATCTAAAAGTAAATTAAATTCAAATATATCCTATTGAAATTGAGTGAGTAAACCTTTGTATTTTAGTAATTTTGTCGGTACGATCGCACTATTAATTGCTATTTATATTTTGTGGCAAATTAGGTTTATTCTCCTACTAACTTTTGCAGCAGTAGCCTTGGCGACGGCAATTAATTACTTAGTAAAGTTTTTGATGAAACTGGGAATCAAGAAACGAGGCACCTCAATTGTCTTGTCTCTGATTTTATTGCTATTAATATTTATCAGTTTTATTCTATTGATCGTTCCTCCCTTCATCGATCAGGTACAGCATTCGCTTTACTTACTTCCCAAAGCAGCAGACATAATAGCAGTTTGGTTGACGTGGTTACAGAAACAAGTTCCCGAACAGTTGGTAGGAGAGATTCAAAAGTTAGAGAATGTGACCCGTAACCTACCCAATTTGGCAACTAAACTGGCAGGTAACTTTTATGGAGTTTTTTCAGGTTCCCTAGGAGCTATTTTAAATATTCTGCTAGTTACAGTAGTGATGATTATGCTGTTAGTTACACCTCATCCTTATGTACGATTATTTCTGGCATTTTTTCCTTCTTTCTATCGTCGTCGTGCTGCCAGAATCTTAGAGAAGTGTGAAACTGCATTAGTCGGTTGGATTCAGGGAATTTTGTTTAATATGCTGGTGATCACTGTCCTTAGCTGGTTGGGTTTATCAATTTTAGGGGTTCAGCTTCCTCTAGCTAATGCGCTTTTGGCTGGCTTATTCACCTTTATTCCCAATTTAGGACCTGTATTAAGCTGTATCCCGCCAATAGTTTTAGCTCTAATTGAAGCACCCTGGAAAGCATTGGCAGTGTTGATACTTTACTTTTTGATTCAACAGGCTGAAAGCAATATCTTGACTCCTCTAGTAATGAAACAACAGGTATCCCTACTACCAGCCGTGACTTTACTTTCTCAAGCTACTTTTGCCGTCTTTTTTGGTTTCATTGGTCTATTTCTAGCCTTACCCCTGACAGTAGTAGCTCAGGTGTGGATTGAAGAGATTTTAATTAAGGATATTTTGAGTGGCTGGGGTAGACAGAGTGATTACTTTAAACTAGCCCAACAAAACAATGATGGACATCAATCCTTAAAGTCATCTTCCCCCAAGATAATTACAACTGAAATTGGTTTCCCAGCGGAGGATTCAATGTAAATAACATCTTATACTAATATATAAGTACTAGTATTTTATTTGAGATTGAGTTGGCAAGAGCGATTTTTTGTTAACTTTAGATGTCGGAGGTAGCTTCAAATTGGTTTGGGGTTTACCGTTTAATTAGCAATTTACAGTTGAGCATCAATAGCTAAAGCATGGGCATGGGCGAACAAACGTTAGATTGGATTAGGTTGCAAAAAGCACTATCTGTAGAAGCAGAACGAGGCTACACAGATATTATGGGCAATCAGTACCGTTTTAGCGAGTTTTTGTGTCTTAGTCTGGGTAAGCCCCCCAGAAATCTCTCGACAGGGGATAAAATTCAGTGGCACGATACCGCACAGAAATTTGCTAGTTACGGAGATTTAAGTTCTGCCCAAAGAAAGCAATTGGTGATTGGAACTCGTAATTTTCTCCATAAACAAAAAGCGATCGCCGAAACTCCTGCCACCCCACCTAAGCCCAAAGTACCCCGCACCAAAACTCTAAGTAGCCCAAAAGCCAAAAGTTATTTTAATCAAGAGATTACTCTAGATATGCCTTTGAGCAAGGTAATTGATATTGGACGCAGGAGTAATTATTTAGAACGTCTGGGCTTATATACAGTTAGAGATTTACTGTTTTATTATCCCCGCGATCATCTCGACTATGCCCGACAGGTACAAATTACTCATCTCGAACCAGGAGAGACAGTAACGGTAATTGGTACAGTGAAAAGCTGCAAGTGCTTTAGCAGCCCCAGAAACAAAAAGCTGACTATATTTGAGTTGATTTTAACCGATGCTACGGGTAGATTAAAACTCAATCGCTTCTTAATGGGTGCAAGGTTTGGCAATCCTGGTTCCCAAGCTAGATATCGCAATCAGTATCCAGTAGGTTCGATTGTAGCTGCATCGGGACTGGTTAAACAAAACAAATACGGTATTACCCTAGATAAACCAGAAATTGAAGTCTTAGATGGTGCAGGGGCGAGTATTGAATCAATTAAAGTAGGTCGTGTTTTACCTGTATATGCCCTCACCGAGGGAGTCCCTGCAGATACCGTCAGAAAATCGGTAATTGCTGCCCTACCTGCTGCCAAATACTTGGGTGATCCTTTACCCAATGAACTACGCAACCAATATGGCTTAGTCAAACTAAAAAATGCGATCGCCTGTATTCACTATCCTGAAAATTGGGAGGAACTAACCCATGCCCGACGTAGGTTAGTCTTTGATGAGTTTTTCTATCTTCAGTTAGGTTTTTTACAGCGTCGGCAACAGCTAAAACAAAACCAAAAAGGTGCTAGCTTTGCCCCCCAAGGTAAATTAATCGAACAGTTTAACCAGATATTACCCTTTACTCTAACTAATGCCCAACAAAGAGTAGTCAATGAAATCTTTCGAGATTTAGGTACTTCCGATACTCCAATGAATCGTTTGGTACAGGGGGATGTGGGTTCTGGTAAAACCATAGTGGCTGTATATGCTATTCTGGCTGCGATTCAGTCTGGCTATCAAGCAGCATTTATGGCACCCACTGAAGTATTAGCCGAACAGCACTATCGTAAACTAGTTACCTGGTTTAACTTACTTCATCTCCCCGTTGAGTTATTGACGGGTTCGACCAAAACTGCCAAACGTAGAGAGATACATTCCCAGTTGGAAAATGGCGAATTACCCTTGTTAATTGGCACTCATGCTTTAATTCAAGATCCCGTTAAATTTAATAAATTAGGTTTGGCAGTAATCGACGAACAACATCGCTTTGGGGTGCAACAAAGGGCGCGGTTATTGGGCAAAGGAAAATCGCCCCATGTCTTAACTATGACCGCTACGCCAATTCCTCGTACTTTAGCCTTGACTCTCCACGGTGATTTAGATGTTAGTCAGATTGATGAATTACCCCCAGGCAGACAGGCAATTAAAACCATGGCGAAAAAAGGTAAAAGCGATCGCCAAAAAGTCTACGATTTAATCCGTCGCGAAATTGCCCAAGGCAGACAGGCTTATATTATTTTTCCTTTAGTAGAAGAATCGGAAAAGCTAGATCTAAAAGCTGCCACTGAAGAACACCAACGCTTATCCGAAGCGGTATTTCCCGAGTTTAAAATTGCCTTATTACATGGTCGTATGAGTTCGGCGGATAAAGATGCAGCCCTCAATTCTTTCCGCGATAATCAATGTCAAATTATAGTTTCGACTACAGTAATCGAAGTTGGTGTGGATGTTCCTAATGCGACAGTGATGGTCATCGAACACGCAGAACGTTTTGGTTTATCTCAGCTACACCAGTTACGGGGAAGAGTTGGTCGGGGCAACAGCAAATCCTATTGCTTTTTGATGAGTAGTACCAAGAATATAGAAGCCAGACAGCGTTTGGCAGTGCTAGAAGAATCCCAAGATGGTTTTTTGATTTCCGAAGCAGATATGCGCTTTCGTGGACCAGGAGCAGTATTAGGTACTCGTCAATCAGGATTGCCTGATTTTGCTTTAGCAAGTTTGGTAGAAGACCAAGAGGTACTTAGTTTGGCTAGAGAAGCAGCAGAAAAGATTATTAGTGCAGACGGCATGTTAGCCAATTCTCCTTCTTTAAAACAAGAGCTAGAAATTCGCTATCGGCGTTTAATGGGTGGAGATATTTTAAATTAACCAGATCGTTCTATTTACGAATGACGCGAATATAGCTATTGCGATCGCCATATCCTCTTAAGTTACCAGGGGCATTTAAAATAATTACTTTACCTCGATTAGAGCGTCTTTTATAGCGAGTATTATAGCGATGACGTTCATAGCGATCGCCATAAGTATGATGATGATAGCCATAGTCTCTGTCATATCGGCGATAGTCTCGGCGAGAATGATCATAGTTACTGCTAGGCAGAGGTGTATGACTGCGCGGTCTAAGATTTAAAGGTATGGGTGTATTGATACGACTACGAATACCTACCTGAGCTAATTTAAGACTATCTTTGGTAGGTGCTGCTGTTGCAGGGTTGTTGATCGCGCCAATTGTGACTATGGCTACGGCTAATGCAGCCATAGTCTTGGAAAGATGATTTTTCATTCGATATTTACTGTCCATTGTTATGCAAGTTGAAATCTAGAATTGTAAAATTATCTAATAATAAATTTAAGTAATTACCACAATATATTTAAAGTGACGACAGACAACCTAGAAAAGTTTCAGCAAAAATACTTAGCAGGGAAAGCTGCCTTAGAAATAGGAAATTACCGTCTTAGTATTGAAAATCTCGAAGCTGCCAAAGAATTGATTGCTTTTAATTCTAGAAGAGGAGGACAAGCTGCCATTTGGCTAGTGACTGCCTACCAAGCTGCAAATAAAATTCCTGAAGCGATCGCCCTCTGTCAAGAATTAATTGTTCATCCCGATACCCAAACCCGTGAACAAGCCAAAGGCATTCTTTATATTATTAAAGCACCAAGACTAGAACGACCCAAGGAATGGATGAGCGAAATTCCCGATCTAGTTGACGCGGATCAGGGTGCATCTCGTTATGTTGTAGCCAAAAAACCAACAGTGAAAACCACTCCTGAGTGGGAATTAGAAGATTTGGAGTCACCCCCTACAGATACCCAGGACAATCAGTTTGTCTGGTTTGCTTTTTTCTTAATTGTCATCATTCTAGGCAGCTTGGCATTGATGAGATGAACTAATACCCACCACTGTACTTCGCAGATGAGCAGTGGTGGGTTCTCAATTTCACAATTATAGTCGTTGTGAGATAGCGATCGCCAATACGGTTGTTTGAATTAGCCAGCGAGTATCAAACTTTCACTCTACGATTCTTTTTTATGAATGATTTAGGATTGCCATATCATCAATTTTAATTAATAAAATTCAACTAAGAAATTACTCTGGAAAATATGTAGTATTACTTAATAATATAATATAAAAATATGATTTAATAGTATTTTATTGTAATATATAATACGCCTAGCTAGTGGTTATTACTAAAAATGTAATCAATGCCATGATTATAGGTAATCAGTAAATCTACATCACTTTTAAATGTGATTTGAGTATTTATAGCAATTGTCATTAAAAAACTTAATATTCTATAACAGAACTATTGCTTTAATTAAATGAACAGATTTTAGTGATATTAAATTAATAAATACTTTTATCTCTAATTATGAATATTGAATCTGGAATTGATTCCTTTCCCAATATAAATATAGGAATTGATATGGATCTTTTATCTCAACAGTCGCCCTTTAGCGAGACGCCATTCACTATTGATAATGGTGCGCGACTTGAAGCAGAATCTTTTGATTTTGGGGGTCAAGATGTAGCCTATTATGACGTTGACTCAACAAATCAATTTGGTTTAGCAAATCAAGGCGATTGGTATCGGTATAACGATGGCGTAGATATTGAGGCAACTATAGATGATGGTGGTGGCTACAATATTGGCTGGCTACAGGCTGGAGAATGGCTAGAATATACAACTAATGTAACGGCTGGTACATATAATATTAAAGCTAGAGTGGCTTCTGAAGCTACAGACCCTAGTTCGTTTCAGATTAAACTAGGTGACAAGTTATTGGGAACTATTGACGTTACTGGAACTGGTGGCTGGCAAAACTGGGAGACTCTCAACCTAGAAAATGTTGAGTTGTCTGGCGAAGAAGAACAACAATTACGAATAGAAATAATAGACGATGGACAGTTTAACCTCAATTGGCTTGAGTTCGAGTCCGTTGAAAAGTCTTCTGATGGGGATAACTCTTTCAACGGAGATAACTCTTCAGAAATAAACAATGTTTCCAACGCGGATAGCTCTGGAAAAATAGCTGCAGATAGCGATAATTTTCACTACAAAGGTAGAGTAGATCGACAAAATCCGCAAGCACCAGTATTCTCCTATCCCGCAACAGCAGTTGAGTTTCAATTTACAGGTACTAGCCTCAAAGTTGAATTGACTGAAGATAATTGGGGAGGAGAAAATTATGTCGATGTATTTGTTGATGATAATCCTGAGCCAACTACTATTAAATTAGATGCTAACGGACAATCTGTTCTTTATGACGTAGCTCAAGGATTAGAAGATACAGTTCATAATGCTGTATTAGTCAAACGTACCGACTTTGAAGCAGGCGAGTTTGAATTCCAAGGTGTAGTCTTAGATCCTGATGAAAGTTTACTTCCATTAGATTCTGTATCAGATAGAAAAATAGAAGTTTATGGAGATTCTATTTCAGTAGGTAAGTTTGTCGAGTATGAGCAGGCTGGCGTACAAGATCCTCCAGATGCAAGTCTCGATTTAACTAATGCTAATCTTAGTTATGCTTCACTCTTGGCTAAAGACTACGATGCCGAACTTTCTTTAGTTGCTCAAGCAGGAGTATCCTTAGTCGATGGTTATGGTTTCTGGAATGAGAGTACGGGAATGGAAGCAATTTATGATAAGTTTGCAGCGGTCAACGATGCTTCTAGCTGGAATTTCGATAGCTACGATCCCGATTTGGTGATTGTTGCTGTGGGTCAAAACGATTCGGCAACGATTAACATTGGTAGCGATCTATCTAGTACACAATGGAAAGACAATTACAAGCAATTTATTTCCAATCTTCGGACTCAGCATCCCGATGCTTATTTTATTGGAATGTTCCCTAATATGTATCACGGTACAGAGTGGGATGGTTATTTAACTGAAGCGGTAGAAGAATATAAAAATGAAACCAATGATCATAAAGTTTATTCTCTAATTCACGAACAAGTTACTCCTGGTCATCCCCGTGCTAGCGAACAGGAAGCCATGGCAGATACTCTGAAAAACTTGATCGATACTACTTTAGTGTCAGATGGTTTTGAATGGTAGATTTTGAAATGAACAAGTTTTTAGTAGTTAGTTTAATTAATAACAGAGCGAGAAGCTGTTAGAAAATCAAATCTTTTTCGCAACTCGGCAAGGATTACCTACTGCCACAACGTTGCTTGGTATATTTTTGGTTACTACACTACCCGCACCAATGGTTACGTTATCGCCAATAGTTACGCCAGGACAAACAATTACCCCACCACCTAGCCAAACATTATCGCCAATTACAATGGGTGCTGCTAACTCTTTTCCTGTCAATCTAATTTGTGGATCTGTGGGATGATATCCAGTGTAGATTTGAACCTTGGGTGCAATCAAAACATTGTTACCTAAATATACTCTATTGCAATCGAGAATCGTACAGTCGTAATTAATATACAAATTGTCCCCAGCCGATATATGACAACCATAATCGCAGTAAAAAGGAGGTCTGATTGTGAAATTTGCGCCAATACTATCAAACAAACGTTTGATAATCTGTGTTTGCTGGCTTACCTCCCGAGGTAGTGAAAGATTAAATTGATTAATCAACTCTCTAGCCTTGAGGTGCATTCTAGTTAGTTCTTCATCTATAGGTAAATATAGCTCGCCCTCAAGCATTTTTTCTCGTTCGGTTTTTTCATTCATACCTGAAGTGTTTAATGGAGTTCAAGATTATTGCTCAATAAATATTTATATTCGTTTTGGTCTACTTCACAAATTAATTATTAATAGTATCAGCGATCGCATTTACTTTTAGCCTTTACCCTTGATTGAAAAGTTTAAAACCAATAACTCAAGATTACATAACAGTAGCTTCACCTAAACTTAATCACGGTGTGATAAACAAATACTAAGTGAATTTTGAAGGGGATACTACCGCTTCAGGGTATTTTAAAAAGTAGATCGTTATTATCACTAATAATTACATGAATAATAATAAGCCGAGGATCGAACCTCGTCCTGGTATTGAAAGAATTTTAGACAATAGTTTTTATTGGGTAGCCAAAATATTAGCATTTGCGATCGCAGGAATCTTAGTCTGGATCACGATTCAAGTAGCACTTAAAGCTATGCCTGCAATTCAAGAGTTTGGCTTAAGCTTTCTGTCTACTAGTAGCTGGAATCCTGTTAATAGTCAATATGGAGTGTGGCCTGCAATTTACGGTACTTTAGTTAGTTCGTTTATTGCCCTAGCAATTTCTGTACCCATTGGTTTGGGAGTATCCATATTTCTTAGCGAAGATTATTTACCTCCCACCGTTCAAAGAATCATCGTATTTTTGGTGGAGTTACTCGCAGCCGTACCTAGTGTAGTTTATGGCTTGTGGGGCATTTTTGTCTTGATTCCCTTTCTCAAAGGCTTTACTCCCCTAAGAGGCCCTGGAATGTTACCTGCCGCGCTGATTTTATCGGTGATGATCTTGCCTACTATTTCAGCGATCGCTCGTGATGCTATTATTAATGTCGATCCAGGACTACGTCAAGCTGCGATGGGTTTGGGTGCGACTCGTTGGGAAGCGATTTTACAGATTATTTTACCTGCTGCATCTTCGGGAATTATTGGCGGAATTATGCTGGCTTTAGGACGAGCATTAGGAGAAACTATGGCAGTAACGATGTTAATTGGTAACTCTAATAAAGTCGATACTTCAGTATTTGCCCCTTCTAATACAGTTTCTTCTTTGCTAGCCAATCAATTTGCTGAAGCTAGTGGCTTGCAGGTAGCAGCCTTGATGTATGCAGCCTTAATTTTGTTTTTCATTACTTTAGTAGTAAATGTTCTGGCACAGCTATTGGTTACTAGATTACAAAAAATCTAAATAATAAATATCCAAATTATTAAAAATATTTACCATCATGGCAATCGACATGACAAAAAGCTCGGATTTCGAGGTAGCTAGTCTCAAGCGTAACCCTAGATCACCTCGTACTTTGTTTGGCTTAATTATGAGTGGTATTGCAGGTTTGTTTACCCTGCTGGCAATTATACCTCTGTTCATTATTCTGACTTATTTGCTGACTAAGGGTATTAGTTCTTTATCTGCCTCAGTGTTTACAGAGTTACCCCCACCTCCTTTAGTAGACGGTGGTGGTTTTGGTAATGCTATTTTAGGTACGGTAATTATGGTAGGAATTGGCGCGCTGATTAGCGTTCCCATCGGGGTAATGGCTGCGATCTACCTCTCTGAGTTTAATGAAGGAAAAGCAGCAGAATTGATTCGCTTTGCGACTAATGTTTTGAGTGGCGTACCTTCAATTATCGTGGGGGTATTTGCCTATAGTGCGATCGTTTTAACTACTAAAAACTACTCTGCTTGGGCTGGTGGCTTTGCTTTAGCTATTTTGATGTTGCCAATTATTGTTCGTACCACCGATGAGTCTTTAAAACTAGTTCCCCAAGAAGTACGGCAGGCATCTGTAGGGATTGGTGCAAATCAATATCAAACTGTTTTACAAGTAGTTTTACCTGCTGCCTTGCCCGCGATTATTACGGGAGTAACCCTGTCGGTTGCTCGTGCTGCAGGAGAGACTGCCCCCCTACTATTTACTGCCCTATTTACTCAATACTGGCCTAACTGGGATAACCTACTAGTCGAACCTACAGCTTCATTAGCAGTATTAGTTTATAACTTTGCGATCGTCCCTTTTAAAAATCAACAGGATCTCGCTTGGGCTGCTGCTTTTATTCTAGTTCTATTAGTTTTAATTACTAGTGTTATTTCTCGTTTAGCAACAGCGAAGCGTACTTATTAAACTTCTAAAAAACAAATTAAACTAATGTTGCTAGATCGAAGTATAACTTTCTGATTTTGGCGATCGCGAAAATTAGCACAAAGTACGAAATACATTGACAGGTTCATTCACTTAAGCGAATGAACCTGTCATTAGTTTAACAAGGATACTGAAAGCCTATATGACAGACTTGACAACTAAGTAAGTAGCAGGTAGCAACATAAATCCTTAGCAAAAGCCGAATCGAATACAAGAAAATAATTTCAATATAGCTAAAGTCTTGATTTGACTGATTTAGCCAGATTTTGAGACCACGCAAATTAGCTCTTTTTAATAATTCATTTTTTAAACCTGCATATTCTCTTCAACACGAACATATCAATAAAACATACCAACCTTCGAGGAGAAACAAACAATGTCTAAGATTAATTTGAACCAACTAAACACTTCAGAACTAGAAGTCTTAAACACAGAAGCAACTAGCGAAGTTGTCGGTGGATCTTACGGTTACTGGGGCGGTTACTACAACAGCCACTACTCTGACTACTCCAGCAAATTTGCAGCAGTACAACAAGGAAACGTTAACTCCAACAACCAAGTTGCTTTCGGTGGTGGTGCATTCTCCAACACTAGCAACTTCAACAGCAACAGCCAAAACAATAGTGTCAACATTCATCAGTAATCATTAGCCAGAAAGATTACTAAGCAGTATTCTAAATGGTTTATGAAAAACTCTCTCTTCTCTTTCCTCTGTGTCCTCTGTGTCCTCTGTGGTTCATTTGAAAACAATTTTCATGAATGATATAAGACTGCTATAGATAGATTACTAAACTGCATAATCTTTTCAACACCAACATATCAATAAAACATACCAACCTTTTAGGAGAACCAAAACATGTCTAAGATTAATTTGAACCAACTAAACACATCCGAACTAGAAACACTAAACACAGAAGCAACTAGCGAAGTTGTCGGTGGATCTTACGGTTACTGGGGCGGTTACTACAACAGCCACTACTCTGACTACTCCAGCAAATTTGCAGCAGTAAACCAAGGAAACGTTAACTCCAACAACCAAGTTGCTTTCGGTGGTGGTGCATTCTCCAACACTAGTAATTTCAACAGCAATAGCCAAAACAACAGTGCTAACATTCATCAGTAATGAAGTTGATGGTTAGTAATTATCAATCCCCAGAGTTTCTGGGGATTGATTGTAATATTTTTTTTGAGCGACCAAAGATTTCATTGATAAGCTGTTACCAAATCATTGCGATCTTATGAACCTTGAAAACAAATTCGATCCCGTACGTTTAGAAATATTTAAAAATCTTTATCAATTTATTGCCGAACAAATGGGAATTGTGCTGCAAAATACGGCAGCTTCAGTCAATATAAAAGAAAGATTAGACTTTTCCTGCGCTATATTTAACAGTTCTGGTTCTTTGGTCGCTAATGCACCTCATATTCCTGTTCACTTAGGTTCGATGAGTGCTAGCGTTACTAGTTTGATCGACGATGTGAAAGACAAAATCAAACCTGGTGATGTTTATCTATCTAATAATCCTTATAACGGTGGTACACATTTACCCGACGTGACAGCAATTACTCCTGTTTTCTCCACCACTTCGACGCATCCTCTATTCTACGTAGCATCAAGAGGACATCAAGCAGATCTTGGTGGTATTACTCCTGGTTCAATGCCTCCCTACAGTACTGATATTACAGAAGAAGGTATATTATTCGATAATTTTTTGTTAGTAGATGGTGGCAATTTTAGAGAAGCTGCTGTTAAAGAAAAACTTAGCAACTATACCTATCCTGCTCGCAATATAGACCAAAATATTGCCGATTTTCAAGCTCAAATTGCTGCCAATAATCGAGGATTAAACGAACTCATTAGCATGGTACAAAAGTATGGCTTAGATACAGTACAGGCTTATATGCAGTTAGTTCAAGACAATGCAGAATTAGCAGTCAAAAGCGCGATCGCATCTCTAAAAAATGGTAGCTTTACCTATAAAATGGATAGCGGTGCTAAAATCCAAGTCCGAGTTGCGATCGATCGCGATAGTAATTGCGCTACTGTAGATTTTTCTGGTACCTCTCCTCAACAAACCAGTAACTTTAACGCTCCTGTTGCAGTAACTCAGGCTGCGGTTTTATATGTTTTTCGTACTTTAGTTGACGATTCTATTCCCTTAAATGCAGGATGTCTAAAACCGATCAAGATTATTATTCCCCAAGGCTGTATGCTTAACCCTGTTTATCCTGCTGCAGTAGTTGCGGGTAATGTGGAAACTTCTCAAACTATTGTTGATGCTTTGTATGGCGCTTTAGAAGTAATGGCTGCTTCTCAAGGTACAATGAACAACTTTACCTTTGGCAATCATGGCTATCAGTATTATGAAACAATTTGTGGTGGTTCAGGTGCGGGAGATGGTTTTGATGGAACAGATGCGGTACAGACTCATATGACCAATTCTTTATTAACCGATCCTGAAGTTTTGGAGTCACGTTACCCCGTAATCTTAGAAAGTTTTAGTATCCGCGATCGCAGTGGGGGAAGAGGACAATATTCTGGCGGTAATGGCGTAGTTAGAAAAGTGCGCTTTTTAGAATCGATGACAGCGGGAATACTGTCCACTCACCGAATAATTTCCCCCTTTGGTTTAAAAGGAGGAAAAGCAGGAAAAGTTGGCACAAATTATGTCATCAGGCAAGATAAAACTATTGAAAAGTTAGCCCATACTGCACAAGTGGAAATGCAACCAGGAGATGTATTCGTAATCGAAACTCCTGGTGGTGGTGGCTGGGGTTATTCTAGTAGTCACGAAAGTAATTAATATCCAAAAGTTGGTTTTACAATCCTCTAGAAATTCGCCAATATCGCTGCACTAGCTGATAGCGAAAGGAATAAACACTTCCTGAGAGATTATCTTCTTGAACCAAATAATAGTCTTTCATTAACAGCCTTAATACCGTTCTCGCCATTTCTTTATCTTTGGTTTCAGGCTCACTTTTGAGATACTGCCAGATTCTGGCAAAAGGAGTAGGGGGATTTAAAGAAAGAATATCTAGAATTTCTAGCGCGTAAGGTTTTTGAATATCGTCATAGTAATTATCAATGCGTTCGCGGTAATGATCTAGTTTCCAAGGATTTAGGGGATTTTGCAGAGACTCATTAACGGTATTAATAATGTCATCTTGAGTAACTTCTTGAGAATAATCTTTAAGCTGATTGACTAGATGGTGAATATAAAAAGGAATGCAGTCTACAGCTAACACAATTTCCTCTGCGGTTTTTTCTAGGTTAAAAACCCGAACACTTTCACCTCTCAATAAGTTGATCGTAAGCTCGATCGCATCAGCTAATGTCAATGGCTTACCTTCAACGGGATACATATCATTGGTAGGATCGTTACTGTAGCCAGCTTTTTGTAGGTTTTTAATAATATGATGTAACCCAATTGAACCAGAATATACCATGCGCACATCAGGATAAGTTTGACGGAGCGATCGCAAACTATCTAATACTGCCATTGCTGCTTCATCGCTAAAGTTCCCTAACAAATGAGGCATCTCATCCCAAATTAGCACTACCTGCTTATCTTGCAACGTTACTAAATCTTCAATAGTCTTGGTTAGCAGAGTCTTCCAATGTGGTGCTGCTGCTTCAGGAAACTGATATTCAGTAAATTGATGACCAATTAATCCGCTAATAAATTCTCTAACTCTTCTCGCTTTTCCTGCTTCTCTAAGGTAAGTTTCCGTATCCTGCCAAACTGTCTCAACAAACTCTATTGGAGTTCTGATTCCTTCCAAATCTCGATAGATAGGCAGCATATCTTCTGGTGCTTGAGCCGTCATTTTTTTAAGAATGCTGCTTTTACCAATTCTTCTCTCGCCACTAAAGATAAAACTTTGCTGTCTTAATCTATCCCAAAGCTCCTCAATTAAGCGATCTCGTCCCACAATTTCTGAAGGCGAAATTTGTCCCCCTGGATTAGCTTTGAACTCATCTTGCTTAAATTTAAAACTGGCAATATTATCATTCCATTCTCTTTCTGGTTGAGAAGCACCGTTCCAATCTATCTCTAATTCTTGGCAAAGACGAATAAAGGTATTGAGAGCAATTGGCTTGCAGTTAATAAACTTGGAAACAGAAGAACGAGATATTTCTAAACGTTCGGCAATTTTGCGTTGGGTTAATTGCTTAGTTGCTAGAGATTCTTCGACTTTTGGTATCCATTCGCTATTTAACTGTAAAGAACTACGTGCCATATTGCTTTAGTGATATTTGTATTGAGTAAAAAACCGCAGAAATTAAGACCTTTTTACGGTATCACAAGCAATCTTACTAATACAAAAATGTTGAAAATCGTTGCTTTAAGCTTTTCTTTCGATCAAATTAAAGAATCGTCTCAAAAATTATATTTATTGCTTAAAACACACAAGATCGACAATGGGGACGCATTACGTAATGTGTCCCCATTATAATAAAGGAAAAATAATCAAAGCTGTGTATATGTTGAGTAGTGTTTTTTAGTAGGCTAAAGTTTCAAGGGTTTCTTCTAGATAGAGTCGTACCTGCATATCTAAATCCGCATGAGTATTTAATTTTCTTTCTTGCTGCCAACTTTGAAAACCAGAACTTTTGGCGATCGCTTTTCTTAAATTCTGCCAAATTTCTTGTTCTTGACCTTGGTTGTTTTGAGCAATAGTAGTTGAATTTGCCATATATGGTATTATTGTCCTTTAAGTTATATCCCTTAGTTTAGCTCAAACTACAAGATAATCTGTAGTAGTAATTACACAACCAGACGTTTTCTAAATTTTTAGCGATCGCCTTTTTAGCTCTATATCGTTTCAATCGAGCTATTTTCCGATTTTAAAAACCACAGTATTTTATTTACCTTGATTCCTGGTACGGTGAAGTCTTGCTGTATATTTTCTGCTAGATAAGCTTGGGTTTTAGCCAATTTAGCTGGTTTAGTCTTTAAAACCAATAAGACGCTCAAAGGTACTTGTAAAAATAAATTGCTCGCAAAAAAGGCGATCGCGCCAATGCTCAATCCTACAATTTGGGGATAGGGTACAAAATCTATCAATCCCAATGTCAAAGGCGATAGACGATACAGTAGCCATAAAACTACCAGCATAATTCCTGCTGCGATCGCGCTAACTAACTTTTGAGAAAATGTTTTGAACAGGGATAGAATTACTTTTCTTTCTTCACTCAAAGATTCTGACTTCAAAGATAAAAACAGAACACTAAAAATGTCAAAAGGACGAGTTAGCTGCATCAGCAAAACGGGCAAAATGCCAGTTACAGCTAACAACGACAGTTCTAAAACGGGATATTTTCCTGCCATACCTAACCCAACCGTAGTTATTCCTAGGCATATAGGAACTAAAGCTATGCCAGATAAATGAATCCACACATAAGGTTCGGTACGCAAACTTTTTAGATTGATCATCGCTTATTTAACCTTGATCCCGATTGGTTGATAGCCTGGTTGCCATAGGCTATTAGTAGGCAATCGACCAATCAGTTATTGATGTACATGTATTAGAACTTAGTGTACCCCATGGTTCGACTAGTCAGTTGCCAAGGTACGACGCTTGAAAACTAGCTGATAAGCTTCAATAATGTCTCCTTCTTTCCAGTCAGAGAATTTATTGGCGCCGATACCGCACTCAAAACCAGTATTGACTTCCTTAACATCGTCCTTCATGCGTTTGAGGGAATTTAACTCGCCTTCATGAATGACTTTATTGCCTCGGCGAACTCTAATTTTACAGTTACGGACTATTTTGCCTGATAAGACATAACAACCAGCTACCGCACCACGACCCACAGGGAAGACCGCACGAACCTCAACTTGACCCAAGTGTTCTTCAACCTCTTCGGGGTCTAATAGACCTTCCATTGCTCCTTGAATCTCATCTAGAAGCTTATAGATAATGTCGTACTGACGAATATCAACACCTTCTCGATCTGCTGCTTGTCTGGAACCTGATGCCAAGGTAGTGTTAAAGCCAATAATCACTGCACCACTAGCTGCTGCCAAATCGACATCTGTTTCGGTCACTTCTCCAGGAGAAGCCATTAAAGTCCTGATCTGGACTTCATTTTGAGGCAATTGGGCTAAAGATCCCATAATTGCCTCTACCGATCCTTGAACGTCCGCTTTAATAATCAGGTTAAGCTCTTTGAGTTCTCCTTCTTGTGCTTGAGCAGAAATAGTACTCAAACTAATACGACGCGAAGACATAGACTGTAGCAAACGAGTATCACGCTGTTCGATCGCTCTTTGATCAGCTACTGCTCTTGCGTCTCTTTCATTTTCGTAGACATCAAACTCGTCACCAGCTTCAGGAACTTCATTTAGTCCCAGTATTTCTACCGCAAAAGAGGGAGTTGCCGCCTCTACTTTTTCTCCCATGTCATCGATCATGGCTCGTACTCTACCCAAAACCGAACCAGCAACAATGCTATCTCCGACTCGCAAAGTACCATTTTGTACTAGTAAAGTGGCTACAGGACCTCGATTGCGATCGAGGTTAGCTTCAATTACCGTTCCTTTTGCCAGACGATCTGGGTTAGCAGAAAGTTCTTCGACTTCTGCTACTAAAAGAATCATTTCTAGTAATTCGTCTAGATTGTCTCCTGTTAAAGCACTGACAGGAACCATTGTGGTATCGCCACCCCAGTCTTCAGGAACCAAACCTTGTTCGGTCAATTCTTGCTTGATACGATCTGGATTGGAATCTGGTTTATCAACCTTGTTGATTGCTACCAATAAAGGTACTTCTGCTGCTTTAGCATGGCTAATAGCTTCTTTGGTTTGAGGTTGCACTCCATCATCTGCTGCTACTACCAAAATAGCTATATCAGTAACTCTGGTTCCCCTAGCTCTCATGGCAGTAAATGCTTCGTGACCAGGGGTATCTAGGAACACAATTTGCTGTGTCTTGCCACCATGTTCTACGTCAACGTGATAAGCACCAATATGTTGAGTGATTCCCCCAGCCTCTCCAGAAGCCACAGTACTTTTACGGATTGAGTCTAGTAGGGTAGTTTTACCATGATCTACGTGACCCATAATTGTTACTACAGGAGGACGAAGCTGGAGATTTTCGAGATCGTTAGCATCCAGCATTTCTGTCTCTTTAACTGCTGCAGATGTTTCCTCTGGAGTATCAACAATTACGCCTAATTCATCTGCTACAGAGCGAGCGGTTTCTAGATCGAGAGTTTGGGTGATATTAACTGGTATACCTTTAAAGAACAAACTTCTAATAATGTCTGTTTCAGGAGTATTTAGTCTTTCTGCTAAATCTCTTACTGTTAAGCTGTCGGTTAAGGTAATCATCTCTGGCAATGTTGGTACAACCTTGCCTTTGGTTTGACGTTCAGTTTTTTGAGTTTTTTCTGTTTTGAAAGAAGGTTTGCGTGGTTTCTTGTGACTACTAGCAGCGGGCTGCTCTTTTTGCATCGAAGCAGGTTTGGCTGGACGAGCAGTAGATAAACTAAAGGCTGTATTAACCTGGACTGTAGTCGAATCTGAATCAAAGTCATCATCGTCTTCCAAGAGCAGCTTGGGTGCGCGACGTTTTTTACCCGCTTTCCCTTTGGATTTATTTTTACCTTCGCCTTCTTCCTCGTTTTCCCATTCTTTAGTTTTGCGAGGAGGAGTTGGACGCTTGAGACGAGTAATTTTTTTAGTTTCAGTTTTTTTGATGATGTCATCACCATCAAGATCGTTAGAGACTAGATCGTCATCAGTGACATTTTCATCAACTTCTTCCTCTGAAACTTGGCTAACTTTAGCAACTGCCTGAGCTTTTTGTGGTCTTTGGTTTAGCTTGGGCAGAGAAGGTAAAACTTTTTTCTTCTTCTCAGTCTCTTCTGTTTTAGCCTGGGGTTTGTCTGCCGAGCGAATCTTCGGCTTGATTGGCGCTTGAACGCGGTTTTTAGATGATGTCTTACCTTTTTCTGGTCTAGAAGGCGGTGTAACCAGTTTGGGAGGTTTAACCGCGGGAGATTGTGCCTCAAAGCTACTAGTTTTTGGTTCTTGAACTGCTGCAGTTTCAGATTCAGTTGGATTGACAACTGATGAACTGTCAACAGAATCCGATGCTTGAGGAGATTTAGGCGAGCTTAAGCTTTGCCCAGAAGCTGTCTTAGGCGTACCTGTCTTGGGTCGGCTAGGAGGAGATACCAATCTAGGAGAATTAGAATTTCCTGACTGGGGTTTTCTAGCTTGAGGAGGTGGGTTTAAGGTATCAGTTTTGTGGTGAATTGCTAAAATTTGTTGTGTTCGTTTCTTAGGAGCTTTTAGTGTCTTGGATTGTCGCTCGGAATTATGGTTGGTTTTCTCTGCACGAGGGGATTTTTCAGCTACCGCTTTGACTCTTTCGGCCTGGGAAGCTGTAATAGTACTGCTATGACTTTTAACCGCAATATTTAATTGCTCACAAATCTCTTTTATATCTTTATTGTCCAAATTTAATTCTTTTGATAATTCGTATATTCTTACTTTGCCGTTGTTCATCCACTATTCCCCTCAGTTGATTGTTTGTGTTTATTTGAGCATTGGTTGGTTCTCGTAGTTTTTCATCTTTTCAAGATTACTGGTAAAACATTTATGACTCTATCAGATAAGACCTAGATTGAAAAATAGAACGATATCAGTTGGTTTACATACACGATCATAATTACTTCTTTAGGTTTTATTTTAAAGAAAGATCTCAATTTATCTATTCAATCTGACTAGATTTTAAGTTTTGGCTCTCAACAATCTGACTTTGATTTTAAAATGCGACCGCCATTATTTATTTTAGGTTCTAACATCCTATTTGTTGATCGATCGAGGTTTAACCCGATCAATATTTATCTTTTTTATTATGGTAGTATAACGCCAATATTATCTCCTCAAGCGTTCTTGTAAATTTTGATAAATATCATCGGGCACTTTAGTTCTCAAAGAACTGCTCAAGCGATTTTTTTGTTTAGCTTGAGCCAGACAATCTGAGGTAGGACACAGATAAGCAGAGCGCCCCATTCCGACATCTAATGATACGTTACTATTTGAACTCAAGCGTACTATCCGCCAAAAAAGATGTTTGGGTGCTAGCTGACGACAGCTAACACATCGACGATAATTTTTTTGCTTCATCAACTTTGGAGCAATATATCTGTCAAAGTTCTAGATTTGTTCCGTTCCACTGTGAGTAAGCGCGATCGCGCCTTAGAAACTATCTTCTTATCTAGTTTTTTACTCTACTCCTCTTCTGTTGCTGCTTTTTCTATTTCTTCTGTTTCTCCATTTACTTCTGATTGAAGTGGATCTTCAGACTCTACTTCTGTAGTTTCCTCGACCTCAGTGGAAGTCGCTTCTGATGTTTCCAAAGATTCAACATCTGCAGATTCAACATCAGACTCTACTTCTGTAGTCTCTGCTAGCTCAGGTTCTTCTAATTCAGCTAATTCAGCTTCCCTTTCTGCTGCTCTAGCTTTAGCTGCCTCTGCTTGGGCTGCCCACTTTGCCATTTCTGCTTCTTCGTCATATAAATTGATATCTTTAATATCAATTTTCCATCCTGTAAGACGGGCTGCTAAACGTACATTTTGTCCTTCTTTACCGATCGCCAGACTTAATTGATCTTCTGGCACCAAGACTAAAGACTGTTTGTCTTCGGTGTTTGCCAACACAACTCGATCTACTCTGGCAGGACTTAGGGAATTAGCAATGTAGGTTGCAGGATCGGGAGACCAACGAATTACATCTATTTTTTCGCCCCTCAATTCATTGACTACTGCCTGGATACGCGAACCTCTAGCACCAATACAAGCTCCTACGGGATCGACATCTCGCTCTAGAGTATCTACCGCAATTTTGGTACGTACTCCTACATGACGAGAAGGGGGATGAGCTTCTCTGGCTACCGCCACGATACGCACAATTTCTTCTTCTATTTCGGGAACTTCATTGCCAAATAGCTCTACTACTAGACCCGCAGCGGCTCTAGAAACCATTAGCTGTGGACCTCTATGGGGAGTATCCCTTACTTTTTTGAGATAAACCTTAAATGTAGTATTGGAACGATAGGTGTCGTTGGGTAACTGTTCTCGTTTGGGTAATTCCGCTTCCACCTCTGGCTGCCCCAAACCGCTAGTCACTGCCACAATAGCCGACTGTCGTTCAAATCTAACTACTCTAGCTTGTAGTACTGTGTCTTCGAGATCTTGGAATTCTTCTTGAATCAGTTTCCGTTGTTGATCCCGTAACTTTTGTAGCAAAACTTGTTTGGTTTGAATGGCTGCCATCCGCCCAAAGTCTTTTTGTTCAGGAGTGACATCGACAACTACTGAATCTCCCACCTGAATTTCTAGATCGTCTACCTGCTCTTGTACTTCACTCAAGGCAATATGATGATCGCGATCTTCTATTTCTTCTTTGCTAACGTCGACAATGGTTTTAGTCGTCAGAATTTGAAATCCTTCTTCTTCTGTATCTAGTTGAACGTTAAAGTTTTCAAAGTATTCTTCACTAAATTCTTCACTACGGGCTTTAGAACGACGAAATTTTTCGTAACCTTTGACCAAAGCTTCTCTGAGAGCTTCTTCAACCGCACTGCCTGGGAGGTTATATCTTTGGCTAATTTCTTCGATGGTCGCCCTCAGACCAGGCAAACTGACTAGGGTCATATTCTACTCCTAAAATTAATTGAGGTGAGTTATTATTGAGCGCAGCAAATTAAATTATCTGCCGATGATGGTAGTCGATCATCTTAATCGTTTATTCGTCGTCAAGCTGAACTTTTGCTACTAGTTCTCGCGGAATGGCGATCGCTTTGCCTTTTTGAGTGATTTTAATTACATTTTCATCGCGATCGAGTAATCTCCCCTTCCATTCTTTTTGATTTTTGTAGGGGGCAAAAGTTTTAATATTTACGGCAAATCCTTTAAAAGCGGTGAATTCGCGATCGCTAGTTAAGGTACGCGAAATGCCTGGGCTGGAAATTTCTAGAACATAAGCACCAGGCATTATTTCCGCTAAATCTAACTTTTCTGACAAAGTTTTACTCATTTGTTCGCAATTTTCTAGACTAGTATCTCCGTCAGAATTACGCACATCTATTCTTAAAATTGGCGGGGTTTTATTGGTTTGAAATACCGCATCAACTAGTTCTAGATTTAGGTCTTCTGCCAGAGGTGATGCCAGTTCTATAATTTTCGGAACAATGGGATGAGTCATGTTGGACAAAAAGTTGATATGTACTGGCTATACTTGATTTTGCTAGTACTTAAGACGGTTATACTAAACTGTGAGATTAATTTAGGCAACAAAAAAAGCGGGCTAGCCCCACTTCTGCACTGCGATTTATCTACGTAGGTAGAAAGGCATAAAAAATGCATCTTCTAACCTTCCTTCGATATATAATACCAATAAATTTTCAATCGCGACAACAATTCAACCGCTACGTGGTGAAATTGTTGCTACAACCTCTAAGCTTTGGAAACACTTTTCGTCTAATTATGCTTCTTAATATAAAACAATAAGACGCAGTGAGTTATTACTTTATCCAATTAATACTGGATTCGGGTAATAATACACTGCGCCTGTTTACTCAATCTCAACTTGAGGTCATCCAAAAACTCGATCGCTTTAGAATAGACCCAAAGTTAGAGATGTTTCAATGGGGTAAGTCGCACCAATTCCCAACCAAATAGTTACCAAAGTACCAAATAAGAATACTGCTGTAGCTACTGGACGACGGAAGGGATTTTGGAACTTATTGACGTTTTCGATGAAAGGAATCAACATCAATCCTAGAGGTACTGCTGTTTGAGCAGCGATTCCCAATAGTTTACTGGGAACAACACGCAAGATTTGAAATACAGGGTATAAATACCACTCAGGTAAAATTTCTAGAGGAGTAGCAAAAGGATTAGCAGGTTCGCCTACGATCGCAGGATCTAATACCGCTAAACATACTACTAAACCAATAGTCCCTAAAATTACCACGGGAAAGATGTATAACAAATCGTTGGGCCAAGCAGGTTCACCGTAATAGTTGTGACCCATACCTTGAGCCAACTTAGCGCGCAAAGCGGGATCGCTTAGATCTGGCTTTTTGAGAGTTGACATAGTTTTTCTCCTAATTTTTCTTTACATACTAAATAGGTTTAGTATTTTCTAGCCTAGATTTACAAGGGGCCAGAGATACCTTGTTTACGAATCATCAAGAAGTGAGCCAGCATAAATACTGCAATTAACCAAGGCAAGACAAAGGTGTGCAAGCTATAAAAACGAGTTAAAGTAGCTTGACCAACACTAGCATCGCCTCTTAATAGTTCAACCATCAGATCGCCAACTACAGGAATAGCTGCGGGTACACCAGATACGATTTTTACCGCCCAATAGCCAACCTGATCCCAAGGAAGAGAGTAGCCAGTTACACCGAAACTAACGGTAAGTACTGCCATAACTACTCCAGTAATCCAAGTCAACTCACGAGGTTTTTTGAAACCACCAGTGAGGTATACGCGGAAAACGTGAAGAATCATCATCAAGACCATCATGCTAGCTGACCAGCGGTGAACGGAACGAATTAGCCAACCAAAGCTGACTTCATTCATGATGTACTCAACGGAAGTAAAAGCTTCTGCTACGTTAGGTTTGTAGTAGAAAGTCATGCAAAATCCAGTGGCAAATTGAATTAAAAAGCAGACTAGAGTAATACCACCAAAGCAATAAAAAATATTTACATGAGGTGGTACATATTTATTGGTGATGTCATCAGAAATTGCTTGAATTTCTAAACGTTCATCAAACCATTGAAATGTTTTGGAATCTGTTACTTGTTTGGAAAACATGAAGCCTATAAATTAGCTAACAAAAAAATAGTTATGGATAAGCGTCCCTAACTAACTACCAATAATCTTATTATCTCTAAATAATGAGGAGATGTTAGTCTCATCTCTAAGAAAATAGTAAGATCTTGATATTAGCTATGGGTAATTGGAGTGCTGCTTTGTTCAAAGCGCGTCTACCATCAGACAGACAGCACACTTTTAATATTTACTGTTTAAGTCCGTAGAAAGTCGCAACCGTTGGCCAACGGCTAGCTCCTTCTTTAGAAAATGTAACATAACTTTAAGCTATGATGTCTTTATTTAATGTCGTATTATACGTCATTTTCATATCGGTATAACTAGAGTCTCTCTATAAATGATAGATCGTAAGTTTAGTAAGAGGGAGATCTCACGTTACGGTTTTTAGGTAACAATTAATTAAGAATAGCTAAATTTAAATAATCCTCGCGCTCCTGACTTAACAAAAATATTGCTCATGTTCAACCAAGTTTTTTCGTCTGCTAAGTATACTGCTCGGTTAATTGTCTTACTAAGTTTCTTTTGGTTTATTTCTGCTTTTGGCTGGTATGCGCCTCAAGCCCACGCTTTTACTGAAGAACAAAAGCTGCTGTTACAATCTTGGCGTATTGTTAACCAATCTTATATCGATGAAACTTTTAATCATCAAAATTGGTGGAAGATGAGAGAAAAGTATGTTAAAAAGCCTTTGCGCGATCGCACGGAGACTTATACAGCTATTGAGGAGATGCTAGCAACTTTAGACGATCCTTTTACCAGATTACTTCGACCAGAACAGTATCGTAGTTTACAGGTTAATACTTCGGGGGAACTTTCGGGAGTAGGATTACAAATTAATATTAATCCTCAAACCAAACTAATTGAAGTAATTTCTCCTTTAGCTGGCTCTCCGGCTGAATCCGCTGGCATCGAACCAAGAGACAGTATTTTGGAGATAGATGGGGAAGATACCCAAAAAATGACTTTGGATGAAGCCGCTGCTAAGATGCGAGGTAAAATTGGCACAAAAGTTTCCATTAGAGTCCAGTCTAGTCAAGATAAAAATGCTAAACCGCGCACGGTAAGTATAGTTCGCGATCGCATTTCTCTAAATCCTGTATACACTGCTCTCGATACCAGCACCGAGCAAAAGGTTGGCTATGTTCGTCTCAATCAGTTTAGTGCCAATGCAGCTAAAGAAATTGCTCATGGAGTGTCCGATCTAGAAAAGCAAGGTGCCCAAGCCTATATTTTGGATCTGCGCAACAACCCAGGGGGATTATTACAGGCAGGAGTAGAAATTGCGCGGATGTGGCTTGATTATGGCACGATTGTCTACACAGTTAATCGTCAAGGTGCTTTGGGTAGTTTTGATTCTAATAGCGAAATTTTGACTGAAGATCCTTTGGTAGTTTTAGTTAATCAAGGTACGGCTAGTGCGAGTGAGATTTTAGCAGGAGCATTACAGGATAACGAGCGAGCTTTATTAGTAGGGGAAAAAACTTTTGGTAAGGGATTGATTCAGTCTTTGTTTGAGTTACCCGATGGATCTGGTTTAGCAATAACGGTCGCTAAATACGAAACTCCCAATCACACTGATATTAATAAGTTGGGTATTATGCCCGATGATGTTGTATCTCAAAAGCCAATTACCTATGGTCAAATCGCTTCTGATGAGGATTTACAATATCAAGAGGCATTAAAAGTGGTGACTTCGGAAAATGGTGTTTTAGCAAAGGCAGGATAATTCAAAGTGAAGTTGGGTGGGCATAATGATCATTTTGCGCTTAAAAAAATGTATATGTTGATGCCCACTAATATCAAAATCTATTAAATTCAATGTCCAACAAGTTCTTTCGTTAAATTTAGAACAATCGATTTTAAATATTGTTCTCAAAAACTTTCAACCAGCTTTTGAATAAATGGTTTTGATGAACCATAACTAACAATGGCTACATCCAAATCGATATCTTGATAAAGCTGTAAAGCTCTAGTAATGCTCTGTATAATCCAGTTAGTAGGGTTACCAAATGCTCCTCCTCCGAGAAGGGTCAAAAATAATTGCTTATTACCATTGATTTGAGCGTTCAAAATTGCGGTACAAATGGTTGCTTCATAAGATGCTTCTAAAATCAGCCTGGCAAATTGCGACCAAAGCTTTGTTGGTAGAGAAGAATATGCCACTGGCAAAGCAGAACAATAGACCTGGGATACTTGATGCTGACAATCGTTCAATGTTACTTGAGTTTGCCACTGAATCCCGATTCTTAATAGTTTACGAAGCTCATCTCGTTCTTTCTCGTCCGATGTTTGGAGTCTTTGAGAAATTGCAGTCAATCCTCGATGAGATGCTAAAGCATAACCATTTTTCATTTGCCAAAGACGATTTTGAGAATTGACTAATGCCTCTCCCAAATCTGCTAAACAGTCGATTTGATTAGTTGCAGACTGTCCGATTTGTCCGTTTACTGGGACAAAATAGTTACGATAAATTGTTCCCGCACCAGCAGCAGTAGCACAGGCGGGTCCTTGAGTGCGATCGTAATCGTAAATTCCTATTCCTGCTTCGGGAGTTCGGTTAGGGGAAACCATTTCTAACAAATTGAACTGCGATGCTACCTGAAATAATGCTCCTTCATTGGCTGGATCTGTATGCAAACTTTGCACGTTTGCCACTACTTCTCGTAATGAAAGTTTGCCAGTTTTGTCTATACTTTGGATTCGCTGTCTCAACTCCCCTAATGACGGTATTTCTAGTCGACCAGCGATCATAGTTTTGCCGTTGATTGACGATCGCAATTTTTCTTGTTCGACAACTAGATTATTGCGTACCTGTTGTGGTGATTCTTCGCTAAAACCAGTTAGCTTTTCAAACCAATCCATAATATTTTTTCCAATTAACGTCAATATATTTCTATGATTAATCAACCTGCTGAGATATTTCCACCGCAATGGGGAATATGAGATAATTTGAATCTAGGTATCATCGAGTTTTTCAATATAGAGATCTAAATAAAAATGTTTAATTTTACTGGAGAAAAACCCAACAATTTGGGTATAAAAGACGGTAAGCTAGCCGCTTGTCCTGGTAGTCCTAACTGCGTTAATAGCCAAAGTAATGGTGGCAAAGAAAAAATTGAGCCTCTACCTAATGTTGCGATCGCCGAAATTAAAGGTGTAGTTGAAGGTATGGAAAGGACGACCATCATTGAAGAAACTGATAATTATCTCTACGCAGAATTTAAAAGTAAACTAATGGGTTTTGTCGATGATGTAGAGTTTTATCGTGACCCAGCAGCAAATGTAGTTCATGTTCGCTCTGCTTCTAGGCTAGGGAAGTCTGATGCAGGAGTAAATCGTCAGCGAGTTGAAGAAATTAGAGGCAAACTCAAATAATTAAGAATCAATCAAATGAAACGCTATTGGGTCGATAGTTTAGTAGCGGATTTTAATTACCAGAATATTCTGGGAAAATAATCATAAATTTCAATTAAATTATTAAACTATGCCTACAACTGCTTCTAGTAATAAATCTCCCCTTGCTGTAACCATTGCCGAAAAATTAGCAGCAGGAGAAAATCTAGCTCATGCTGACTATAGTAACCAAGATTTATATGCGATCGCTCTTAACCAAGCAAATTTAGAACAGGTCGATTTTTCTAATAGCATCTTGACTAATGCAGATTTAGTTGGTGCAAATCTAGCAGGAGCAAACCTACAAAAAGCCGACTTGCGGGGGGCAAACTTAACAGGGGCAAACTTAACAGGGGCAAACTTAACAGGGGTTTATTTAAGTCGAGCCGATCTGCGTCAAGCAAATCTGACCGATGCCAATCTAACCGACGCTAAACTTCAAGTAACTATTTACGATCGCGATACGGTATTTCCTGAAGGATTTAACTATAAAAGCTCTGCTGCAGTAGGGCCAGGAGCAAGTCTAAATGGAGCTTTTCTCAACACTGCCAACCTGCGGGGAGTCGATTTAACTGGGGCAAAAATGATTGGTGCTTACCTTAGTGGTGCGGATTTTACGGGCGCAATTCTCAACGATGTTTCTTTTAGTGGAGCAAATCTGCAAAAAGCAATTATGACAGGGGCAAGTTTGCGTAATGCTCGTTTGGGTAATACGGAATTGAAAGGAGTTGATTTTCGTGCAGCAGATCTGACGGGAGCTAACTTAGATAATATTCAAAATATAGCAGGAGCGGATTTTAGTATGGTTGTGGGGTTGAGTGACCAAGCTCGTTCCACTATTTTAGGTTTCCCCGCACCAGATCTCACTACTTGGAATTCTTATACTCGCTGTAATACTAAAGATAGTCTGGAAGTTCTAGCTTGATCTTTAATCGGCGATTGATTTCTAGAATAGTGCAGAATAACCAAAAACTAATAGCGATCGCCATTATATTCTGTTACCTAAGCGTAGCGATCGCATCTAAACCTCTAATTGCTCAATCTCCCGATTGGATTGCTCGCAGTAACCAATTTGCGGATATTTTAGAGCAAGGGATTTCTAGCAAAGATTGTTATCAAAAATCTACCATGAGTAGAAGTTTGGTGGAATTAGATCCCGTTTTTAAACGCTGTCGCCGAACAAGCTTGCACAAAGCAATAACAACTATCGAACAACAATTAGAGCGCGCCAAAAATCTAGATCTTCGCTTGGATTTAGAAATATTACTTAAATATGGCAAGCAAGAATTGCGATCGCAATTGTTAGCAGAAAAGTATCGGGTTCCTTATCTAAATATTAGTGAAGCTATTTTAGATAGTTTTCAATCTGTTCTTAAAGAGTCTAAGTTTGCTTCTCAACAGCAAGCCGCTATTTTAAGTAAGCTTCAGCAATATGCAGGAATGGGATTAGATCGAACTTCCCTAACTCAAAAGCTAGAAAAAGCGATCGCAGCACAGCTACAACAATCGGAGATTGCTTTACCCAATCAACAACAGTTGCAAAATAATTTGGACAAAAATGCAGCCCAAGTATATAAAATCGAGGCTTTTTTAAAGCAGCAGCAAGTTGCCAACTACGAGGAAGCCTACGAACAACTAAAAAGCCAGTTATTCGCTCACGAGAAGTTTTTACGTCACTTACAAATAACTCGCTTCAAAAACGATTATGTTTTACCTACCGAACTATATCTTGAAGAATTACACAGACAAGGTATTGAAATACCCGTAGCAGAATTAATAGAGCAAGCTCATACTGCTTTTATCCGAGTACAACAGCAGATGCAAGCGATCGCGCCGCAAATTGCGCGTAAACTAAAATTAGATCGATCTGATTACCGCAATGTAATTGCAGCTTTAAAACGACAATCACTTTCAGCTGACGATACCCTCCATCTCTATCAAAGTCGTGCCAAACAGCTAGAGGATATTATTAGGCGAGAAAACTTGGTCAGCTTACCCCAGCAAGAATTTAAGATTCGTTTGGCAACAGCAAGAGAATACCAAAAGTTTCCTGTGCCTCTATACGATTCTGAATCTAACACCTTTGTGATTCCCGTATTACAAAATCCTCAAAAAGCAAAACTCTATAACGACTTTACCAATCCTGCAATGTCATGGACACTAACAGTTCATGAAGGACGACCTGGACACGACTTACAGTTTGCTACGATAGAAAACCAAAATCTATCCAAGGCGAGGACTGATTTTGCAGCCAATGCTACTAGTATCGAAGGCTGGGCTACCTATGCAGAAGAAATGATGCAGCCCTATATGCCCCTCGAAGGCAAGTTTATGTCCTTACAGTTTCAGCTACTCCGTTCGGCTAGGGCATTTCTCGAACCCGAACTTCACTTAGGCAAAATTACTACTGCCGATGCTCTAAAGGTTCTAACTCAAGATGCTGGATTTTCTCAGTTTTTTGCCCAACAGGAAATCAAACGCTATATTTCCCGATTTCCAGGTCAAGCACCCTCATATTTTTATGGCTATCAACAACTAAAAAAATTGCGATCGCAAGTCGCACAAATACAGGGCAAAGATTTTAATCTTAAAAAGTTTCACGACTTGATTTTATCTCAGGGATTTATCTCACCTCAATTATTACGGCAAATTATACCGACGAAAATTTGATTTGGGGTTGATCAAAAATAATTACAGAGCGATTTCTAAACTCAGTTGATTTCTTACTTCCATCAGGGCAAAGCCTAGCAAATTTTCACCCCGCCATTGATAAGGATTTTGAGCATCAGGGTTATTTTCTCCTAGTCCAATACCCCAAATGCGATCGCGTGGACTGGCTTCAACCAAAATGCGCTCTTTAGTATTTAAGAGAAATTTTTGCAAAGCTGGGTTTTGAGAAAACTTACCTAGATTGCCCCGCACGACGATGGCAAAACGATGTTCTAACCAAATCTCCTGTTTAAATCCTGTCACTTGGCGACCGAGTTTTTTAGCTTCTCCTGGATGGCTAGCAGCAATGATTTTGGCTAAGATTGTCTGATCTTTAAATAGACGCGCTTTTTCCGCCATCATATAGTGTTCTGCCGTTGGGTATACGATACTATCTAGCTTGAATGGAGATTCATACCACTGACTAAAACAGCTTTTGGTAACTGCGTTATCTGGTTTCTGTTGATGTCCCCAGAAAAAAAGATATTTAACGCTATTGCCAAAATTTAGATAGTTAATTAAATCTTGTTTGGTACGAATATTATTCATTTTTTACGAGTTGGACGTTTAAACATCGACCTCAATACCGAGAGTTTCCAAAGCATAGTCGCTGAGAAGATCATGACCCGCCGCCGTAGGATGAAGAGTATCAAAAAAGAGATATTCATCGGGGTTCGCACCTGGAGTAGGAGTAAATGTGGCAGGATCTAAGAAAGATTCGGTGACGTTAGTCAAACCAAATTCTTCGGGGTTGGATAAAATATCATCAAACAAAGAATTGGCATCGAGAACGGTAATATTTGCACCAGTCAAAGTGTCTTCCAACTCCTCAACTGTAGAATCCAAAAGAGTGTTATGAAAGTCTGACAATTGGGTTAATTCTTCTGAGGAGACTGGCAAAAGAGGATTCTGTGCCTCAGGAAGCGCGCCCAAGTCGGGTAGATTAACTACCAGAAAATCTCGCGCGCCCGAATTGTATAGGGACTCGATATTTGTTTCAATATTATCAACTACTAGTTCGGGATCGGCATCGGCAGCAAAATAATCATTACTTCCTCCCCACAAAATATAAAGGGCATCGTCATCTGCTGGTTGGTTTGCCTGTAGACGATCTGCAATAAAGAATTCCACTTGTGTTTCTATGCCTGGGATTAAGCTGCCTACTTCTCCCCTACCGCTAGCACCAGTAGTTGCTAAACCATAGCCAAAATTAACACTTTGATTGGTTGTATTGCCGTCTAAGAAAGGACTAACAACGAGATTTCCGTCGATTATGGTAACGGTCGCGGGAATATCAGAATCAGGACTAGCAACCGATACCTCAGTGGAGTTAACCAGGTCGATCTCCAATTCATTTGCTAGATTATCAATCCAAATTGGACCATTAGAAAAACGTCCTGCAAAATAGGGAGGATTAGGAGGTAGCACAGGAATCTCTAATCCCAATAAAGCGGAGGATTCTTGGGCAAAAGTTGTGACGTTGAATATATTGCCCGTATCTACCAAACTATCGCCAAAAACGTAAATATTGCTATAGGTGTCATCTTCTACAGGTTTAAAATCAATTCCTGTTACTGCACCACTACCAGCTAAATTAATATCGAGACTAGCTACATTAGTAACGTCAAATTCAAGCTCTTGAAAACTATTATCCCCTAAATTATCCACTTCTATGGTTTCAACAGGGTTGGAATTGTCATCGTAAAATGTAATCGAACTGCCAGCGTGATCTATATCTAATAAGCCAATATTATTGACTGCCACCAAGTCATCAAAATTAAGGCTAATCGTGCCCCCTGTAGCGAGATCGTCAGGATCGTTGACGTCTCCATCTTCTGAGATAATCAGGACATTTCCCAGATCTCTGCTGGCAAGATCGAAATCCTCTCCCGTAACATTATTGGTATCAAAAAGCATTAAATCAAACTCAGAAGAACTGGAAAATTCCACACCATAATAAAGATCGCTAACCCGATCTCCGGCAGCTAAATTTGGTTCGTCAAAGTCAATGGAATTTACGGAAGTGGATGAGGAAGATGTTTTTGTTTGAGGTAAAGACATAAGATACTTCTCGAATTATTTAATTTTGCAGAAAATCAACGAACTTAGAAAAAGTTGAGCATCACTGTTGTCAGACGACTTGCTATCTGGAACTCAATCTCAAATACGCTCTATTTAATAGATATTTTACAATATTAAGTGTTACAGATATAGCCGTAAAAATTACGTAGCGAGTGGTAAGTACCTTATAAGTAATGCCAGATAAACAAGTACTATAAAATACGATCGCTCAATCCAAGAAACTAAAGCTATTGTTTCAGTGAGAGCAAGATTGCTATATTGAAATAAATTGTAAAAATATATTAAGCTAATCTATTTAATGAATTTACTTTACGTACTGGGAATACTTACGGTCGCGATCGCATTTGGGATTGTAATTTATTTATTAACCCCTCGTAGCTACGAATCTGGCGATTCGGTTGCCAATTCCTATGACGAATGGACAGAAGACGGTATTTTGGAATTCTATTGGGGAGAACATATTCACCTCGGTTATTATGGATCACCACCTAGATCTAAAGATTTTCTCGCTGCCAAACATGATTTTGTTGATGAAATGGTTCGCTGGGGTGGTCTAGATAAATTACCAGCTAAAACTACCCTCTTGGATGTGGGTTGCGGTATTGGGGGTAGCAGTCGTATTTTAGCCAAAGATTATAACTTTGAGGTTACGGGAGTCACTATCAGTCCCCAACAAGTAAAACGCGCCCAAGAATTAACCCCAGAAGATGTGGACGCAAAATTTGCGGTAGATGATGCCATGGCGTTATCTTTTGCCGACGCTAGTTTCGATGTAGTCTGGTCAGTAGAAGCAGGACCACATATGCCCGATAAATCAGTATTTGCTCAGGAATTGTTGCGCGTCCTTAAACCTGGAGGCATATTAGTGGTAGCAGATTGGAATCAACGAGACGATCGCCTTACTGCTCTTAATTTTTGGGAAAAACCCGTAATGAAACAGCTATTGGATCAGTGGTCCCATCCTGCTTTCTCTAGTATTGAAAAATTTTCCGAGTTATTAGCCGAAACGGGTATGGTAGAAGGAGAAGTGGTTACTGATGACTGGACGCAAGAAACTCTACCATCTTGGATTGATTCTATCTGGCAGGGTATTGCTAGACCTAAAGGATTAATTTTATTTGGGGTGTCAGGCTTCATTAAATCTTTGAGAGAAGTTCCCACCTTATTGTTGATGAGATTGGCTTTTGGTGGTGGCTTGTGTCGTTTTGGGATGTTTCGTGCTATTAGAGCAGATGTTACTTCTAACTCCGAATCATTAGCCAGCGAAGCGGTTATCGGTAGCTAAAATTACGATAAACAGAAGCGATCGCGCAAGATAATAATAAAGCTAAACTAGGTGCGGTTGCAATTAACCACCCACCATCGAGAAATAATAGCCAGCTAGCCAGAGAAATCAGAGTTAAAGAGCCAAAAATACTCAAGCTCATTTTGCCAAAAGAACGTTGATAGCGAGTTGCTATAACCGCACCGACTATTGACCAACAAGCAACCCAAGCCATTTCCCAGCGATCGCACAACCACCATAGTGGTTTTTGCTCCCCCAAAACAGTACTAATAATATTACTAATCATTTGAGCGTGAATGATTACTCCTGGTAGGCGTTCTGCCTGTTGACCTTTGCTGAAGGGGGTATAGTGTAAATCTTGGTTGTAGCCTACTACCCCAATTAAAACAAGTTTACGATTGATTAGTTTTTTTAAAGATGATTCGGGGATGGTTAAGGCTTCTCGGAGAGGGATAGTTTGAGGTGAGGCATGACGATAGTTGAGTAAGGTTTGATAACCTTGCGCTTCTGGCAAATGATAACCACCACTAGTAGTTTGGAGCCTAGGGAATGTTACTTCGCCAATTTTTAGTAAGCCTTGAGGTTCATAGCTTGTAGGCAAATCTTCTAAATATTTGAGAGCTAGACGCAAACTCAGAGATTGACTAGTTTGACAAATATCATCGGGAGACATACCAATAATTTGACGGCGAATTGCCCCATCGTTATCGATCGCCCAATTACTAAAACCAACCCGATCATGAGATAACTGGGACGGTGCAGAAATACTACCCAAGTTTAGTCGATCAATTTTTACGCGACATATAGCAAAAAAATTATCGGCTTGGGCAACAGTCTGAGCTAAACTAGGCTCAAAAGGAAAATCATGAATCACATCAGAAGCGATCGCCCTGGGATTTCCTGATTGCAACCTAGTGATCAATCGCTTTAGGGCAGTATCGCTAATCGAGCCATGCATATTGAGAGCCAAATCGCTATTCTGTTGATAGCTGAGGTCACTGTCGTCAATCGTAATGACCAAAACTCGCTCATCGGCAGGGAGAGTTGACCGCCAACTTATCAGGCGATCGTAGGCTGCTAATTCTGAAGATTCTAACCAGCCCCAAGATTGAATCAGATAAACTATGATTACGGCGATCACACTCACAATAGACGTTGAAACAGAGGATGGTTGCGGTAGTTTCAACCGAGCTAAAACAGATGAAGCTTGATGATCTTCACAATCCCTTAGATCGGACCACAGTGGCGGAATCACCGCAGGATTTTGGTAAATAGTAGGCAGCCAACTAGAGTATGGATATTGTTTCTCCCAACCCTGTAGTTGCTCCCTAGCCATTTTGGTGGCTAAGTATAAAGAGTTACCCCCCGCGTAAGCCTGGAGAAAATGTTTGATAAACTCTTGAGCCATGATGTCGGGAATCGGCATCCGCATCACAATCGATTGAGGTAGGGATAGCTTACCCAACTCTTCTGCTAAGCCTAAGCCATCACAAGAATTAAAGATGGCAAGTTGGAGTCCCAAAGAGATCGCTCTTTTAAAACCATATTTTAGCTGTTCAATCGTGAGACGATCTTGCTGATTGAGATACAAAATGCCTTCTCTGGCAATGGTTTGACTATGTCCAGCAAAAAAGACAATATCCCAGCCACCTTGCCATAGACGAGCGTATAATTCCTGGGGAGTTGGCTCAACCAAAAACACAACTTCACTACTATCGAGGGACTCTAAAAAATCGCAATCTGCCTGAAGATTTAGTCCCCGATTATCCCCCAAAATAGCCAAAATTCTGACTTGGTGATGTCGATGTATTTTCGGCTTAATTGGTACGCGCTGAAAATTAAAATTGCTAACACCAATTTCTAAATTGGGATAGTTTTCTAATAGATCCCAACAACACCAAGGTAATTGATAGATTTGCGGACGATCGCTACATATAAGTATTCTGACTGCTTCAAAACGGTTTAGTTCTTCCCGCAGGTGTTTATCAACTGCATAAAAACTAGGGGAATTGAGCCACTGTTGAAATTGAAATTGAAGATTTTTAGCAGAGGTGACTAGTTCCTTTTGAGGAAGCATTGAGCCATCATAAATGATTTGTTGCGGTTTAATTCGGCTGTTGTTTCCTAGCTGAATATATTTTTCTTGCCATTGCACTAGATAATGATTTAATTCAATTGTTGGGGGTAAATATCCCACAATACCCCGCTCTACTGCTTGTCCTTCTTCTCCTACCTCTAAGTTAATCTGAAAACCAGACTCGAAGTTACCGTTAAACTTAAGTAGGACAAGCTTGGTCATAATCAAATATCTAAAATCTGGCGAGTCATAATGATCTTGTTTAAATGATAAAACTTTCTATCTTTATTTGTCCCGCCAAAGCTAGCTCAACTTTAAAACTCTCTCCTAGTTTGCCACTAAAGCAAAATTCGATGGTTTTGTTTTCGTTTGCTTGAGCAATCATTACAGGATGGTTATGAGAATCAAAGATTACTAATTCTAAACCTAGAGGTAAAAGATCGTGGACATGACTATTACAGACAATCATCGAAATGTTAAATTCTTGTAGCGATCGCCAAGAGGATTCTGTAAGATGAACGGAGTTTGTTTGATCCCCTCCCTCTTGAGGCAGATCTAGATTGTTAGATAAATTATTTTGAGACTGTATATTTAATACCAGAGCAATACTAATATTTTCGGCAAACTGAACTAGCTTGACTGGATTGATTTGGGAGTTAAGTTGGTTGGTTGAACTATTTAGCTTCTGGAGGCTTCTAAAATTTAGAGCGACAGCAGGGGCGAATAATTCCTCTAAGGGATGCCAGCCTTGATCGAATTTTTGGGTAAACCAGTTACTGATAATAGTAGTTTCTAATGGTGCAGCTCGCTTTTGCAAACTAAGATAAGTAGGAAATTCTGCTAGAGATTCTAATTGAGCCAGAGGTAAGGGAGATTGAGTGACTTGACCCACAAATCCCAACAAATCTGCCCGCTCCAAAGCTAAATTTAGTTGTACTATGACATAGCCAATTCTTTCTGTCCAAACCTCTGGAGGAATATTTACACTGTCGTCTCCCGCCATAACAAATCGACATTCTAGTTTGCCGTAGCCAGGAATTTGTAAATCTGCTGTATCCATCATGGTTTGCAGCACTGGGTTTTGACTATCACTACCTTCTAAATTGGTCGCCCATCCGATCAAGTGAAGATAGATATTCACCGCAGACACTGTTAAGGTATTTAGATAAACTTGCTTACCTTTGCTGGCTTGAGATTGATAACCGCGAAATTTTTGCGCTTTAACTCTTGTTTCTAGAGAGATAACTGTCGGAAAAATTTCTAGATTATTCTCGGTAATAGTAGTTTTCTTCATAGCTACATCGATTATAAATTGGTGTTAAAGATACTGTTGTAATTCGGTTTTTAGTAATGGAGCAAAACGACGACACCAGCGATTGTAAAAGCTGCTTAAGGTAGGAATAGGTATATTTAGCTGCTCCGATATTTGTGACCAAGTTCTACCAGAAAATTTGGCTAAAGCAATCTGACTAAAGTTAGCATCTGGTCTATTTCTGATATGGGCAGTAGTAAAAATGCTATCGGGATTTTTCACTATATATTCTTGAATAATTTCTCCTAGGCTAGGTAGATTAGTCGGCTGAGAAACTTGCTCTAAATCCCGTAAGCTTGGCAACTCATACTGAGTATACTTTTTAGTTTTTTGATAACATTTTAAAATTAATTTATCTAATTTGAAATTGACCCAGTTCATAAATTTACCTTTACCTCGATCGGGATCGTATAGATCAATATTGAGACAAACATAAGCAAGTGTTTCTGCCAAAGCTTCTTCATAAAGTATTTGATACAAACTAGCAGAGAATTTATAAACATGAGGACGGCACAATCTTCCTGATAGCTTGATCGCTTTAATTAGCTCGGTAAGAGCATAGGATCTAAGTTCACTATTAACTGAGTAGTTTTGAGCAGTCAAACCCATTTTTTTTAATTGAGTATCATCGAGTATATTTTTAAATATTTGTTTTTGTAATGTGTATAAATATGCTGGTTGAATCTGTTTAATTTGATCTACTGTTGGCGATTTAATCCCATCGATAGCCAAGTATTTAGACAAATGATTTTGTAAGTTTTCTTTTGCCTGGTTGTATATTTCTCGATACACTCCCTGCAAAGGCATTCCATTGAATTGACGACACAAAGGACGCGATCGCAAGATCGTAACTGCAACTAACTCGATCGCTGATTCTCGTTGTTCAAGATCTTTGGTAGTGTGAACTCGATTGAGCAGCTTTGTTACTAGCTGGTCTTTTTCTTGTTCAAACTCATTACTAATAGCCATTGATAATGGTTGCCTTTAACCCTTTGATTGATCGAGTATTCTTATTAAGTAACTTCTGAAATAAAGACTATATTTATGGTTTTTATTACAAAACTTTACATTTAGCTTTGAGACCAAGCAACAGAGAATAAATATTTAAGATAGATGACTTTAAAATTACCGTCATTCAAAAATCATAATTTATTTGATTTAGCCCTGACTCATCGCTCTTACACCAACGAAAATCAAGATGTAGTAGGGGATAATGAGCGTTTAGAATTTTTGGGAGATGCTGTGTTGGGATTTACGATCGCCCAAATGTTGTATAGCATGTATCCTAGTATTAATGAAGCTCAATTAACCCACTTGCGATCGCGCTTAGTAGATGAAAAACAGCTAGGTAAATTGGGAGCAGAACTAGGATTGGGCGAACTAATGCGTCTGGGTAAAGGTGCAGCCAAAGATGGGGGAAGAAATAACCCTTCCCTACTCAATGATACTTTAGAGGCAGTTTTGGGCGCGTATTTCTTGGATGCTGGAATTCAACCAGTCCAAGACTACATTGTCGAAATTTTTGCTCCCTTGGCAAAGACGATAGTTGAGAATTGGACGCTCGAACCGACTAACTCTTTCTCCAATGCGTCTAGTCCCCAAGCAACCTTTATTGATAGCAAAAATGGCTTTCAGCAGTGGTCGTTTGCTAACTATCAAGTTAGACCCCAATATCGCATTATTGCTGAAACTGGCCCCGATCATGACAAACAATTTACGGCACAAGTGTCAGTTTTGGGGAAAGTCTACGGAGTAGGTACGGGTAATCGTAAACAAGAAGCCGAGAAAAAAGCAGCAGAAGTAGCTCTCAATAACATTCAAAATGAATTATAAAAAGTGATTAATTTATTTAATTTATTTAATTTATAATGTGTGGCTAGTATAAAAATAAAGTGGTATGCTTTTATACATTACAGGAAAAAATTCGGACTATCCTGTATGAGTACCAAGTTAATTGGTACGTTACAGTTCGTGGGACTCCAAAGGTGTTAGTAATAATGTAGTTATTGCTGATGCCTTTTTTTTTGCGATCGATCAAAACTGAATCTGTAATTAAGTATATAAACAGTAACTCCAAAGATCATCAGCAATTTAACTGATTTTTTGAGATTACATAAGTCATTTTGCTGAATAAAAATTTTAGTAAATACTGATAAAAACACACAAAACTAAGATTTAATAATTACAAATTGGTAACAATATAACCTGGATAGAATTATTAACCACACATAATTATATATTTACTTAAGTGCCTGACAACACAATTGAAATTGCCAAAGAAATTATTGCGCCAGGACTGCTGCGACGTTTCGAGCTACCAGTAAGTCGTTTAGCTACCCAAACCTTGGTTTCGTTGCCAGTGACGGTAGTCAATGGTATTGAGCCAGGTCCTAAGCTTTGGTTAAGCGCAGCTATTCATGGTGATGAAATTAACGGGGTCGAAATTATTGCGCGAATTTTGGGACAAATTGACCCGAAAAAATTGCGTGGAACAATTATCGCGGTTTCGATTGTCAATGTGTTTGGTTTTATCGAGCAATCCCGCTATCTACCAGACCGCCGAGATCTCAATCGCTCGTTTCCTGGCTCAGAAAATGGCTCTCTAGCTTCCCAGTTAGCTAATTTATTTATGCGAGAAATCGTCGATCGCAGCACCCATGGTATAGATTTACATACTGCTGCAGTACACCGTACTAATTTACCCCAGATTCGTGGCAACCTAGAGGATCAAACTACCTATAGTTGTGCTAAAGCTTTTGGTGCGCCGATCACAATCCACTCTAAAACTATTCCTGGCTCATTACGTCACGCAGCCACCAAAAAAGGTATTCCTGTGCTGCTTTACGAAGCAGGGGAGGCTTTGCGTTTCGATCCCTTCGCGATTGACTGTGGTGTCAAGGGTATCTTGAGAGTAATGAGTTGCCTAGATATGTATCACCACGATGAATTACCCATCGAAAATAATTTAATTGAAAGCAGAAGTAATAAATGGGTGAGGGCAAGCTGTGGTGGTATATTCCATTTAGAGATTAACTTGGGAGACAAGGTGACTAGAAAACAGGAATTAGGTTTTATTACCAATGCTTTTGGCGAAAAAAGAGTAGCAGTCAGAGCATCAGTTAATGGTATTGTAATTAGCCACATTCAAAATCCTTTAGTAAATCAAGGTGACGCCATTATTAATCTAGCAATTATTTAACTTATAATTTATGGCAGTAGACTATGATTTGGTAATAATTGGTAGTAGTTGGGCGGGTATTTATGCTGCGAAAAATGCCTGTCAATTGCAAGCTCGTGTTGCTTTGGTTACTCAAACAGAAGAACTATATTTGCCTAATACTCTGCTATTAAATCAAAGTTTGGCTGAGCTAGGACGGTTTAATGATCAACAGCAAAACAGTTTTTGGTTGGCGACAGAAAATATTATTAATCTTGACGATCCAGAAGCATTTAATTGGATACAGGGAATTAAAACAGACGTACAAAATCTCAATTCGTTAGCTTATTTATCTGCATTGGGAGTAGATGTCATTGTCGGTTGCGGCGAGTTTTATCGATTACCCAGGTTGGGTTTTAAAGTAGGTAAGCGAGATTTGCGATCGCGAAATTATTTATTAGCAACGGGTACGATTTGTGGCTCGATATTTGAGCGAGATTTAGACCCAAAAAATTATTTTACTCCAAAAGATTTACAGACCAAACAATTAGTAAACCTGCCTCACAAATTACTAATTGTTGGTAGCGAGCCGACTGCTTTAGAATTAGCTCAAGCATTAGTAAGATTAGGCAAACAAGTTACTTTAATTTGTGAGCGATCGCGAATTTTACCCCAAGAAGATTTGGATATTAGTAGCTTAATTCAAGCACAATTAGAAGCGGAGGGAATTAAGATCTTTATTAATACCAAAGTTAGTCAAATAAAAGTAATTGACAATCAAAAGTGGGTGCAAGCTGGCAATCGTGCCTTGTCAGCAGATCAAATTATTGTTGTTAATCATCGTCAACCAAATGTTGCAGGATTAAATTTAGCTGGGGTAAAAGTTAAATATAATAGTCAAAAAGTTTTAGTCAATCAAAAACTACAGACTACCAATTCTAGAATCTATGCTTGTGGTGATTTAATTGGTGGTTATGATTTAGCTAATATTACTCGATATGAAATCAATTTAATTTTGAAAAATACTCTATTTTTGAATCGCTATAAAACGAATTATCATACAGTTCCTTGGGCTATTTATACTCAACCAAATTTAGTTAGAGTGGGGCTAAATGAATCTCAAGCTAAACGGCAGTACTTTGAAGATTTTTTGGTAGTCAAACAATATTTTAAACTGATAGACCAGGCACAAATCTTAGATCGGACTACTGGTTTGTGTAAATTTATAATCAAGCAAAATGGAGAGTTACTTGGCTGTAGTATTGTTGGCGATCGCGCTATAGAATTAGTAGGTATTCCTACCTTAATGATTCAGCATAAAATTAAGCTAGATCGCAATCCCATGCGGGGTATAACTTCTTTATCTTTACCGACAATTTATCCTAGTATGGCAGAAATATTAACCCAGGTAAGTCATGATTTTTATCAGCAAAAAATACAACGAAATCATCGACTTCTAAATAGACTAAAAACTTGGTTTTCTCGGCGTAAAAAATAATAATTAATTGTTCAAAAATATAAAAAAATGAATCGAAAACTTTTTATTGTATTTGAAGGAATTGATAGTTGTGGTAAAACCACCCAAGCAGAACTATTAAAACAATACTTTTTAGAACAATCTCAACAGGCTGTAATTAGCCCCGAACCTTCCAATGGAATCATTGGTAATATGATTCGTCAAGCTCTCAAACAACGAATTACTTTTAGTCGCGATCGCAGTTTGTTTGACGAACAAATGGCTTATCTGTTTGCTGCTGATCGCCACGACCATTTATATAATGATATTGATGGGGTGTTCAAACTAATTCAAGATAACTATCATGTGATTAGTACTAGGTATTACTTTTCTTCTTTAGCTTACAATTGCGAAACTCCAGAAAAATTTACTTTCATCAAAAAACTAAACGATCGCTTTCCTGACCCCGATCTGACAATTTATATAGATCTTCCTATCAAAATATCTTTAGCTAGACTGTCCAAGCGTTCTTCAACTGAAATATATGAAACTGAAAACAAACTAACTAAAGTTAGAGAACAATATCAGCAAATATTTGCCAATTATGATGGTCGAGTAATTACTATTGACGGTACGCAAGATATCGAAAAAATTCATCAACAAATAGTCAAGGTAGTCGCTCAATAATCAACTAGCAAACTACCTCTAAAATCAATAATTAACTTTCTTTTATATTGCTGGTAATTTTATTTTTAGCTTAACCTAAATTTTTATTTTTATTGAGTTTAATTATAAAAGTAATTGAATATTTGGCTCAAGGATAACCACCATAATCGTTAAGGACAATGAAATACAAAATTAGCTATACTTGATTTTATTAAAAAAAAATTAATAATTGCAACTAATCCATAAGATTTATCTTCTATATTCATAATCAAAATTGAGCATCGCCAGAATAATAGCTACTATTGGCGTCTTTCGCCATAGACCACAACTATAAGATGAATCAAGATCCCGAACACAATTCAGATTATTTTCCTCCCAAAGATAAATCAAAACATCGTACAGCAACTCCTACTAGTTGGTGGCGAAAAATGGCGATCGCTTTTTTTGTTTTATTATTAGGTGGTGCGGGTAGTGGATTAATCTATGGTTGGTATTTCGTACAGCGCAAACTAGTACCTCTAATTGAAACTGAAGCGGGAGAATATTTACATCGCCCTCTAAAATTGGGTAAATTGCGGAGTATCTCGCCCACAGGAGCAAGTTTTGCGGGTAGTGCCCTACCCGCTACTCAGGATAATCCCGATTTTGCTAAGGTCAAGCAGGTTCAAGTAAATATTGCGCCGTTATATTTTTTGCGCACCCGTAAGCTCAAGTTGGACATTATTCTCAAACAACCTGATGTTTATATCGAGCAAGATCAATCTGGGTTGTGGACTCCCACCAAATTTGGTTCGGATCAAGAGTCTGAAGGTGGTCTAAAGGTTGAGGTGACATCGATCCAGCTTCACGGCGGGCAGCTTTCTTTAGTCGCTTATGACCAGGATGCAGAAGAATTAAACCCTGCAGTGATGGCAAAAATTGATGAAGTTGTGATTCGCCCTATTGATGATGCGATCGCTTTTAATGCTAATGCTAATTTGATCCAGGGTGGTGAATTTACTCTTAATGGTTTGGGAAATAGTGATACTGGAGTAATTGACATTAAGCTAGATGGAAAACAATTACCAGCAGCAGAAGTCAGCAATTTACTAGCTTTACCGATTAAATTTAAACAGGGCAAGATTAACGGAGAATTAGATATTGCTTTGGCAGATTCTCCGATACCTTTATTAGATGGGACATTAGATCTCGATGCTGTCAGCTTGCAAATTCCTAATTTAGTTAAACCCTTTAGTGACAGTGATGGCAAGGTACACTTTCAAGGTTCATTAGTAACATTAGATGATATTACGACTAACTTTGGCGAAGTATCGGGGATAGCTTCAGGCTCACTCGATTTAGCCTCCGATGGAGGTTATCAGATTGATACCAAGGTAAAATCCGTAGCAGCAAATAAAGTCGTTGAAGCTTTAGAATTAGACTCCCCCGTACCGTTAAAAGGCAAAATAAAAGGAGATGTCACTGTCAGGGGTTCAATTGAAGTACCCGTCATCGGTTTTAATATTGCTACTACTGGCGATAGCACTGTAGATCGAGTAGACTTTGCCCAAATCGATGCCAATTTAGAACTAATAGATACTACCCTGTCGGTGAGACAGTTTGAGAGTAAGTTAAAAAGTGGTGGGACAATTAACGGTAATGGCAAAATTCAACTAGACAAAGCTCAAAATATTGCTTTTAATCTACAAGCAAATAATCTTTCAGGTAAAGCGATCGCCAAGAGCTATGATAATGAGTTACCTGTAGATATAGGTAAGATTTCTGGTAGCACCAATTTGTCCGCCCAAGCAGGAAATCTAGATACTCTAAGTTTTCGCAATACCCAGGCAAATTTTGCTTTAGGTAACGGTACAGTAGAGCTAGAAAATCTTAATTACGATCGCGGTGTCTGGACATCAGACATTACTACATCGGGGGTAGAGTTTGGTAGTTTGCCTTTTGGTCAAGGCAGTGCAGAAACGATTGCTCAAGGATTAGTCAACGGAGATTTTAAAGCATCGGGGACAAAAGATGTGGGTAATCTCGATCTAGTTCAGGCTACAGGAAAGGCAGAATTAGATACGGTTGGGGGAAAAATCGCTATTCCCCAAATATCCTTGGCAAATGGTGGCTGGAATGCGGATCTTGATACCAAAAATTTAAAGTTACAGCGTTTATTTCCTGATTTACCCAACGAATTTAATGATAATCTCAGCGGTAAATTTTATCTAACGGGTAATATCCCCGATGATGCCCAACCCCAAACCTTGATTAATGGTTTTGGCGACTTAACCTTAGCAGAAGGAAAAGTCAGAGTAGACGATTTAAAAATTGTTGACCAAAATTGGACAGCAACCGCCCAGGGTAAAAATCTTAAGCTCAAGGAATTAAGCTCTACTACCCCCGATCAATTTGCTGGATTAATTAACGGTAAGCTAGAGTTAGCAGGGACAACCGATAATGTTACACCCCAAGATATTTTAGCCCAGGGTAATGGTAGCCTCACTATACCAGAAGGAACGTTTCAAGCAGAGCAACTTGCGATCGCCGATGGAGAGTTCAAAGCTCAAGTAGTACCCCAAGTAGATCTAAATTTATTTGCCGATCCCAACTCTGACGATCTCGAACTTAAAGGACAACTAGGAGGAAAACTGGCGGTAACGGGACAGGTAGACAATCTTAGCCCTACTGCCGTATCTGCCCAGGGAGATCTTACTTTTAGCCAGGGTATCGATCTTTTAGAGCAGCCTTTTGATGCCAAAGTAGCCTGGAATGGTAGAAAATTAGATGTAATCAAAGCAACGGGAGATCATTTATTGGCTCAAGGTCAGATCGAGATTGATCCCTCATTTTTTAGTGATATTCCCGATAAACTAGCAGCAATCGATTATTTGGAGTTTAATGTCGATCGCGCCAAAGATATCGATATTACCAAACTGCGTTTGACCCTACCTAGTTGGGCGACTAAACTTGATTATTCAGGCAAGAGCGACTTTTCTGGACAAATTAGCGGAATTCCCTCGGCGATGAAAATTGCCGGTAATTTAGCTTTAAAAAATTTCTGGGTAGAAGATATCGATTTTGAGCCATTACTGGCAGGAAACGTGCAAATATCTCCAGCAACAGGGGTCAGCCTCCAGCTAAAAGAAATTTTAACCGCCCCTTTATTTGCCCCTGCAACGGATCTAGAGATGGATGTTCAGCCTCTAGATCAAATCGAGCTAGTGCTAGATCGAGATTTCTCTCCTGTAGCCTTTACTTTTGCCCAAGATTATCTATCGGTAACGGGGACAGGAAAACGAGAGATTGTAGAAATAAATACCCAGAATATACCGGTTGGGTTACTTAAAACCATTGCTCAAAAAAGTAATGATTTAGAATTGCCCGAAAATCTTGCCATTCAGCCTGTAGATGGTAACTTGTCAGGAAACTTTATTTTTAATCTCAATACTCTAGCTACTTCTGGCGAAAATGTAACGATCGAATCCCCCGCCTTGGCTAGTATTAGAGGCGATCTACTTAAGGGTAACTTTCAATATATCGATGGTTATTTTGCGATTCAAGATGTTGAATTTCAACAGCGCAACAGTACCTACAAATTAGCAGGAAACCTCCAGCAAAAGCCCGATGATATCGAGCTTGATGGCACAGTAGCTATCGAAGGGGGACAAATTCAAGATATCTTGATCGCTCTACAAATCTTTGAACTGACTGACTTTAGTCGCATATTTAGCGATCGCGGTTATGGTTTGGCAGCCAATTTATATGAACCTAGCACACCGCCGAATCAACCACCTCTATTTAATGTTGGCTTAAAAGATGGGTCAGTAATCGAACAGCTAGAATTACTTTCGGCTATTCAAGCTTGGCTAGAAGAATTACAACAGCAGCGACAAACCGCGCTTGTTCCACCGATCAAAAATCTTCGGGGAACTTTTGACGGAGAGGTTAATGTTGTTGGTTCTCTTAAAGAAGGATTAAACTCTGAATTTAAGTTTTTAGGAGAAAAATGGCGTTGGGGTAGTGTGGTTAGCAAAAAGATCGTCGCCCAAGGCAATCTTAAACAAGGCATACTAACTTTACTTCCTGTTTCTATTCAGCTACAAAACTCGACTAAGAGTAAATCGCTATCTTCCAAGAATGATGTGTCTTCTCCCACCTTGCTATTTACGGGGACTTATGGCGGAGAAACTCAATCAGGACAGTTTCGTCTAGTAGATATTCCTGTCAAACTAATTGAACAGCTATTTTCCATACCTTCAGAGTTGGCTTTAGATGGCTTGCTTAATGCTAGTGCTAGTATAGCGGGAACGCCCGATAATCCTCAAGCCAGGGGAGAAGTTAGAATCGATCATGCTTCTCTCAATGAGACTTCTATTGAATCTACTAAAGGTAGTTTTAACTACAAAAACTCTCGTCTTGACTTTTCAGCCAATAGTCTGATCGCCAAAGATACCGATCCTTTAATTCTTAAGGGCAATGTTCCCTATCAGCTACCTTTTGCTAAAGTCGAACCAGCCAGCAATTTATTAGAACTCCAAGTAAACGTCAAAGACAAAGGTTTAGCTTTGCTAGATATCTTTTCTCGTGGGGAATTAAAGTGGATCGATGGTAGTGGCAAAATTGTTTTGGATATTTCTGGTATTCTCGATGATAAGCAAAATCTACCCCGCAAACTAGTCGCACAAGGTACTGCAACTATCAATGATGCTACCGTGGCAGCCAAAAGCTTGCCTCACAATTTAATCACCAATATTAATAGTCAGGTATTTTTCGATCTCAATAATATTTTGGTGAGCAGTTTTACGGGGGAAATAGGTGGAGGAAATATTTTAGCAGCAGGAACAATTCCCCTCAATAAAACGGGTGTAAAAGATCCCTTTACCATCGATTTTGATGATATTACTATCAAGTTACCAAAACTATACGAAGGTGGCTTGAAAGGTAGATTACAGATTTTAGGAAAAGCTACCGAACCAGCAATTGCTGGTAGTGTTACTCTTTTCGATGGGACAATTTTGTTGGCAAATGAAGAAGAAGCTACCGAAAGTAAAATAGCCAATAAAACTTCGGCTCAAATTACTGCGCTCAAAAGACGGAATACCGACGAGGGAATAGCAGCTTTGACCCAGTACAGAAATCTTAAGCTAAAACTAGGAGAAGACATCAAGATTAGTCAACCGCCAATTTTCACTTTTGTGGCAACAGGAGATCTTCAGATCGATGGTACTTTTCTCCAGCCTAGTCCCGATGGGATTATTAACCTCGAACGGGGTCAAGTCAACTTGTTTACTACTCAGCTAAATTTATCAAGAGACTATCAAAATACTGCCCGTTTTTCGAGTAATAATATCCTCGATCCTTTTCTCGATGTAGTCTTAACGGGTTCGGCGATCGAAACTATCGATCGCCGAACCATTCCCAGCGAACTTTCTCCCACCGAAAGACCCGATGCCGAAAACTTGGGTACGCTAGAAACAGTTAGGGTCGAGGCAAAAGTTAAAGGACTTGCTAGTCAAATTACTAATCGTATCGAACTTACTAGTAGTCCTTCTCGCTCTCAGGCAGAAATTGCTGCCTTACTTGGTGGTGGTTTTGTAGAAACTTTGGCTAATAACACTAGTACCTTTGGGTTAGCTAGCTTGGCTGGTTCGGCATTATTTGGTACTCTCAATTCCGAATTTAATAATGCTTTTCCCATTGGCGAGTTGCGTTTGTTTCCAACTCAAATTCTGGGGGATGAAGAAAATGCTAGTGACAATACTAGTGACGGTATTGCAGGAGAACTCGCTTTTGATTTGATAAGTAACTTTTCTTTTTCAGTGCTGAAAATTCTCAATATTAATGATATCCCCATTCAGTATGGTTTTCGCTATCGTCTAAACAAGAACTTTGTGCTTCGAGGTTCGACTAACTTTATTAATGATCCTGAGGATGGAAATAGTAGATTCTCCATTGAATATGAATCTAGATTTTAAGTTTTTTCATTTTCTGTATTTTCTATTGGCAAAGGTAATGCAGGATAGTTGAGTTGGTGTTTGTTAAAGGCTTGCTTCGCTCTAGTAATGAGATCGGTTTGAAACATAAATTCATCTCGCGCATCTAGAGGATAGGCTTTGAGCTTGAATACTGTGCCCCAAGGTTCTTCTGTCATGATTACAACAATTGGCAGCTTGAGGGCTGTATATTTACTAGTTTGAGCGGTTCGATAAAGAACTTTTTTAACCAGGTTAATTTCTACATCATGGGCAAAATAAAAGCTAGTGACTACCTGAGCTTCTAATGCTCCTGTGTTGGCGTTAGATACTGCTTCTGTCCAAATTTTATTGTGGGGGATAGTAATAGCATTATCATCTGGGGTTTGGATTCTCACAGAGCGCAAACCATAACCAATCACCTCTCCATAATATTCGCCAATCTTAATGCGATCGCCCACTCCATAGGGAGATTCAAACAGACCAACGATACCTGCAATAATTGAACTAGCATAGTCTTTGAAAGCAAAACCTAAAGCCACTGCTACCGTACCAGTTACCGCCAGAATATTTTCTTGGGAAAGGTTGAGAAACATATTCATCAATATTGCAATGGTAAAAGTTAGTACTACCATCCGCAAGAAAGGTAAAAATTGCTTAACTTTCAACCGCCATTCTTTAGCGGTTTTTTCTGAAAGCCAATTAACTAACTTATCTAGTATTTTGAGGGTTAAATAGGCAGCTAGTAAAATTAGTAATCCTTGAAATAGCTTGTCTGTTGTTATCTTGGAAATAATTTCTTGAGTTTCTTCTGCCGTTTCCTCGGCTGCATCTCCTGCTGATTGAGCTAAATAGTAAAATTGCTCATTGATCGTCAACAATTAATTACCCCCGATTAATAATAAAGTTATTGGCTGCTAGTTCCTGTTTTATTTTTGGATAGTAAATTGGATTAATTTTTAGAATGCGATCTCGTTGTTCGACTACTCCTTCTCTTCTTAGTAACTGTACTCTTCCCTGTACTTCAGATTCAGAATCTCCCAAACTTCGAGCTAACGAAGTGATAGTTAAATCACCATGTAACAACAGAGAATATAGAAGATAGCGATCTTCTGACTCTAATTTTGGTAATTTTGGTAATTTTGGGGTCTGGGCAACCAAGTCTTTAGATTCGGCGATCGCTTCGTCTTGTGGCTCTTCTTCATCTACTTCTTCGTAATGAATTGACTTGAGAAATATTTGTAATGCGACAGTGCCTACTCCCTCAGAAATATCTGCCAAGCGATCAAAATAGTTTGTTTTATGATCCTTGTTCCTGTCGAGAATTTGTTGATCAATCCGTGGCTCATCAAAAACAATGCCTAGTTTCTCAACAACAGGGTCTAACCACGACTGCAGTTTTTCAGCAGGAATTGCCGGTAAAGATAACACTTCTCCACAATAAGCTTCTATAGCACAAACCGAGCTTAAATATTGCCAGCTTACTTGACCACCACCAATAATCCAAAAACGATTTTGAGAACCATCACATAACAATGACTGAATATATTCTATGCCAGCCAAGCCTTCAACAGAACGTAAAAAACACCAGCTAAGATTGGGAATTACAACTACTTCTAGCTCTTGATCTTTCTCTTGATCTAATTCAGACTGTTTTAAATAATGCTCTAGCTTAGATGTGATACTTTCAATATCAATAGGTCTATTTTTTAACGGTAGCAACTTAAGGTTAATTTGCTTTTGCTCTGTCCATTCTTCTAAAGTCTCTGATAGTATACGAGATACCGTAACTACGGGACTACTAAGAATTACTACCGAATTATCAGTATTACTAGGATTTTCGCGCCAAAGATTGAATGACTTATCAAGGGTAGAAGCGATCGCTTTTTTATCTGCGGGATTACTGGGGATACTTTTTACGGCATCAACGAGCTTCTGACTTAACTCTGGTGGCAGTTCAACTAGCGATCGCTCTGGCTCTTGAGTTTCTTTAACATCCTTGGTATATCGCGAGAAAAAAAAATTACGTTGATTAGATAACCAAGTTCTAAATCTGTTAACCGCACTAGCCATAAGATTGGTCAGTTTCGTGATCGACTCTCTTATGAGAGTTGCTATTGCCATTACTATCTCCACTTCTGCTGTTAGCTAACTGTTGTAGAGAATCGCTAATGCTTCTGGATTTGGGGTTATTTCCCTTAACCGAAGGCCATCCTTCTCTTTGCTTGGCGCGATCGCCATCTGTTGATTCTGTTTGATCGTGGAACAAGATCTGTTGAGTGGGGAAAGGTAAATCGATTCCCCCAGCTACCAATCTGTTGCACAATTGAGTTAATACTTCATCCTGTGAGTCGATTACTTCAGCACGGCGAGGAGGATTAACCCACCAGCGGGCGCGAATATTAATGGTGCTAGCTGCCAAATCTACTACGAGAGCTTCTGGTGCAGGATCTGATAAAGCTTCTGGATTATCGCGCAATACTTCTAGAATAATTTTTTTGGCTTCGGCAATATCATCTCCGTAACCGATACCAATATCATACTGTAGACGACGTTTTTCAAATGCCGTATTTACCTTAACTGAATTAGTAAATAGTTCTGCATTAGGAATGACAATTTTAGTGCCATCATAAGTTCTAATCGTTGTAGCGCGAGTTTGAATATGTTCTACTGTTCCCTCAAAATCATTAAATACAATTTGATCTCCGATTACGAAAGGTTCGGTAATCAAAATCAAAATACCTGCTAAAAAGTTTTGTAGAATATCGCGGAAAGCAAAACCAACTGCAACCCCACTAACACCTAATAGCTGTACTAAATCTCCTGGTTTAAAAGAAGGTACTACAATTGCTAAGGCAATAAATGCACCTGTTAAAATAATCAATCCCTGAGATAGTCTGGCTAAAACCAAACCCAAATTACGAGACTTTTTACGTTTAGTAAGGTTTTTGATTAGTCTTCTAGAAAGTTTGGCAACAAACCAAAAAAGAATAAAAACGACGATCGCAATTAAGATGTTGGGTATTAATTCGATAGTGCCTTTGACCATTTGCATTAGCTGTTGCCATGCAGTCTGTAAGGGCGTAAAAGAATTCATAAATTTAGAGTTTATAATAATTTTTCCTTTTAAGTAAATCTAAGACTAGTGCAAAGAGTGGATTAGTAAATCTGTCTTAAGTAAGAATATTAAAATTATCAATAATATTTGTCTATATCTACAGATGGATATTGAGGGATAAGTAGGTAGGTCTAATTAATTAGAAGATAGTTAACTTAATGAGTAGCGAGTCCTAAAGGATACCGCTTCGCATATAGCGAGTAGTGAGTAGCGAGTAATGATCCTAAATCTGATTCTGAAAACATACTTCTTCTAAACTTTCTGCCTTCACACAAGTTTTAAATGATGTATCTCAACAGGATTTAGTATCAGAAGGAACAAGTAATCCGATTATTTATGAATCATTTTTCAAAGCTAATCATATTTCACTCTTTTTCTAGAAGCTTTTAGTAAGCTACGTTTAGCCTTATTTTCTAATCTTCTTTTTTTGGCATTTCTTGATGGTTTGGTTTTGATTCGTCTTTTTTTGACTACAGTGACGCTTTTAATTAGCTTTTTAAGTCGATTGAGGGCATCTTCTCGGTTTTGTAGCTGGCTGCGAAACTGTTGTGATTTGATCACGATGATGCCGTCTTGAGAAATTCTAGAATCGTTTAATTTTAATAATTTCGCTTTATAGAAATCGGGTAAAGACGATGCAGGAATATCAAAACGTAAATGAATTGCAGAGGCTACCTTATTCACATTTTGTCCCCCCGCACCAGTAGAACGAACCGCTTTAATTTCAATTTCGTTACTGGGTATGGTAACTTGTTCGGATATTTTTAACATTAGAAAGTTTTAAATATTAGATGATGAGTATTGTAGAAGAAGATCGCAATGACTATATTATTTTTCTTTCAACTGAATTTGATTGGGTATCTCTTTGACAATTAAAGTATAAATATCAGTAGGCATATCAATACCTGCTTCTTCCAATGCCTCTTTCACTGCTTGGGCTACCCTAGAAGTTGTGGCTAAAAAACCAGATCGGCGAGAGTCCACCCAGAAGCGAACTTCCAGATTAACCGTACTGGCTGCAAGCTCACTAACCAATACATCTGGGTTGGGGGTAGTTTCAACTTCTGAAATATCTACTAATACTCGATTAATTACGGCGATCGCATCACCAATATCTTCACCATAATCAATACCTACTATCACCGAACTACGACGACGAGGAGAAGCCGTATTATTAGTTATGCTGGCTTGGAATACTTCTTGATTGGGAATATAGACTACTCGACCATCGTAAGTCTTCATAGTCGTAGCCCGTAGTTGAATTTGAGTAATTGTTCCTTCATATTCTCCTATTAGCACCTGATCGTTGATCCGAAACGGACGAGCAGCTAGTAAAATTACTCCAGATATATAGTTGCTCAAAACATCTTTGAGGCTAAAACCAATTGCTACGCTGGTTAGTCCTAATGCACCTAGTAATGCACCAAAGTCTAATCCCATAACCCCTAAAGCAATAACTAAACCAACTACCCACACAGCACCATAACTAAGTCTGCCGATTAAAAGCTCGGTGTTAGAATCTCCTTCGGTTTGTTTTGCCCAAGTGAAAGCTAGATAGCGTACTCCTTTTGCTACCCCCCAAGTAATTGCAATCACAATAATTGCCCCGACCAAAGATGGCAAATTACCTACAATATCTCGCAGCAATTCTCTAGTGGTTGTATATAATCGCTGAGTAACATCGATCGCCAGTGGTGGTTGATCGAATGCGGCATCTAGCTGCTGTTTCCATCTCTCGGCTAATTGTTCGGTGCTGATGCCAAAATCTTCGGCATCTTGCTTGGTTACGGTCATTAAGATGCGATTGTTAACCCTTAATGTAGCAATCTTGCGTGGATTGTCGGGGGCAATTTTTACTTTGTCTGGAGTTTTATTTTGTGAAAGTAGACTAGCTATACGACGATTAATAATATCTGCCCTGGCGCTAGCATCAATTTGAGGCAGACTACCTATTTGAAATACGGGGCGATTCCTCACTAATATATCGGCAAAATACAGCCCATCGCTAGGAATAGCCACGGGTGTAGGTTCAGTTGGTACAACTACATCCTCATCTTGGCTTAAAGCTAAAGGAGTCAACCACCAACAAATAGTGATAGTAACTAAGAAAATGACAATTAAACGTGATTGGTAAGCTAAGTGCCAGCCTAATCGCCGATTACGTTGAAGTTTGGCATATTGCCTCGAAAACAAATAAGCAAAATTAGTCATTTCATTTGACATTTAACATTGGATTTTAACAGTAATTCTTAACTTTCCTAACTGTCTTCCTCGTGCGTTCCTTGATACTCAACAGCGGAATCTATTGTAAAACCATGTAGGATGGCTCGTCATAACTGAATCGTCTATCCGTCTAAAGTCAGACGCTTTCACTTCGGTGATCCCTTTAGCATTGAAATATAGCTATGAATCGGCGCGATCGCTTCACAAGGAGAAAGATTTTAACGTGGTAGAGAATAATAAACAGACATTAACTAATGCAGCAGGTATTCCCGTACCGAGTAACACAGTATCAAAATCTGTTGGCAAACAAGACCCTTTATTGCTAGAAGACTATACTCTTCTAGATCTTATGTACTACGATATACTCAACAACGACGAGAAAAAACGTCTGTACAATAATATTGCGGGAAGCTTGGGCAAGGCTAGGGAAGTAGTAATTAAAGACCAAATACAGCTATTTCGTAATGTATATCCCGAACTAGCAGATAAAGTGGAATCTGCGATCGCTAATACCGAACCACCCAAACCAGAACCAAAACCAGCAACAGTTTAAGGAATAAGGAATGAGGAATTAAGGAACGAGGAGTTTGATTATTTCTCGTTCTAATCCTTAAAATGTTATGTCACTCTTGCTTTTAATTCTCGGTCTTATTTTGCTTGCAGTAGTATCTTCAGATGTTTTAGTTACCACCCTGACTGTGCGGGGTGGTGGTTTTTTGACTAAGCGTTTTTCTGCTTGGTTATGGCATAGTGCAACTAGATTGCATCGTCACCATACCAGTCATCGCTTACTAGCTGGGGCAGGGGTATTATTGATTCTGGGGATGGTTGTTCTTTGGTATTTATGTACTTGGACTGCCTGGTCATTGATATTCTGTTCTTTTCAAAATGCAATCATAAATTCTTCTAATGATCAACCTGCTAGTATTTGGGGTCGAATTTATTTCGTAGCTTATACCATTACTACATTAGGAAGAGGAGACTATCAGCCTAGTAGTACTATTTGGCATCTATTAACTGGGTTGGCAGCAGCGAATGGCTTTTTCTTAGTTACTCTATCGATTGCATACTTATTTCCTGTCGTTTCGGCAGCTACTGACAAACGAATTTTGGCTGTCACCATTTCTTGTTTGGGTGGTACGGCAGACGAGATTCTAACTAAGGCTTGGAATGGCAAAGACTTTGGTAATTTAGATCAGCATTTAATTAACCTTACACCACTAATAATCGGCTTGGGCGAGAAACACCTAACCTATCCTGTTCTACATTATTTTCACACGCCACTGCGATCGCGTTGTTTGCCATTAAGTATTGCAGCTTTAGATGAGGCAATGAATATTTTGCAATATGCTGTACCTTTAGAAAATAGACCAGATCCCGCTACTGTAGTTCCTATTCGCCGCTCTTGTGCCGCTTTTTTAACTACGCTCAAATCAGATTACATCAAACCAAGTGAGCAAGAGCCACCTTTACTTCCTTTAAATCTACTGCGAAATAAAGGCATACCCACAATGGAAGATGCAGCTTATATCAAAGCAATGAAGCAAATTGGCACAAGACGTAAATTGCTTTTAGCATTAGTAGAAAATGATGGTTGGTCATGGGATGCAGCAGCCTCTAGCTTAACAACTGCCAGAGCTAAAAATTTGGACGATGATGAAATTGTCGAAGACTTTATTCTAGGCTAATTATTAATTAATCAGTATTAAACTATGAACGAATCAAACTGGATTGATATTTCTTTGACCATACACCCTGGGATGCCTTACTGGCCAGATAATCCCGCTGTTAGCATCGAACCGAGTCAGTGTTTGGCTCATGGCGATGTCTGCAATGTTTCTAAATTAACTATCGGCACTCATACGGGTACTCATGTAGATGGTATCAATCACTTCATTAAGGGTGGTATGGGTATCGACCAAATGCCCTTAGATGCCACAATAGGTAGAGCAAGGGTAATAGAAATCAAAGATCCTCAGCAGATTAAAGTGGCAGAAATCGAACCTCATAATATACAGCAAGGGGAACGTATTTTATTTAAAACTAAAAATAGCGATCGCGCACTGAAATCTGATACCTTTGTAGAGGATTTTGTTCATATTTCTACCGATGCTGCCAAATATTTAGCAGAAAAACAAGTCCGTACCGTAGGGGTAGATTATTTATCTGTCGGTGGTTATCAAGGTAATGTGATCGACGTACATCATGCCTTATTAGGTTCGGGCATTTGGGCAATTGAAGGTTTGGATTTATCTCAGGTAGAGCCTGGAGAATACGAGCTAATTTGTTTGCCGATTAAATTAAAAGATGGCGATGGTGGTTTAGCTAGGGCGATCCTGCGTCCGATTGATACAGGCGATCGCACTTTAGTTTGATCATAAAATAGTCAATTTCGAGTTACCCAGGGTAATTATTAATTGTCTGCATCGCAATGCTGTTGAATCACTGCATAGCATTCATCAACCGAAGATCTTTGCTTCATAGCCTCAACCAAAGCTTCGTAGGATTTTTGGTGTCTGGTTAAAAGATTTGTTGCCTGTAGTTGCGCCCAGCGTTGTTTTTGGGGAGTAGCAGCTTCGGATAAACCAGCCATAGTTAGAGCTTTTTGGATTGAGGCGCGATCTTCTGCACCACCTTGAGAATTGCCATAAACCATTTTTTCTGCTGCTATGCCTGCCATCCATACGGTACAGAAACGGTCTAGGGTTAAGCGCATTTCCTGTAGATTGAAGGGTTGGTTGGTTAAGGTTTCGGTTTCAAAAGCGACTCCTCCACGACCTAATTGTCCCTGTCGAATAACTTCCCACGCGGTTAGGGTATAGCCCGTAATGGGAATACCCAAAAAATATGCTGTTAAAAAATGTCCTGCTTCGTGGTTAATAATACGCTGTCTTTGTTCCCCAGAAGCAAATAAGTCTAGTAACAAGGATACCCCTCTACTATTCCAACTTAAGGTATCTGCGGTGGCTAAAGCTAAAATACCAAAAGTAAGAGCAGCAGGAACAACAGGAGGAATACCGAAAATTGGTCCTAGTAAGGATGTCATAGTCATGATGAAAATCCCTACGGCGATCAGATTTAAAGCAGTTTGGGGCATTGTAAATATACTTTATTAAATGTTTAATTATATTAAGTATCTTTATTTTAGCCAAACCTCGCTCGATTTCCTTGATATTTCCTATTTTCAATCAAACACAACAATGTTATTCAGGATTTGGTTCTGGTTCTGGCGTAGGGGGTGTAGATTCTGGAGTAGTAGATTCAGTTTCAGTAGTTTGATTGATGGGGTTCGATTCGGGGGGACGAACTTCTGGAGGAGGAATAATCAAGAAAGCTACTGCTGCCATTGCTAGGCTACTAAAGCCAATTGCCACAGGGGTCAATCTTTCTCCTAAAGGTTGTTCTGGCTTACGGTAACGTTTGCTAACCGAGTGAAGATCTAGGGTCATTGATGGTAGGGTAGAGCGATCGCTATAAAATTGATCGATCGCATCTACCAGGTCGAATAGTTCTACCGTAGTTAGCTTAACTTCAGTTCTATCTTCATCGGCATTGGGTTCGGGATTCACTGCTACGCGATGGAGATAAGAATCAATTTTTTCGACAGTAATTTGAGGATATTCCAGACTACCTGTTTTAGGTTGAGATAACCCACTGAGAAACTCTTGAGCATAAAGACTTACGGCACGGGATAAATTTTCTAAAAAAACGCTACCTCCACTGAGGGTCTGGTTAGAATTAAGAAAATTACACTCGGCATTAATCAAAATCGACATTGGAGATTTTCCGTCCAAAATATCGACGTTTTCGGTATCGCTATCTTCTAGCCCTGACAAGACTAAATTACAGTTTGGCAAAATATACTGTCGCTTGATATTCATATTCTAGGCTACTTCTCCATCAAATAAGCTAAACCAGACTCGCTGTATCCCTCTGGTTCCCGTACAAAATAGTAGTTTATTCAAAAGTGATAATGCCAACTCATTTAACTGTTCTTCTGACGCAATATAGGCTGATACTTTAGCACGGCGCGAGTTCATTCGACTACGAAAATGGGCGCGAAATCTTTCGAGGTATTCTGAGAGTCTAAAATGATTATCGATCGGCAGATTTTTCTCCCGCATCTGTTGTTCTGCTAGTAATAGCTGTCTAATATTAACCATCAGATCTTTAGCTCGATAGCCAGCAATAATTACTAGTGCTTTAGCTTGAATTAGAGTTAGATCTTCTCTGGTGTAAGAGCGTCGCCAAGGGTTACTACAGCGCAAACGCCACAGACTGACGCGATTTTTAATAATACTATCTACATTCAACTGTTTGGCTATTGCCAACATTTGCTCTGATGCGCCTAATTCCAGAGCTTCTAGTGCTAACAAGAGCAGGTCAATTTGTTGCTGAGTACGGGGAGAGCATCCCTTAGAAGGCAGGGATATGTCTGGTAAAGTATTTAAAATTGAAGCCGTTGTCTCGGCTGGTGCAGGAAAATCAGATTCCAAACTTGCAGATTGGCTCATTATAAAATTAAATCTATATTCTAGTTATGAGGATAACAAATTCATCTCTGGTGCTATGATGCCACAGCTATCTCAAGATCGATCCCAATCTATTTTAAATTTGTTGATGTTTATTTATGGAACTAAAATCTTTAATTCGTGATATTCCTGATTTTCCTCAGCCAGGAATTTTGTTTCGGGATATTACTACTCTACTCAACAATCCTCAAGGATTACGCCTGACAATCGATCGCCTGACCGAGAAATGCCAAGCTGCCAACCTATCACCAGATTATGTAGTAGGGATGGAGTCAAGAGGATTTATTTTTGCTACTCCTTTGGCATATCATTTAGATGCGGGATTTGTTCCTGTCCGCAAACCAGGTAAGCTTCCTGCTCCAGTGTATTCGGTAACTTACGATTTAGAGTATGGTACGGATCGCTTAGAAATACATCAAGATGCGATCGCTCCTAAGTCCAAAGTATTAATTGTCGATGATCTATTGGCTACGGGAGGAACTGCCCAGGCTACAGTGGAACTTTTAAAGAAAATAGATGTAGAAGTAATTGGCTGTGTTTTTGTAATCGAACTTTTGGCTTTGGAGGGAAGAACCAAATTATCGCATATACCAATTCTTAATTTAATAGAATACTAAGCGCAGATAAAATCAAATTGCAATGTTTTTAACTTAGTTTGTTATCCCTGATTAGTTGACAAAACTAGCTCTATAGCCAAAATAGCGAGTATAGAATCATCTATATTTTATAGCTAGGTTTTTACCGTCAATGACCTTGTGACATAGAACAGAATATATTAAAAGGAGTGAGGAGTGGATCAGAAAAATCAATTTATTAAAACTATAACTATAGGTACTGTCATTACTTTGACTAGTGCCATTCAAGTTGTGGCTCAAGAAATATCTCAGCCAAATTCTAGATTAACCCCAAAAGCGGTCAAATTAGCTCAGACTGAAAGATCTACTGATTCTACTGCCGATAAAACTCAAGAAATTATTAAACCCGCCCAGACACCAATTGAGAGTACCGAAGAACTTAACCCAGATGAAGATCCGCTGTCTTTACCGACACAGGTAGATAAAGTTAATGTCAATATGGAGAAGCCGATTACCTTAGAACAGGCGCTCGATTTATCTTTTAACAATAATCCAGATGTAGCAGAAGCAAAACTTGAAGTAGAGCGATCGGAAGCAGGTTTGAGAGAAGCTAGGGCAGCTTGGTTTCCTACCTTAGATCTTGGTAGCGATTTAAACTATGGCAATAGTGCTTTTTTAGACAGCCCAATCGAACAAAATATTGATTCTTTAACTGAAGAAGCTATAGAAGACAATCCTGGAGTCTCAGAAGACGTAATCAGAGAAAATACAGAAGCGCGCTTTACTGATACTGACTCTGCTAGTTTTAATTTCAACAACAGTCTAACTGTGGGTTTTAGCATTTACAACGGTGGTGCGAGAGGAGCGCAAATTGAGACGGCGAAAAATCAATTGCGCTCTAGTGAATTGGGTTTGAAAACGGCAATTGAAGTAGTCGAATTTGAAACTTCCAGAGATTATTACGGTCTACAAAACGCTGATGCTCAAGTAGAAATTGAAGAAGCATCGGTAGAAGATGCCAGCCAAACCCTTAAGGATGCCCAACTGCTAGAAAAAGCTGGTTTAGGGACGAGGTTTGATGTTTTGCGGGCAGAAGTAGAACTAGCTCAAGCACAACAAAGACTAAGTACTGCTAACGCCAATCAGAATATCTCTCGTAGACAATTGGCAGAAACCATTAATGTTTCTCACGATACGGACTTATCAACTGCCGATAAAATCGAAGAAGCTGGTACTTGGGAGTTTTCCTTAGAAGAAAGTATCGTGCAGGCATTTGAGAATCGTGCTGAATTAGAGCAACTATTGCTCCAAAAAGACATTGCTGGAGAGCAGCGTAGCCTCGCCTTATCTCAGGTTAGACCTAACCTTAGTGCCAATGCTTCCTATGGGATCAACAATGACTTTGAAGACGATGATATTGATTTTAACGATAACTATCAAGTAGGTTTAAGTTTACAATGGCGACTATTTGATGGTGGTGCTGCCCGTGCTGCTGCCAGACAGTCAGAAAAAGATGGTGAAATTGCTGAAGTTCAGTTCACCAACCAACGCAATCAGATTCGCTTTGCGGTAGAACAGGCATTTTTCCAGCTAGAATCCAACAAAAATAATATTGGCACAGCTACCAAAGAGGTAGAGTTGGCAGAAGAGAGTTTGCGTTTGGCTAGATTACGTTTTTCTGCTGGGGTAGGTACTCAAACTGACGTAATTGAGGCTCAAACTCAGTTAACTACAGCCCGTGGTAATTTAGTGTCTTCGATTATTCAATATAATCAGTCTTTCATCGATCTACAAAGGCAGGTTTCCGAACCTACCGAAATTGACGTTCCACAAGTTGAAAATCTCGAAAGCGATACTTCAGAAGAAAATTCCGAAATTGAAGCCCCAGAAAGCGATACTTTAGAGGTTGATGCTCCAGAAACCGATACTCCAGAAGAAAATCCAGAAACTCCCTAAGTTCGGTATTTCCATTACAACAAACGAATTAAATGCGTGACAGCTTAAGTAGGCAGAGTCGTCATCGGATCTGGTTGTGGTTTGCTGTCAGTATCTCGATCTTCCCTCTGTTCCCAGTTATGGGAGCATTGGGATTATTTGTGGTAAATATCATAATTTGGCGATCGCACTACAGACAAATTATTGCTAGGTTCGTAAATCAAGGTTTAGCTTTACTAGCAATTTGGTTAATTGTTAGTACCATTTTTGCCCAGTATCCCCAGGAGGCGGGACTGGGTTTGGCTAACTTTTTACCATTTTTTTGGTTGTTTGCTGGTTTGAGGGAGTTAATCAAAAAACCAATTCAACTCAAGCAGCTATCTTGGCTGTTGGTTTTACCATCGTTTGCGATCGCAATTTTGGGTTTTGGTCAATTGTTTGGCAGATGGGATACTCCACCTTTATTAGAATCAATCTTGGGTTGGGAGTTAGTCCCTGGGGGGGTTCCAGCATCAAGGATGTCATCGGTATTTATTTATACCAATTTTTTGGCAATTTATCTGGCGATCGCTTTAGCTCTAACTTTGGGGTTATGGTTAGATACTTGGCAAGCTTGGCGACAAAAATCTACCAACAAACAAGTTCGAGTTTTATTATTATTGACCGCTATCTTACTAACAGATCTCGGTGGTTTGATTTTGACTAGCTCTAGAAACGCCTGGGGGTTAGTTATAATTAGCCTTTTAGCCTACGCTCTATATCTTGGTTGGCGTTGGCTAGTATACGGGGTTATAGGTGCTGCTACAGCAATTTTCTGGGCTGCTTTTGCTCCTAATCTTGGTGGCGCGCAACTGCGAACTATCGTTCCCGCTTTTTTCTGGGAGCGATTATCCGATACAGCCTACAATCGCCCAATCGAAACTCTTCGTATGACTCAATGGCAATTTTGTTGGGACTTAGTTAAACAAAGACCTCTATTGGGTTGGGGTTTACGTAATTTTAGTCCCTTATACGAAGCCAAAATGAACTATTGGTTTGGACATCCCCATAGTTTATTTTTAATGTTTGCTGCAGAGACAGGAATTATTGCTACTTCTGTTTTAATAGCAATTGTGGCTTGGATTATGTATCGAGCCAGTTTATTATTAATTCATTGGTCAGATCAAAACTCTAAACTAATTTACTTTAGCTATCTAGTAGCATTTTATAACTGTATTCTGTTTAATTTACTGGATGTAACTATTTTTGATTTACGAGTCAATACTATTGGTTGGATACTACTGGCTGCTATTAGTGGCATAGTTAAATCAAGATTAAGCGAAAACAATAGCGGTTAATGAAAATTTTAATTGTTGATGACGAACCAGAAATTGCTCAATTAATCCAACAAACTTTAGAAAGAGAAGGTTTTACTTGTGAGATTGTTCGTGATGGCTTGACTGCACTGGCAACTTTTCCAAAGCAACAGCCAGATTTAGTAATTCTCGATTTAATGCTTCCTGGTTTAGATGGTTTAGAGGTCTGTACTCGAATTCGCCAACAGCCTTATGACAAAGATCCTTATATTTTGATGCTTACCGCTAGAGGAGAAGAAATAGATCGCGTAATTGGACTTTCTACTGGGGCAGATGATTATTTGGTAAAACCTTTTAGTCCGCGAGAGTTGGTTGCTAGAGTACGAGCTTTGTTAAGACGTAGCTTACGTCATGAAGTACAGCAGGATAATTCTCAGGTTTACCGCACCAAGCATTTTAGCGTTAATCTGGATCTACACACTGCTAGCAGACAGCTAAATGGCACTACTGACGAATTAGATTTAACTACTTTAGAATTTAGTCTGCTGGCAACCTTTCTTAGCTATCCTGGTCGTGTTTGGAGTCGCACCCAATTGATTGATAAGCTTTGGGGTAATGACTTTTTTGGTGATGAAAGGGTAGTTGATACCCACATTAGAAGACTACGCAAAAAAATTGAGCCAGATTCAGCAAATCCTACCTTTGTAAAAACTGTAGTAGGAGTAGGATATAAGTTTGAAGATGAAACCTAGTTTTACATAGTAATACAAACAAAAACAACGGATCGACCTAAATCGATCCGTTGTTTTTAAAAGTATTTAAAATCTGCTTAGGATTAACGAGTAGCTTCTACCAAAACTTGCTCTTTAACAGCAGAGACTGTGGTTTGACCATTGTCATCGATATCAACTAGGGCATTGTCACCATCGTTGACTCGACCAGAAAGAATTGCTTCTGCCAAACTGTCTTCTAGTAGACGCATGATTGCTCTACGTAAGGGTCTTGCACCATAGCTAGGGTCAAAACCTTCCTCAATTACCTTTTCTTCAAAAGCACTGGTCACGCCGAGAGTAATCTCCCGTTGTTCTTGAAGTCTAGTAGAGACCTCTTTTAGTAAGATACTTGCAATTTGTCTTACTTCTGGTCTGGTTAATTGACGGAAGACAATAATCTCATCGAGACGATTAATAAATTCAGGACGGAAGTAATTTTTTAATTCCTGATTTACTAATTCTTTAATGCGGTTATATTGCGCTTCATCTTGATCGGCAGAAAACTCAAAACCTAAGCCACTACCGCCTTTTTCGATCACTTTAGAACCGATATTAGAAGTCATGATAATAACCGTGTTCTTAAAGCTTACAGTGCGCCCTTGAGCATCAGTCAAACGACCATCATCAAGGATCTGTAGCATCAGGTTAAAGACATCGGGGTGAGCTTTTTCGATCTCGTCAAACAGCACGATACTATAGGATTGACGACGTACTGCTTCGGTTAGCTGTCCGCCTTCGTCATAACCAACAAACCCTGGAGGAGAACCAATTAGTTTGGATATGGTGTGAGACTCCATATACTCGGACATATCAATCCGCACGATCGCTTCTTCTGAACCAAACATTTGAGTCGCTAAAGCTTTAGCAAGTTCTGTTTTACCAACTCCAGTAGGACCAGAGAAGAACATACTGGCTATAGGACGATCGCGATCGCCAAGTCCAGAACGAGAACGACGCAATGCTCTAGATACTGCCTTGACCGCTTCGTCTTGACCAATAACTCGTTCGTGAAGATTATCTTCTAGATACATCAAGGCTTCGGATTCAGTTTCGGTCATCTTAGTGACGGGTACACCAGTCCAAGCTGCCACAATCTTGGCGATCGCTTCTTCATCGACTACAGGAGTCAAAACTTCGGGGTTAATGGTAGCCACGTCAGCTTCGTTTTCTTCTTTGCTTTGCAAACAGTGGTTTAAGTGAGTTCGAGAACCAGCTTCGTCAATTAAATCGATCGCCTTGTCGGGTAAAAAGCGATCGGTAATATATCTTTCTGAAAATGTCACCGCAGTTTCAATCGCTTCGTCGGTATATTTGACTTTGTGGAAGTCTTCGTAGGTTTTACGCAACCCTTGCAGAATCTCGATCGCTTCTTCAACCGAAGGTTCGCCAACCATTACTTTTTGGAAACGACGTTCTAAAGCTGCATCTCTCTCAATATACTGACGATACTCATCTAGAGTGGTGCTACCAAGACATTGAATTTCGCCTCTAGCTAAGGCTGGCTTGAGCATATTAGCAGCATCCATCGCCCCACCCATAGCACCAGCACCGACAATGGTGTGAATCTCGTCAATGGCTAAAATGATGTTACCCGCAGTGCGGACTTCTTCTACGATAGATTTGAGACGTTCTTCAAATTCGCCTCTAAACTTAGTTCCTGCAAGTAGAGAACCCATATCTAAACTAATGACTTCTTTACCTGCTAGAAGAGAAGAAACATCACCATCGACAATCCGCTGTGCTAATCCTTCGGCGATCGCAGTTTTCCCTACCCCAGGTTCTCCTACCAAGATAGGATTGTTCTTAGTTCTTCTACCTAATATTTGAACTGCTCGTTCAATTTCAGGATATCTACCGACAACGGGGTCTAATTTACCTTCTTTGGCTAAGTTGGTGAGGTTGATACTATACTCAGCTAACTTTGTGTTGGTTTTTTCTCTACCACCAAAACCGAAGGGGTTTTCTTTAGTAGCGGTTGCTGCTACTACTTCTTCTTCACCTAGTTTTTTGATCAGGTCAATTCTTAACTGTCTGAGATCGACACCTTGATCTTTTAGAAGTCTTCCTGCCATGTTGTCTGCTTCTTTAACAATGGCTAGCAAAATATGCTCGGGACTGATAAAGTTGCTTTTTAGTTGACGAGCTTCATTAAAAGCTTGTTCTAAGATTCTTTTCGCTTTGGGAGTAAAAGGAATATTTGCAGGGATAAACCCCGATCCCTTGCCAATTGCCTCTACAGCAAGATCTCTAGTTTGATCTAGCTCGATACCCAATCCTGCTAGTAGTTCTGCTGCTGTTGATGTCCCCTCCCCAATCACCCCCAATAGAATGTGTTCTGTACCGACGAGATTATGTCCCGTATTTCTAGCTTCTTCTTGAGCTAGAACAACGTTTTTAATCGCTTTTTCGTTGAAGTATTCAAACATTGTTTTAAAAACTCCTCATTTTTATTAACATTTCTTTATCTTGTGTATCTAATTTATCGTTTTTAGTTAAACATATGCAGTGGTAAAACCCGTAACTCCAACCAAAAGTAGGGATAAAATCCTTAAATAGTCTCGGTTTGAGAAATTTGGGGATTACCTAGTTTATCTGCAAATATATTTCTGAAGACAAAGATCTATTTTATTGGCAGTTTCACTATTAGCTTTGTATTATATTCTTCTATTTTAAACTACATGAATACTATCGATGAAGGTTACATTAAGTATTTTTGCCAGTGGCAAAAAAAATCAGCGATCGCCCTTGCTGATATTGGCGAACTAAATTTGTGGCGAACTGAGCTTTATAAATTAGGTTTAATTGGTGAATACGATAACGGTATTGGTTTTGGAAATCTGAGTATTCGTATACCGCATAGTAATAATCTCATTATTTCGGGGACGCAAACAGGGGGAATTGCCGAACTTAGCCTAAAGCACTATACGAAAGTGACTGATTATGATTGGCAGCAAAATTATGTAGTTTGTGAGGGATTGATTAAGGCTTCTTCTGAGACGTTAACCCATGCTGCAATTTATGTAGCCCAAACCCAAATCAATGCGGTAGTCCATGTACATCATGATAAGCTGTGGCGCAAATTACGCGATCGCGTCCCTACAACCGATCCTAGTTGTGCCTATGGTACGCCTGAGATGGCAGAGGAGATTGTAAAACTATGTCAGCAACCAGAAACTTTAAAACAAAAAATTATTATTATGAGTGGACATGAAGAAGGAATACTCACTTTTGGTAACACGGTAGAGGAGGCAGTTAATGTTTTGTTGGAACATTATGCTTGCCTATAACCTATAACTCGCTATTCGCTACTCGCTATAGGTAGCCAACAATCATCCCTATTAACAAAATAAAGCCCAACCAAACATTCTGCCCTAATACTTGACCGTAAACCGATCGCGCAATATTAGGCTGGCGTAATTTAAAATATTGCCAGATCCAGCCAGCAGTGGCTAAAGCTAAACTAATCCAAAAAACCAAACCGAGACTTAGTTGGATGCCAAGATCAGCCATTAGAGCAACAGTAATACCATAAAATACGGCGATCGCTTCAGGGGTATATTTACCAAAGAAGATGGCACTAGAGTTAATACCTACCTTAAGGTCATCTTCTCGATCGCAGAGGGCATAACCAGTATCAAAACCCAATGTCCAAGCAACAGTTGCACCCCACAGTAACCAAGTAGTAGGTTCGATAGTAGCAGTTACTGCAGTCCAACTAATTAGTACCGCAAAACCCCAAGCTAAAGATAACACTAACTGAGGTATGGGAAATACGCGCTTTGCCAGGGGATACAAAACAATAAAAGGAACGGCAATAACACAAATAATAAAGCTCAAACGATTGAGATAGAAGGCTAAAATTGCAGCACAACTTAAAGCGAGCGCAAAAATAACTATACCGACTCGTACAGAAAGGGCGCGAGATGCCAAAGGACGAGTTTTGGTACGGGCTACTTGGGGGTCAATATCTTTATCCCATAAGTCATTGACCACGCAACCCGCTGCACTAGTAGCTAAAGTACCTAAGATTATTACTCCTACCAGGGGAATGGGTGGCGTTCCCTGGGCTGCCAAAAAGACTGCCCACAGTGCGGGAATCATTAAAATTAGTCTTCCTGCGGGTTTATCCCAGCGTAAAAGGCGAATTACTTTCTGCCAGGTTGGTTCGCTGAGGTTAGGCTGAGATTGGGTCATATTAAAAGTGTTTGATTTAGTTTAAAAGTTTTTGCTTTAAATTTACAAATATATAAAAGAATCAAAAGTGATAGCAAATTTTTAGGAAATTCATGAGATTATAAAATAATCTTAATAGTTTAATCAAGAAAGGCTATGGCTAGTTGCTACCTTCGATGATTAGTTCTATCGCGCGAATCTACATCTTTTATCGGAATTAGACCCAGGCAGTTATCATGAATCAGCAGATTGTTGCAGCGATCGACATCGGCACTAATTCCATTCACATGGTAATTGTCAAGATAGACCCCGATTTACCAGCTTTCACAGTTATTGCCAAAGAAAAAGATACAGTTCGTTTGGGCGATCGCGATCCCCTTACAAGTAAATTAACTCCAGAAGCGATCGCCCGTTCTTTAGATACTTTAAAACGCTGTCGAGATTTGGCTTATAGTTTAGCAGCCACTCAAATAATTGCAGTAGCCACTAGCGCAACTAGAGAAGCACCCAATGGCGAAGCATTTTTGCGTCAAATTGAATCAGAATTAGGTATTGTTGTTAATCTAATTTCAGGTCAAGAAGAAGCTCGTCGGATATATTTAGGGGTACTATCGGGGATGGATTTTGACGAGCAACCCCACATTATTATTGACATTGGTGGTGGTTCAACCGAATTAATCTTGGCAGATGTTCACGAACCTCGTTTTTTAAGTAGTACCAAAGTCGGTGCAGTTCGTTTATTTAAAGATTTTGTCACTACAGATCCCATTAGTGATAGCGAACTCAAAGTTTTACGAGCTTACGTTAAAGGGATGCTAGAGCGTCCTGTAGACGATATTTGGCGAAATCTTCAGCTAAATGAAGTTCCCCGTATGATTGGTACGTCTGGCACAATCGAAACAATCGCTACCATTCATGCTAAGTATGAATTGGGAACAGTTCCCGATCCTTTAAATGGCTACGAAATCAGTCGCAAAGACATCGAAAAGATTGTCAAAAAGCTGGCAAAAATGAGCTATCAAGAACGACTTGATGTATCTGGTATCTCCGAAAGGCGGGCAGAAATTATTGTGCCAGGGGCGGTTATTCTTTTAGAAGCAATGAGGATGCTCAAGCTAGACTCGATTACGATCTGCGAACGAGCATTACGCGAAGGCATGATTGTTGACTGGATGTTAGCCCGCGGTATGATCGGCAGTCGTTTGCGCTATCAAAATGAGGTCAAAAATCGTAATGTCCTGAAAATTGCTCAGAAGTATCATGTAGATTTAGAATACGGCAAGCGAGTAGCAGAGTTTGCCGTAAGTATTTTTGACCAGCTAAAAGAAAAGCTACACGATTGGGATGTGGCAGAAAAAGAATTATTATGGTCGGCAGCAATTTTACATAACAGTGGCGTGTATGTTAGCCATTCTTCTCATCATAAGCACTCTTATTATCTAATTCGTAATGCAGAATTATTAGGATTTACGGAATTGGAACTAGAACTTCTTGCTAATATTGCTCGCTATCATCGCAAAAGTAAGCCCAAAAAGAAACATCAGCCTTATAACGATTTGCCCCATAAACAATATCAGCTAATGGTCAGACAGTTAAGTGCTATTTTAAGATTGGCAGTGGCTTTAGAACGCAGAAATAAAGGCGCGATCGCTCTTGTACACTGTAAATACGATCGTAGCGATCGCACTCTGCATTTTGAATTACAGCCGTCAGAAGTAGGAGACAAGTGTTCTTTAGAATTGTGGAATCTTAGCTACAAAAAAGAAATGTTTGAAGAAGAATTTGATGTAAAAGTATTAGCTAATGTTTCTCAAAACAAGCTAGCTACTCTATAATAGCTAGCTTGCTTTAAGCTTTATTCTCTCCGATTAATTATCAACTCTAGTTCTTCTTTTACAGATAAAGGTTGATAGCCTAAAGAAAAGGCTTTGCTACTATCTAAAGAGGTATCAGGCGATCGCTTGGCAACCATTTTAATATCTGCTTGTTTGCCTGGCTTAATCAACTCTTGGGGCAATTTTAATAAATCTGCTACTAATAAACCAAAATCATAACGAGAAATTCTTTCTTTACCTCCTAAATGTAGAATACCTTCAACTTGTTGTTCTATTGCTAACAATAAACCAACAGATGCAGTTGTAGCACTAGCAGGAGTGCGAAACTCATCCGTAAATAAATTTACCTCTCGACCTGTTTTTAAACTATCGATCATTCCCTGAAGAAAGCTAGCAGAAACAGGAGAGGGTACACCAAACATTAAGGGCATTCTGCATATCGCGATCGCGTCTGTTATTTCGCTCATTTTTTCTTCGGCAGCTACTTTTTGTTCGCCATAATAACAAATAGGAGAAACTGGACTAGTTTCACTATAGAAAGGATTTTGACCATCAAAAACTAGATCGGTAGAAGTAAAGGCACAGTGGATTTTATATTCTTGACACAAACGGGCAATATTTAATGATGCGGTAACATTAATTGCATAAGATTCTTGGGGGTGAGTTTGACAATAATTTGGCTTGGAAGCAGCAGCCGTATGAATTACTGCATCGGGTTGAATTATTTTAAAGGTTTCGGCGATCGCCTGATAATCTTTCAGATCTATTTTTAATAAATTTATTTTGGGTATTGTAACTTTTTGACTAAAGTAAGTTCCATATACTTGCCAATTTTCACTAGCAGCTTGACATAAATTCCAGCCTAAAAAACCGCTAGCACCTGTTATAAGTAATTTTTTCATTTTGGTGTTTTTCTATCAACTTTACTTACCATTAATAATTATGTTCATTGAAATTACAGAGGTTATAACAGAGGAGATAGTCAAGCATCCGTTATTTTGTAATTGGGAGTAAATTGATTGTGAATAGTAATTATTCTATAGTTATTCAATGGTCACAGAAAAATAATTGTTTTGTTGCCAGCCTTCGAGAATGGAACAATCAGAACACTAACGGAAAATCTTACGAAGAAGCTTTAGCTAACGCTCAAAAAATGTTAGCCACTTTAATCAAATTATCTGCATCTCAAGGACAATCTTTGCCTCAAGCCAAAACATTTCAAATTGCTTCGGTGGTTCAATAAATAGCTATAAGCTTTAAAGTAAAAAGGTTTAAGCTCGCCGAAGCCACAGGATTTAAAATCCCGTGGACGCGCCATCACTACTAAACAAAGTTGCGTAATATACAGCCTGCGAGGGTATCAAAACTTCTCACTTAACTGGCTCATAGCTTAATTTTGTTCTAGAGGTTATGCACTAATTTGTAATATTTCAATTCCATTAACTAAAGGATTTTCTGTATCATGTAGAAAGTCTATGTTGAGAGTTCCATCATTGACATTGACAGTATTGCTAATTACAGCACCAACTAGATGACCAAATTGAGCGGATAAATCCACATCATCGAGATTATCAGGTACGCTGCCCTCAATCGCCACATCAAAGATCCGTTCACCAGGATCGTTAGTACCGCCATACCCATTCCCCAAATAAAGTCGCACTTCATAAAGACCAGATGTCGGTACATCAAAAGCCCACTGCATTTCTGGTGCATTTGAATTATCCCAACGTTCAGTATCAAAGATAGTGCCAGCAGTAGTGGTAGGAACAGTCTCCCCAGGCTCTACTGCTGTAAATGAGGCTGTATTGTTACTACCAGCTTCAATTAAAAATGGGCTATTATTACCTCTAGTGTCTGCCGACCAAGCAAGACCACCATCAATTGCAGCTATTTCTGAACCACCTGCATTTACTCGATAAAGTACAGTTGTGTCAGTCAAGTCATCATCTTCAATTATTAACGATGCCGTATCAGCTGCGCTCATCAAGATGTTACTATCACCAGCACTAATCGCATCGAGAGTAACGATCACATCCTCACTACCTTCTACTTCGAGATCGTCAATTACAGAGACATCAACGGTTGTAGACAAGTCGCCTGCGGGAATAGTAACTGTGCTAGCTAAAGCGTTGTAATCTACGTCGGCAATCGCTGTACCACCAACACTATAGTTGATAACCGTGTCGGTGCTGGCTGCCTCAGTAAGACTTAAGGTAAATAAACCATTGCCACTGGGTTCGGCTGCATTTTGAGTAGCTGCAATTGACAATTCATTTTGTCCTGAAACCTGCTCCTCATCTTCAATTGTGACTAAAGCTGTATCTGTACCAATTTCAGCGTTGGGGCTAACATCAATAATATTGACAGTAAAAGCTTCATCGCTTTCGGCGATCGCATCTGGTAGAATATCAACTAAGAATGTTGCGTCTGATGAATTTTCAGCTATGCTCAAGGTGTCAGTGTAAACACCTGTTGCTTCATCAAAAGTTCCTGATAAATATTCATAGTCTACCTGAGCTTCTGCCGTTTCTGGAACAATCTCAAAAGTAACATCAACTGGCTCACCATTAGGTACTGTAATATCGGTCAATAGTGAAATTTGTACTTGAGAATTGGCTTCGCTAACGGTATAAGGACTACCAACAATCGAAACCTTAGGAGTTGGGAGAGTCTCATCGCCCAGTTGCACGATTTCAATTCCATTAACTAGAGGGTTTTCAACACCATGTAGAAACTCTATATTCAAGATTCCATCATTGACATTGACAGTATTGCTAATTACACCACCAACTAGATGACCAAATTGGCTAGATAAATCCACATCATCGAGATTATCAGGTACGCTGCCCTCAATCGCCACATCAAAGATCCGTTCACCAGGATCGTTAGTACCGCCATAGCCATTCCCCAAATAAAGTCGCACTTCATAAAGACCAGATATCGGTACATCAAAAGCCCACTGCATTTCTGGTGCTGCTCCACTATCCCAACGTTCAGTATCAAAGATAGTGCCAGGAGTTGTGGGAGGAACAGTTACTCCAGGCTCTACTGCTGTAAATGAGGCTGTATTGTTACTACCAGCTTCATTTAAAAATGGACTATTGTTACCTCTAGTGTCTGCCGACCAAGCAAGACCACCATCGATTGCAGCTATTTCAGAACCACCTGCATTAACTCGATAAAGTACAGTTGATGACGAATCTCCTGTAGCAGTGATTTCAATATCATCAAAAATTGCTTGAAAAGTATTGGCTTCAGGTTGACCTGTATTGCTGGCTAGCAAACCAACTGCGATGCCACTGGTTTGTCCTTGGACAGTGTAGTTGCCCTGAATGGCATCAAGGACAGTAGTTCCATTAAGGTCAATAACTGCACCCGATACAGTATTGGTAGTACCATCTCCAAGTTCATAGGTTACTGTTGGAGTAGCAGTTTCAGCATTAGGATCAATTTCTAATTCAAAAAATATTTTTTGGTTATCTGGAACTTGGAACAGATCATCAACCTGAATAAATGATGAACTTTGTACAACATCATTATCTTCGAGTAAAACTTGGACTTCCCCAGCAGAATCTTGTACAGCTACGATTTTAAGGTAATTACTCTGATCTCCAGTACCTAAATAACCTCCTATTTGTTGAGAAGATCCTGTTAAAAAGTTAGCTGGATTGAATACAGTCCATTTTACTGTAAAGGTTTCAACCAAAGAACTATTGGTCACTCCTGTGTGAAATAAATATTCCCCATCGTTGCTGTTGGTCAAGGGACTACCGTTAGAGACAGATTCAACTACAGTTGTGCCGCCTCCTGCTGCAGTAGCAAATTTGATATTATCGAGCTTGATAATTTGTCCAGGTAAAGTCGAAGGCTCTTGGAAAAATTGTTCAAAATCTGTGGTGCCATCAATCATAACCCCAGTTAATCCGCCACCATAGCCACTAGGGCCAGGTAAGTTATCGTCTTGGTTGGCATCAAAATCCCATAGAAGTGTTTGACCAGGAAAAATCACTACTGAACCACCATTACTCTCATCTCTGATAAATGGGTCGTCAACATTAAGAATGCCATCATTATCAAAATCTGGATCGTCTGGGATTATGACGTCGGAAGGGACAAAGACATTAATGTTGTCAGAACCTAATTCAGCTACCCAAATAGTGCCATCGGGGCCAACAGTAACGTCAAGAGGCAGTGATTGTCCTGTGACTAAAGGATAAACTCCGTCCGCATCAAGAATTTCATCATCTGCTGTACCAAGAATGCCATCATTACCAGGATCGATTAAAGGTTCTAAAGTAGTTCCATCTTCACTCAGATTGAGTAGAGTTACATTGCCGTTGAATTGGGTTACTAGCAAAGCTCCTTGTAAAGCTCCATCAAATGAACCCCCAGTATATTCAACTAATCCATTACTAGATGAACCCAGATTAGTAATAGTAGGGCTTTCTGGGGTGTTGTGGGAAATACGAATTCCACTTTGGCTTAGGCGAGTTGCATCGCCAGTAAATTTACTTGGATCGATAACAAAGCCATCTTGAATATCAACTCCATTGGGAACTAAGCTAGAAAGATCGGCAACTTGGTTAGGTGATAAAGATGTAACGGGATTACCATTATTACCGTAAACTATCCATGGCAAATCTTGATTGGCTCTGACAGGAGCGGGGTGACCATAATAATTTCCCTCTTCAATTAAAAACAGGGGTTCGGCGCTGCCTGTCCCACCATTGTTAGGTGTGTTAGTTGCTTCTCCTGCACCTTGTTGTTCTGTGGCTACACCGTTAGCATCAACGGGATTGCCTCCAAGATTACTGTTGGAACCGTTGTCGACAGTATAAAGTTTGCCACTCTCTGAGAATACTAAGTCGTAATGGTTACGAAAACCATCTGCGAAAATTCTGAGTGGAGCATCAGCTGGCAGAATTGCCATGTTTAACCCATCATTTCCTCCCCAGGGGCCTGCAACATCCAAACCATTGGCATCTTCTTGAACTCCATCATTGGCAACAGTAGGATCGTCAAGTGTTGGCAAATCGTAAACATACTGTCGTGAGGTTCCATTTTGACCGCCTGTGGCATCAGTTAAAATAGATCGGTTTTCGATATCTGTAAGATCAATTTCTAAAACGGTTCCCGATAACGCATATTCACTTGCATACGAAAAAAATTGAGAAGGCGCTCCGTTATTGGTATTGCCCCCAACGGCAAGATATAGTTTTGTGCCATCGGGACTAAGTACCATGCCGTTTACAGAGTGATTTTCTTCTGAACGAGGTAGTCCTCGAATAATGTCTACTGCTTCCCACTCAGTTCCCGTCCAAGTTACCCGAGTAACGACACCAGAATTGGTATCGAGTTGCTTTTCTCCATTAAATCCAATACGAGGATCGCTAGAAGAAATGTAAAGTACGGGATTATCTTCTGTCCCTGTGGTGACAATTCCAGTGACTTGTCTATTGGTTACTGGATTGCCGTTGTCGATATTGATACCCAAAGAACCATCGTCATTATGATTTTGAATTGATTTTATGACTTCGCTACCGTTTGATAACAACTCTTCGTGATCTGTGGCGATATATTCGCCATCTTGGAGAATTACGGTAAAAGCATTAATCGAACCATTTTGCTCAGCTACATACAGTCTACCGTCAGGACCAAATTGAAGCGAAGTAGGATTATTAAGAACTTTAGAACCACCGTCAATACTGCTAAAAGAACCAATTTGATTAAAATTAATAGTAACCATTAGAAATTTATTATTGTAAATATACTTAAAAAATAAATAAGTTAATTTGATTTAGATAACTTGTTCACTCACAATTTTAAGTATTTACACTGTAAACATCTACATTTGTAGTACTATAACCGTATAATTTTTCAAAGTTTTTACTTAAAAAAGCAAAAACTTTATTAGATATTTATAATTAATTCAATTCTAAAACCACAGGAATGTAGAGAAAAAAAGCAACAAAATTACTACTGTTCCCAAGCTGGTTGAATCTTTGGCTCTTAAGAGTATAGCGATCGCTTTTGATGGGATTAATACCTAAAAAAGCTGATTTCCCTAATTAATTAGAGGAATCAGCTAACTTAGACATTTCTATATTCGTTATGACTAATTGCTCAGATAAGTTCTGCCTCGCCACTTAGTTGGCTTCTTCAAAGAAGATAAAAAGATCCGAAAGACTGCTGGAATATCGCTGAAGGGAGATAACCAAAACCAAAAAGAAGATCCAGAATAAGAAGGGGCGATCGCGATTAACATTCCGTAACGCAATAAAATTAAAAAAGCATTTAAACTAAAAATTGCAACTATTATGGGATAGCTATTGCCAAAATACAATAAATAACTGCTCAACAATAATAATGGTAAAGGCAAAGCCTGAATACAGATTAAAAACAACAAATCTCCCCATACCTGAGCATTACCTGCAGCATCTTTAAGATCGAGCGATCGCCCCCATTCATTCCAAGTTTCTTTAGCTCCTTCGTACATTCTGACTTTAATTACCTTCGAGCCATCAAAAAATCCTACTTTATAACCCGCCTCTGCAATATTTCTGGCAAGGGTAACATCATCACAAAACGAAGCGGCAGCAGTTGTATAACCATCAAGCTTGGCTAACACCGAACGACGGCACAAGAAACACTGCCCGTTTGCCATTACTCGATTAGAGCTACCCGCATCCACTCCTGCAGACTCGAAACGAAATAGTAATGTCATTAATAAAGCAGGTTGTAAAAACCATTCCCCTGGATATTGCAGGATAAATTGGGGTGCTAGAGAAATCAGATCGTAGCCCTCTGCTTCGGCAACTCTTACCAAGCTAGCGATTAATCCAGGTTGGGGTTCTGTATCCGCATCAACTCCCAAAAACCACTCGCTTTGTGGGGACATATTTAAGTATCCCGTGTGCAAAGCCCAGGGACGACCAACCCAGCCAGTAGGAAGAGGCTCGTCGGTCATTACTCGAAATCGAGGATCATTTTTTTGTGTAGCTATTACTAGGTCTGCTGTACCATCAACCGAATTGCTATCTACTACAAGTACTTCTCGTACTTCGTAACTTTGGCGACTCAAACCAGACAGACAGGGGCTAATACGCTCTGCTTCATTGAGAGTAGGTACTACGATACTTACTTTACCGATCTGATCGGGATGAGCTGTTTGAGGAGTTAAAGGCGATCGCCTGTTTGCTCCTTTGAGTAGGCGGGATAATAAAATAGCAGTAGCTACAATTTGAGACAGGAAAATAAATAACATCAAGGCATAAGAAAACTCATAATTCACTCTGCTACTCCTTTAGTTGCGAAATACTTCGGTTTAACTTGGTCAAAATCAATTAAACACGGTTAAAGATTGAGTTTAGTTTAAATCAAAAATATACAAGTATAAACAATGCATTATTGAGGAAGATTAATTAAAATTTTTAAAAAAGTTAGATTTTATTAGTTTGTAGTGATAAACTCTATAAGGTAAACTCATTCTAAGCGCAACAAGCAAACGAATAGGAGTAAATACACAACTGTATAGCTGTTAAACAAAATCTAACTTTTGGTAGATTCATTTTTAAATATGACTATAGATAAATACTCATTAATCAATAAATCTACTAAATCTAAAAAAAATTAAGTTAGAGCAGTAAAGTACAAGTTATTCATTAATATTTCCTCCAATAAAATATTGTATTTCAGAAAAATCTGGAATAGATACTATATTTTAATGCGTTAGCCAGCATAATATTGAATTGGGTAAAATAAAAAACATCTTTTTAATGATTGAATAAATGCTGTCTAATTATCAAGTAAATATTCTAAAGTGTGAGCTATTTACTAGCTTATGTTTTGGTTTTTATTTGATACGAAAAATAAGCTTTGATGTCAAATAAAAAAGTAATAAATGCCAAATATTTTTGATAAAAATAGCAAGTTGACACATTTAAAATCAAAGTAGATTAATTAAAATCAAATTCAATATTTGTTTGATAACTAAATAAAATTTAGCCAGAAAAAACGTCAGACTTACTAGTTTCAAACATTGTTTTGTCTTAGTAAAATAATTGTTCGACGTTAGCCAAGAAAAAAACCGAAAAAACTATTGAAAGCAGTATTATGGTAGGTACAAGAGAAAAGAAAATTACTAGTAGACCAGTAACACCTTTAGGAATTTTGGTTCAGCAGCTAGAACAAATCGTAGATGCAGCCAAGGCTGAATCAGTTACAGAAGAATTGCAAAATTCTTTAGATGCAGCTTATCGCCTCGGTGCAGGTTTAGATCCTTACATAGAAAAATGTACGACTCAGCAGTCGCCAGCGTTGGCAAATTTGACCCACAAAACTCAAGCAGAAAACTGGAGTAAGCGTTTTGATGATGGCGAAACGGTAAAAGCTTTAGAACAAGAAATGCTTTCTGGGCATATTGAAGGGCAATTATTAAAGATGTTAGTTTCTCTTAGTAAGTCCAAGCGTGTTTTAGAGATAGGAATGTTTACAGGATATTCGGCATTAGCGATCGCCGAAGCCCTACCAGAAGATGGTTATCTGCTGGCTTGTGAGGTAGATGAATATGCTTCCCAGTTTGCGATCGATTGTTTTGCTGCTTCCCCTCACGGTAAAAAAATTGAAGTAAAAGTTGCTCCTGCGATGGAGACAATGAAAGAATTGATTGAAGCTGGAGAAACCTTCGATTTAGTATTTATAGATGCAGATAAAGGTGGTTATATTGACTACTTCAATCTCTTATTAGAAAGTGAGTTGTTAGCACCTGATGGCTTCATCTGCGTAGACAATACCTTAATGCAAGGACAGCCTTACTTATCTGCAGATCGGCGTACCGATAATGGAAAAGCGATCGCTCGCTTTAATGATTATATTGCCCAAGACGAGCGTGTTGAACAAGTTTTAGTTCCGATCCGCGATGGCTTAACTCTAATCAAACGCCAATAAAACTTGGTAGCAATGTATCAAAGTACGTCTTTACAATGCTGCAAATCTCCAAAAACGTAAACGTAAATTCAAAATTAGGCTCAAATGTTGCAAATACTGTTTGTTTCAGCAAGTGCCTCGGCAATTACCAGAAATATAGGTACTCTAGCTTTATTGTTGCTGCTGCTTCCTTTCAATTTGGCAATGGTGTTTTTGTCTTGGATTAAGAATATCAAGACTAATAAAGGCGAACCACAATTCGCCCCTACAGTTAACCCCGAAAAAAAGCGTATTTTAATTACAGGGGCGAAAATGACTAAAGCCCTGCAGTTAGCCAGATCTTTTGCTCGCGATGGACACGAAGTATATCTGGTTGAAACCCATAAATATTGGCTGTCGGGACACCGTTTCTCGAAAGCAGTTAAAGGCTTTTTTACTGTAGCCACACCTGAAAAAGATCCAGAGAGATATTGCCAAGACATCTTAAAAATAGTCCAGCAAAAGAACATCGATTTGTTTATTCCCGTATCTAGTCCGATTGCTAGTTATTACGATTCTTTAGCAAAAGTTGCGATCGCGCCTTATTGTGAGTCACTGCATCTCGATCCAGACGAGACAGCAATTCTCGATGACAAACACGCCTTTTGTTCTAAAGCTAGAGAGTTAGGTTTATCTGCACCCAAGGTATTTAGTATTAGCGATCCGCAGCAAATCTTAGATTTTGACTTTGAGAGTGACGGTAGCAAATATATAGTTAAAAGTATTCCTTATGACTCTGTACTGCGCCTAGATCTAACCAGACTACCTTTTGAGGGCATGGAAGACTACGTACGTAGTTTGCCTATTAGCGAAGAGAAGCCTTGGGTAATGCAAGAATTTATTCGCGGAAAAGAATACTGTTTTCATGCCACTGTCAGAAATGGCAAAATCAGACTCCACTGTTGTTCGGAATCTTCTCCCTTCCAAGTAAACTACGAACAGGTAGACAAACCTGCAATCTATCAATGGGTAGCAACCTTTGTCGCAAAAATGAATCTAACAGGACAAATTTGTTTTGACATGATTCAAACAGAAGACGGTACGGTATATCCCATCGAATGTAACCCCCGTCTGCACTCAGCCATAACCATGTTTCATGATCATCGAGGGGTAGCACAAGCCTACTTAGCCGATGGAGAAGCAAAAGAGGCACCCATCACTCCCTTGCCTGATAGTAAACCAACCTATTGGATGTATCACGAACTCTGGCGACTATTAAGTATTCGCTCGTTTAAAGAACTAAAAGCATGGTGGAATAAGGTAATAAAAGGAACTGACGCAATTTTATGTCCTGAAGATCCTTTACCCTTTTTGATGCTACACAACTGGCAAATCCCCCTACTTTTGCTAGATAACCTACGTCGTCTTAAAGGTTGGGTCAAAATTGACTTCAACATCGGCAAGTTAGTAGAAATAGGCGGAGATTGAAATCGCTTTTTTTAAGTAATAAGTAATAGGTAATTAAATATGGTAGCCACTAACGCCAATCCCAATACAGAAGCACAGCAAAGAGTATTCGACTTGATGTTAACCTTTGTCAAGAGTCAGTGTATGTATACTGCCACTCGCTTGGGTATCTTCAATTTATTAGATGATCAAGGAGAACAAACAGTAGAAAGTTTGGCGGCTAAAACTAATACCGATACCGAACGACTATACTTTATTCTTCGTGGTTTAGCTCATGTCGAAGTGCTAGAAGAAAAGCCAGGTAGAATATTTGCCCCCACAGAAACATCTTCTCTTTTGGTTACCAACAAAAAACCATCTGCAGGACATTTAGCAATGCATCTGATTGAACCCGCACAATGGGATGCTTGGAAAATATTACCCGAAGCCTTAGAGAAAGGAGTTGTTCCTTTTGAGTTGGCTAACGATAAGGGTGTTTATCAGTATTGTTATGACAACGACTGGAGTAAGGACACCTTTATCAAGGCAATGAGTTTTTTGACCAATTCCCAGGTTAATGGCTTGCTAGATGCCTACGATTTTGGTCAGTATCAAACTGTCATGGATGTCGGTGGCGGACAAGGTGGTTTGATTGCCAACATTGTTAAACGCTATGGTTGCCAAGGTATTTTATTTGATGTACCCGATGTAGCCGAAACTGCTAGGGAATACATTGCCAGTCAGGGAGTCGATGGGGATGCTGTGGAAATTAAAACTGGAGATGTATTTGAATCAGTACCTAAAGGGGCAAATGCGATCGTCATGAAACACTTTATTTCTGCTTGGAGTGATCGAGATGCGAGGAAAATATTAGCTAACTGCTTTGCAGCACTTCCCAAGGATGGTAGATTGATTTTGCTACAGTCTTTTGTCCCCGACATCGACGAACCCAAAACCGAAGCAGATGGTATTATGCCAGGTATCTTTGCCGTACAAATAAACGTGGCAACTCCTGGGGGTGGCTGGCGTACTAAAAAACAATTCCAAGAACTATTTGAAAGCAGTGGTTTTAAACTCGAAAAAGTCATCAAAACTACCAATAGTTTATCTGGTATGGAATTTAGCCTTGTTCACTAGAAGCGATCGCTAACTAAGATTACTAACAAATTGTTCTCTTGTCCCTTTAGCATCTAATGCTTCTCCCAGACGGTTTAAAGCATGAACGTAGGCTGCGGTGCGAATATCGATCGCCAGATCTTGAGCGATCGACCAAGTTTTAATAGCTTCTGTGGTCATTTTCTCTTGGAGGCGTTGATTAACTTCATCTAGTGTCCAATACCACCCGCTGCGGTTTTGTACCCATTCAAAGTAACTAACGGTAACGCCTCCTGCGTTGACTAAGATATCGGGGAAAACATAAATATCTTTTTCTGCTAGAATCCGATCCGCATCGGAATTAATTGGTCCATTAGCCACTTCAAAGATATACTTGGCTTTAATCTCTGCTGCATTATCTCCCGTAATTTGATTTTCTAAAGCTGCAGGAATCAAAACATCTACATCAAGTGTCAGTAATTCTTGATTAGAAATAGTTTTGTGTTCGACAATGCTGCATACGCTGTCTTGACAATATACCGCTTTCATTTCGCGGTTCTGATTTTTGTGCTTGGTAACGCTAGGAATATCTAAACCCTGGGGTGCATAAATTCCCCCTTTAGAATCACTAACCGCCACGACTTGATATCCTGCATCGTATAGTAAACCTGCTAAAGTTGCACCTGCATTACCAAAACCCTGAACCGCAACGGTAGTATCTTGAGGGATTAAATCAAATTTGGGTAACATAGTTTGGATAACAGTAAATGCACCCATAGCGGTAGCGGTGTCTCTGCCTTTACTACCACCTAAAGCTAAAGGTTTACCTGTAACTACACCTCTGCATAATTGACGTTGAATAATGCTGTACTGATCCATCATCCAACCCATGATAGTGGCGTTGGTATAGACATCTGGTGCGAGAATATCAATATCTACCCCAATGGCATCAGCGATCGCATCTACATAACCGCGACTTAATCTTTCTAACTCTGCTTTAGATAATTCTTTGGGATTGACAGTAATGCCGCCTTTCGCCCCACCAAAGGGTAAATCTAGCAGCGCACACTTGAAAGTCATCCAAAAAGCTAAGGACTGAACTTCGTCTAAATTAACCCCAGGATGGTAACGTACACCGCCTTTACCCGCACCTCTAGTATCGTCGTAGCGCACTCGGTAGCCAGAAAATACTTGAAGACTGCCATTATCCATCCTGACGGGAATTGAGACAGTGAGACTAGTTTTAGGATGTTGCAAACGAGCGATCGCATCTTCGGAGATCTTGACGTGCTGCAAGGCTTTTTCTAATCTCTTGCTGGCATCAGATAGCAAAGAATTTGCACTCTTATCTTGATTTCCCATCTCTAATCCCCTCAATCTTGATTATTAATCATCCCATGATTTATAACTTATCCCCCAATAAATATCATCATTATCTACAATAAAAATGGTTTTTTAAACGTTTACTTTAAGTGTTTTATTTAACATTTTTTATGATTGCGTATACAATTTCATTAAAATCCAAGCAAGTATCTACAAATTGGAAACATGTCTGCAGCTTACTCGAAAGAACATTAAATTCTATTTACAACCAAAGCGATCAAGATTTTAAAGTAGTAATTGTCTGTCATGAAAAACCTAAATTAGAATTATCTTATCCTAATTTAATTTATTATCAAGTCGATTTTCTTCCTCCAAAGCGAACCTATGATTGTATGATTTTAGATAGAGATATCAAAGAGATTATTGGGCGTAAAATTAGTCAAGAGTTAAAGCCTCATTACATTATGGCGATCGATTCAGATGATTGTATTAGCGCAAAAATATCTGAATTTATTAACAATCGAGTTGCCAATTGTGCGACGATTCCTGATGGTTTCTATGCTGATCGAGGATATATATATTATGAAGAGACGAACAAATTTGTTGACAAAACTGGATTATATAACTGCTGCGGATCTACAGTTGCCTTAAAACCAGAACTTTATGATACTCCCGATAGCTGGAATTATGATGCCTTAGTTGAGTTTAAGCATAATGGTCGTTTTTTCTCTCATGGAGATTTAGTTAAATATTGGCAGTCCAAAAAGAAAGTAATTCAGCCGTTTCCTTTTAAAAGCTGTATTTATGTTAGACCCAATTTTGAACCAAGTTTAGATGCCATGAGCAATGTCTGGACTGCCTCTTTACGAAGGAGAGATTTAAAATTGTTATTATCCCCCATCAAACGAAAAGTAACAAAATTTTTTAATTCTCAGGATATTCCAGAAAGTTTTCCCAAAGAATTTGGTTTTCACAGAATTAACTCTCCTTTACATGATCACAAATAGTTTAAATTTCTTCAAAGTTAAACGGTCTGAGGTTAGAAGCGTTAATATTATTAAGGGTAGCTAGGGTTTCATCTCCTACTAGAATATCGCTACCAGAAAAAGTAAGATCGTCGGCTGTCAAACCATCTGCTAGTAACAGGAGATCGCTGCCAATGACATAATCAGTAATAAGATCTGCCCCATCTCCCGCCCGTAGGACAAAATGGTCGTTACCATTACCCGTCAGGGTATCATTACCCAAACCACCATCGAGGGTATCGTCTCCACTACCACCTCGCAAGCTATCGTCACCCGCACCACCGACTAAGTTGTCTCGACGATTATTACCGATCAGAGTATCGTCACCAGCACCACCCTTTAGGGTATCTCTGCCATCAAAGCCTTTGATAATATCATTACCATCCGTACCAGTCAAAACATCGTTATTGCGCGTACCGTTAATGGCATTGGGTTGCCCTGGATCTATAGGATCTACAACGTCATCGAAAGTCAGTTTGTATAATTCTCTTCCTGTTTCACCATTATCAGCCTGGAAAAATAGTTCGTCACCCACCACAGTCAGATCCTCAGGATTAGAACTACCATTAGGATTAATGTCAGCTACCAACTTAGTTCCTGCTGTAGTCCCATCGCTGACCCATAGTTCGCGTCCGTTAACTCCATCACTTTTATAAAAATGGATTATTATATGGAACTAATTTTAAATATCGCTACAATCTATCAAAGCGGAATGTAACTTTTTCATCGCATAAAGTAATAATATTTTAAATAGATCAAACAAAGTTTAACTGAAGATAAGCCGGTAAAATCTTTAAAACCAATATCATTTTTATTTCCACATAAGCAACTATAACTGATATCTGGAGTCATGATTATTGCACCCACACTAACCCCTATTATTAGTAAAAGAATCTATAGGTATTACCTCCAGATATTAGTTATGGCATCCGCCTGAAAAACAATGTTTAGATAGTGACTATAGCAATCCTGTTTCTAAATCGAGGTAAGGAGTCAAGCAAGCTACAAACTGAACGTAATACTTTTTAGTTTGAGTGTAAAATTAAAGTTTTTGGATCGGGGCAAGATGATATATATCCTATAGTTGGTCTACTCTTGCCAACAAGATCGATTAGCTGAGTTTCAATTTCTTCAACATCTGGGTAATTTGGATCGCTCAATAGTATAAGCTTCATTATTTTTCTCCTCGAATAATGCAGGCTATTTCTGCAACAATAACGGTTAGACTTTTGGTTCGATCTGTTTAATTTAATGTTCGAGAAATCGCGGTTTAATCTTTCTGGTTTAGCAATCAAGTATTCTCGGTTGACAGTCTGCTTCTGGCTGGCGATCGCCGTTACTGGAATCTTTGCTTTTAGTTCGTTGAAGTATTCTCTATTTCCTGCGGTTAATTTTCCCGTGGTGGTAATTCGTACCCAGGCTGATACGACATCGGTTTTGGATACAGAAGCAGCTATTACCAATCCTTTAGAAACCGCTTTAGCAAATACACCAGGATTAGCCCAACTATTTTCTTCTACCTATGCTGGACAAACGGTAATTAATTTACTCTTAGATACGGATCTTGATATTCAAGAGGCTACTACCAATATAGAAAATAGCTTAAAGGAATTATCTTTACCTTCAGCTACAGATCTAGAAGTAATTCCTTTCAACCTCAACGAAACCAGCGCAATTAGTTATATTGTTACCAATCGAGAACAAGATCTAGAGGCGTTAAATCTGGTTACTGCTAGCAAGATTGTTCCCGATCTTGAAAAATTGCCAGGAATACAGCGCGTGGATATCTTGGGTAACTCTAGCAATGCTAACTCCGATATTCCTACCGCTAATAGTAATACTCTGATTCATTTTAATGGCGAACCCGCAATTTCTTTTCAGGTAATCAAACAAGGTGATGCCAATACTCTCGAAGTAGTTAAACAAGTCGAACAGAAAGTCGCCCAACTAAAATCCGAGTTGCCTAGCATTAAGTTAGTTTTAGCCGAGACTCCCGCAGGTTATATTCGTGTTAGCACTAAAGCCACAGTCGAAGCTTTGTTAAGTGCAGTAGCTTTAGCAATTTTAGTAATCTTTCCCTTCCTCGGTAATTTTAGGGCAACTCTAATTACGGCGATCGCCATTCCCATATCTTTATTGGGTACTTTTATTGTCATGGCAGTAGCGGGTTTAAATTTGGAAACCCTGACTCTCCTCGCTTTAGCCTTAGCAATTGGCATTATTGTCGATGATGCCATTGTGGAAGTAGAAAACATTATGCGCCATTTAGAAGATGGCGAAACACCTCGTCAGGCTGCCTTATCTGCTACCCGCGAGATTGGTTTGACTGCATCGATTTCCACCCTAACTATCGTAGCGGTGTTTCTTCCCATTGGCTTAATGGGTGGTACTTTGGGTCAGTTTTTTCGTCCTTTCGGCATCACTATTTCTGCTGCGGTGTTGACTTCCTTATTAGCCGCACGAACTTTATCCCCCGTATTGGCAGTGTATTGGCTGCGGGTCAAGGCTGCAGATCCTAAAAAACCGCAAAAGCCAGGATTTGTTAGCAACAAGTATCGTAATTTATTGCAGTGGGCATTAAATCATCGCCAAGCAGTAATTGGCATTGCTGTTACTAGTTTTATAGCAGGAATTGCTTTAATTCCTCTTATTCCTCAAGGTTTTGTACCACAATTAGATCGCGGAGAATTCAAAATTGTTTATACTACCCCCCTACCGAAGATCGCTAAGGGTATTAAACCCGTTACCGATCAACCACCAGCACAATCTTCATCATCTAACTTTAGCTGGTTAAAAAATATTGCGCGATCGCCAGAACAAATTTTATTACGTAAAACTCTCACCGTTGGCAAACAAATCGAACAAACTTTATTAGAACAACCCGATCTAGAATCTGTCTACACTATTGCAGGGGTGCGAGGTGAACCAAACAAAGGTCAAATTTATCTCAAACTGAAAGATCAGCGCGAGTCAACTACTACCGAGGTTCAGAGTCAGATACGCCAAAATCTGCCTAAAATACCCCAGGTAATTATTAGCGTTGAGGATATTCCCTTTGTGGAAACGGGAGAAGATCCTTCTTTTAAAGTTTCTTTAGAGGGGAACAATATTGCCAGTCTGCGAAGTAGTGCGATCGCCTATTCTACCGAAATTGCTAAATTACCAGGGTTTGAAGATGTCCGAATAAATGGGGTTGATGAACCGTTAATTAAATTAATTCATTTAGATCGTCAGCGAGTAGCCTATATCAATGCCAATTTAACCGAAAATTTGGGAATTGGAGATGCGACAAAAAAAGCAACTGCGATCGCTAGTAAGATATTGCCTCCCGACGTTACCTTTGATTTGGAGGGAGATTCCGCCAGATCGAAGAAAATTCTCCGAGAATTTGCCCTCACTCTTGCTCTAGCGGTAATTTGTATGTTAGCAGTACTGTATTTACCCTTCCAACGTTGGTTAGAACCATTAGTAATTGGTTTATCTTTACCCTTATCTATTGTTGGCGCAATGTTAGCATTGCTGATTACTCAAAGCGACTTTGGGATGATTTCCTTGATCGGCTTAATCTTTCTGTTGGGTTTATTAGATAAAAATGCCATATTACTTCTAGACTATGTCAACCAGTTACGTAGATTGGGTATGAACCGCACCGAAGCTATTCTAAAGACAGGCGTATTACGCCTGCGTCCCATTATTATGACTACCTTCTCTACTATCTTAGGAATGCTACCTATTGCGATCGGTTGGGGTACGGGTTCGGAATTGCGTCAACCAATGGCTGTAGGAATTATTGGCGGTTTGATTACTTCTTCTTTATTGAGTTTAATTGTTGTACCAGTGATTTATACAATTTTGGAAGATTGGCAAACGACAGATAAACACAGATAATTTGTTGATTTATTTTCTATTCTCTGGTTGTCGATCAATTACAGTTACTATATTCCAACAAAAGTAACGAAGTAAAAATGCCAGAAATTCAGAATAGATTAGCAATTAAAAGTAACCTGATTGCTGAAATTGAAGAACTTAAAAGCCGTGGTTCTACTGTTGTTGATGCGCCCATTACAGATTTGGAAATTAAGCCTCAAAAAGCCCAGTTTATCGAAAAAACAACTCAAAGTTTAGAGAAATTGACCCCTTTTCCCCGTCCTCTACTGTATGGTAGCAATTTACTTGATGGTGCTTGGTTATTACAATATTCTACCGCCAGAGAAATTCGTTCTTTAAAACGTTTGCCTTTCGGTTTTTTAGTAGGTAAAATTTATCAAATTATTGATGTTAATAATGCCAGCTTTGAAAATAAGGCATGGGTACGACACAGTTCGGGTTTATTATCGGGTTATGTAAGAGTTACAGCTACTTTTGAACCATTTAAGCAAGAAAAAGCACAACCTCCCAACCAGAAGATTAATATCGATTTTAAACAACGCTTTGTAGGAATTGAGAAAGTTTTAGGAATTAAGACAGGTTTGTTTGACCCCATTAGAGTTGTAGAAGCAAAAAACCCAGTTGGTAGAACTCCTAGTTTAGATCTTACTTATATTGATGAAACCATCAGAGTTGGTCGAGGTGGTGATGGTAGTTTATTTATTTTAACCAAAGCTTGAACAGAAAAAATAGAATACGACGGATCTTATTTAAGATCCGTCGTCAACTTGGTTAAATAGTAGCCACGTCTAACTCTGTCAAAGCACCACTACTGACGAACTCGATTTCAATCCGACTTACACCTAAAATGTCAAAATCGATTTCTTGGAAACTGTTATCGCCCAAACTAGGAATTTCAGCTATTTCCAGAATAGAATCATCTTCACCATAAAAAGCGATCGCACTTCCTGATTCGTCAATATCCAAAAAACTCATACTATTAACTTGAGTTAACTCGTCAAACTCAATACCAATAGTTCCCCCACCAGCATTATCATCAGGATTACTCGAATCGCCATCTTCAGAAATAATCAAAATATTTCCTAAACCAGTTGCACCCAAATCAAAATCTTGTCCTGTAATATTGTTACTATCAAACAACATCACTCCAAATTCAGAAGAACTAGAAAATTCTACACCTTCATATTGATCTTCAATTACAGTTCCCGCAGCTAGATCATCACCTTCAAAATCAATCACTGTGGATTCTAGTTCTTCAGTAGGTTCTTCTGGTGTTTCTCCAACCACATTAACGCTAATTCTCGCGATTGGATAATCAGATTCAGTAAAGTCTGCATTAGCAGCGACTAAATTACCATTAAATTCAAAATCCAATACTCCACCCTCTCCAGGAGCAAGAAAACCAGGGAAAGGCTGTATCGTGCCATTTTCATCGACGCTATCACCAAATGCTTCAAAAGTATAAAGAAGATTTTCAGGGGCTTCGTCGTTGACTTCTGTTCCACCATCCCAAGCATCTTCTCCTGTAACTATAAAATCTGCCCCTACAAAATTTCCCGATTCGTCAAAAATTTCGATCGCCTGAGGATCATCATTACCAATAAAACCATCATTAGTAGGAAAAAGCATCGAAGCAAAACTAAAATAACGATTTTCCTCTGGTGTACCATCCAAGGTAACGGTAAAAGTTTCAGTCTCTCCTGATGCTTGAATAAAGAAGAACGGATTAGTTACACTGTCTAAAACTTCTTGAGGAAAAGCACTAGGATCGTCAAGCAGGTCAAACAGTTCGGGGTTGGTTCTCGTACTGGTGACAACCATTCCTTGAGTTCCGCCATTTGCTCCTGCAGTACTAGTAAGGAAATCTCCCGCTAAAGTTCCTGAAGGTGGAGGGAGAGTAGTTAAATCTAATCCTAATGCCAATGCCTGTTGAACTGACAAAGGTAGTTGGTTAATATCTAAACCAGCAGCGATAATTTCATCTAAAATTCCTGGTAATACAACTTCTTCTAAACCAACTAGACCATCTTCAAACAAAAATTCTAATGATTCAGAGGCTGTTTCGCCTGGGTCAAAAGTATCAAAACTACCATCATGCAAGCCAAACCAAAGAGCAGCAAAACCAGCACCATTTTCAGGAGCCAAATTTTCGACAGTGACTTCTAAAGTAATAGCCGACTCAGGATCGGTTTCTGTGGCTGCAACAGAAGTGTCATACCATTCTCCTATTACTGCGCCTAATTCTTCAGAAACGTCTTCTTGTAAAAAGTGAAAAGCAGGGTCATTTTCATCACCTACTTCTTGTATTTCTAGACCTGGAATCTGAGAAGCTAAGGGTAAAATTAACTCGCGGGGGGTTAAACCAGGATTGCCCAAAACTAGTAATTGGGGTGTATCTGTGGTGGCAAGATAGTTACTAAAATTAATAAACTCCTCAATATTAGGAACTGGTTGGGGTGGATTGCCACCAATTCCATCAGGATCGTAAACAGGATGACCTGTGGTGTCTAAAATAGGTAATTCTAAGGGAAAACTTAATAACTGTTGTCTATTTTCAGCAGATAGAAATGGCTCTCGATAAACAGCTTGTTCTTCATCTGTTAACGGTTCGGCGATCGCACCAAATTGAGGATTGAACAAATAACCTTCAATAAATAAATTGTTATCAATTATGTTGGTTTGGCTGTTGGCTGGATCGATAAAAGCGTCAAAAAAACCTTCTCCCAAAGATTTTAGTGCATCTACATTGGGTAAAGGTACGACAGGACTCTCAAAATAAGCTATCCCTTCAACATTTTCAGGATTATCGACTGCATAGGTTAAACCAATAGGACCACCCCAGTCATGTCCAATAATGGTTACATTTTCTAATCCTAAATCTTCAATAAATTCTTGAATATATTCACCATGTTCCACAAAATTTAGTGTTTCATCTGTTTTATCTGAAAGACCAAAATTAATTAAATCGGGAACAATTACTCGACCTTTAGCAGACAATTCAGGAATAACATCTCTCCACAAATAAGATGAAGTCGGAACACCGTGAAGCAAAATTATCGGATCACCACTACCTTCATCTAGATAATGTAGATCTAAACCATTATCTAATTCGTGGAAATTAGAAGTATAAGGAAATCCTGGGAAAGCTGTATTTTCTTCTGTAGTTACTTGGGTAGTTGTATCGGTTTGAATAGAGTTTGAATCCATGAACTTAGTCTCCATCTAGTGCAATTTTTATCTGACAAATTAGAGAAATCATCTTTTTGATTTCTGCTTATCGATTGGTCAGCCAAGTTAATGCAAACTATGATTCCAAGGAACTTTTACAAATGAAACTAGAGCGATCGCGATTTTAATTTATATAGTTAGTATTAATTTTGCTGACAATCTACTTACTTTTAGTATTTGTCATAATTACAGGTACAAACAATAAGTTTTTTGTCTTTCATTATTTAAATTCAGTTATCCCAGACAACTTGAATAGTTTTTTGCTGATTCTGTACGAAGAAACTGGAGACAAACATCTAAAACAACTATGAAAAATGCTAAAGATGTAGCGAACGCAGCATTTCTATACTGCTACCAAGAGGTATCTTTAGATTAGTCTTCGTGCTGTTATGAGCCAGTAGATAAATTTGTAGATAGTTGGATTTTGAGTGATGAATAATTGTTTTATTATTATTGAATATCGAGTTCATCGTGCTAGAGACTTACTTGATGACTGTAGATACCTTGCAAGACTTTGCTATTAAATAATATATTTACTTTTGTAATTATCAGCCAACTTATAAAAACTCACTATGCTTGCTAAAAGAATATTGCCTTGTTTGGATGTTAATGCAGGAAGAGTGGTTAAAGGAGTTAATTTTGTCGATCTCAAAGATGCAGGAGATCCCGTTGAATTAGCCAAAGTTTACAACGAGGCTGGGGCAGATGAACTAGTATTTTTGGATATTACTGCTACCCATGAAGATCGAGGTACGATTGTTGATGTGGTGTATCGTACCGCAGAACAAGTTTTTATTCCCCTAACAGTTGGTGGTGGTATTCAATCCTTAGAAAATATTAAAATTTTATTAAGAGCAGGGGCAGATAAAGTTAGCATCAATTCAGCAGCAGTTCGCGATCCAGACTTGATCAATCGTGCTAGCGATCGCTTTGGTAAGCAATGTATTGTAGTAGCGATTGACGCTCGCAGACGTACTGAAATAAATAATCCTGGGTGGGATGTTTATGTCCGTGGTGGTCGCAAAAATACAGGTATTGACGCAATTTCTTGGGCTAAAGAAATGGCAACTAGAGGTGCAGGAGAACTATTAGTTACCAGTATGGATGCGGACGGAACACAGGCAGGCTACGATCTAGAACTGACTCGTACTATCGCCGAAAAAGTGGAAATACCAGTAATTGCTTCTGGCGGTGCAGGTACCTGCCAACATATCTATGAAGCACTCGATCAAGGAAAAGCAGAGGCTGCTTTACTGGCTTCTTTGCTACACTTTGGGCAACTTAGCGTTCATGAAATTAAAACTTATCTCCACGACCGTCAAGTCCCAGTTAGGATTACTTAAATTTATTTGGATTTACTTAGAATTGACAATCTTGAGTAAAGCTTAAAAGATTATAATCTAAGCCCAAAATACTAATTTTATGTATTAAAATGGAATCAAAGTTTACATTTCGTAAAAAATGCTGATTCCAATTCTCATATTTGATGTTGCTTTGGTAGCATGGTCGCTCCATTTAATGCAATCAGCTTTGGATCGGCAGGAGTTTTCTCTAATGCTGGCTGGAACATTAGTAGGTGCATCTGCCGCTGCAATGTTAGTAGTTTATTTTATTATTGGTAACTGTCTAACTCGCCTTAGCTAGATATAGATCGAGCATCCAGTTCAATTGATCATTTTCTGTACTAAAACTTTGGGTAGGTGCTATACTATCAAAGGTTCATAAATGCCCTCATAGCCCAGTGGTAGCGCACATCCTTGGTAAGGATGAGGTCGTGAGTTCAATTCTCACTGAGGGCTTATTATTTTGTATTTGATCTGGTAGTTATCCAATTGCTGCTTGAGACTAATTTAATGCTTTTCTATCTTTGGAAAGATCCTCTTGGTTGGTGAAAAAAGCGAAACTCGATCTTGAGTTTTAGTAAAATTATTCTAAAGGTTAGTTATGCAAACAAAAATATTCATGGCAATCAAACGTCTAATTGCCACCAGCCTATTGAGCTTATTGACTGTTGCTGTAGTTTGGCAAGGTATGTTAATGGGCAACAATCCCGCGATGGCTGACACCATGATGTTGGCAGATTTAGGCGATCGCGTTGAAAGCAAAGTCGATCGAGACATCGAGCGTACTAAAGACTTTATAGACGATACCAAACAGCAAGTAAAACAAACTGCAAACCAAAATGCAGGAAAAGTTGATCGCGCTACTGACGAAAATGGTGTAGTTGACAATAAAGCTGAAAGAGATGCCGATCGCATTGAAAATAAAGCGAATAAAGATGCTAGTCGAACCAAAGATGCATTGGATAAGACCGATAATATTATCGAAGACACCATTGATAATATTAAAGACGTTTTTAATTAGTAATTAAAAATAATTTTGGCGATCGCTGTATCTGAGTATTCCAGAAAAGGAGATAGCCATATTTTGTTTTTCTGTGATCACAATCAGTGTTTCGTCTAAATCCAGAATCACCAGCTGCAATTTATCTCTAATCTAAATTGGCGATCGTTTTTTGATGCTAAGTAAAGATCTAGCCTATATTTTCTAAGTTATAGCCTATAATTTTTAAGTAATGTTGCTTAAGCTAACAGCAAAGCTACAAATAATTAGCTGCCAAACTTAGTAAAGATTTATAAACAACGATCTAACAGTTTAGATTATGGACAATTCACAAGACCGCATTATTATTTTCGACACTACCTTAAGAGATGGAGAACAATCTCCTGGCGCGACTCTCAACGTTGAAGAAAAACTGGAAATTGCCCATTCTCTATCCCGTCTGGGAGTTGATGTAATTGAAGCTGGATTTGCTTTTGCTAGTCCTGGAGATTTTGAAGCAGTACAAAAAATTGCCAAGCAGGTAGGTACAGACAATGGTCCAGTAATTTGTAGTCTAGCCAGGGCAATCAAGGCAGATATCAAGGCTGCCGCAGAAGCATTAGCACCTGCTGCTAAAGGAAGAATTCATACCTTTATTTCAACTTCTGATATTCATTTGGAGTATCAGTTAAAGAAATCTCGCTCAGAAGTATTAGACATTGCCCAAGAAATGGTAGCTTACGCTAAATCCTTTATGGATGATGTTGAGTTTTCACCAATGGATGCAGTACGGACAGACTCTGAATATCTTTATCAGGTATTAGAAGCAGCGATCGCAGCAGGGGCTACTACGATCAATATCCCCGATACTGTCGGTTACACTACTCCCAGTGAGTTTGGCGAATTAATCAAAGGTATTTGCGATCATGTACCTAATATCGATCAAGCAGTTGTTTCCGTACATGGTCATAACGATCTGGGTTTAGCAGTTGCTAACTTTCTTGAGGCAGTTAAAAACGGTGCTAGACAGCTAGAATGCACTATCAACGGTATTGGAGAGCGTGCAGGGAATGCAGCCTTAGAAGAACTAGTGATGGCTTTTCATGTACGCCGTCAGTACTTTAATCCTTTCTTGGGTAGACCCGTAGAATCAACCACACCTCTAACCAATATCGACACCAAGCAGATTTATAAAACTTCTCGCTTGGTATCTAATCGTACTGGAGTTATAGTACAACCCAATAAAGCGATCGTTGGGGCAAATGCTTTTGCTCATGAATCGGGTATCCACCAAGATGGAATGCTTAAAAACAAGCGAACTTATGAAATCATGGATGCTGAGTCGATTGGTGTGACCGACAACCAGCAAATTGTCTTAGGCAAGCACTCTGGACGTAATGCTTTTCGTACTCGCCTCAAAGAGTTGGGTTTTGAACTATCAGAAACCGATCTCAATAAGGCATTTGTCCGTTTTAAAGAAGTAGCAGATAAGAAAAAAGAAATTAGCGACTGGGATATTGAGGCGATTGTTAGCGATGAAATCAGACAACCCCCCGAACTATTTCGGTTAGAACTAGTACAAATTTCCTGTGGCGATCGCGCTCGTCCTACAGCTACCGTTACGCTTCGTACTCCTAATGGCGAAGAATTAACCGATGCAGCAATTGGGACGGGCCCTGTTGATGCCATCTATAAGGCAATTAATCGCGTCACTAACATTCCTAACGAACTAATTGAATTTTCCGTGCAGTCTGTTACCGCAGGAATTGACGCGATTGGTGAAGTGACAATTAGATTGCGTCATAAAGATATAGTCTACTCTGGTCGTGCTGCCAACACGGATATTATTGTTGCTTCAGCTAGAGCTTATATCAAAGCTCTAAACCGTCTTGATGCGGCACAGCAATCAGAGAAAAAAGTCGAGTCCAAAGTAGGGGTTTAATTAAAAAAAGTCGTACAGAAACTGGTTATCATGACATCATAATTAATTGTTGTCATCTAACCAGTCCCTACTAGAAATAAACTTTAAAAAAATGTTAGCTGAATTTCGTCAACGTTATCCCCAAGGAAGTTTGGTCGGTGAGCTAGTTGATATCGATCGCGGAACCTATATTGTTAGAGTATCGATACAGGTAGAAAATATTATCTTGGCTACTGGTTTAGCAGCAGCAGATCGAGTAGAAACTGCAGAAGATGCTGCTAGAGAAAGAGCGATCGCAGCTTTGGTCTTAGATGGTCAGACGATCGCCGAGCCAGATAATTCTACTGCCGTTAAAGAGCGAACCAAGAGCAATCCTAAAGCGATCGCCAATCCTTCTCTGGTAACGCCAGTCAAAGTTGACCCAGTACCGCCTAAAACCAGCTTAAATAATGGTTCGACTGCAAATAATAATTTGGTGGGAACAACCGCATCATCTGAGATTTTAGAGCCTAAATCAGAACCTTCGTCTCAAGTCACTCCCGAACCGACAATAGAACCAGAAATTTTAGAGCAACCAGTAATTTCCGAACCACCGATACCCTTAGAAGAAACTACCGTAGAATCATCTTCTGGCAATAATTTATTTGCAGGTACTCAGGCTAGTAAGGAAACGGTAGAACAATTACTAGCAGATGGAGCAAATATCACCGCGTCTGATTCAAGTTCAACAGCCGTTCTCGATTCTGATGCCAAAATAAAATTTACAGAAATGAAACATAAAACCGACTTAGAAATTAAAAGATTAGGTTGGACAAAAGATGATGGACAAGACTTCCTCAAAAGCAGATACGGAAAACGCAGTCGTCTTCAACTAACCGACGAACAACTCTGGGAGTTTCTGCAATATTTAGAGGCTCAACCAAACCCTAGTTAATCATTAATACTCATGGATAATTATTCCACTACTCTAAAAATTATCACCTATTTGATAAGATTGAGTATCTAAACCTAGATTTACTCTTGTGTCGAGAGTGCAAAAATGGCAATAATATAAAGAGTAGAGTCTAAAGAAGTTTTTAGGAGTGACTCGAAATAGGAGAAACCCATGTTACACCGCAAGATTTATCAACTCTGTCAAGATGGTCGCGAAGTTTGTATTTTCTTGCGGGATCAACAACGCTGGCTCGAAGGGGGTCGTATTGTTGATTTCGAGGGGGATATTGTAACAATCCGCTATGAAACAGAAGAAGAAGATGAAATTAGTTCCTGGGAAGAAATGGTACGTTTAGAAAGCATTGGTGCAGTTACTCAAAAGCTAGCATCTGTTTCTAAAACCAACACCGAAATTATGGTTTCAGATGAATGTCCTGAAGCAGAACAAATCAATCCACCATCCTCAGAACATAATCAAGAATTGAGAGACGACGGAGTTTAATCCACCCGTTTTAATTTTTAAATCAATCAATTAATTATCGTAGTCGTCTTCTGCGATCGCTTCAAACACTGGACAATAGCCTTCAGGGATTACTTTAAAACCATACAAAGGAGAAGCGCGATTCCAACAACGTTGATCGCTATAGTGTTGGCAGCGATTGCAGCAGTCTAGATCCGACGAAATGCGAGCTTGATTATTGGTATTGAGTAATTCTCGTTGGGATAGCCCCCGCACAATTAGCTCATCTCCCTGCCAACGTGCCTGAATAATTCCTGTATCAGCAATGTGCTGCCAGCGCGGATCGTTACTAATGTTTTGGGGTAAAGTAAGGGCAATCTCACCAGAGATTTCGTTCAGTTCCCCTTCATAATAAACAGGTTGAGGTGTTTTGGGCTGTACAAAGCGATCGCCAATAGGTAGCTGGACTAAAATTCCTTGGACGGGAGAATGAATTTGATAGCGGTTGCGGAGTTCTTCTAAGCTTGCCAGTTCGAGCAGATAGTTAAGTGAACCATGAACTAAAATAACGTGCTGTGGGCGTAAGTTATGAATTAACTGCGTAGTATTACGTCCATCGCTATGTTCTGAGAGCAGGTATGTTTCTGTAGTAATATAGGCTAGATTTTGTAGTAAATCTAATTTGGGAGACTTAGGAGACAAATATTCAAGGGGATGTTCTGCCAATAGGATCAACCATTCTTCAGATTCTGACTGGAGATATTGCAAAAAATTGCTGCGATAATCAACAATAACCACCTTCGGCTTGCGATCGCCAATATAGGTAAAATTGTGATCTATTTTTCTCATCCGCGGACAAATTCGCTCGTCCCAAAATAGAGATTGATGTTTAGCAAAATTCTGCACTGATGCGGGAAATTGCGACAGCAACTCCAAATAGACATCACAGGCAAAAGCAACCGAACTATCCACCCAAATATCGAGATCTCTACCCGTAAATTGATGATGAGAACGCAATAGCTTGAGTATTTCTTGACCCAAACCAATTGGAGGGAGGGGTAACAAGACATTTTTACCTTGCACGACAGCGCGGTGAATGCGCTCCATTAGCTGTTTTTCCTGGAGACGACGGTGGGGGTGGCGTACCGTACCATAGCTACCTTCTAGAATCAGGACATCAGGAGCCAGTCCCCGAAGATTTTCAATAGACATCCCTTCTACTAATTGAAAGTTAGAAACTGAGAAATCCCCTGTATACATTACCCGATAACTGCGATCGGGGGTAATATAAGTAATGATAATCGCAGCCGCACCAGGAAGATGACCTGCAGGCACTAGCTCTATTTGGAGATCTTGAGCAATATTAAATGGCGATCGCCATAATAGTGTTTTATACCAACTCAAATCTTCTAAAGTATAATTACCATGATCCAACCAATGAAAAGGCAGTAATTTAGCCGTAACTTCGCTGGTATAGACTGGTAATTGAGGACAAGCTTGATGCAGTTGCTCTAGACCTCGACAATGATCTTCATGGGCATGAGAACAAAAAGCAAAATCTAGGTTTTGCAAATCTTCTCGACTCAAGTTCTCCAAATTATCAACACCACAGTCTAAAAGAATCTGGTATTTACCAATTTGCAAAATTAAGCAGACTCCCTCTTCTTGGTGACCTGCCGCATAAACAAAGCATGACAAAGGCAGGGAATTTGATACAGCTTTTCCCTGTCTCTTCTTCATAAAATTAACTCCCAGTACCCCAAACTCTCGGCAACACCGATAGATGTCTCTACTTAAGATCTTAGATTATGAAGTGACAAATTTTGTCGTATTTTGTTAGATAATTTAAGTTAAGTTGAAATTGGTAATACAACTTAATCCCCAAACTATGCTGCCATCAACAGCAATCGGCAAGGCTAATCAGAGTGAATATTCACCAAACCTAATATTTAGACTAGTGAGCCGAACCGTTACCATCATATTTATCAGTGTCATAATATCCACCCTTTGTTCCGAAGAATAAACAAGCAACGGTAAAAATACCTGTCAAAACTAGTAGGATTAATTTGACATCCATAGTTACGATAAATTGTATTTACTAAATTATCTCTAATTTAGATCTTAATACGATATCTTAGATCTAATTCTGCAAAAAATCTATTGATTACAACGTGCGATCGCCAAGCGTACCCGAAGGGTAATCGTGCCGATCAATCTAGATTTTTACAGAGATTTTTTAATGGTTTCTGAAGAGGACTGGGGAATTGGTGCAGCTAAAGGAATCTCTTCAACCTCTGGCAGCTTTTCCAATAATAGGCGAGAAGATTGGTTGCCCCCAGAAAGACGCTTTAATAGCTTTGGTCTAGGATCGTGAATTAAATAGTAAATTTCATCCTCAATTTGCCATTCCTCTGTAGCTACTGCTACCTGAATACTGCCTTTCCGTTTGACCAATAAAGGAAGCATTTCCCCTCCTCGAATTAAAGCTTGTAAGTGAGCTAATTTGAAAGAAAAGTCTGCCTCTTTTAAGATCGTACAGCCTAACTTTATTTGTCCATCGTCAATATAGTTGTTCCAGGTTTTAGTTTGTAGTTGAGGAATCAACGCCTGGTTGACTTTAGTTTTGCTACCACCTTCTACCGAATCGTTTTGAGGAAATACTGCTAACACCCTAGGAGGTTGAAATTCTTCTACCGCTCTTTGAGCTAAAACCAAATTAACTTCACCATTACTAGTTAACGCCAAAAATGTTCCCATCGAATCAATTCCTGCTTCAGCCAAAACTTCGGGAACTAATGCGCTACCCTGAAACACAGTCAAATTATCTGCTTCTGCTTTCTTACAGGCTTCAGGATCAGTATCGATCATTACTACTGACTCTCCTAACTGTTGGAACAAACGACCCATCAAACGACCTAGAGCATCACACCCAATAATTACTGCTCCTTTAGCATCGCTTGAAGTAATTTGCAGCCAACTGGCTACCCAACGAGCAGTCAAGCCTTGGAAAAAAACCGTCATTAAGATAGTCAAAAAAACTAAGGCTTTGATCGCATCTCCGCCATTAATACCCCTCTCTGTCAGCAAAATTGCGAATAAAGAGGCTACTGAAGCTGAAACAATTCCCTTGGGTGCAACCCAAGCTAAAAATATTTTTTGTCGCCAGTTCATACCACTATTCCAGGTACAGATGGTGATGCTAATCGGTCTGACAATTAACATCAAGACAGCAACTGCTAATACACTACCCCAACCCAAAGCATATACACTATCAAGAGAAAGATCTGCAGCTAAAAGTACGAACAAGACCGATACGCAAAGTACCGTAAGCTGACCTTTAAACCTTTTGAGCAACCTTTCTTCAGGAATAGCAGAGGCTTTGAGAACAATTCCTGCTATCACCGTTGCCATTAGTCCTGATTCGCTACGCAAACTCTGAGAAAGACCAAATAAGCCCCATACACCGGCTAACACCACTAAATTTTTGAGTTCTTCTGATAGTTCATTGGCCTGTTTGAGAAATAAACCCAACAGCCAGCCTCCTAAACCACCTACTACCGCACCAATTCCTAAGCGCAATATCAAACCACTCATAATGTCTATTGGTGCAGCATTAGTGTTGAGGATTGTATTTAAAACTACTACTGCCAAAATAGCCCCTACAGGGTCAATTAGGACGCCTTCTCCTTCGAGGAGGGTAGCTACTTGACGATCTACTCGTACTTGTTTAAGGAGAGGTCCAATAACAGTCGGCCCTGTTACTACCACCAAGGAAGCATAAAGAAAGGCAATTGACCAGGGAAACTCAGCTAGCCAGTGAGCGGCCATACCTCCACCTACTAAGGTAATCAGCGTTCCTATCGTAACTAAATTGCGTAAACTACCAGATACTTTGCCTAATTCTCTTAACTCTAAGTTAAGCCCTCCCTCAAATAAGATAATAGCTACCGAAAGAGCAACCAAGACTTCTAATCCTACACCTAAGTTATGGGGATGAAGCACATTGAATGAATCTGCTCCCAACAAAATGCCGAACAACAACAAAAAGACAATACTAGGTACTTTCAAATATTCGGCTACCACTTGTGCGCTAATACCTGCAAGAACAGCAATAACTATTTGTAGAGTAATTTCAAAAGATCCTTCCATAAGCTGTATAAAAGATTAGCGTATCTCTGCAGGTTATCAGTTAAATTTAGATCGAGAAAATAAATTTCTAAAATCTGTTAGTTTGGTTAATAGTTGGCGAGTTTATTTAATTAATCGATTGGTTTAAAATAATTTGATTTTCAAATCAAAGCAATTAAAATAATCATCATAAAATCAAGCTATAACTATTTTCTTGGGTCATATTTTAACATCTGAGTCAAAAATGCAAATTGTTTGATACTTTGATCTAAGCTTTTTCTCTTGGAACAGAAAGAGATAGACTAGTAAAGATAATTAGCTTTATTTTATAAAAGTTGAATTAAATATCAGAGCGTGTCATCAATTAAGAGGAAGAATACTTTTGAACGAGTCAGTCCGCGTCGGCTCTACTACGTAAGGGTAAGTCTCGTTGTTAAAAAGATTTAGTCGCGCGTCCGCGATTCGGATTAAAAATCCTCAGGGTCGCTCGTTTAAGCAAGATACAAAAAGAAAAATATTCGCCCTCAGCTGTAGTAAGACGCGGTTATTTTTCGACCTAGTAAATCGTTAAAATACTAAAAAAACCTCTTTTTTTTTAATTGATGTCAGACCCTAGTATTGTTGGGTGAAAAAATTTCTAAATACCTATGTCGCTCATTGTCAGTATAAATAATTTGCATTTTTAAATTGTCCTAACTTTATGTCATCTCATCCTACATCTATCTGGAGACGCTCCCCTAATAAACTACGTCAAAATGAAATCTGGCTAGAATGTTTTTATTTTACTAGTCTGTTTGTGGCTGCATTAGTTTTATTTTTGATCAATTTGGGTCATTTACCTCTATTAGATTTTGATGAGGGGATAGTTGGACAGGTTGCCAAAGAAATTTTTCAAAATTTCCAGACACCAGCAAACTGGATTTTTCCCACTTTGTGGGGCGAACCATATTTGGCGCAACCGCCATTGGTACATGGTCTTATTGCAATTACCTATGGGCTTTTCGGCGTTAGTGAGTTTACCACTCGTTTTCCTGGAGCATTATTGGGTGCAGTTTCTGTAATCTTGGTTTACAACATTGGTCGCGAGATTTTTGTGGCTCGCTTTCCTGCTTTGTTCTCGGCATTGGTTTATTTGACCTGTCTTCCCGTAGTGCGTTACAGCCGACTGGCAATGTCTGATGGACCATTACTTTGTTTTGAACTGTTAGCTATTTGGGCAATCTTGCGATCGCGTAGAGATCTAAGATGGTCGGTGGTTGCGGGGCTAGGTTTAGGATTGATGAGTTTGACCAAAGGAGTAGTCAGTCTCCAAATTCTGGCAATGTTAGTAATTTTTTTGCTTTGGGATACTCCTCGCCTACTGACTTCTTCTTATTTTTTGGGAGGTCTGATCTTAGGAGCAATGCCAGGAATCAGTTGGTATTTAGCTCAATGGTTTCACTATCAAGATCTAAAAACTACAGCAGATTTCTTAAATTTATTTTTAGGTAAAGTTAATTACACCGGATTTGCGACCAAATTATCTGTTGAATATGTTCTACTTCAGACTATTCAGTATGTTTTACCTTGGTTGATGATGATTTTAGCCGGGTTGAAATTAGCGACTCATCATATTCACTGGGGATGGGGAAAATTACTCGTAGCTTGGATCGCAGTTTATCTGCCTTTAGTCTGTTTGGTTTTTAATCGCGAATACTGTTCTATCTTGCCTCTGTATCCTGGTTTAGCTTTGGCAGCAGGAAGACAATTAGACTTGATTCGTAATTTACCTAGCTATATTAAGTATCCTCAAGTCTGGACTTATAGTTTTGTTCTAATGGCTACCATGGCTGCTTTTGCAGGATTACATTGGGGGATAAGTAATTATATAGATTTTTATCTGCCCTTTATTTGTGGCTCGTTAGCCATTACCTTTGCTGCTTGTGCGATCACAATTTCTCAAAGAGAGCAGCAGTTTATACTTTTATTATTTTGGGGTCTGTTTGTTTCGCTCTTTCTACTAGTGATTTCTCCTCATTGGATTTGGGAACTAAATACAGTTGAACCAGCAAAGCCAATTGCTGAATTAATTCGACAACATACTGCCGAAGGAGAAGTAATTTATACATCGATGTCTCAAAAACGTAATAGCTTAGATTTTTATAGCGATCGCCAAATAGTCAATCAAAAAATTACGGATCTTCAACGTCACTGGCAGCAAGATTCTCACGTTTCTTTGTTGGTAGATTCTCAAGCAATTAAACAATTAAAGATTCCGACCCAAACGATTGTTCAAGATCCGAAATTTGCTTCTTTGAATTGGATGTTAGCAATTAAGGGATCTTGAATATTTTACTAAAAATAATTGGATAAATGTCAATAATAAAATCGAGGACGAACGGTTTACTACTTATAATGTTCAACCGTACTCCTCTAATAAGTTTTTTGATTTTTTTTAAAAAAATATCTATCTCAATCAGATAAATCTCCCCAGCTTTGTTTCTGGTTACTTACTCTTCATCATCGACACCAATTTGGCGGAGATGAATGTGCTTTCTACCTAGAGTAATTTCAAATTCATCACCCTGCTTTAGACCCATTTTTTTGGTGTAAGCTGAACCAATTAATAAGTTACCATTCGATTGAACACTAATACGATAACTAGCAGAACGACCGCCTCGTCCTTGACCATTAGAAGTACTGTCTAATTCAATTCCTTCTGCATCAATTAGTGCATTAAGGAATTTCATCATATTGACTCTTTCTACGCCATTCTTGGTGACTGTGTAATAGCCACATTCTCTGGCTTTTTCTTCTTTAGAGAGGTTGCCAAGCTCTTTTACTTTATCGATTAATATTGGACCTACTAAAGGTTGTGGTTGGGTTGCTTTTGCCATTAACTTGAAACAACTAAAAATTTATGTTTGGTTTACAATTTTGCGTTTAGCTAAAGTTATACAAAGTCAAGATTTTTTACTCTGTAATCTTTCTATAGAACTATATTACACTTATTGAGCATAATTAACTAAATAAAAATTAAATTTTAGCTACCAAGATATTGTTGTGAGTAACCAAATTGATCTGGCTAATTTGGTTTAAAAATACCTGGATACATCAATAAATTATCAATATTCGCAATCTTCAAATAAATCACTATGAAATTAACTACTCGCGGACACTATAGTGTTAAAGCATTATTAGATCTTAGTTTGCAACCAGGGTATCAACCAGCATCAGTAAAGACGATTGCTCAAAGACAAGATTTGCCCGCACCTTATCTAGAAAAATTATTGATTGAAATGCGAAGAGCAGGAATAGTTAAATCTATCAGAGGAGCAAGAGGAGGTTATCAGTTAGCTTGCAAACCCGAACAGATTTCTTTAGGCAAAATTCTTGAGGCTGTAGGAGAAACTATTGAACCTTTACCCAACTACTCCGCCGATTATAATTTGGCAGAGGATTGGGTAACTTTTAGTTTGTGGCAAAGACTACATCAAAAATTAAAAGAAGCTTTATATAGTATTACTTTGGCAGATTTATATTACGATGCTCGTAGTTGGCAAGCAGCCCAAGGTGAGGAAAATAATTTTATTGTTTAACAGTCAATTTAAAGCATGAGTTTAGCTAAAGAATCGATCGTTTGCCAGGGTGGTTATCATGGTGGTGTAGTTCGTTTTCAGGTGTTAATAAATCCCTCGACCGCAGATGAATGCAACTGTTCTATTTGTCGTAAAAAATTTTTTTTACATCTAATTTTCCCCCAGAAAACTTTACCCTGTTAAAAGGCAAAGATGTTTTGAGCTCTGATACTTTTAATACTCAAGTAGCTAATCATACTTTTTGTTCTATTTGTGGGATTCATTCTTTTTACCGTCCTCGCTCTCATCGAGATAAGATTGAAGTAAATCTTCGCTGTTTGGATCGAGACTTATCCCAACGATTTACTATTCGACCTTTCGACGGTCAAAATTGGTCAGAGAATGTTTCTCGCCTTAGAGAAAATTGAGCGATTGATAACTAAAGAAATGTAATGCTCTTGACTTTGGTAACGGCAGCGATCGCCGATTATATTATTGGCGATCCTTGGGGTTGGCTTCATCCAGTACAGGTGATGGGATGGCTAATTCAAAAATATACAGATTTGGCAGTTAAGTTTTTACCTCCTGGCGGGTGGCGTCGTCTAGCAGGAGTTTGCTTGGGTTTGGGATTGATTATCGGGAGTGGACTGGTTGGTTGGGTAACTGTTGTTGGCTCAACTATGATTCATCCCTGGTTAGGGTACGTAGTAGCCACAATTCTTTTGGCTAGCTGCTTTGCTGGAAAAAGCCTGAGGGTTGCGGTACAAGATGTTTTAAATGTTCTCGATCCCAATAAACTAGATCTAGCTCGCGATCGCTTGAGTCTGTATGTTGGCAGAGACACCGATAATTTATCAGAGTCAGAAATATTGCGCGCCTTACTCGAAACCGTTGGCGAAAACGCGGTAGATGGGGTCACTGCGCCTCTGTTTTATGCCATTTTGGGCTTGCTAATTCCTGGTGTGGGTAGTTTACCTCTAGCACTAAGTTATAAAGCTGCTAGTACTCTTGATTCAATGGTAGGCTATCTCCGAGAACCCTATACTGACATCGGTTGGTTTAGCGCTCAGCTAGAAGATCGCTTAACCTGGCTACCTTGTCGTCTAACGGTGTTGACGTTAAGCTTATTTTCGGGAAAACCAAGACAGATTTTAGCTATTTGTCGTCGAGATGGAGTTAAAGATCCTAGTCCTAATTCTGGCTGGAGTGAAGCAGTTTATGCTGCTATTCTCAAAGTTCAGCTTGGAGGTCAAAATACCTATAAGGGAGTAATCAAAGAAAAACCCCTATTGGGAGAAGATCTAGAACCAATAACTGTAGCTAAGATTAACGAGGCTCTAAATTTAACTCGTTATAGTTTTTTATCATGGCTAGCGATCGCTATAATTATCAAATTCAGCTTCCCTAAAATTTCTCATTTACTTCTCAGTATTTAGTTAGCTGCTTTTCAGATAATCTAACTAATCTTTAAATCGATCGCCGAGCAACAATTCCTGGTGCATATTTTGTCCGTATTGTTCGTATCAATAAAAAACTGCTTGTTTAGGTACTTTAAAAAACATCAAAAAAATTTGAACCTTTGTTTCTAAGACAACGTCTAAACAGACAGTCGGACAGTGAACCAACAGAAAAAATATCGCTGACTTTCAATCAGTTTATATAGGAGTCATAACTGTACAGATGCCCAAAGCTAAAATCGAACCTAATAACACAAAAGTAAGCTACTCAGCAGATATGGTCAGAACCTACCTGCATGAAATTGGACGGGTACCCCTGTTGACCCACGAACAAGAAATTGTTTATGGCAAACAGGTACAGAAAATGATGATCCTGTTAGCAGCAAAAGAAGAGTTAGAAAAACAGCAAGATTGCCAACTCAGCCTGAAGGAGTGGGCAGAACAAGCCCAAATGAGTAAAGTCGAACTTGACAGGGTTATCAAAGAAGGTCAACGAGCCAAGCGCAAAATGATCGAGGCTAATTTACGTTTGGTAGTAGCGATCGCTAAAAAATACCAAAAACGTAACATGGAGTTTCTCGATCTAATTCAAGAAGGTAGCTTAGGTTTAGAAAGGGGTGTAGAAAAATTTGACCCCACCAAAGGTTACAAGTTTTCCACTTATGCCTACTGGTGGATTCGCCAAGCGATCACTAGAGCGATCGCCCAGCAAGCTCGTACCATCCGTTTACCAATTCACATTACCGAGAAGCTCAATAAAATCAAAAAAACCCAACGAGAACTATCCCAAAAACTGGGACGTAGCGCCACTCCAGAGGAAATTGCTCAAGAGTTGGAACTAAAAACTGCTCAAATTCGAGAATACTTAAGTATTGCCAGAGTACCAATCTCTTTGGATGTAAGGGTTGGTGACAATCAAGATACCGAATTATCCGAGTTACTCGAAGATGATGGTATTTCTCCCGATCGTTACGCCACTCAGCAGTTGTTACGTCAAGACTTACTCAGCTTGATGGCAGATTTATCTCCTCAACAACAAGAGGTGATTAGACTGCGTTTCGGCATGGATGATGGTAAAGAATTATCCTTGGCTAAAATTGGTCAGAGAATGAGCATTAGTCGGGAGCGAGTCCGTCAGCTAGAACATCAAGCTCTAGCCCAGTTAAGACGGCGCAGAAGCTACGTTAGAGAATATATCGCTAGTTAGAACTAGCAAGATATTTAAGGCAAAAACTGGCGATCTACACGAGTTTGTTATAGATTCGATCTAATATTCAAGCTTATTTTGTATCTTGATAACAATAGTGGGGTCGCCATCATCTTAATATTAGAAATTAAACCAATAAAATTGACCCCTGCTGAATACCTTGGTATTTTGGCGGGGGTTATTGGCAAAATAACCATCTTGTATAACAATCTATGGTCTAGAAGGTGTCGGCTAGACCAATTAAATAGATCAATAAATAAATGACCGCCAAAGGAGGGAACGTAGAAGCATCGGCTTACAAGTGACCTCAAAGATTTCCCTTCTCTGAGAAATAGACAAATTCTCAGGGCATAAATTTTCAATTTAAGTGGTGTAGGAGTGAGTAATGACACTATTCAAGGAAACGTTAAACGGCAAAGATACTAATAATATTCCTGTCGGTAGAAAAATAAATTTAGGTTCTAATGTAGTCTCTTCTGCTGAGGCGATACAGGGGTGGTTGATCGACAAGCTAGCAGAAGTATTGGAAATTGAGCCAAATCAAATTGATGTTGGGCAAGATTTTGAAGAATATGGTTTAGAATCTGCCGAGGCAATCAATCTTTCAGGAGATCTAGAAGAATATCTTGGTTGTCGTCTACCACCCACTTTGCTCTGGGACTATCAAAATATTGAAGCTTTGGCACAATATTTAGCATCAGGAAATCTGACTCAAAATTTAAATTCTGCTAAAGATTTGGAGTTTGCTAGGTCAGCAGATCTATCTGAAGTCATAAATATCAGCGAAATAGCGAATATTTCTCCAGAAAACTATGATTTTGCTGAGTTTCCTGAATACAAAAAATTAAAAGCGCAACAAGAACAGATTGCTAATTTGGGTAACGGAAATCCTTTCTTTATCCCTCAAGAAACTATCATTAACGATCGCACGATCATCAACGGTCGCGAATTAATTAATTTTGCTAGCTACAATTACATTGGTATGTGTGGTGACCCCGCAGTAACCCAAGCTTCTCAAGCTGCAGCCAGCCATTATGGGACTTCTGCCTGTGCTAGTCGCCTGATCTCTGGAGAAAAACCCATTCATCGGGAATTAGAAACCGAAATAGCGGATTTGATTGGTGTAGACGACAGCGTAGTGATGGTAGGTGGTCATGCGACTAACGTCACTACTATAGGTCATCTATTAGGCAAAAACGATCTGGTTATTTATGATTCTCTTTCTCACAACAGTATTACTCAAGGTTGTTTTCTTTCAGGGGCGAGTTTGGCAGTATTTCCCCATAATGATCACCAAGCATTAGCCAAAATATTACGCGATCGCCGACACCGCTATCAACGGGTATTGATTGTCATTGAAGGAGTCTACAGCACCGATGGTGACATCGCCGATCTACCCCAGGTTATTCAACTCAAGCAGCAATATAAATCCTTATTAATGGTTGATGAAGCCCATTCAATGGGTACTATTGGCAAAACTGGTCGAGGAATCAGCGAATATTACGCGATAAACCCCCGCGACGTAGATATTTGGATGGGAACTCTTAGTAAATCTTTTGCGGGCTGTGGAGGCTATATTGCAGGGTCTTCTGCTTTGGTAGAATATCTCAAATATACTGCCCCTGGTTTTGTATTTAGCGTCGGAATGTCGCCGCCAGATACCGCAGCTAGCTTGGCTGCAGTGCGTACCCTCAAACAGAAACCCGAAAGAGTAGCAACTCTTCAAGCTAGAGCTAAATTGTTTTTAGATTTGGCTAAAGAACAGGGTCTTGATACGGGAATGAGTCAAGATTCTCCAGTGATTCCGATTATTGTGGGTGATTCCTTAAAGTCAATTCAGCTATCCCAAAATTTATTCAAACGTGGCATAAATGCACCATTTATGATTTATCCTTCCGTTCCTCAAAATGGTGCGCGGTTAAGATTTTTTATTACCTGTAATCACACGGTGGAGCAAATTCGTTTAACCGTAAATATCCTCAGTGAAGAATTGAATAAACTCTAACTTTATTTCAACTTAATTATTAATTTAGTAAGATTAGATTCACAGAAATAGTTGAAACTATTTCTGTGATTTTGCTTGTAAATCAATATATAAAATAATATTTAAAATATAATTAAATACTATGAAAATGCCTCTTAGCTATGAAAATCAATCCTAAGCGGTTGGTAATAGCATTGTATTTGATTAGTTCAAAATAAGTAGTTTATTAAAATAAAAAGACTGACCGAGATTAAAGATACTATTGCGTATTTGCTCGGAGAATAAAAAGTAAGAATAACTTTTTTCCGTAAAACAACTATGGTGTAGATTTTTCTGGCAACAGAAAATGAGATTTAGATTCACATAAATAGATTGTCGATACTGAAAAACTTTATTTTTATGACTACTCAAACTCTTAGTTATCGTTGCATGGATTTTCTTCAAAATTATCATCGTAATCCATGTTTAGAATTACGCAATAAGTTAGTTGAGTTAAATGCAGGTTTAGTCAGAAAAGTAGCCCATCAAATTTACCGTAAATGTGCTGAACCCTATGAAGATTTAGAACAAATTGGTTACTTGGGTTTGATCAGAGCGATCGAACGCTTCGATCCCCAGCAAGGCTCGGCTTTTAGCTCCTTTGCTATTCCTTATATTCGTGGTGAAATGCTCCATTATCTTAGAGATAAAGGTAGTATGATGCGAATTCCTCGTAGATGGCAAGAACTTTATACAAAAGGCAAAAAATTACGTAAAGATCTAATTGAACAATTGGGACGTTTACCAAAAGATACCGAACTTGCAGCAGGTTTGGGAATACCCTTAGAAGAGTGGAGTGAATGCCAGTTGGCACTGCAAAACCGCTTACCAATTAGCTTAGATGCGGTAGTCAATAATTCTCTGGATTCATCGATTACTTTTGGTGATACAATTGCCGATCCTCACTATCAAAAACATCGCAAATTAGAAGATGATAAATTGCAGCTACAAAGGGCAATGAACCAGTTAGAAGATAAAACTAAAGCAGCAATTGAATGTGTTTTTCTTTGGGATTTACCGCGCAAAGAAGCAGCTAAACACATTGGTATTAGCCCTATGACCGTTACTAGACACTTGCACAAAGGTATCGAACAATTAGGTGTAATGCTAGAGCCTCAAGCAGCATGAATCTTAAATAATTAAATCGGTTACAATTAACTCTATTCAATTGGATATATATGAGTATTTATGAATCACCATTAACTATTTATTTGTTTTAGTAAGCATTTTAATTAACAACTTACTTAACATATTTTATTAATTGAGCATCTATAATTTAGGTGCTTTTTTGGTTTTTTACAAATTTATTATCAAAGCAAAAACGAGGATATTTTAAGTCCTCGTCTTTTTTTTCGCTATTCAAATCTGCAGTAATTACTCTTCGTATTCAGGCTCTTTTTGCTTTTGGGGAATGTTAACTGGAGGAGGATTGTAAGGTTCGGTATCATCATCCCAAACATCCTCTACCGCAGTCTCTTCATATTCGTATTCTTTGACTGGTGGAGCTTCATAGACTGGCGCGTCATATACTTCTGGATTAGCGTCTTCCCAGTTATTTTCTTCATACTCCTCTTCATAAGGAATTGCTTGGGCTTGCTGTCTAATGGGTGGCTCATTACGAGATTCTTGCCACTCATCTTCATCCCACCGTTCCTCCATAACTGGCTCTCTTGTATCTACGGGGGTAGCAATTGGGGTACGCAGGGGAGTACCTGAACTTAATTGATTTTCCGAACTAATAGTTTGAGGATAATATTCATCGCGATCGCTTTCCCAAGGAGGACGACCAATACCCAAACGCTCTAATAAACCTACAGAAATTTGTTCGATACGTTCTTCTGAACCCTCAAAAACAATTAGCCGATTAGGACCGCTGCTGACTACTTCTTCAATAGACAACTCATAAGTACTGATAAACTGTTCGGGAATTTGAGGTATGCCCAACGAAGCAATTACAATCGAATTTACTTCGCCGTTTTCAGCATCAAACTGAAAATCTCTTACTTTACCTAAAGGTTCTCCTGCTTCAGTAATGACTTCGCAGTTGACTAGCTTGCTGTAGGCTTCTAACTCGAGATCTTCAATTACATTTTCATCATCGACTAAAATTACATCTCCAGTTTGACGAATGCTATCGAGATACATATATTTCGGAATACCCGAAACTGAAAGGAAATTATCTCTTAGACCCAAAGCTACTACTTCTCTGCGATCTATATCTACCAAAACATCTTTCACCACTCCTAGTCTTTTGCCACTATTGCGAGCAATTACTTGAGTGTTGATAAATTCAGAACGTAGATGGGTGTTTTCAGTTGTCATTTTATTGTTCGGTTAATCTAAGCAGCTGCTTGCACTAGCTGTATATTATGATAAATTTATTTAAATTGAAGACAGTTTAATGTCTGAGATTCAAAATAGTGCCACGAAATTTACAACAGTTCTTATCCATAGATTATTTTAGCGAATAAGCGCGAGTATTTGACTTATTGGAGCATGAATACTATCTTTTGGCAAGAAAATTAATCTAGCGTTCCAATACTTTTCGGTTAAGCCTGTTTATAGATTGGTTGTTTTGAGTTATAGGTTATAGGTTATAGGTTATAGGTTATCGACACTTGTTAAATGAGAAGTATTGTCTAGCGTTCCTATTTCATTTGCCAAAAGATGAAAAATTTACGATTCATTTAAAACTGCTATCTTTACGCCGAGCCAATCTTTGACGATCGCGCGATCGCCACCAAATACAAAAATATATGTCAACAGTTGTCAACCAGAAAGAAAATTAAGATATGTAGATGTTAATTAGTATTTAAAGAATGGGTACTTTATAGATAACTATTGCTGATTGCTATATGTCTGAGATTGCATGAATTATCTGCACCCTTCTAGTATCGAGAAAGATCTATCAACCTTTTCCACTGATGCCCCAATTAATGTCTTGAGCAATTTATCTAATTCTCAGGAAAATAGTTGTTTGCAAATTGTTTTTAACTCTACGACATTTTTTTTACATTTTAATGAAGGTAAATTGGTTTATGCAACCAACTCCTTAGCTCCTTTTGAAAGGTTAGAAAGGCATTTACGCCGTCTGAGTAATTCCAATCCCAAACTTAGTAATGAAATTATTAAACAGCCTCGTTCTCAGTTTAGTGAGGGTATAGAATCTTACAGTCAATTTCCATCAGATTATCAGGGTATCATTTGGTTAACACAACAGGGTTATTTAGATTCGCAGCAGGGTGCAGCTATCATCAGAAGAGTCACCAGGGAAGTGTTTGAATCATTGTTATGTATTATTGATTCTTGCCAATACAAATTTATCGCCAAAATTGACAAAATTCCCGAACTGTATCAATTCGACATTGATGCTTATATTTCCCAATGTCAGAAGAGAATAGATGCTTGGCAAGCTTTTTCAGATAAGATTTGGTCATCCTATCAACGTCCTTATCTTGTTACAGAAAAGGGTCAAGCGATCGCTAATTTGAATACGGAACAAAATAAAACTATCTGTCAACTTTTAAAGGGGTTAAATTTCCGTCAAATCAGCGCAATATTAGATCTAGATGAACTAGCTGTCGCTAAGATTCTTTATCCTTCGATGTTGGACAATACAATCGTGGTTAGAGATCCTAAATCTCCTTTCGATTTACTACCTTCTCTACCTCAAAAAGACAAATTTGAGGTAGAGAAGGCAGAATCAAACTGGCGTGGAGAAAATAGCGGATTTCAGATTAATTCTAATAGCGAGCAAACTGTTAGTACTTTAGAGAAAACTTGGAAAGTTGCTTGTGTAGATGATGATAAGTCTGCTCATCTTGATTTTACCCAGTGTCTTGATGGCATTTTGTTTTCTACCCTGATCATCAACGATCCTCTCGAAGCTTTTACGGAATTAATTAAGTTTAAGCCAGATTTGATTATCTTAAAAATCAACATGCCCGATCTTAATGGCTACGAATTGTGTACTCTGCTTAGAAATCATCAAGACTTCAAAACGATTCCCATAATTTTAGTTCATGAGGTTTACGAATTAATTAATACATCTAAGTTTAAGCGATCGGGAGCTACCGAAAGTATTACCAAACCATTCGATCGCACTAAGTTACTCAATCTAATTTTCAAGTATCTTCAATAAACTAAAATAAGTTTAATTCAGGTAGCGATACTTAAAAATTATGAAAAAACCACAGAATAATAACAACGAGATCGATGTTGATGCAGGAACGTTACTTGTGATCATCTCCGCACTATTTTTATTACCTCTGTTATTAACAGGGTTTATTTCTCAGTAGAGACAAGACATGTCCTATCTCTACTTTTTTGATCGTTGTTCTAATAATAGTTGCAGATTTAGTAGAGATTGAAAATTTTCTTTGGTTGGAAGTGAGGTTTGTGCGCCTTGTTTGGTTACTGCCAAAGCTCCTCCTACTGCACCCCATTGCAAAGCTTCTCTTAGAGATTTACCCGATACTAATGCCGCAGCTAATGCACCATTGAAAGCATCTCCTGCTGCTACCGTATCCACTGCAGAAACGGAAATAGGCTTCACCCAAAAGTCCTCTGCTTCATTACTATACCAAGCACCTTTTTCTCCTAAAGTAACGATCGCATTTTTGACACCCATTTGATGTAAAAAAGATGTAGCTTGTCTTGCGGTAGTAACGCCATCTACCGTAAAGCCAACTAATTGGCTAGCTTCAATCTCATTGGGGGTGATTAAATCTACTAGGCTATATAATTCTTCGGGTATGTGAGGGACTACTGGTGCAGGGTCGAGAATGACAAAGCAATTGTGAGCTTTAGCCAGTCTAGCTGCGTTTAATACCGTAGCTATGGGAACACCTAGCTCTAGCAGCACAATTTTAGCTTGAGGTAATAATTTCTCAAACTGCTCTAACTCTTTTTCTCTAACTAAATTATTTGCTCCTGCAGCACAAGCGATCGTATTTGCTCCTGTTTCATCTACGACAATCGAGGCAATTCCCGAATACGTATTCGGGTTGACGGTAATACCGCTTGTATCGACTCCTTCTATTTGAAGACTTTCAATTAAGGTTTTACCAAAGTTATCATCACCAACTTGACCAACTAAGCTAACAGGTACGTCTAATTTTGCGATGGCAACTGCTTGGTTAGCCGCTTTTCCTCCTGCAGCAGAAAAGAAACGATTGCCGATGGTGGTTTCTCCTTTTACGGGTAAACGGGGTACTTCTACTACGAGATCTAGATTGATACTGCCAAAGACAACTACAGTCATTTCATTTCTCATTTATTATTTGTCCTACAAAAGAGGACGAGTCTTCATTTTGACTAATTTTGGACTCTTATTGTTAGATGTTTATTGTTCAATGTTTGTCGTTCATTGTCAATTTTGGCAAAATATATCAGGTAATTTTGGTTAAATAGGATTTTTGGGTAATACGACGGGCATTTATCTTAGTCATTTTGAAGATAAATACCCAACAGCGGAGTAGTTTAACAAGCTGGAATAGAACAAGTGAAAGTTGTACCTTCGCCTACTTGCGATCGCACTGTCAGTGATCCTTGATGAGCATGAATAATCTGCTGACATAAATATAATCCTAGACCTTTTCCCGCACGGCGATGATTGCCTTGGTGATATCTTTGAAAAATTATTTCGCGATCTTGAGGAGAAATTCCAATGCCTGAGTCTTCTACTTCAATTAGAACTTGGGCATCTTTTCGAGCCAAAGATATTTCGACCATTCCGCGATCGGTAAATTTGATGGCGTTACCGATTAAATTAGTAAATACTCGGCGTAATTCTAAGCGATCTCCTTTGATTTGAGCAGCATCATCTACTAAATTTGCTTTAAATTGGAGTTCTTTTTCTGTAGCTAAAGGCTCAAGTTCGGTAACAAGTTCTTTGATTAATTGTTGAAGATTAACAGGAACAAAACTTAAGGTTTTTTGTCCCAATTCGTAGTGATGAGTCTCCAATAATGTATTGAGCATTTCCAGCATATTTTGATTGCTATTAACAATACTAGAAATAGCTTCTTTTTGTTCGCAAGTAATGTCACCAAAAGCCTGTTTTTCAATCAGATCTAACATTCGATTGGCAGCTACTAAGGGAGTACGCAAATCATGAGTAAGACAAGATACGAAATTTTCTCTTTGATCGATGGTTTCTTTCAGACGTAACATCGAACGTACTCTGGCTTGTAGTTCGTCGATTTGGAAAGGTTTGCGAACAAATTCATCTGCACCAGCATCTAATCCTTCTACCAAACTAGATTCTTCTCTAGCGGTGACGAGTAAGATGGGAATAAAAGGGATATTTTTATTTTCACGGATACGACGTGTTACCTCATAGCCATCCATGCCAGGCATCATTACATCTAGCAAAATTAGACTAGGTGGGGCTTGTTTGACTTGTTGCAGAGCAGTAGCACCATCATGAGCTACTATAACTTGATGACCTTCTTGTTCTAATGCTAGCTGAACTAACAACAGGTTATCAGGAATATCGTCTACGGCCAAGATATAATTATTTCGTATATTTTTAACACTTGTGTTAACAGACATTAACTTATTGATAAGAATTTTTAAATACGTATCATTTTATATATTAGCCATGGGACTAGTCGTCATACTTGCGAGGGATTTGTACTTCAAAGGTTGTTCCTTGTCCTAACTGACTTTCTAAGGAAATTGTTCCTTTCATCATTTTGACTAGTGATTGAGTAATTGCTAAACCTAAACCCGTTCCTGAGTGCTGTCTAGTAAAGGTTTGATCGGCTTGGCGAAAAGCCTGGAAAATTTTATCGCAATCTTTTGGTGCAATGCCAATTCCTGTATCGCTGACGGCGATCGCAATTTTTTCTGAATCGAGGGATCTTGCTTTGACGGTGATTACTCCAGATTCGGTAAACTTAATGGCATTGGAGAGTAGATTGATTATGATCCTTTTAGTGAAGTTAGAATCTTGAAATAAAAGAGACTCATCCAACTCAACTGTCACAACTAGATCGAGTTCTTTTTGAACTACTAAAGAACGTAATTCTTCTACAGTTAATTTAATTAAATATTCGAGATCGAACTGATGTGGATTTAATTCTAGTTTTCCTGCTTCAATTTTAGAAAAATCTAGCATTTCATTAATCATGTCTAGCAAATTTTTGCTATTATTAAGAATTCGCTGGACTAAGTTTTGCTGTTGGAGAGAAAGAGGATCGGGATACTGTCGTAAAAGTAGCTGAGAAAAACCCATAATCGCATTCATTGGTGTGCGTAATTCATGGGACATCGTAGCCAAAAATTCCGATTTGAGATCGTAAGATTCTTGTAGCTGAATATTTTGCAACTTGATTTGTTGTTTTTGTCTTTCTAGCTCTTGATTCTTAATTACTAGTAATTCGTTACTAGCGCGAAGGCGATTATTAGCTAAAGTGACTGCTTTTTCCGCTTCATAAATACGGATAGCACCATCAATTGCTTTGGTCAAAGAATTTGATTCTAGTTTATCTTTAGATAGATAATCTGCTGCCCCCGCTTTCATCATTTCCACAGCAATTTCTTCATCACCTTGACCCGTCAAGACAATAATTGGTATTGTAAAATTTAAATTTTTAATTGAAGTAATTAATTTCAAACCATCAACATCTGGTAAAAGATAGTCTAGCAAAACTAAATCAAAAGTAAAATAGTGATTGGCAATTTTATTGGATAATTCCAATTTAACGGAAGCAAGTGAAGAGTTTTTGCGACTATGTTCGAGACAGGCAAGTGCCTGCTTGCCATTGCCAGCTTCAGTCAAATTAGCAGAAAAATTAGCTTTTTTTAAAGCTCTTTTGATCGTCATGCGATCTACTTCATCATCATCAATTAATAGTATTGAATATTGCTTACTAGTCATTAATCTACCATCGTCTATCAATTTGTTTTTCGCATCAATACTACTCATAATCGAAATCGATTTTGATAGTTGCAGCTATGGGGCGGCAGTCTTTATATAAAAGTGTACTCTGAGCCGCAGGTATATTTTTTAGGCTTAGATTTAGGACAACAAAACAATTTATCAACTAGGGCATTTCGCACAAAGCCCAGTATTTATTCAAAGCAACCATCACCTCCGCAAAATTTACAAAAGTAACGGGCTTTAAGATGTAACCTGCAACATTCAAATTATAAGCCTCTATACGATCTTTGTCCTCATCAGAGGTGGTCAAAACGATCACAGGAGTTCTTTTTAACTCATCATCTTGTCTAATTTCATGCAAAAATTCTAGACCGTTCATTTTGGGCATATTTAGGTCTAGTAAAATTAATCTTCTGGTGTAGGGTACTTCAGGCGATTGACCATTTTGCGATCGTAGCATTAACAAGGCTTCAATACCATTACCAGCAATATACAAAGGATTAGTTATTTTGTACTTTTTGAACGCTCGTTTGACGTTCATTACATCAACTTCATCGTCCTCCACTAGTAATATATTAATGATTTTTTCTTCCATAACTCTCTATCTGGGGGTTTGGGGTTGGGGAATATATTTTGAGTTAAAAATTTTTTAGGTTCTGATGTCTCTTCAAGAAGAGAGTATCAAAGTGACCTCTTTGAGTTTACTATCTTGTAGTTTTGGATTGTTGATTATTCATTATTAGTTATGAATCTATACTATAAATTCATTTAATTAATCAGATCGGCTAAAGGTAGTAGATTTATCAATAGTTAGCAGATAATTGGATTTTCTTAAGGTTTGTCGATTTTTCCAATAAAAAAATCTGCTTTAAATATTAAAACAGATTAACTATAGTCCTATATTGAAATAATCAGGAAGAAATTTAATAATTAATTTACTGAAGTTTATTTTTCTAAAATCGAACTATCAAAATCGTTGTCAGTTAGAGCTTCTACTTGGGGTTGCTCTGTAACCTTTTCACCAAAGACATTATGATAAGTCAGCCCTGCCAAAACTGCACCGATGATTGGTGCTAGCCAAAACAACCAAACTTGAGCAAATAATTCTTTTCCAGCCCACAATGCAACTCCTGTACTACGAGCAGGGTTAACAGATGTATTAGTAATGGGAATACTAATCAAGTGGATCAAGGTTAAGCCTAAGCCAATAGCAATCGGAGCAAATCCTGCAGGGGCGCGCAGATCGGTTGCACCCAAAATAATTAATAAGAACATGAAAGTCATTACGACTTCAGTAATTAAACAGGTGATGAAATCATAACCACCAGGGGAGTGTGCGCCAAAACCATTAGTTGCTAGAGGATTAGAGCCTTCTAAAGCAAACTCACCATTACCGCTGGCAATCAAGTAAACAAAACCACCAGCTAATATTCCCCCAATTACCTGGGCAATAATATAAGGTAATAATTCTTTGCCAGAAAAGCGTTTACCCGCCCACAAGCCAAAGGAAACAGCGGGATTTAGATGGCATCCTGAAATATGTCCGATCGCATAAGCCATGGTCAAAACAGTCAAACCAAAAGCTAAAGAGACACCAAGAAATCCTAACCCGATGTTAAAAAAACCAATATCTGCGCTATTTCCTGTATAAGCAGCAGCTAAAACAGCACTACCACAACCACCGACAACTAACCAAAATGTACCAATTAGTTCTGCAATGTATTTTTTCATAAAATTTAATTTTTAAAATCGAAAGTGGGCATAAAAGAGAAGATAGTTTGTGTAATAAAATTAATTCTCCCCGTAATATTTAACTACATACTATTACACGATATGCACTTAACGCATAAATTTTATGAAAATTAAGTATTAAAGCTGATAAAACTCAGTATTAATGCTGAGTTTTATCAGCTTTAGCTGGCAATGGTTTACTAAGCCCAAAAGACTTAAGTAATGACTAATAAGTAATCAGTAACAACGAAAACTTTTATGATCTAGAACTATCACGAGTAAAGACTAGATTGAGATTATTGGTATCGGATAATTCTGGGTTAAACTTATATCCATCTTCTGTAAAGCCTTTAAGCTGTTCGGGGTTTTGTAAGCGATTTTTAATAATGTAGGCAGACATCATTCCGCGAGCTTTTTTAGCATAAAAGCTAATAATTTTATATTTGCCATTTTTCCAATCTTTAAATATTGGCGTAACAATCTTTCCTGGTAACAGTTTGGGTTGGGCTGCTTTAAAGTATTCTAGAGAAGCTAGATTGACAATGGTAAGATTATCAAGTCGAGCTACTCGATCTGCGATCGCATTTGATATTTTATCTTGCCAAAATTCATATAGGGTATCTGCGCTCAAACCCTGTAACTTACCATGAGCTAATTTTGTCCCCATTTCGAGGCGATAGGGTTGAATTAAATCTAATGGTCTTAAAATGCCATATAGTCCCGATAAAATTAATAGGTGTTCTTGAGCATAGTCTAAATCTTCGGGGGTAAAACTGTCTGCATCCAAACCTCGATAGACATCTCCTTGAAAAGCCAATAAAGCTTGTTTGGCGTTAGTATGATCAAAATCTGATTGCCAAGTCTGATAGCGACTCGCATTTAGTACGCCCAATTTATCGCTAATTTTCATCATTGAAGATATTTCAGCAGCAGACAACTGACTCAATTGCCCTACCAATTCTTGTGTCTCGGATAAGAAAGCGGGTTTAGAGAAGCGATCGCATTTTGCAGGGGTTTCAAAGTCTAGGGTTTTGGCAGGGGAAATTAAAATTAGCACAGGATAAAAAACAAAAGAGAAAATAAAACAAATGACTCCACAACTGGGAAAGCTATATCTAGTAGGTACGCCCATTGGTAATCTTGAGGATATCACCCTCAGAGCAATTCGTATTCTTCAAGAAGTTGCTTTAATCGCTGCCGAAGATACTCGTCGCACTGGTAAACTACTCCAGCATCTACAAATCGATACCCCCCAAATCAGCTATCACGAACACAGTCACAACTCCCGCATTCAAGAGTTAATTGAACGTTTGCATCAGGGAACAGATATTGCTTTGGTAACAGATGCAGGAATGCCCAGTATTTCTGATCCTGGAGTCAATTTAGTTCAAGCTGCGATCGCAACTGGCGTAACGGTAATTCCGATCCCAGGGGGAACAGCGGTAATTAGTGCCTTGGCTGCATCGGGTTTGGCGACAGATAAATTTGTTTTTGAAGGTTTTTTACCTCGTAAAGAACAAGAACGGGTTGCTAGATTAGAATTGTTATGCCATGAAACTCGCACCATAATTTTGTACGAAGCACCCCATCGTATTGTTAAAACTTTAACTGACTTAAGCAAGACAGTAGGAAAAACTAGAGAAATAGTTTTAGCTAGAGAGTTAACTAAAATACACGAAGAATTTTGGCGGGGAAATATTGGCGAAGCGATCGCTTTGTATAACCAACGTCAACCAAAAGGAGAATATACTATCGTCTTGGAAGGTGCAGCAGAAACGAACCTAATTACCTCCGAAGCGGAATTAAAACAAGAATTACAGCAGCTATTAGCTGGAGGGATGACGCGATCGCAAGCTAGTCGTCAATTAGCTAAACTAACTTCTTTATCTCGACGGGAGATTTACCAACTAGATTTAGATTGATTGATAAATAAATGATAAATGATAAATGTTACTGGTTATTAAACGCTCATATTCCCCATTGTTTGACAGATCTTGACGATACCGTAGCCCAGACAAGGGAGGGTTTAAGTTTAGTCGATCTTAAAATCACCCAAGACAAGATCGAACGAGTAGTAGCAGCAAATACTATATCTCAATCTAATCTAGCTAGCTTCGATCTGCAACGGAAAATTATCCTACCCTGCTTGGTAGATGTCCATACCCATTTGGATAAAGGACATATTTGGGAGCGATCGCCTAATGTTGATGGTACTTTTGAGATGGCTTTGGATAGAGCGATCGCCGATAGTCAACAATATTGGCAACCAGATGATGTTTATCGTCGGATGGAATTTGGCTTAAAATGCAGCTACGCTCATGGTACCCAGGCTATTAGGACTCATATTGATAGTTATGGCACACAGGCTGATATTAGTTTAGATATCTTCGATAGTTTGCGTACTGCTTGGCAAAATAAAATTACATTACAGGCAGTTTGTTTGGTTAGCTTGGACTACTATCAAACCCCAGAAGGAGTAGCCCTAGCCGATAAAATTGTCAGTATTGGCGGGGTGTTAGGTGGAGTAGGATGGAAAAACCCCGATCTCGATGCTCAATTAGATCAAGTATTTAAACTAGCCCAAGAAAGAAATTTAGATTTAGATTTTCATGCAGATGAAAATGATAATCCCGATTCAAAATGTCTACAAAAGATTGCCGAAACTGCTTTGCGCCATAACTTCAGGGGTAAGATTACCTGCGGACATTGTTGTAGCTTGGCGGTACAGTCTCCTGAGGTAGTTAGCAAAACGATGGAGTTAGTTAAACAAGCGGGTATTGCGGTTGTTAGTTTGCCAATGTGCAATTTATATTTACAAGATCGTCAACCTACAGCTACTCCTTACTGGCGAGGCGTTACTATAGTAAAAGAATTACAGCAATGCCAAATACCCGTGGCTTTTGCTAGTGACAATTGTCGCGATCCCTTTTTTGGTTTTGGCGATCTTGATGTACTAGAAGTATTCGAGCAATCAGTTAGAATAGCTCATCTAGATACTTCTTATGGTAATTGGATCGAAAGCGTCACTACTACCCCGTCTCAAATTATGGGTTTGGGCGATCTTGGTAAAATAACTCCAGGTAATAAAGCGGATTTAATTATCTTCTCTGCTCGTTACTTTAGCGAGTTACTATCGCGATCGCAACACGATAGAATAATTATACGTAATGGTCAGCAAATCCAAGCACAGCTACCAGATTACGCAGAGTTAGACGATCTCATCTTTGACTTTAAAAATTAAGCTCCCATGTCTTCTATTCAACCTTATGTTGCTCGACTATTTGTTTATCCGATCAAATCTTTAGATCGAGTAGAATGCGATCGCGTGACTATTTTAGAGTCAGGCGCACTAAAAGGCGATCGCACTTGGGCGATTGTAGACAGCGATGGTAAATTTGTTAACGGCAAAAATAACCAGAAAATTCATGCTCTGCGATCGCGCTTCGATCTAGCAACCAACGAACTTACTATACAAGTACAAGGGACAGAACAGTCTAATACATTTAATTTAACCGATTCTCCATCAGCATTGTGCGATTGGTTAAAACAATATTTTGGTTTTGACCTCGAGATTAGACAAAATCTACAACTAGGGTTTCCCGACGATACTGTTTCCCCTGGCGCAACCATCGTGAGTACTGCAACCCTAAAAGCGATCGCTGCCTGGTATCCCGAAATAAGTCTGGCAAATATTCGTCGTCGCTTTCGAGCAAATATTGAAATCGCTGGCGTACCCGCTTTTTGGGAAGATAAGCTGTTTGCCACTACGGGTTCAACAGTTAAATTTAAGATTGGTGAGGTTGAGTTTATGGGAGTCAATCCTTGCCAGCGATGTATAGTAGTCACTCGTAATCCAGATACGGGGATAGGGAATCCTCAATTCTCAAAAATATTTACTCGTAAAAGGCAAGAAACCTTACCAAAATGGACAGAGCGATCGCGTTTCAACCATTTTTTTCGTCTGGCGGTTAATACTCGTTTATCTCCTACCGAAGCAGGAAAAGCGATTCAAACAGGCGATCGTCTAGAGCTGCTCGATCAATCTCCTAATCTTTCAGACTAACGTATGCTTGCAAATTCTCAGCATTACTTACAAAATTAAATTGCGCTCCCATTGTCAATGCTGTATGATATATTAGTCTTTGTTGACAAGCATGAAAAGCAGTTTTCAAGATCCATACCTGGGGGTGTGGCGGAATCGGTAGACGCTGCAGATTTAAAATCTGTTTCTCGCAAGAGAGTGAGAGTTCAAGTCTCTCCATCCCCATGGCTTCGCCTTCCTTACGGGCTAAGACTTTTTGTGACTTGAACCATAAGCTGTCGTAAATGGAAGCATAAGCTGTCTGATTTTACTCAAATTAAGAATTGCTTAATATTTTAAAATGTCGCTCGACTCCTTTGTTGAATTGCAGTCAGATGCTTCTATGCCCCTCCAATGACATCACGATTAGGCTGGCGAACTCCAGGACGACCTTTAGTTTTCTTACTCGAAGTAATAACAGATGAAGTATCAGAACTAATGGTTGAAGACGATATCTTTGATAAACCTAATTTC
>Ga0209093_1000008_pt1 | contig 155532 bp, 109 predicted proteins | sample SidtaG_4_FD_187450 | JGI IMG/M metagenome (GOLD analysis project Ga0209093, IMG submission 187450) | Marine algal microbial communities from Sidmouth, United Kingdom - Sidmouth_Male1 metaG (SPAdes) (version 2) | ecosystem: Host-associated > Algae > Red algae > Unclassified | place: Sidmouth...
TTTAAAAATGCTTGTGGAGGTGAAGCGACGGGGATAGTTCAACTTTCGTTGTTCGATCTAGTTGGCAACCAGCGAAGCAAGAATCTCCCGTTAAATTGCGCCAGCAATTAACGGTGAGAGTGTCAAGCAGCTAGCAAATGCTTCTCCAAGTCCCCAAGTCGTCAAGCTTGACAAATCGATGAGTGCGTAACATCAGTAAATAAGTTAACTATCTTCTAATTAAGTAAGTGGGCAGAATTAAATATAAAATAGAAACAAGTTAAATTTTTGATTAAGTACTTGCTATATGCGAAGCGGCTTGCACTTACCGCACGCTCGTGTATCCTTGTTTGACTCGCTACTCATTAAGTTGACTATCTTCTAATTAATTACACCTGCCTACTTAATTACACCTACCTACTTACCTAATCATTCAACAGCATGAGCCATCCATGAACAGTTATCAAATTTAAAATTATCAAATCTGGCTGCAAAAGATGAATTGAGAGGACTACAAGCATACAAGCCAAATTGTATCGGTTGCTCTGCTGGGGTGGGCGGATTTTGTCTGCCCATTTCCGCTGATGTTTCACCTAAGCAGTGTAAATGAAAAATTCTCATTTGCTGAAAATCGATTCCATCTGGTGATGACTCAACCAGAAAATCTGCTCCTCGGCGACTGAGGCGATACCAGATGGCAGTTGTCGTAAGAATATCGGTAGTTGCCCAATCGGAGTAGCCAAGATTAGTAACAACACTACCTAAACGTGAAATTTGCTCATTTTCATATTCTATCGATGCTTTAAACCAGTTATCGCTGTTGAGATAAATGATTAAACCACATTGGTCGAACCTAGTCCCATATTTAAATGACACTTTAGCTATAAATGAAAAATTTATATCGCTTTCCAATAGTAGAGCAGGAGCGTTATCGTTTCTAAATCCATAGTAGCTACGTTGCCAAAAATCTGTATTGGGTTCAGTGGTGATACTTACTGACTGCCTGGTTATTTCAGACAATTTTGGTTGATTAAGCCATCTTGCGGCAGAAAAATCCATGTTCATGATGTTTACCTGATTGGGGCAGATTAAGCGAAGCTGTCATAGTGGTGCGAGAGAAGTATACCGATTTTTACGCTAAAGCTGAAACCCTATTCTTGTAAATGATACAGCGATTACTGTGACTTGATTATAGCCTGAAAGTAAGTTTTTGTACGCTTGCTGAGATCCCTTTTTTGTCATTCTCCGAGAACTAAGCTACTCTTTAATCTCGGAAAGTGACGAACTTAATATTGAGATGGAAGGTGATCGCGGTTTGATTGTTCATTTTCTTGATTTTTGACAAGTAAAACGAACAATTTCATAAATACGTTAAGCCAAGCAAACAAGAAACTTCTACTGTCTGTTAATTTATAGACAGCAGTGTCTCTAAATCGATATGGAAGACATATTGTCTGGGCTAATCGGCGAAGAAAGCTTGAGCTACTCGGTCTGATAAACTAAACGGATCGTAAGGCTTAGTGATTACATCCAACACTTGTAGTTGAGTAAACTGTTGTATTTCTGCTGGTTGAGCTTTTGCTGTTAACAAAATGACTGGAATAGATTGAGTGATGACGTTGGCCTGTAATTCGGAAAAAGTTTCTATACCATCCATTACTGGCATCATTACATCAAGTAAAATTAAATCTGGCTGTTTGGCGATCGCTTCAATTAAACCTTCTCTGCCAGAACTGGCTGTAAAAATTTCCCAATCCCCAGTCACTTCTAAACAGATTTGAGTAGCTTCTCTTACATCATCATCATCATCAATTATCAAAATTCTTTTACTCATCTTTACGTATGGGTGAACGGCCGTTCGCCCTTAACTGAATATCAACTGGCAAGGTGAAATAAAAAGAACTCCCTTGATCCAGGATGCTTTCAACCCAAATTTGACCTCCATGTTGTTGAACAATACTACGACAGATTGCTAGTCCCAAGCCCGTACCACCTCGATCGCGAGAATCAGAAGCATCGACCTGTTGAAAGCGGTCAAAGATCGTTTCTAGATGTTCGGTTGGAATACCTCTACCACGATCTTTAACTTGAAATTCAACAACATTATTGTCTTGCAAAGAAGCACTCAACGTAACGATAGTATAAGAAGATGAAAATTTGATGGCGTTACTAAGAAGATTAGTCAGAGTTTGGATAATACGATCGCGATCGATCCATAGATTGATTTCCAGGGGTATTACTTCAATCGCAATATCGGCTTTTTCGGCAATACTCTGTAAGCTTTCTACGGCATCTTCCATCACATCGGCAGCATTGCAGCTTGATTTAATCATCGTCACTTTGCCTGATTTGATCCGTTCTAAATCCAGAATGTCGTTAATCAGACGTACTAAACGATTGGAGTTGTTAAAGGCAATTTCTAATAAACGCTGGCTTTTGGACGATTGAGGATCTATTCGACCACTAGAAAGCATTCCCACCGCACTACGAATTGAAGTCAAAGGGGTTCGTAGTTCGTGACTAACTACCGAAACAAACTCATCTTTCATGCGATCAATAATTTGTCGTTCGGTAATGTCTTTAAAAATTACTACTGCACCCACAATCTGCTCTTGTTCTAAAATCGGTGTGCTGACATACTCTACGGAAAAATTAGACATGTCCTGGCGATCAAAAATCTCATTGGTTATATACTGGATCTTTCCTGTTTTAATAGTTTGATAAATCGGATTTTCTGACCAGGAATAAGCAATTCCTTCCACGTTAAAGTGGTTGACAATTTTGTGCATTGGTTGATTTTGTAGTTGGGCTACGTCATAGCCCAACATCTCGGCAGCAGCAGGATTGATGAAAGTAATTTTCCCTGCCAAATCTAAGCCATAAATACCTTCTCCAGCCGAATTTAAAATTAATTCGTGTTGATGGCTAAGTCTTTCTAAATCTGCTCTAGTTTTTAGGCGATCGCTAATTTCTCGGACTAATTTCTGATTGGTTTGTTCTAGTTGGGCAGTACGTTCGGTAACTCGCTGTTCCAAAGACGCATTGAGAGTATTAACCTGCTGATAAAGCTGGTATTGATAGATAGCGATCGCAAAGTGATTGCCTAAAATTTGTGCTAGTTCGATCTCTCTTTCTATCCATTGACGTGCTTTGTTAAGCTGGAGTTCGTACCAGGTTTCAAAGGAACGTAGGGTATACTGATTGCGTGAATCGCTGCTGTCTGGTCTTTTTGCCCAAACGGTTTCGAGATCGATACCCTGACGAAAGATAGTTAAGTAACCTAATATTTTTTGTCTGTATTCTAGCCGAATAGTTAAAATGCTCTTAATTTCAGTAGGTTTAAAGGCTTGATCGAGACTTAATGGTAATGAATTAGTATCTAATTGGGCGATCGCCCAAGATTGAATCTTATGATTAGTTTGCATGGCATGATCCAGCCATGTCTGCCAGTCTGGATGTTCTTCAATCTGTATATTCGCCGAAGCTCTATTTTCGATTGCTGGCAAGAGTACGGGTTGTTCCCCCGAAAGATATAGTTGAGCTTGATCGACTATATTTTGAGGAGTAATATAAACTCGACCACCAGATCCTTGTAAAGCTGCAATAGTTTGCCTCAATGCTTGCTTTAGCTGCATCTGGGTCATGGAATGCAAAAATCTACCCACACGATTGATCGAAGCTTCTTGCTGCGCCTGAATGCGGGTTGACTCTAATAAATTTGATTGGGCGATCGCAATTGAGGTCTGATCCGCTACCAATTGTACTACTTCCAATTCTCTAGGAGTCACGACACGAGGAGTACTATGGTGAGAAACTAGCAACCCCCAAAGGCGATCTTCATCCATAATTGGTACTACGAGAGAAGATCGCACCCCCATAGCCCTTAAATACTCAACGTGACAAGGATCGACAGTGCGAAACTGGATCTGTTCGTCTTCATCTTTACTGTTAGACGAAGCATTATCGCAATCGTTAGTCAACGAACTCATACCAATTAGTTTGGCAGCTACATCAACAATGGTTCGTTTGCGCTTGGTTAAATATAGCTGACGAATTTCAATTGGAATATCTTCGGCAGGGAAATGTTGACCTAGTAAAGATGGCAAATTATTTTGATAGATTGATTCGGCTACTACTTCTCCACTAGCATTAGGTTCAAACTGATAAACCTTTACCCGATCTGTACCTAAAAAAAACCGCACTTCATCAGTAACTCCCGCCAAAATCACTGATAGTTCTAAAGATTGACGGATACGATTGGTCATTCGATGTAGCAACATCTCTAAAGAATCAGACGTTTGACGATTAGTATCGGAATGATGTTCTGGCTGCTCAAAATTCAATTTTCGATTACTCATGTGACCAAACTTGCCAATAATTGACCGCGATTGAGGTGATTAAAGATCTTAGGAACTAATTCTGCCGGAGAGATGACTTTACTGATACAGTCATTGGCACCTGCGGTTAAAATTTGGTGGACAGTATCAAGATCGTTATAAACCGTAAAAAACAAAATTGGCAACTCTCGCCAACGTAGATCGTTGCGTAATAGCTGACATAGTTCTATACCTGAAAAATGAGGCATATTAACATCCAAAATAAGCAGATCGGGTTGCAATCGGTCGATTGTCTGCCAAAAATTGAGGGGACTATCTAAAATGGTTAATTTAATTTTTAAGGGGTTTAGTAACCGCTCGATTACAGCCAAGGTTTGTGGATCGTCATCAACGGCTAACACTTTTGCTGTCTTGTTTTGAGACTGGTGTAAAGTTTTGACAATCGCTTTGGTAGCTTGACCGTCTAACGAGCCTTGCTGTAGTAATACATGTCCGCCAAGACGAGCAATTTTTTTTTGGCTATCGCCATCGTAGCGATCGGTAAATAAAACTACTGGTAAAGGTATTGTATGGTTAATAATTGCCGCAAAACCTTCCCAGGTTTTTATCTTACAGTCTACTAAGGAAAAGTCTAAGATTATAACATCTACATTAGTTTGAAGAGCCTTTTTCAAGGTTTTGGGTAAGTATATTTGCTCGTATGTCATCCCAATTTTTGTCATCTCCTCTATAAGTTGTTGCACTAGTTTCGGCTGGCTATCTACTGCCAAAATGACTGGTCGATTCCGCTCGATTGGGTTTAACTGAAACTGGAAATTTTGATTTAAAGCATTTTTTAAAGCTACTAGTAGTTCGGAAAATTGTTGGCTTCTATCTTTGGCTAGTTCAATCTTTAATAGTTGCTCCATTTCCTGTGCTAAATAAGAGCCTTGAGAAAAGCCAAATATACCTAAACCTCCTGCTAGTTTGTGAGCAGCCCACTGCGCCTGTTGTAAAAGTTGACCTTTTAATCTGCCTGATTGCCAAGCAATGTCAGCTTTTTCGAGGATTTCTAACCGTTCTTGATGTGTCTGTTGATAACGATGCCACACTGCGGCTAGTGCTGCTGTGGTCTTTTGGCGTAATTGTTTGGTTTCTGGCTCCTTCTTTTCTCGATCTGACAAGGTTAGTTTTGTTTTAGTAGCCTGGGATTTGAGACGATAACCCACACCATAAACGGTTTCAATTAAGTTAGCATCAGCCCCTATTTGCTTGAGTTTACGTCGTAAATCTTTGATATGAGCCGTCACGGTATTTTCGTTGGGGGCTTCTTCTATATCCCAAAGGCGATCGAGGATAATGTCGCGAGTCAAAATGCGATCGCCATTGCGTAAAAATAGCTCTAATAACCGATATTCTTTAGGAGTTAGGTTTAATATCTGGCGATCGTAGATCACTTCATGATTACTGGAATTAAGACTTAATTTCCCCCACTGTAAAATTGTCGATGCCAAAGAATTTCGTCGACGCAATAAGACGCGAATACGAGCTAGCAATTCGCTAATTTCAAAAGGTTTAACCACATAATCATCTGCTCCTGCATCTAGTCCAATTACTTTCTGATCGCCAGAATTTTGAGCAGTTAATAATAGTATAGGAGTTTGATTTCCTGTATCTCGTAATTTTTGGCATAGCTCAATTCCATTGAGTTTTGGTAATTCAATATCTAGGATGATTAAGTCATATTCATAAACTTTAATTAACTCCCAACCAAGGTCTCCTGAGTCTGCCAAATCGACTACATAATGGCGATCTTGTAAAATTTCAGCTAAAGTTCGAGCAATAATTTCATCATCTTCAACTAATAGTATTTTCATAAAAAATAGACTGGGCTTGATTAAGATTAGGGTTTGATATACAGGGTTTGATATACATTTATTATCTTTTGATAAATATGCCAAACAAAAAATGAATACTTGGATTTTAAAATTTTGATGATATCTATTTTACTTCTACACAAACATTTGCAATAAAAGTCATTTTTTTACAAAAATTAACTACGTGTCCAACATATCTAGAAGTTGGTTGTAGTTAATTTATGCCCTTGAATAATAAAGTTTTGTAAAGAGAAGCAGCGCGTTTTATATTTGGCTATTAACTTCTGCTATAAGTTTAATTAAAGAAATACAGAAATCGTAGTTTATCAACTTTCGATCTTTTCGATATCACTCGTTGCAATTAGGTTTAGTAGGCAAACATATTTACTGGTCTAATTGCTATTTAGAACTACCAATGACGATTCATTGCTTCTGGCCTCGGAAACCGTAGTAAGAATCGGCGTATACCCTTTTAGTTAGGAATTTTTAGTTATGATTCATAACGTAAACTTGACGTATTCAAGTAATATTAATTCGGCTTTAGCAAGAGAGCGGAAATCTCTGAGTAAGCTCGAATAAGCTTTAGTATTCTAGTTCTCAAGTCGATCATCTAACCTTTAAGCTTCTAAAGCAGTTTAGACCAGGTAAATATTAGTTATCTATCAAATTTACCTGTAGCTGAAACTGATTCAGATTGTCGAACTTAAGCTCAATATCTTAGAGAACAACTATCAATCGCTCAAAGATAGTCTCTCAAAATAAGTAGCAGAAGAGTTTGTTGGTGCCAATATAAACTACCAAGTTTTGCAAATTAACCGAATTTGGTTTTTGTATTTATCACCAGAATGAATACTATTTGCTTCAGGCTATATGCAAAGATAATCCTTGATTGATAGGAATCTTTGAGGACTTACTACTTTTTCAAACTATCGTTTGGTTTCGATCAATCGATGACTATATTTCTCTGCATTAACAAACATAATTTGTTAACTCTTTAACCAATAGGAGAACATAAATGACAATTAGCCCTCCAGAATCGGAGCAAAAGGCAAAAGTTGTCGTAGATACCAATCCTGTCCCTACTTCCTTTGAAAAGTGGGCCAAACCAGGACACTTTGATCGCACCCTAGCCAGAGGTCCTAAAACTACTACCTGGATTTGGAATCTACACGCCGATGCTCACGATTTTGATTCTCATACAAGCGATTTAGAAGATATTTCGCGCAAAATATTCTCAGCCCATTTTGGACATTTAGCAGTGGTCTTTGTCTGGCTGAGTGGTATGTATTTTCACGGTGCGAAGTTTTCTAACTATACCGCTTGGTTAGCAAATCCCAACAACATTAAACCCAGCGCGCAGGTAGTTTGGCCGATCTTTGGTCAAGATATACTCAACGGCGACGTAGGTGGTGGCTTTCACGGCATCCAGATTACCTCTGGTTTATTTCAACTGTGGCGTGGTGCTGGTTTTACCAATGAGTTCCAGCTTTATTGTACGGCGATCGGTGCTTTAGTCATGGCTGCACTGATGATTTTCGCAGGCTGGTTTCACTATCATGTCCGCGCGCCTAAATTGGAATGGTTTCAGAATGTCGAATCGGCAATGAATCATCACCTAGCAGGGTTGCTAGGCCTGGGTTCGTTAGGCTGGGCTGGACACCAGATTCATGTCTCTTTGCCAATTAATAAGCTTTTGGATGCAGGAGTTGCCCCCGCAGATATTCCTTTGCCCCATGAGTTTATTGATGCCAGCAGGATGGCAGAACTATATCCTAGTTTTGCCGAAGGATTGCGACCCTTCTTTACTTTAAATTGGGCAGTTTATTCCGACTTTCTAACTTTTAAAGGTGGTTTAAATCCTGTTACGGGTGGATTATGGCTATCAGATACTGCACACCATCATTTAGCGATCGCTGTTATATTCATCATTGCTGGTCACTTTTACCGTACTAACTATGGTATCGGTCACAGCTTCAAAGAAGTTCTCGAAGCTCACAAAGGACCTTTTACTGGCACTGGTCACAAAGGAATGTATGAGGTATTTACAACCTCTTGGCACGCTCAACTATCTTGGAACTTAGCCTGGATGGGTTCATTGAGTATTTTGGTGGCTCACCATATGTATGCAATGCCTCCCTATCCATATCTAGCAACGGACTATGCTACGTCCCTTTCTTTATTTACTCACCACGTTTGGATTGGCGGTTTCTTAATTGTGGGTGCTGCGGCACACGCTGCGATCTTTATGGTGCGGGATTACGATCCTAAAGTGCATGTCAACAATAATCTAGATCGTGTATTACGTCATCGAGACGCAATTATTTCTCACTTAGTTTGGGTTTGTCAGTTTCTTGGTTTCCACAGTTTCGGTCTTTATCTTCATAACGACACCATGCGCGCATTTGGTCGTCCCCAAGATATGTTTTCCGATACGGGAATTCCGTTGCAACCAGTCTTTGCCCAATGGATTCAAAATATTCATACCCTTGCACCTGGAAACACGGCACCTGGATTACTTGAACCTGTTAGCAATATCTTTGGCGGTGGAGTTTTAGCAGTTGGTGGGAAGGTGGCAATGATGCCCATGGAGTTGGGTACGGCAGATTTCTTAATTCACCATATTCATGCTTTCACCATCCACGTTACTGTATTGATTCTACTTAAAGGAGTTCTTTACTCCCGTAGCTCTCGTCTAATTCCTGACAAGGGTAATCTAGGCTTCCGTTTCCCCTGTGATGGCCCTGGTCGTGGTGGTACTTGCCAAGTATCGGGATGGGATCATGTTTTCCTAGGCTTGTTCTGGATGTACAACTCCCTGGCGATGGTTATTTTCCACTTTTTCTGGAAAATGCAGTCCGATGTTTGGGGAACGGTGGATGCCAACGGCACGATCAGCCATATTACCGCAGGTAATTTTGCCACTAGCTCGATTACGATCAATGGCTGGCTGCGGGACTTTCTTTGGGCGCAGGCATCCCAAGTAATCACTTCCTATAACAGTGCGCTTTCAGCTTATGGCTTGATGTTCCTGGCGGGACACTTTGTATTTGCCTTTAGTTTGATGTTCCTCTTTAGCGGTCGTGGCTATTGGCAAGAGCTAATCGAATCGATCGTTTGGGCACACAACAAGCTCAAAATTACCGTAGCAATTCAACCCCGCGCCCTTAGCATTACTCAAGGTCGTGCTGTGGGAGTCGCTCACTATTTACTAGGCAGCATTGTCGTCACCTGGGCATTCTTTATATCACGAATGGCAGCGATTGGCTGAATCAATAGCTCTTAGCTCTTAGCTTCTAGCTTCTAGCTTTGGGCTTAAACTTACTTCTCAAAATTATTGCATCAAGAAACAAACATTCAACTCGAAGGGCTGATAGCTGATAGCTGATAGCTAAAACCCTACCAATGACCAATGACAAAATAACTAATGACAAAATAATTATGGCTACCAAATTTCCTAAATTTAGCCAAGACCTTGCTCAAGATCCGACCACTCGTAGAGTTTGGTACGGTATCGCCACAGCTCATGATTTTGAACTCCATGATGGTATGACCGAGGAGAATCTTTATCAAAAGATTTTTGCTTCTCACTTTGGTCATATTGCCATTATCTTTTTATGGACATCGGGACTACTATTTCATGTAGCGTGGCAAGGCAACTTTGAACAATGGATTCAAGATCCTTTAAATATTTCTCCCGTCGCCCATGCAATTTGGGATCCACAGTTTGGACCAGGGGCGATCGAAGCTTTTACTCAGGCTGGAGCTTCCAACCCAGTTAATATATGCTATTCGGGAGTTTACCATTGGTGGTATACCATTGGAATGCGCTCTAATAATGAGCTATATATGGGTTCAATATTTCTGATGCTGCTGGCAACGGTCATGTTGTTTGCTGGCTGGCTCCATCTACAACCCAAGTTTCGCCCAAGTTTAGCTTGGTTTAAGAATGCCGAGTCTAGACTTAACCATCATTTAGCTGGTTTGTTTGGCGTTAGCTCTTTAGCCTGGGCTGGTCACTTAATTCATGTGGCAATTCCTGAATCTCGCGGACAGCACGTAGGTTGGAACAATTTTCTTTCTATACCTCCTCACCCCGCAGGATTAGCACCATTTTTTAGCTTAAATTGGGGAATTTATGCCCAAAATCCTGATACCCCAGGACATATTTTCAATAGTTCTGATGGGGCAGGAACAGCGATTTTAACCTTCTTGGGTGGCTTCCATCCTCAAACCGAGTCTCTGTGGCTAACAGACATGGCGCATCATCATTTGGCGATCGCCGTTGTCTTTATAATTGCTGGACATATGTACCGTACTAACTTCGGTATCGGTCATAGTATTAAAGAGATGACTGAAGCTTTGCAAGGACCTGGTTGGGATGGTTTTTTTATTGCCCCTAAAACTGGTCGCGGACACAAGGGGATTTACGATACCTATAACAATTCACTGCACTTTCAGCTAGGATGGCATCTGGCTTGCTTGGGGGTAATTACCTCTTTAGTAGCACAGCATATGTATTCTATGCCACCATATGCCTTTATTGCCAGAGACTTTACCACTACTGCAGCTTTGTATACTCATCATCAGTATATTGCTGGCTTTTTAATGGTTGGTGCATTTGCTCACGGGGCAATCTTCTTAGTCAGAGATTACGATCCTGAGTTAAATCGAGATAATGTCTTGGCACGGGTACTCGACCACAAAGAGGCGATTATTTCACACCTCAGTTGGGTATCGATGTTCCTAGGTTTTCATACCCTTGCTTTGTATGTCCATAACGATGTAGAAGTAGCGTTTGGGGCAGCAGAAAAACAAATTTTAGTTGAACCTGTGTTTGCTCAGTGGCTACAAGTTATTCACGGTAAAGGACTATACGGTGTTAGCACGTTACTGTCTAATCCTGATAGTATTGCTTCTACTGCCTGGCCAAACCATGCTAATGTCTGGCTGCCAGGTTGGCTCGAAGCGATTAATAGTGGTACTAACTCACTATATTTGACCATTGGCCCTGGGGACTTTTTAGTCCATCATGCGATCGCTTTAGGACTACACGTAACTACTTTAATCTTGGTTAAAGGTGCATTAGATGCCCGTGGCTCAAAACTAATGCCCGACAAAAAAGACTTTGGTTATGCTTTTCCTTGTGATGGCCCTGGACGAGGAGGTACTTGTGATATCTCCGCCTGGGACTCTGCTTATCTAGCGACTTTCTGGATGCTTAATACTTTGGGGTGGGTAACATTCTACTGGCATTGGAAACATCTAGCGATTTGGGAAGGTAATGTAGCTACTTTTAACCAAAACTCTACCTATCTTATGGGTTGGTTTAGGGATTATCTTTGGGCAAACTCTGCACAATTAATTAACGGTTATAACCCTTATGGTACAAACAATTTAGCAATCTGGGCTTGGATCTTCCTCTTTGGACACCTAGTTTGGGCTGTTAGCTTTATGTTCTTAATTACCTGGCGCGGTTATTGGCAAGAGCTAATTGAAACCTTGATGTGGGCGCACGAACACACTCCACTATCTTTCGGCTATCCCAAAGATAAGCCCGTAGCTCTATCAATCGTTCAGGCTCGATTAGTCGGTCTAACTCACTTTACGGTCGGTTACGTTGCTACCTATGGAGCATTTGTAATTGCTGCTACAGCCAGTAAGTTTGGTTAGCGTAGTCAAGTTTAACTTGGTTGGTGGTTATTTCCCTGATTGTTCGTTATTTTTCTCTACTTGAAATTACTAACTATTAACGACTAACCAAGAAAAGTTTGGGGGATTCTCCGCTCCCAAAATAGAAAACACCCGATCGTAAACAGGGCATTCGATCGGGTTTCCTAGGAATCATTTATCAATAATTTAAAAATAAGATCGTGACACAAACTACGACACCCGATGTTACTCCAGCTTATGCCGATGAGGAATTAATTAAACCCTATAAAGGCGATCCTTGTTTGGGCAATCTTTCAACCCCAATCAATGATTCTGATTTGGTCAGAGCATATATACGCAACTTACCAGCCTATCGCGAAGGATTAAGTCCTCTGATGCGAGGATTAGAGATTGGCATGGCTCATGGATATTTTCTAATCGGTCCAGAAATTGTCTTTGGTCCATTGCGAGAAACTTCTCACGGAGCAAATTTGAGTGGGGTTATTACCGCTATATACATTACTGCTTCAGCAGTTTTGGGCATTTCCATTTTTGCGATCGCTACTTTCCAAGGCGATCCTAGAGGAGCATACAATTCTAACTCGCAAGACGAGCTTAGACCTCTAAGGAAAAAAGAAGACTGGTATCAACTAGGTGGGGGGATTTTTATCGGTGCAATGGGAGGGGCAGTATTTGCCTATGCTTTGCTAGAAAATTTTGACGATCTAGATGCCATTTTACGCGGTGCGGTTAATGTGAGCCAGCATTTATCTCCTTGGATTTGGGGCTAAATACAACTAATAGCTATTAACCATTTTTTCACACTCAAATACTTTAAGTAAGGAGAGTTACTATGACAGACATGACTCAAATGACAGGTTCTTACGCTCTTTCCTGGTTGCCTTGGATTTTTATTCCCCTAATTACCTATATCCTGCCTTTTCCCGTGTTTGCTTTACTATTTCTTTGGATTGAAAGAGAAGGAAGAGAAGAAGAAGTTTGAAATCCAACCTAAATTATTCGCAACAATAAAATAATGAAAAAATTATTACCTCTAATCTTAGCAATAGTGCTGTGGTTTGCTGCCCCTAACACGGCGAACGCAGATGGTATTCTGGTGAAGTGTAAAGACTCCTCTGCCTATCAAGAAAGGGTGGCTGATTACCCGAATAACTATTACTTTAACAAACCCGATCGCGCTTACGGCGAATATTTGACCTGTGGCGAAGATGATGGCTTGCCTCACTTGGTAATTAGTTTGAGAAATAGCGTTGATATTGCGATCGCCTTTAGTCTCTTTTTCTACATTACGGGTTTTATTGGTTGGTCGGGACGGTCTTATTTACGAGCAATCAGCAACCAAAAATCTCAAGCAGAGTCAGAAATATTTATTAATTTGCCAATAGCAATAATGGCTATGAGCAAAGGTTTGCTTTGGCCATTATTGGCGGTCAAAGAGACTTTGAGTGGTGAATTAACCGCTGATAAAAATGAAATTTCTGTTTCACCTCGATAATTCAATTAACTATTCATCAAATATCTATCTAAGAAAAATAATCATGCAATACTTGATTAAATATTTAACTAGCGCACCTGTTGTAGCGACCATAACCCTAGTTGCAGTAGCAGTAATTTTTATCGAATTGAACTACGTCTTCCCTGGACTACAGTATGGAACTTACTTTCATTCTGTACCCTAGCCAAAAAAGCAAAAGCTTAAACAAGAGTTTTTTGAACTATATCTGAGTATAACAGCGATCGCCCGATAAGTTTTTTTACTTATTGGGCAATCGCATTATTAAAGCTAAAACTAAACAGGACAATATCGAGAATGCAGACAAAAATCGCTCTAAGGCAATCTACAGTAGGCACATAGACAAATTTTGATATTGATCCATGCTGTGCTCCTTGATGCTATCGAGATTGAGTTTGCACTGTTGGGGGATAATTTGAGATGATACTGTAAATTGAAAATTAATGAATTTACGTCTAGTTAAAGTTTTTTTAGCTGTTTGTGAAGAACAAAATGTCCGAAAACTACTATCTTCCTATTCTTGGTTGGAAACCGCATCATTCTCTAAATCTCAACAACAGCTTTTAATTAAGATCTTATTAGAAGAAAAACAAGTTGAGACACTGGTAAACGATTTTAAAAAAAAATTTCCTCACCTTGAAGATTGGCAATTATCAATCTTGCCAGTTGAAATTAAATCAACTCCAGCCGATCTCACCTCGTCTAAATCTTGGCAAACAGATCAAGTTAATCGCCCTGACAAAAAAGAAATCTACCAGCAAATATCCCAAAGTATTCGTTTAGATAGCACAGAAGTTTCATTAGTTATTCTGGCTACAACCATCGCCGCAATCGGTTTAGTCCAAAATAGTGAAGTAGTAATTATTGGAGCAATGGTAATTGCCCCCTTACTCAAGCCCAATATGGCGTTAGGCGTGGCTACTACCTTTGGTGATTTATCTCTAGCAATTAGAACGATTAAAGTAGGTTTAACCGAAATATTAATCTCTTTGGTGCTATCAATTCTGTTCGGTATCTTAGTGCCAGTCAATCTAGAGATGAACGAGATCGCTATGAGAACTAGCGTCAATTTTTCTGATGTTATTTTAGCTTTTGCTTCGGGAGTAGCTGGGGCAATTTCTCTAACAGTTGGAGAACAAAAAGCAGTAGTAGGAGTGATGGTTTCAGTGGCACTATTGCCTCCTCTAGTGGTTTTCGGAATGCTGATTGGTTCAATGCTTTGGGAATCGGCGATTGAAACAGCTGTTTTGGTATCAACCAATATTGTGTGTCTAAATTTAGCTGCGATCGCTACTTTTTGGGTACAAGATATTCGTCCTCAACAATGGTGGCAAAAGTTTCAGGCGAATAAAATAACGAGAATTGCCACTATTTTTTGGTTGGTTATTCTCGCTATATTGATTAGCGTTATTTTTATGTTTCAGTTGAAGGAAGCCAATGCTCAATTATTGTTAACGAAATAATAAAACTGGAATATGACTGTTACGTAGCATTTGAGCGGTAGTACTACCAATTACCAGATGGCGAATTCGGCTATGTCCGTAAGCTCCCATCAGTAGTAAACTAATATTTTGCTCGGTGATATAGTTGGAAATCGCTGTTTCTGAATGTCCCTCTATTACCGAACAAATTGGTTCAAACCCAGCCTGTTGTGCCAATTGCTTTGCCGACTCAATTAAAGCGAGCGCTGTCTGTTCTGTTTGATTTTTAGCAACAGTGACAATATGTAATTCCAAACCCTCAACAATAGACGAATCGGCGATAAATTGCAGTATTTTTTGGCTACTAGGACTACCATCATATGCCACTAATACCCGTTCGATAGGTTTGAACTGACGTGAAGTTACTAAGCAGGGTTTGTGGCTACTACGAACAATCCTTTCTAGATTTGCTCCTAAGTGACTTGAAGCAAACTCAGCAGCTTCGCCTCGCTTCCCTAGTACAATTAAATCGCAACTATCCTCAAATTTCGATAAACAGTCTACTAGAAAACCCGTTTCGTGGAGCAGATTAATCCGATCTACCCCCTCTGCTTTGAGAGTTTGGGCTGCCTGTTGTAAAACTAATTTCGCCCGTTGATGATTAATTTTAGCTTTCTCATGTTCTAATTCCACCAAGCGATTGAGTAAATTCTCTGAAGCATCAATGCCAATACTGCCACTGAGGTTTTGTCGAGACATTGTTTGTTGACCGCGAGTATCGGTCACACAAAGAACATCTACTTCTTCTGCTTTTAGGTGCGTGGCAAACCATGCGCCATAGCGATAGGTATTTTCCGCAAAATCCGAGCCATCACTACAAAGTAAAATCTTTTTCATGGTTAAAAGTATGGTTAAAAGTATTAATTCTCAATGACTGCGGATTCTTTATTATCTGCCAATCGATTGAAGAGAGTCGCACTGGCTTCATTTAAACCGACGACTTCTACTTCTGCACCGTTACGGCGAAATTTACTCACTACCTTGTCAATTGTTTCTACTGCTCCTTGATCCCAAAGGTGAGCCTGGGTCAAATCGATAGTGACGCGCTCGACTAGTTCCCTAAAATCAAATGAGCGCAAAAATTCTTCTTTGGATAAAAAGAAAATTTGACCAGATACTTTATAAATACGATGCATACCATCATTACTCAAAGTCTTATCTACAAACACGAGTAAAGCAATCTTACGAGAAAAGAATACTGTACTCATCACAATTCCTGTTGCCACACCCAAAGCAAAATTACGAGTGAAGATAATCACAAACATCGTAGTTAACATCACCGCCGTTTCAGTACGAGGAATGCGGGACATATTTTTGAAGGATGACCAGCTAAAGGTACCGATCGAAACCATAATCATCACTGCCACCAGAGCAGCCATGGGCATCTCTTTGACCCAATCTTGTAATACCAAAATGGCAAACAACAAAAAAACCCCAGCCGAAAGAGTTGATAATCTACCTCGACCACCTGATTGTACGTTGATCACTGATTGTCCGATCATGCCACAACCTGCCATACCGCCAAAAAAAGCTGTAACTATGTTGGCAATACCTTGCCCTTTGGCTTCTTGATTTTTATCGCTGGGAGTATCAGTTAAGTCATCAACCAAAGCAGCGGTGAGAAAAGAAGCCAGTAAACCGACGATCGCCATAGTCAAAGAATAGGGCAAAATAATCTGGAGGGTTTCCAGATTCAACGGTACTTCAGGCAAGGCAAACAAAGGTAATGTCTTGGGCAACTCTCCCATATCGCCTACTGTAGGAACATCAAGCTTAAGCGCGATCGCAGCTATAGTCATCACTGCCAAAGCTACCAAAGGAGAAGGCACGGCTTGGGTAAAGCGAGGCAAAATATAAATAATTGCTAATGAAAGCAGGGTTAAAATATAAACCGTAACTGGGACATTAGTAAGCTGAGGCAACTGAGCCAAGAAAATCAATACCGCCAAAGCATTGATATAGCCAATCATGACTGCTCTGGGTACATATTTCATTTGCCGACCCAATCTCAGCACGCCGAATATTACCTGAATTATGCCTGTAAGAAAGGTAGCTGCCAAAAGATACTGTAAACCATGGTCTTTAACCAAATCGATCATCAACAATGCCATTGCGCCAGTGGCAGCCGAAATTGAAGCTGGTCTACCGCCCAAAAAAGCCGTCAGAACAGCAATAATAAATGAAGTATAAAGTCCTACTTTGGGATCGACTCCCGCAATAATGGAAAAGGCGATCGCTTCGGGAATCAGTGCCAGTCCTACTACTGCACCTGCCAAAAGGTCTTGTTTGGTGTTGAAAAACCACTGCCTTTTAAGAGTATTTAAGTTCAATCTGTCCTCCATAAAGTTCAAGCTAGTATCATACGCCTGATTGTGAATTTCTTCATTCCAATTTACTGATTTTCAGCTTTACCCCTTCCCCCTTTTCCTTTCAAAAAAAAGAATCTATCTATATCGATAAATCGATATAGACAAAAATACACGGACAAACATAGTATTACAATTCACTAACGCCGAAATTTTGAACTAGCAATTATGAATATTAAAGCAATTATCTTCGATCTAGATGGAACACTACTCGATCGCGACTTATCATTACGTAGCTTTATCGCAGCACAATACGACAGATTTTTACCTGCTTTCAAACAGATCTCGAAACAAGATTATCTAGAGCAATTTATTCAGTTAGATTGTCGCGGACACGTCTGGAAAGATAAAGTGTATCAAAGCTTAATTAAAAGATTCAACATTACTGAGTTAACTTGGCAACAGTTATTAAATGACTATGAAACTCAATTTAAGTATTATTGTATTGCTATTCCTACTTTAAAAGAAACATTAGCTACACTACAGCAGCAAAATTATTTGTTAGGAATTATTACTAATGGTCGAGGCAAGTTCCAGGCTAGAGCGATCGAGGGATTAAAAATCAGAAATTATTTCGATACGATTCTAATTTCAGAAACCGAACAAATAAGAAAACCAGAGCCAGAGATATTTTATAGAGCATTATCTCGACTAAAAGTTTCCGCGACAGAGAGCGTATATGTTGGAGATAATCCCGATGCTGATATTATAGGGGCAAAAAAGGCTGGTTTAAAAGCAATTTGGCAGCGCAATAGTTTTTGGCAAGAACCACAATTAGCCGATGCAGTTATCGATCGCCTTGATGAAATTCCACCTATAGTTGCAACAATGTAGTTTGTCTATAGTAAATAATAATTATAAATTCGACTAGAGTGGGCATTGAAGATTCATTAGTTGGCAAATGAATAAAATAACCTCTTGCCCACCATTAATAATTTAGGAAAATTTATACAAAAAGCCCAGCAGTTTTTTAGTTCTTTCGGTAAGCAGAGTCCGACGATAGGCATCTGCAGCCTGTTTGATCGCATTAGCTTGGGTAGGATAGGGATGAATCACGGTAGACAGTTTACTCAAGCCCATTCCACCAATCATGGCGGTAGTAATCTCGCTAATCATTTCGCCACCGTGACGGGCGACTATAGTCGCACCCAGAATCTCATCTGAGCCTTTTTTGTGAAGAATTTTGAGAAAGCCTTCTGTCTCCCCATCTGCCAAAGCGCGATCGACATCATCAAAATCTATTTTAATAGTATTACAGTCTAAACCCTTTGCCTGGGCTTCTACTTCATACATTCCCACATGGGCGATTTCAGGATCGGTAAACGTTACCCAAGGCATTACCAAATCGCTGAGTTTCGACTTACCCAAACCAAAAGGAGAAAACAGAGTATTCTTAATGACAATTCTGGATGCTGCATCTGCTGCATGGGTAAATTTCCAGTTCATGCAGATATCTCCCGCGCCATATATTTTGGGATTGCTAGTCTGTAGATTATCGTTAACCTCTACCCCTCTTCTGGGGTCGTACTTTACCCCAACAGCTTCTAGATTGAGGCTTTCTACATTAGGCTGTCTACCCGCCCCTGCCAGGATTTGATCGACTACGATTGTTTCTTGTCCGTTGTCGCCCCCAAAGCTAATTACTTTACCTTCAAGACTAGATTTAACTCCCTGTAATTTGCAGTTGAGGACTAAGCGAATACCCTCTTTAATAAATGCTTGCTGCACTATTTCGGCTGCATCAGGGTCTTCTTTATTCAGCAAATGAGAACCTTTATGAAATAAAATTACTTCGCTGCCCAAACGATGAAAAGCCTGTGCCAACTCACAACCAATTGGACCACCACCAATTACCGCTAACCTTTTGGGTAATTCTGTCAAAGAAAAAACGTTTTCGTTGGTGAGATAGCCTACCTCTTCAATTCCCTGTATCTTTGGTCTTACCGCTCGCGCACCTGCAGCAATCACTGCTTTTTTAAATTTGAGATTTTGTCCGTTAACAGTAATAGTATCGTCGCTAGTAAAACTGGCTTCACCAAAAAAGACATCAACTCCCGCTTTTTTGGCTGCTACAGCAGAATCCACAGGACTAATTTTGGTTCTAACCTGGCGCATTCTCTCCATCACCGTAGCAAAATCTACCTCAATATTTTCTGGCGAACGAACGCCATAGGGTTGAGACTCTTTCATGTCTGCCACTACACGAGAAGAACGAATTAAACATTTTGAGGGGACACAACCGACGTTTAAACAATCACCGCCCATGAGATTTTTTTCGATCATGGCTACTTTTAAGCCAATACCTAATCCTGCTGCCCCTTTAGCGGTTACCAGTCCCGCTGTCCCTGCCCCAATGACTACTAGATCGTAGAGGGCGACAGGTTGGGGATTTGCCCAGTCTGGAGGATGTACATTTGCCAGTAATTCCTGGTTGTACTCATCCATTGGTGCAATGGTTACTGCATGATTTTGATTATTCATTTTTATACTTATTACTGATTACTTATGTACGGGCAAACGGCTGTTTGCCCCTAACTTATTACTTATGCCTGTTGTTCTTCAACTGTTTCGATAGAATCATCTAAGGCTTTGCGGGCAATTTTGGTTACGTAAAGAGTGACTGCCACTGTGGCAATAAAACCGATAATCCGAATTGTCCATTGTGCTACGGGGTTAGCATCGGGCGCAGTTTCACCACCGATAGTTGCAATGCTACCTGCCAAAGAACCAATATATACGTACATAATCGTACCTGGAATCATACCCACCGAACCTAAAACATAATCTTTGAGAGATACACCAGTAACACCCAGACCATAGTTAAGTAAATTAAAGGGGAAAACTGGTGATAGTCGAGTTAGTAGGACAATTTTAAGTCCTTCTTTGCCTACAGCTTTATCGATCGCCTTAAATTTTTGATTTCCCTCTATTTTCTGAGAAATCCAACCCCGTGCTAAATAACGACCAACCAAAAAAGCCAAGGTTGCGCCGATAGTCGCCCCCAGAAAGACGTAAATTGAACCTTGGACAATACCAAATAAAACTCCTGCACCCAAAGTTAATACCGAACCAGGCAGAAATGCCACCGTAGCGATGATGTAAATTAACATGAAGGCAATAGGTGCAATCGCTCCTAAGTCATCGACCCATTGCAAAGCATTGCGTAAGATCTCTTGGGGATTAAAACCAGAACTATTAGCTGCTTCTTGTGCTTGTGCAGGGGCTGCTACTAAAGTTATACCCAACAGAATTAGGAATGCTATTTTCAGGTGTTGATTAATTCTCATGGTTCTTGAGGATGAATATCGTCTCTACTTTAACTCTATAATTTAGATTCTCAAGACTTACTGAAAATGACCTTAGAACTTTACTAGTTGTTGCTTAATTTTGCTTTTTTCTAAAACTTACTACTGCGGCGATCGCCTCTGCTAAAATACTGATTAAACGATACATTGCCACCGCTGCGATTTCGGTGGGAAATAATGAATCATCTAACAAACTGTAGGCGGTAACTTCAAATACTCCCAAACCACCAGGTGCGCCAGGTACAACCAAACCTAAAAGCCAAGCAAAACTAAAGGCACTAATTAACTGAGGTACTTGCTGCCAGAGAATTGGCTGGAGGGCTAAGAAGGTAAACATAAATCCACAGCCCCGCAGGATAACAAACCCCATTTCTCCTAAAAAGGGAGTTAGGGGATAGGTTTTTAGTTTTATAGTTTGAACAAAATTAGGATCGACTTTATTTTTACTCTTACTCAAGTGGTGCATTAAAGGATTGAGTATGCCAGGATGAATCCCAATTAATACTGCTACTAAACTAAATAGCTGCAACGCGACAATTGCTCGATTGAAGTCTGTTTCCAACCAACCTAGTCCCGTACCAAGTAAACCAATCAATAGTGCTGCCGATGCCATTAATAAAGGCTCTAACAACACACTAAGAGTTGCTGCCCCCCTCGAACCTCCTTTAGCTGTCACAGCGGTTATTCTGCCATAGTAATGCCAGATATTACCAGGAGAGTATTTAGCAATATTTGTTACTAGATAGACTCGTACTCCTTCTTTTCCCCCTAAAGGTTGATTAAAAAGCTTTAAGATCCATGTCCAAACCCAACCAGACCAAATATGAGCGCAGATAGTTACCATCAAAGCTAAAGCCAACATCATCCAACCTTGAGAATCGATACGAATGTTGGCAACTTCACCATAACGATCTTTAAAAGTCTTGATCAGAAAAAATAATACTCCTCCCCAAATAAACCAACGTAGATAGGGCTTGATTTGGGCAAGAACTTGTTTCATCTAAATATTCATCTACAAAAAACGCGATCGACTATCAGAATAACAATAATCGATCGCGCCGTTAATTATTTCAATTTAATCTATCAAAAACCAAATTTATTTTTGGGAGTTGCTGAATCTATAATGATCGGGCATTGTTTTGTGCCTCATTACTCAAATCAACAACGCCTATTTTTTGCCAATATTACGAGCCATATTGCGGAACATATCCATGCTGTTGCCTTGAGGACGTTTTTTAGGAGTAGTATTGATTGGTTTGGGATTGAAATTTCCTTCACTATTGTTTGTAGTTTGGAAACTAGATGATGTACCAGGAGTAATACTAATATTATTGTTATTACTGTTAAAGTCATCTATCGACCTTCCACTAGAGGAAGATACTTCTCTTTCTCTAGCAAAACCGTCAGGATTTTTTAAAGTTTTCGGAAAAGTATGTCTGACTCTAACCGACCTTTTCATGTAATTAATATCACCCATAGTCTGAGCATCATCGGAACTTAGAAAAAAATCTTTATCTGCCATTTTCTAACTCTCTTTCGTTTTTAATGTAGTTTTTATCTTAATTTTGGCAAAAGCCATCGTTTTGTTCCATAGCAAAACTGAGCCAAAGTAATTCCCTATTTACCTTGGCGGTGGTTGGTAATTACTTTTGCTGATCATTTCTCTTGCCAGAAAATAATTGTTATTTGTATTGTATTGATATTTATTTAGTAACAATTCTTTAAAAGCAAAAAAGTTTCAAAACTAAACAAACGCTTAATATAAGTTTACTTGTATTCCAGAATTTTGAATTAATTTAAAACCTCGATCGCTTCTCCAGTAACGCTAAAAGCGCGAATTTCAGTAATTTTTACCTTAACGGTTTTACCATCTAGTTCTTCAATTTTACCAGGAAAGAAAGTAAGACGATTGCTTCGGTTTCGACCCATCACTTGACTAGTATCTTTAGTATTTTGAGCCTCAACCAAAATCTCTTCCTCCCTACCCAAATAGCGATGAGAACGTTCTTCGGCGCATACCGCAACCAAACGGTTTAATCTTTGCAAGCGATCGCTTTTTTCCTCTTCACTCAGCTGATTATTCCATAGAGCAGCAGGAGTACCAGGACGGGGAGAATAGGCAGCAGTGTTAACCAAATCGAATTGAATGTCTTCGATCAGTTTTAACGTATTAGCAAACTGCTCTTCTGTTTCCCCAGGAAAACCCGCGATCGCATCAGCGGTAATCGAAGCATCGGGCATATAGCTGCGAATCGTATCGATAATGCGACGATACTTTTGGTGAGTATAACCGCGTTTCATTGCCTTGAGAATCTCGTTGTCTCCTGACTGAAAAGGAATATGGAAATGTTCGCAAACTTTGGGTAATTCCTGACAAGCCTTAATCAATCTTTCGGTAAAGTAACGGGGGTGACTGGTAGAAAAGCGAATTCGTTCGATGTTGGGAATATCGTGAACATAATAGAGCAAATCTGTCAGAGTATGCTTGTGTCTGCCCTCAGGAGTACTACCAGGGAGATCTCGCCCATAGGCATCAATATTTTGCCCCAAAAGAGTAATTTCTTGATAGCCTTGCTCGGCTAATGCTACTATTTCTGCTTTGATTGCTTCGGGGGTACGAGATTGTTCTACACCTCTAACATTAGGAACTACGCAATAAGTACATCTTTCATTGCAACCATAAATAACATTAACCCAAGCAGTAATCTTACTATCACGACGAGGTTTAGTAATGTCCTCCATAATATGAATTGGCTCGGTAGCAACTACCTGATTGCCATCAAATACTTGAGTCAACAGATCTGACAAGCGGTTAGCGTGTTGAGGCCCCATAACCAAATCCAATTCAGGGACGCGACGTAATAGCTGTTCCCCTTCCTGCTGTGCCACGCATCCTGCCACTACCAAAGTAAGATTAGGGTCTTGGTGTTTGCGTTTTGCCTGTCTGCCGAGGTAAGAATAAACCTTTTGCTCGGCATTATCTCTAATGGTGCAGGTATTATACAAAACCAAATCTGCTAAGTTAGGATCTTCTGCAGCTTCAAAACCCATATTTTCTAGTACGCCAGCCATACGCTCAGAATCAGCCTTGTTCATCTGGCAACCGAAAGTGACTATATTGTATTTCTTGCTGGCGTTGTTCATAAAAAATCAATAATAGCGATGGTACTTAATAAGACTACTATAGTATTTTAGAGCAGTCTTTAAAAGAAAGCGACTACAAGATTGACTCTAGTCGTGGCAACTGAATGTGCGATCACACTACACTTTAAAACTAGGTTAATTTAATAAAAGTTAATTAGATAAAAAGTAAAAATAATCACTAATTAAATATCTTGTCATTGATTAGTTTAGTTACAAAAAAGGTTTATTTTCGCTTTAGACGCAGTAAGATTTAATTTATGAATCTGTTTTTAAAATAAATTAAATTTAGGAAAAGTGGAACGAGAAAATATTAGCAGCAACGCTCCTTGGGAAGTAGTTGTCGGCTATTCCAGAGCAGTCAAAATTGGCAATTACATTCATGTTTCTGGCACTACCGCTACCAACAAACAAGGCAAAGTAGTTGGTCTAGGCGATCCTTATACTCAAACCAAACAAATTATCAAAAATATTGAATCCACTCTAATTATGGCTGGAGGTAGCCTAGAAAACGTAGTACGGACTAGGATTTATGTGATTAACATTGATTTCTGGAAAACTATCGGTCAAGCACATAACGAATATTTTGCCAAGATTCGTCCTGCGACTAGCATGGTGGAGATTCGTCGTTTGGTTACGCCCGAAATGCTAGTAGAAATTGAGGCTGATGCCGTAATTAATGTTTAAAATTAGCAACATCAAAATTAATAATTCCTAAAATTGAGTTTTGTATTTAAGGTAATGCAGGTTAACCTATAGACCAAATTATCTTACCTACTATACCTCTTACATGGAGGCTTCACCCCCGTGAATTTCGGCTCTTGGATTGGTCTAATTGTTTTCTTTATCTCTCTTTATGTTTTATGGCAGATCAAACAACTGCTGCTATTGTTATTTACAGCGATTGTTTTAGCTACATCGGTGAATATCCTAGTTAAAAATTTCCAGAAGCGGGGTATGAAACGAGGCTATGCCGTGTTTCTGTCAATGTCATCCCTGATTTTGGTAGCTATCGGCTGTATTTGGGTTGTAATTCCACCCTTTATCGACCAGTTTCAAGCATTAGGCAGATTAGTTCCCCAGGGTATAGAAAAGCTTGATACTTGGTTGGACTTGCTCTCTGAAAGTCTCGATCCCAGAATTATTAATATTTTGCCCGATACGGAAGGCTTGAATAAACAACTACAACCTTTTATTCAGCAGTTTTTGGGGGGAGGATTAACGATCTTCTATAATTCTCTAGGAGTATTATTGAGTATTCTATTGCTATTCGCCATTACCTTAATGTTGCTGGCAGATCCAACTTCTTATCGTCAAGGATTTATGCGTCTATTTCCTGCGTTTTATCGACGACGAGTTAGCGAGATTTTGGATATGTGTGGAGAAGGTTTAGAAGGTTGGTTGGTGGGAATTCTGTTTAATATGGTGGTAATTGCGCTATTGAGTTTTGTTTGCTTATTAATACTGGGTATTCCTTTAGCTCTATCTCAAGCAATGCTAGCAGGAGTCATGACTTTTATTCCCAATCTTGGTCCGACGGTAAGCGTTTTATCACCCATGGCGATCGCTTTAATCGAAGCACCCTGGAAAGCTTTTGCGGTGCTGATTTTATATATAATTATTCAACAGGTCGAAAGCAATATTCTGACTCCGATTGTCATGGCGCAGCAGGTATCTCTGCTACCAGCCATCACTCTTTTATCTCAATTATTTTTTGCCACCTTTTTCGGCTTTTTGGGTTTGTTACTTTCTTTACCGCTAACGGTTGTCGGTCAAATCTGGTTCAAAGAAGTGATTGTCAAGGATGTTCTGGATAATTGGCAGTTTTCTCTATCAGGCGATCGCCGACGTAAGCCGAGAAATATAAATAGAAGGAAGATAGATATCGGGGAGGAAGAGTAAATGCCTAGGTAAAGGGTAAAGGGTAAGAGGTAATATTTTTGGCAATTATCAGCAGAACAATTGATGAAATTAACCATAAAATTAGTAGCGGTCAGGTAGTTGCTTGGACGGTAGCGGAAGTCAAAGCTAAGGTTGGCAAAATAGGAATAGATCAGATATTTCAACAGGTAGATGTAATCACCACAGGGACATTTGAGCCGATGGAGTCTTCTGGGGCAATTATTAACTTAGGACATACCGATCCGCCGATTAAAATTCGTCAGTGTTGGTTAGATGGTATTTCCGCTTATGCAGGATTTGGGGCAGTAGATCTATATTTAGGCGCGACTGCGATGGCTGATTATAGTGCCAACGAAAGTGAAAGCGATCGCCGTGAAGGAGTTAGCTGGGAGAAAGGTGGCGGTCATGTAATTGAGGATTTGATTGCAGGAAAATCGATTCAGCTAAAGGCAATTGGACACAAAACAGATTGTTATCCACGAGCTAGTTGGGATAATACTATTACCAAAGATAATATTAATCAATTTTATTTATTTAATCCCCGTAATTTATATCAAAATTTTATTGTGGGAGTTAATGGAGGAGATCGCACTTTGTATACTTATCTAGGTCCTCTACAACCTAGATTGGGTAACGCGGTATATTCCAATCCTGGGGCAATTTCTCCCCTGATCAACGATCCCGATCTCAACCTAGTAGGAATTGGTAGCAAAATATTTTTGGGTGGTGGGATCGGCTACATAGCCTGGGAAGGCACACAACATTTCCCCCGACAAAAACGTCTACCTAACCGAACCCCGATTGGTCCTGCTGCAACAGCAGCTTTAATTGGCGATGCCAAGCAAATGGATGCTAACTGGGTTAGGGGCTGCTACTTTAAAAATTATGGTCCATCATTAATGTTAGGGGTAGGGATAGCTTTACCAGTACTTACCAAAAAAGTAGTCGAAAATTGTGCGGTGAGAGACAAAGAAGTAGTTGCCCCCGTAATTGATTTTTCCATACCCCGTAGAGTCCGCCCTACTTTTGGTCTAGTAAGTTACGAACAACTGCAAAAGGGTCACGTCACTATTGATGGTAAATCCGTCAGAGTCGCTCCCCTCGCTAGTAAATATCGCTCGCAACAGGTGGCACAAGAGCTAAAACAATGGATTGAGGCTGGCGAATTTACCTTAACCGAACCTGTTGCTGCTCTACCGAGCGATCGCGCTTTTGTCCCCCAAGATACTAATAGATCTAGTATTTCCTTGGAGTAATTAACAATGATAATTATTAGTCAGTTTGTTTCTTCTTGGGAACAGGTCGTGCCATCGCTCCAGATCTTGTAGGATTAGTCTTAGGACGACCAGGATTGGGACGTGAAGATCTTAGTTGAATCTTTTTAGGATCTTTTTTGAATTTTGGTTTGCGTTTTTGAGCAAAGCCCAAGTCTGTACCCTCTTCAATGACTAGATCTTCTCCTTCGAGACGTACCTTGACATCCCAAAAACGCTTGAGGGGTTTTTCGCCCAAAACCCCCTTGAGCTTAAGCTTAAAGAATTTAGGTTTATCCCCTTCCTTACGGGGAAACTGCTTAATTTTAATAATAATAGTTTTTTCTTCGAGAGAGTAAAAAATCACTTCTCCACGAATTGAAAAATAACCATGCTCCGCTTCTGCATTGGCAGCTTCATCAATCTCTTCATCTTGGTTGAGTGTTTCTGGTTCCCAAACTCCAACAATTTGAACATGGAGGCGATCTTCTTTCATCTTAGTTCTGGGATACACTACCCAAAGATGGTCTTGTTCGAGATCGAGGTGATTTTTAATTAAGCTAATAATACGACCGAGTAAAACCGCTTCAATTTCTGCTCCGTCGTTAGTTAACAAAGTCCCCTGGGTCATTTGTTCGTCACTTTTGACGTACTTGGCTCTAACCAAACCAATCGCCCGATATTGTCTGGGATGAGATGGTGGAGGGATAGGCTGTTTTCTTTCGGGGGCAGACTGAACTTCTGAATTAGGAGAGATAGAATCTGAGGATTGGTTTGACATGGTAGATTCGACCGATTGATTGGCAACAGTAAAAGGTTGATCTGGTTTATTTAAAGAATGATTATTAGCCAAATTTGTAGAGCGATAAATATCGCAGCAATACTAGATAAATGTAAGAGAAATTAAATTATATAAGAGATTGTAATTTTATACTCCCCTGAAAATATAGAATAACCCTTAGTTTGTCTAAGCTCAAATCAATTGTTAAACCCAATTGTAGATTAAACCATTTAAAATAAAACAGCTTAATCTAGACATAGACCACAATCAACAAGTTAAGTATAATGGCGCGATCGTACATCAAACTGGTAACACCATGAAAAAAAAACGTAGTAGTTGGATTTATATTGTGTTGGGAGTAATGTTATTTTCCTTGATAACAGTTTCTGCCTTACCTTTAGTAGGTAGTGTGGTAGAAGGAAAACAGCTAGCCAAAAATTCAAACAACGAAACTATTGTGTTGTCGCAGCAACAATTAACTAAGTTAGAAGCAGAAGCCAATGGTTATCAAAAAGTTTTAGAAAGAGAGCCAGAAAACAATACTGCATTGACTGGTTTATTGAAAATTAGGCTACAAGAAAAAGACATTGAGGGGGCGATTGCACCACTAGAAAAATTAGCAAAACTTAACCCAGAGCAAACAGAATATGCCAATTTATTAGCCCAAGCTAAACAACAAACTAAAGATTATGAAGGGGCAGCATCGGCATACAATCAGGTTCTAGAATCTGATCCTGGGAATATTTATGCTCTAGGGGGAATCACTAATTTATATCTGATTCAAAACTTGCCAGAAAGAGCGATCGCCTTATTGAAAAAGACGATCAAATTGGGAGAAGCTGATAGTGCTACCGCCAAATCTATCGATCCCGAATCCGTAAAATTTCTATTAGGAGAACTTTATACCGAACAAGAACGTTATGGAGAAGCGATCGCTCTTTATGATGTAATAGCCAAAGGTAACGAAGATGATTTTCGTCCGATCTTAGCCAAAGCTTTGGTACTAGAAAAACAGGGTGACTTTAGCGCAGCCCAACCAATTCTTGAAAAAGCCTACGTCGCTGCACCAGCAGAATATAAAGATCAAATAGGTAATGAAATGGAAAAATTGATCGAGCAAACCAAAGAAACAATAGAGTAGAGGAATAACGGCGCTTCGCCTTTACCGAAATTCACGTATAGTAAAAGGTTGAAGAGTTTATTTGAGATCACGAATGTGAAAGGGAAAAATAGAGAGCCATTGACTAGTTTGGCATCATATCATCTGTTGAAATGGTCAGTGGTTAGTCCTCTGTTGCATACATACTTTCGAGTTAAAATTTACGGTGCAGAAAAAGTCCCCCAGTCAGGAGGACTAATTGCCGTTAGCAACCATGCCAGCTATTTAGATCCGCCATTGCTTTCTAACTGCGTCCGTCGCCCCGTAGCTTTTATGGCTAAAGAAGAATTATTTAAAACCCCTGGACTAAAACAGATTATCCAAGTCTATGGGGCATATCCCGTAAAACGCAGTACAGGCGATCGCGCTGCTCTACGGGCTGCTACCACAGCGATCGAATCAGGATGGATAGCTGCGGTATTTTTACAGGGTAGTCGTTCTAATGATGGCACAATTACCGACCCAAAACTAGGTGCAGCCTGGATTGCTGCGAAGACTCAAGCACCGCTATTACCAATTAGTCTGTGGGGAACAGAAAAGGTGATTAGTAACAGCTTTCCTTTCCTCAAACCCGTTCCCGTAACAGTGCGTATCGGCGATCTTATTACCCCTCCTAGCTCTACCAAAAAAGCAGATTTGCAGGCTGTAACTACCCAATGTACTGATGTAGTTAATCAGTTACACAAGCTTGGGCGATAATCAGTTATCAGTTATCAGTTATCAGTTATCAGTTATCAGTCGGTTATAGGTTGGTTCGCTAACAACTTTTTAATTGATAGAACTAGTTTTTTAAGTCTGACTGGTTTAGCAAGATACATATTTGCTCCTGCAGCTAGGCATTTCTTTCGATCCTCTTCCATGGCAAATGCGGTCAAGGCAATGATAGGTATTTGAGAAAGACTAGAGTACTGACGAATGTGCTTAATAGCGGTCAGTCCATCCATGCCAGGCATTTGAATGTCCATGAGAATAATATTCGGCAATTTAGTTTGTGCCAATTCAACGGCAGATTGACCATTATGAGCTATCTGAATGCGATAGCCTTTGGTTTGTAAGTACATTGATATGATGCTGCTATTAGCATTGTTGTCTTCAGCTAGTAGAATCAGAGGTGTGGTCGATCTATTGTCTTGTTCGTTATCTAGGTTAGGACTTGAAGTAGTCTCTAGTAGATTTATTGAATTATTGTTGGGTATAGTTGAGTAGGGCAAGTCGATCGCAAAGTAACTGCCAATTCCCACTTTGCTAGTTACTGTGACGTATCCTTGGTGGAGATCGATGATGCGTTTTACGAGAAATAAACCAAGACCAGTACCTTCATACTGCCGATTCAGGGAACTGTCAATTTGCACAAAGGGTTGAAACAGTTTTTCCAAATCTTTTTGAGCAATACCAATCCCTGTATCCTTCACAGCAAAGCGTAGGTATTGGAGATCGCTGGTCTTTTCTGGCTCTAAAATTGTCACCTTAAGGGTTACGCTTCCTCCTTCTGGGGTAAACTTAACTGCGTTGTTGAGCAGATTAATTAAAACTTGACGAATTCGCCGTTGGTCGATCGCAATTTTGGGTAAGTTGAAAGGCGTATTTAAGTGGAGTTGAATCAGTTTTTTTTGAGCCTGTTGTTTGATAAAAGCTAAACTAGACTGACAAAGTTGATTTACCTCCACAGGAGAATACTCCAACTCAACACGCCCTGACTCAATTTTAGTTAGATCCAGAATTTCGTCGATCAATTCTAGTAGATGAGATCCACTCTGTTCAATAGTATCAAGAGCTTTGTCTTGTTCCTGATTCAGCTTGCCAAAAATTCCCTCTTGTAGTCCTTCAGTCATGCCCAAAATTGCATTGAGAGGGGTACGTAATTCGTGGCTCATATTAGCCAAGAAATCATCTTTCATTCGGGTAGCGTGGACGAGCTTTTCGTTTATTCGCTGGAGTTCTTCTTCTACGAGTTTGCGGTCGGTAAGATCAATATTTACGCCAACCGAACGTACCAATTGACCCTGTTGATTTTTTTGAATTGATGCTGTCGAATAAATATATCTAACTTCGCCGTCTGTTCTGACGATCCTAAATTCTTTAGTGATACTACTTGGACAATCAAAAAGTTCTGGTTTAATTAGGGCTGAATCTAGATCGTCAGGATGGACGTGCTTTGACCAATCTTGGCAAGTACCTGCAAAATCTTCGGGCTGTACGCCATAGATCGCAAACATGCGATCGTTCCAAGATAAATTATCGCTTTGAAAATCCCATTCCCAGATGCCTATGTTAGCCGATTGGATTGCTATTTCCAGACGGTCTGAAATTATTTGTAATTGAGCTTCAGCTTTTTTGCGATCGCTAATATCCCTAACAATCGTGGAGAAGTACTCTACCTCTCCATCTCTAGATTTGTGAGCAATTACCACTTGGGAAACTGGTATTTCTATGCCATTGCCATCGAGTACTGCCGTTTCTCCAGACCACATCCCCTTGTGTTCGGCTTCTGGAAAAGCCTCATTAAGAACTATCTCCAAAGCCCAGGCAGGATGTTGTTCTGTAATGCTTGTGCGGTGGCAAGGTTCTTCTGTGTCTTTGTCCAACAAATTTCGCCATGCTTGATTCAGATAAAGAATTTTTCCGTGGGGATTTGATGTGCCAATGAAATCTGATGTAGATTCGAGAATTGCTAAGTGTCTTCGTTGTTCTGCCTCAATTAATTTGCGATCGCTAATATCAACGGTAATTCCATCCCACACTACATCACCGTTATCTAGTCGTTCTGGGCGAGACATATTTTGTACCCATCGTAGACCTTTGTTGGGTAGAATCAGGCGATAAGCACTAGTAAATGGTTCTAGAGTCTCGGCAGAAATGCTGATCGCTTTACTAATGCTGGAAATATCATCAGGATGAATTCTAGCCCACATTAAGTCAGTATTTTGCAGAGCGGTTTTAGGTTCAACTTCAAAAATCTCTTCTATCTGGGAACTAACGTAAGTTAATTCATCGCTACCATCGGCATGAACAACATAGCGAAAAATCATCCCTGGTACATTTTCCGTCATGCGTTGGAACTGGACTTGACTCTCTTGGAGTGCTAGTTCTGCTTGTTTGCGATCGCTAATATCGAGTACTACCCCATCCCAAACCACATCGCCGTTAGCTAAACGTTCTGGGCGAGCAATAGCTTGTATCCATCGAAGTCCTTTTTTGGGCAAGATTAGACGATGTTCGTTCTGCAACGGTTGTAAGGTTTTGGCAGAAATCTGGATATCTGCCTTCACCCTGGCAAGATCGTCGGGATGGGTTCTCTCCCACATTTGGCAGCCACCATCTTCGATCACAGCTTCGGGTTCGAGTTCAAATATCTCCCGCACCTGAGAACTAACATAAGTCATCTCGTTAGTGCCATCGGGATGCAGAACACAGCGATAAATCATCCCTGGGATATTTTCAGTTGTTTTTTTGAATTGAGCCTGACTCTCCTTTAAAGCCAATTCTGCTGTCTTGAGGTCGGTAATGTCGGTGGATACTCCCCCCAGAGCATAAACTTGCCCCTGTTCGTCTAATAGCGGAAATTTATTGGTAAGGTAGGTATGGATTGAGCCATCTGGATGAGATATAATTTCCTCTAAAGTGGATGACGTTTGAGAGACGATTACTTCTCGATCAATTTTTCTGATTTGTCGAACGATATCTTCGGGAAATAATTCTAAGTCTGTTTGATTGATAAAAGTATCGCGATCAAGCTCGAATAAATCGGCTAAGGTCTGATTTAGAATTTGATAGCGTCCCTGTAGGTCTTTTTGAAAAATTGCTGCTGGTGAATTATCAATAAAAGTTAGTAATTGTGTCTGGCTTTTTCTGAGGGCATCTTCCGTTTTCTGGCGTTCCATTTCTGCCCCAATTCTCGTAGCAAATAGCTGAAGAATGAACTCGATGGTAGAAGTATTGTAGGGTAGGGGTTTACTGTCCATAATCCCTAGATTACCAATTGATTCTCCTTGACTGTTGACAATAGTAGTGCTGGCATAGCTTTTCATGGTTAACAAAACTAATTCATTAGCTTCAGGAAATAACTTATTGAGAGAATCTCTGGCTATATAGATACCTTGGTTACGGGTTTTTAAACAAGGTGTTGCTGTTAGATCCATAACGTAAGGATCTTTATATTCTCTGCCATTCCACAGCACCAACATTGTCGCTTCCAGCGGCGATTCTTGATTAAATTCAGCAATAAAACCATGTTCTACCTGAAAAATTTCGGCCAAATAACGCACACATGAGCGATAGAAATCGGCACCAGTTTTAGCTGCTGTTCCCTCAACAATAGCTGTTAAAGCTTGTTCTTTTTGTTCTGTTTCTGTTACATCTCTACCGATGCCCTGAATGCTGATAATTTGACCAGAGATATTCTTGACGGGGGTATTGTTAAATACAACCCAACGCCAGCCGCCATTAACGTGGGGCATACGGATTCTTTTACCTACTACTGTAGTTCCCTGTTCGACGGCAGTTTTAAGGCAATCGGTTACTAAGGGGATATCGTCTGGATGGGAAAATAATAAACAATTTTGACCGATTAATTGTTCCGCTGGGTAGCCTAAGATTTGCTCTACCTGAGGCGAAACGTAAGTAAATATGCCTTCTATTGTCATGGAAAAAATGATATCTCTGGCATTTTCGACTAAAGTACGAAATTTTGTTTCACTTTGGGCTAAAGCCAACTCTGCTTGTTTGCGTAGGGTAAGATCGGCAGCGATGCCGACTGTACCAGCAAGCTCGCCATTAGTATCTTTGAAAGGAGTTTTGGTCGTTTCTAGCCAGCCCACTGTTCCATCGGCAAGAGCAATTTTTTCCTCCAGCACCTTACGTTTACCCGAACTCAATACCTGGAAATCATCATCGCGGTATTTTTGAGCCAGTTCCCTAGACCAAATATCATAGTCTGTCTTGCCAATGATATCTTCAATTGAAATTCCACAAGCCTTGGCAAATGGTTTGTTAACCGCAATAAAGCGACTTTGTTGGTCTTTGATCCAAGCCATGTGAGGAATATTATCCAGTAAGGCTGCCATGTGGCTTTGTTGTTGTAAAAGAGCATTTTCCGCCTCTTTGCGATCGCTAATATCTTTAACAATTATTAAACACCTTAAAGTTTTCTCCCCAGGAACATCAACCAAAGAAACGGTTGTTGCCGACCAAAAAAACGATCTATCTTTGCGAATGTAGCGTTTTTCCATCGTAAAATTATCAACTTCTCGACTGTAAAGCCTTTGAATATTTTTTTGTGATTCTGCTAAATCTTCAGGATAGGTTAAGTCTTTTACTGAAAGCGATAGAAATTCGGATTGGGTATAGCCAGTCATTTGACATAGGTGCTGATTTACTTTGGTCATATGATCATTACCAATTTCGCTTTCACAAATACCAACCGCAGCCTGTTCAAATGAAGCTCTAGCTCTAGCTTCACTAAGTTTTAGTGCTGCTTCAGCTTTTTTGCGATCGCTAATATCTTTAACAATTCCTAAAGTTCTTCTGGCTTTTTCTCCAGGAATATCAACTAAACAAACAGTGGTGGCTGCCCAAAAAATAGAACCATTTTTACCAATGTAGCGTTTTTCAATTGTAAAATTATCGATTTCGCCGTTGTCAAGCTTTTGTAGATATTCTTTTGACTTTGGGAAGTCTTGATGATGGGTTAAGTCTTCAACTGAAAGCTTGCTTAATTCGGATTGAGTATAGCCAGTCATCCGACAAAAATGTTCATTGACTCGAGTAAAAAAGCCAGTTTCTATGTCACTTTCTCCAATACCAACCGCTGCCTGCTCAAATGACGCTTTTGCTCTAGCTTCACTAAGTTTTAATGCCGCTTCGGCTGCTTTGCGATCGCTAATATCTTTAACAATTGCTAAGCACCGTCGACTTTTACCTTCTGGTAAATTAATTAGACTAACTGTCGTTGCCGACCAAAAAAACGATTCATCTTTGCGGACATAGCGTTTTTCGATGGTGAAGTTATCAATTTCTCCTCGATAAAGTTGTCGAGCAAATTTTTCAGACTCCGCAACATCATCTGGATGAGTAAAGTCTGCAAATGACAACTGTTCGAGTTCTATTCTCGAATAACCAATCATTTCACAGAAATAATTATTGATGCGGGTATATTTACCAGTTTTTGTGTCAGCTTCTAATATGCCTACCGCCGCCTGTTCAAAAGCTGCTCTAGAGAGGGCTTCGCTCAACTGTAGTTCTTGTTCGAGCTTATGGCGATCGCTAATATCTTGATAGGTACCCATCACCCCAATTACATTGCCCTCAAGGTCATGTAGAGGTAGCTTATTCGTCTCCAGCCAAATTTGAGTGCCATCAGCTTTAACGAGGGTTTCAATAATGTCTAGCTTAGGAGAATTAGACTCCATGACTGCTAGATCGTCAGTTCGATAAGCTTCTGCTTCAGACTCAGTCCAAGGCAGATCAAAATCTGTCAAACCAATCACATCTTCAGTTTGTTGAAACCCAGCATCCCTAGCAAAGTTTTGATTAATACCAAGATATTTTGATTGGCGATCTTTCCAAAAAATTGCCAAGGGAAACGTATTTAAGATGGTTTGTAAAAAGGTTCGAGATTCAAGAATTTTCTGTTCGTAACGTTTGCGATCGCTAATATCAAAGATAACTCCTTCTAGATATTCTACTCCCTTTGATTCGTTATATACGACTTTCCCACGTTCAGAAACCCAACGAATATCGCCGTTGCGGTGAATAAGACGATATTCAAGTAAAAATACTCGATCGTTTTTGACAGCTTCTTCTATTTGCTGCCAAACAAGATCTTGATCTTCGGGATGAATAATGCTCTGATAAGATCTGGTGTGATTTGCAATCAACTCATCGGCGCAATAGCCAGATAATTGCTCAATAGCAGGACTTATATAGTCCATAGTTAAATCGTAGTCAGTTAAACCGCGATAAACAGCTCCTTCAACGTTGCCTACCAGGGTACGGAATTTGTTTTCACTCTCAATTAAAGATTGTTCGGCTATTTTGCGATCGCTGATATCTTTAATAATCCCAAATATAGTCTTGACTGAGTTACCTTCAAATTCAATCGGATAGGCAGTGGTTTCACACCAAAAATAAGAACCATTTTTGTTTAAAAATCGTTTTTCAGTAAAGAACTTATCTGTTTCCCCTGAGATAAGTTGCTCCAGTAGTTCTAGACAATTTTCGAGATCTTCTGGATGAGTCAGTGCCTGAAAGTCCATCTGGCTTAATTCTTCAGCAGAATAGCCAGTCATCTGACAAAATAAATTATTGACACGAGTTAGTTTTTGCGTCTTGATATCTATTTCGATAAATCCAACTGATGCTTGATCGAAAATAGTTTGATCTCTCAATGCACTTATTTCCAAAGCTTTTTCACTAGCTTTGCGATCGCTAATATCAAAGATGACTCCTTCAATATATTGGAAATTACCAGTACTGTCATAGATTCCTTTTCCTCTCTCAAGAACCCAGTGAATACTTCCATCTCGATGAATAATACGATATTCATAAGCAAATGAATGATGATTTGCGATCGCCTCATCAACATTTCTATTAATCAAATCAAGATCGTCTGGGTGAACAATACTAGCAAAATTCCGAGTTTTATTCTGCATAAATTCATCTGCCCGATAACCTGTTAAATCTTCAACAGCAGAACTGATGAAATCCATACTCCAGGAGGTATCATGCAGACATCGATAAACTGCACCGTGGACATTGGCAACTAAAGTACGAAATTTGTTCTCGCTCTGTTTTAGAGCTAATTCTGCAGCTTTGCGATCGCTAATATCGCGCATGATGGTCGAAAAGTACTCAGCTTCACCTTCATCGTTTTTATGGGCAATGAACACCTGAGATACTGGAATTTCCTTGCCTTGTTCATCTAATAAGGCAGCTTCCCCTAACCATGTGTTCGAGCGAATTGCCTCTGGCATTGCTGACTTGGCAAACATTTCGTTTACCCATTGAGGATGACATGAGGCTACTTTATGTTTTTCTGCTCCGATTGATATATCTGGGCGAAGTTCCCTGAGGGGTTTGTTGTGCCAGAGAATATTGCCTTGGCGATCGGCAAATCCAATATAATCTGAAGTAGTTTCTAGAATATCAATTAGTCTTTTTTGTTCTTGTTGGAGCTTTTTGCGATCGCTAATATTCCTGACTATGCTATGAAAAATTAATTCGTCGTGATAATAAATGACTGTTATGTTGACCTCTGCCCAGAAGTTTTCGCCGCTTAACTTCTGATGAACCCATTCAAATTTATGACTTCCTTTTTTGATCGCTTGTTGGCACATCTCCTCAGATTTTTCCCAAGAAGATCGACCATCTGGTTGAGTTTTTGGGGATACCTCATGGGGTAGGAGGTGTAATAATTGAGATTTATCCTGATAAGCAAACAAATTAAGTGCAGCTTGGTTACAATCAATAATTCCGTCCTGTTTCAAAAGGAAGAAGGCATCAGCATTTTGACTAAATAGTGCCTTAAATCGTTCTTTAGAGGCGATTAAATTTTGTTTAGCAGCTTTGCGATCGCTGATATCTCTGAGTATGCTATGAATAATGAACTCATCGTGATATTCAATAGCGGTTAAACTAATTTCTGCCCAAAAATTTTCCCCATTACTTCTTTGATGAACCCATTCAAATTTATAACTTCCTTGTTTGAACGTTTGTTGACATAAATATTCTGCTTGTTCTTGAGAAGATTGACCATCTGGTTGAGTTTTTGGTGATACATGGTAGGGTTTGAGATGCAATAATTGAGATTTATCTTGGTAACCAAATAATTCAACTGCTACTTGGTTACAATCTAATAAACCGTCTTGTCCCCACAGCACAAATGCATCTACATTTTGCTTGAACAACTCTTTAAAACGTTCTTCTGAAGCGACCAAATCTCGTTCAGTTTTTTTGCGATCGCTAATATCGCGACAAATACAAATTAGCTTGCCATTATCCAGGGCAAATATGCGTACTTCTTCAGCAAATGTCGTTCCATCTTTGCGTAGTGCTGTCGTTTCTCCGCTCCATTCTCCAGTATCTTCTAATGAAGCAAACAATTCTGGTTGAATACGATTGGCTTCTTTTGGAGAATATAATTTTTTCCAAGATTGCCCAATTAATTCTTCTGGTTGATATCCAGACAGTAAGGCATGACGTTCGTTTAAATAAAGAAATATTCCATTCTCTAAAATTGCCATACCATCAATCGAAGATTCAATCACTTTCGATTTGAGATTGGCATCGGCGTATAGTCGAGCATTATGCAGGGCAATAGATGCTTGAGAACAAAGAAATTCTAAGACAATGATTCTTCCCCGATTAAATAAGCCTCTAACGAAAGAAGAGTGTAGATATAATACTCCGATAGTTTTTTCATCGTACTTGAGAGGCAAAGCGAAAAGACTTTGAGGCTGTGTTTCTAGTAAATAGTCATCAAGAATAGGTAAGTCGGTTTTTAGGTTATCGACCAAAACTATTTCTTGAGTGTTTTTGACATAATTGATTAGTCTTAGGGGGTGATGAGCATCTGTTTTTAAAGATTCAGCCACAAATTCGATTTTTTCTGGATCTGCAACTAAGTTAACTTGCCATGTATCGGTATTGTCTGCTAAGGCAATGATTAAGCGATCGCATCCTGAATTTTGCAGAATGATTTGACTTAATTGCTTTAGTAATTCATCAACTTCCAAGGTGCTTGTTAATGCTTGGGCAGATTTGAGAATAGCTGTTAAATCAAAAGTATCATTCAAACTAAAATCAGCTTGAGAAATCTGGCTATTGGAGTCAATTAAACTCGAAAATGATGATAGGGTTTCTAAAGGATTGAAAGCACGATTTTGAAATGGTAATGGACGTAATAATGCTGGATAATTCTCTTTTAGATGGTTGGTTTTTGCCTTGGCGCCCCATCGATCGTAACAACAGTAGGCTTCTTGCATATAGCCTGCTGCTACTCTCTCTTTTCCCCAATCTAAATAAAACTTAGCTGCCAACTCATTAGCGAGGGCTTCTTCTTGGATATATTCATTTTCTTTTGCTCCTATAATGGCGCGATCGTATAATTCTCCAGCTTCAAATCTATTAGCTAAAATACGATTTTTCTCAGCTTCAATCAAATCATATTTATGCTGGAAATTCATCGGGGCAAGCTCTGCCCACTGTGATAAATCTTTGATATTTTGTTCAATAGGGGAAAATGAAATTTCCCTCTCGCCAGATTGATTATTAGAGTTATTGAGTGAGAAAAAAATTAAACAATCATACCAAGCAAGTAGAGGCACAACTGGTTGGCTGGTAACTCCAGAAATATAATCTTTGGCTTTAGTAATTAGTTCTTGAGCAACTTGCGATCGATCGAGCAGATAATTAATAGTTGCTTTGTAAAAATAAAAACCAAATAACCCAAAATTGTAATTGATATCTTCATAGTTTTTAAGTAATACTTTCTCTTCTTGCACTGTTGTTGCTAAAAGAGCGGGACTAGAATTAGTAGATTTTAAATTATTGACTAACTTTAGAAGTATTTCGTGAAAACTCAGATGTAGTTCTTGTTTGAGATGGCGAATACAATCACCGTGCAAATTTAATTGATTACCCAGTTCAGCTAAAGGTTCTCCAGCTAAATACCTTAGTTGCGATTCGTAAAGACGTGCTAATGATGCTGGTTCAAAATTCCCTGAATTTAAACCTGTTTCATAGGCATTTTGTAATAAGGAGATACTGGTTCGTAAATGCTGTTGCCAGGGCGAAACTAGATTTCCTACCATTAATAGAGTTCTAGTTTTAGTTTCGGCGTTGTCAAACTTTTCTAAAAGCTGAAGAGCAAGTTTTCCCGATTGACAACCCAATTCAATTTGATTTGAAGCACCACACAAAGCAATCCCGTATCTGGCATATGCGCTGGCTGAAATCGCACAATTTCCTTGCTCTATTGATAGCTTGACTTGGGTTAAAACTACTACTAAAAATAATTTATCTGATGTTAAGTATGCAGGTACTGAAATAGTATTTAAAACCCTCATAGCAGCTATTGCTTCGGGGTTAGTCATTTCTGGATGTTGTATTAATTCACTGAATTTTCGATTATTCAACAAATTAGATACTTCATCGGTAATTTTTTGCGTTTCTTCGACTGTAGGATCTGGGGGAATTTTAATATTTATCAAACTTAGAGCTTTTGAACCTATTTCAATAGCTTCTAATAATTTTTTTTGTCCAATTTTAGTTAGAGCAAGTAGTTCATAAGCTCTTACTCGATCAAAAAACGAACTCGCCTGCTCAAAAATCAAATTGGCTAAATCTTCAATTTGCTGATAATTGCCATTGAGGTAATGAGCCTCCATTAACTTAAGATGTAACTCTAGACAGAGATCGTAGTTTTTTTGCCAATCTGATTCAGCTAATAAACTCCTACCGATACTAAAGTAGTCCAACGCCGCCTCATAAGCTGTAGACAAAAGAGCTTTATTACCTGCTTGCAAATTGAGTTGGGCTGCTGCTAATTTTTCCTCGATATCTTCAATAAATATACGTCCTAAATTAAGTTGTTGAACGACGACAAAAATTTTCTCTTGTAATACTTCTGGTGAATAATGTTGTAGCAGAGAATGAGCCACAAAAAGATGAATACTCTGTTGCTGTTCTGGAGAAATTAAGCAATATGCTGCTTGTTGGATGCGATCGTGTAAAAACTTATATTCAATCTCAAACTGAGGAGGATTGTCCTTAATTTGTTCACTTTCAAACAGACGATAAATTTCAGTGATGGGAATAATCAATCCTGCTTGCAAAACAGACCATAGTTCATTGGTTATTTCTACTTCAGAACTTCGGCAAACAATCGATAAAGTTGCCAAATCAAACTGATTACCGATACAGGCTGCTAATTTTAATACCTCTTGAGCTTTTTCTGGTAGCTTTTTTAGTCTACTAACCATAAACTCCACAACATCATCAATCAGAACAAGTTGCTTTATTTGAGATAGATCGCACTGCCAGTAATTATCAAACCGATTGAAGTAGATCTGACCATCCTCATAAAGTCCTTTGAGAAACTGAGTCGTAAAAAAAGGATTACCTTGAGTTTTTTGATAAATTAGACTGGATAAAGGTGCTGCAACAGTCTGATTACAAAGTAAAGTATCGGCAACCAAACAATTGATGTCTGACTCTGCCAGAGGCTCTAAAGTAATAGTATTAATAGCTTTTTTTTCTTGCTCAATTTTTGATAAACATAACATCAATGGATGAGTGGTAAATACTTCATTATCTCGATAAGCACCTAATATTAGTAATGAATTAACATTTGTTTTTGATTCAGTCATTAAAACTTGCAGCAAACTCAAGGATGCTGAATCTGCCCACTGTAAATCATCTAAAAAAATTACCAAAGGACAATCTTTAACAGCAAAAACTTGGATAAATTTATTGAAAAAAAGATTAAAACGATTCTGTGCCGTACTACCAGATAACTTTTCAACTGCTGGTTGTTTCCCCAAAATTAATTCTATTTCGGGTATGAACTCAATTATTACTTGAGCATTATCTCCTAAAGCAACTAAGATTTTTTGTTTCCATTGGCTTAATTCCCGATCTGATTGAGCCAATAAATGTTTAATTAAATTACTAAAAGCTCGAATAAAACCACTGAAGGGGATGTTGCGATTGAATTGCTCAAATTTACCCTTAATAAAATAACCTTTTTGTTTGGCGATCGGTTTGTGGACTTCATTAATTAAGGCTGTTTTACCAATACCAGAGAATCCTGCTACTAGCATTAGTTCAGTTGTTCCTCGCGCAACTCGCTCAAAACTATCGAGCAAAATTTTGACTTGTGCTTCTCTGCCGTAGAGTCTTTCCGAAATGATCAAGCGATCGCACCTATCTTCTTGCCCTAACTCAAATTCCTCAATCTCTTGATGATTATTTAATTGATGCAGACATACTTCAAGATCGTGTTTTAACCCTGCTGCACTTTGATAACGATCTTCCGCATTTTTTGCCATTAGTTTCAACACAATTGCTGATAAAGGCAAGGGAATCTCTTCCTTAACCAGATGAGGAGGTACGGGGTTTTTCGCCAGATGGCAATACATCAGTTCGATCGCATCTTCGCTCTGAAAAGGTAAGCGATGGGTTAATAATTCATATAGCGTTATGCCCAGACTATAAAAATCTGTACGAAAATCAATGCCTCGGTTCATGCGTCCAGTTTGTTCTGGTGCAATATAAGCTAATCTTCCTGCTATATTTTGGGGTATTTGAGTTATCTGAGTTTCTCTTGGCAGGAGGGAAGCAATACTAAAATCCGTTAGCCAAATCTGGCGATCGCTAGGATGAATCAGAATACTGGTAGGGTTAATGTTTTTATGCAATACTCGATGAATATTCAAATCGTGAAGAATATCTGCCATCACAATCGCAATTTCTAGACCTTGTTTGACTGATAGGTTTCCCGAATCTAGCAAGTAGTCTCGCAAAGTAATTGCCCCAGGATCTTCCATCACCAAGGCATAGGTGTTTCCCTTCGGTTCTAACGCTAGAACCTTTACAACATGGGGAATGGTCAAGTCTTTAACAATACTGTACCAGTTGTACAAGTATATTAGGTCGTTAAAGTGGGGATCGGGCGATCGTAGTATTTCAATCCTGACAGTCTCTGAGGATGATGTCTCTATCGAATTGCTCTTTTTAAGTTTCAAGGCTCGATAAATGTCTGTTCGAGTCCTTTCATAAAGCTTTTCTATAAGTTTATATTTAGAATTAAAAGTAGATTGATAATGACCAGGAGTATCTGACATGGAACTTTGAATTAAGTGAACGTAACCAGTTTTTATAGTAATTTTTGTTCACTTACAATGATATCTTCATTAGTTGGTTTGAGAATATCGAAAATTGCTGAATCATGACTTCAAAACTTAATCGATACTAAAAAAAACTCAAGAAAATTCATGAATGAACTAATTAAAATTACCAAAACTGTAAATTGGCTCGAAACCAAGTTAATTAATGGCGAATGTGGCATTCTTTTTGAGTCTCACTCTCATAGTAGTTTTAATACTATTCAAAATTTCATTGAAAGTTACGAGCGACCATTCCAAACTTCCGTGACTTACTATCAAGCTTTTCCCGAAGAAAATGCCTTTGAGTTGATTGATACCCTAGGTGAAGAGCTGACATCTAAACTCGCTAGTCCTCTAGGTTACAGAAAAAAGTCTATTTTAGATATCATCAAAGATGCAGGGCTAAAAATGATCGTGATTGATGATTATCATTTTTATTCCCAAGACACTTTAAAAAAGCTATTAAACTTGTTTTCTAATTGTCAAGTATCAGTAATTTTAGTTGGAGAGCGTCAAAGTATGGCGATCGCACAAATCCTCAATCATCCTCTAGTTAGTCAGTGGAATTGTTTGGATCTCAATCTAATAGTCCAGATATAATCTAAAATCTAAAAACTATTACGAAAAAAACAAATTAGATGAATTCACTATCAATTTTTATTGTAGAAGATGAAATCATTACTGCCAAAAGTATTGCCAAAAATATTAGAAAGTTTGGTTATCAGTTGGCAGGAATCGCTACTTCTGGTTCCGAAGCAATCCTGAAGATTTTAAAAACCAAACCAGATTTGGTGCTGATTGATATTTTTTTAGACCAAAGTGGTATTGATGGTATTACAGTTGCCGAAAAGATTCAGTCTCAGCTTGAAATACCTATTCTTTATTTGACGGCACATTCAGATCGAGAGACTCTCGAACGGGCTAAAATTACTACACCTTTTGGCTATATACTAAAGCCCTACAGTAGCAAAAATCTCCAAATTAATATTGAGTTGGCACTACATAAACACCAACAAGATCGCCAGGTGGTTAAACGAGAAAAAATCCTGACGACATATTTCAATACAACACAAGATGGTGTAGTAGCTACCGATGAAGACAATCGGGTAATCTACATGAATCCTGCAGCCCAAAGTCTTACTAAATCAAAGTTTACCGCAACTAGCGATCGCCCTACCGCAGAAATAGTCCAACTCATCGATAAACGGACTCAAAAAATTTCCCAACCCATTCAAGAAGTATTAGAACAGGGAGAAGTTATCTATCTCGAAGACTCAGCAATTTTACTCAAAACAACTAATAAAACAACTCAGATTAGTAATTTAGAATCGCCGATCCTAGATCGAGAACAATCAACAGCAGGAGCAGTATTGATCCTTACTCAAGCCAAAAAGGAGCTTGACGGCAGTAAATCCAGTTTAGCTAGCGATCGCTTATTAGAAGATCTTAGAGCTTATCTAATCGATTTGATTGAACACGAGTTGCGCACTCCCCTAACAGTGATTCTTTCTACTGCCCAATCTCTCGAAAGCTATCGTCAAAAATGGACAATCGAAAAACAAGACAAAAGCTTACGCAGAATTCAACAGGCTGTCGGACAAATTAGAGGGTTATTAGATAATGTTGCAATTTGGGATCAACTCGAAAAGGATGAAATTGTACCTAATCAAAATTGGGTTAACCTTGTTAGTTTAAGTCAAGATATTATTGACGACCTAAAATTAGTAGATGCTGGAGAACATCAACTAACCTTCTCCAGTTACGGCAAAAGCAGAATGGTCTGGCTCGATCAAGAGATCATACGCTGTATTATAGTCAATTTGTTACTCAATGCCTTGAAATATTCACCCCCAGGAACGGTAGTTGCCCTATCTTTAGAATTGGGATTGAACTTGGTAATTATACGAGTTGGCGATCGCGGGATTGGGATCCCTGCCGAAGAACAAGAGCGAATATTTGAGTCATTCTATCGTGCCAGCAATGCCAGTAAAGTCAAAGGCACAGGATTGGGTTTGGCAATCGTTAAAGCATACGTTCAATTGTGTGGTGGAGAAATATCCTTATCTAGCAAAGCTCAATCTGAAACGATTTTTACCGTAAGTCTACCTTTAAAAGAGTAAATAAACCCCGTCTACTTAAAACAGTTAATTAAAAAACTACAGGTTTCAAACTGGATCAAGTTTATGACTAACATCTTAATTGTGGAAGATGATCGACTGACACTAGATTGTTTGATAGATTTGCTTGAAGCACAAGATTTTCAAGTGACGATCGCTACAGATGGTGAGATTGCTCAAAAAATAGTTACTCAAAAAAAGTTTGATTTGATTGTCTGCGATTTACTTCTACCCCATGTCAATGGTTACGAGTTCTTATCATATTTACGTAATAACAAAAAGACAGCAGATATTCCCTTTATTGTCTTAACAGGAAAAAGTAAAACCAAAGATATTAATTTGGGATGGGAAATGGGAGTAGACGATTATCTAATCAAGCCCTTTGTAAACCAGGATTTAATCAAATCTATTCGTACCCAGCTAGAAAAGAGACAGTTTTTGGAGAAATGCTATCAATCAAAAATCCAAAATCGCGATCGCCGAGTAATAAAATTTGCCTCGCCTGCAAATCCAACCAACCAAGATAATTCTACTAGCAAAAATAATCTAGTCGCTCAATCAATCCTACAAGATAGCCTAAACAAAATACTCCATAAATATGTAACCGAAAAAATAGAATCATATTCTGAAAACAACTCGAACATATCCAAGATCGCTGTTTGTTGTCTTCGACTCAATAATTTTGAAAAGATCGTAGCTAATTCGACAAAACACAATGCTGAAATTTTGAAAATTGTTGCCCAAAGATTAATTGGCAGTATTGGACATCAAGCTAAAATTGTCTGCTTAGATAATGGTGATTTTGCCATTATTATGCCCTATATCAAAAATCTCCATCAAGCTGTAACAATCGTTAGAACAGGACAAGACTATTTATTAAAATCTTTGATTCTAGAGCCAGAAATAATTAATTTAAAATCTTATGTGGGTATATCTTTTGATCGAGATGGTAAGGAAGACCCTAAAATTTTAATAGATCGCGCGCAACAATTAGTAGCAGAAGCTCAAAAAAATCGGGATGATTGTTACGAAGTTTATTCTCTAGATCCCGCCCCAGCTTTAAAATTCAAATCTTTGGTCTTGGTTGAGGAACTGAACGAGATCTTGTCCAAGAAACAATTAAGTACTAACTACCAGCCCCAAATAGATTTGCTGACTGGTAAAGTCATTGGATACGAAGCCCTATTGCACTGGCACCATCCTCAACGAGGCAGCATTTCTCCTGAAACATTTATAACCATTGCCGAAGATGCTGGCTTAATTAAGTCGATTGAAACTAAATTGATGTTTGATGAGTGCCAACGACTCAAAATGTTGCACTTGAAGGGTTTTAAGAGACTAAAACTAGCGATTAATGTTTCTCCTAGTCAATTTCATCGCGATTGTTTTGTTGCCCTAGTGAACAAGATCCTAACTAAAGTTCAACTCGAACCTCAATTTTTGACCATTGAACTCACCCAAAGTACTGTACTCAAAGACAAAAGAAAGTCCATCACTCACCTTAGGGGTCTAAAATCTATAGGAGTTGAGGTAAGCTTAAGCAATTTTGCCAAAAATTCTTCTTCTTTGAGTTATCTCAAACAATTTCCTTTCACTATTTTGAAAGTCGATCTTAGTTATTTAAACAGTTTATTGAAGACATCTGATAGTTTGGCTGCTCTACAGCATATAACTAAAGCAGCCAGACTATTTAATCTTCAGTTAGTCATCGAAAAGGTGGAAACCAAACAACAATTGAATTTCTTGCGTCAGCATCATTTTGCAATTGCTCAGGGAAATTATCTCGTTCCCCCGTTAAAGATCGATAAATTTGAATATTTATTATCAGGAAAATCTGAATGGTTGACTATACTATTTAGCTTTCCACCAATTTGACTAAACCACTATGTCTTAATAATGGTTCGGTTTGTGGTTCTCTACCACGAAATTCTTGGAATACTTCCATCGGGTGCAAACTACCACCAAGAGACAGTACTGTATCTTTGAATTTCTTACCGACAGATTTGATGGCTACTTCGTCGTCCAAACCAGCTTCTTCAAAGGCTGCAAAAGCATCGGCACTCAAAACTTCTGCCCACTTGTAGCTATAATATCCTGCAGCATATCCCCCAGCAAAGATATGTCCAAAAGCACAGAGGAAATTATCTTCAGGAATGGGTTTTAAGACAGTAGTAGTTTCGGCAAGACGATGACGTACGTCGTTGGGGGTTTCGTCTCCTCCTGGCTGATAATTAGAATGAAGTTCCATATCTAACATCCCAAAGTGTAGCTGACGCAGCATTGCCGAGCCACTCATATAATTTTTGGCAGCTACCAGTTTTTGATAATATTCTTCGGGGAGAGTTTCGCCAGTTTCGTAGTGTTTTGCCATCCCGAAAAGAGTAGGGCGATCATAACACCAGTTTTCCATAAACTGACTAGGTAATTCTACCGCATCCCATTCCACATTGTTAATACCTGCTGCTTCTGTATAGTCGATGGTAGTCAACATATGTTGTAAACCGTGACCAAATTCATGGAAGAGAGTAGTAACTTCGTTAAAAGTCATTAAGCTAGGCTTTCCATCTACAGGAGGAGTTTGGTTACAGGTGAGATAAGCAACGGGTAAACGAGTTTCTGTCTTACCATCTACGGTCATTTTAGCGCGACCAATACAGTCATTCATCCAAGCACCACCACGTTTTTCAGCAGGGCGAGAGTAAGGATCTAGATAAAAGAAAGCAATCGCATCACCGTTTTGATCTGCTATTTTGAAATAACGTACATCTTCCTGCCAGACTGGTGCATCACCATCCGCAGCAGTGATAGTTACATCGAAGATACGGCTAGCTAAACCAAATAAACCATCTAATACTTTGGGTAGGGAAAAGTAAGGGCGTAATTCTTCTTCATTAAAGTCAAATTTAGCCTCGCGCTGTTTTTCTGCCCAATAACTAGTATCCCAATTTTTTAGGTCGTCTTGCCCAGCAAAAGCTTTTAATTCTTCAAACTCTTTAATCGCTGCATCGTAGCTAGCAACTCGCAACTCTTCCTGTAGCTTTTGTACTGCATCTACATCGGGTGCCATTTTCTTAGCTAAACTCAATTCCGCAAAGTTAGCAAAACCTAAAATATTGGCTTTTTCCTTTCTTAATTCTAAAATGCGATCGATATTACTGCGATTATCAAATTCGCCACTAGCAGCGCGAGATACAAACGCTTTGTATAGCTTCTCGCGTAATTCGCGATTAGTCGCATATTTCATGTAAGGAATATAGCTAGGATAGTCTAAAGTTACTACCCAAGGACCATTTTCAGGTGTAGCATCTTCCTCACCCTCTGCTTTAGCAGTTTGCGCCATCAAGCCCAATGCAGAGGGAGGTAAACCTTCAACATCTTGTTTGTCGGTAAGCTTTAATTTAAAAGCCTTGGTTGCATCCAACACGTTATTAGAAAACTTAGTAGACAATTCCCCAGATTCCAATTGAATCTGATTGAATCTCTCTTTGGTTTCCCCTGACAAACCAACCCCAGACAGTTCAAAATCCCGCAACGAAGATTCAACAATACGTTTTTGTGCGGGTTCTAGTTCATTCCACTCTGCACCTTCTTTAATCCCTTTAAATGCTTCATATAAAGGCTTGCTTTGACTCAGCTTAGTGTAAAACTTAATTACCTCTGGCTGCATCTGTTGATAAGCTTCGCGCAACTGGGGGCTATTCTTGACACCCATCAAATGTCCCACAATTCCCCAACTCCAGCCCAAACGCTCATCGATCGCAGTTAAGGGTTCGACTAAACCAGTCCAAGTAGGAGTTACATTCGTCTCTAGTTGAGTAACTTCTTGTTCTAGTTCTTTTAACAGTTGCGTCATGGCTGGAACAACCTGTCCCGCCTCGATTTCGTTAAAGGGTGGTAATCCCTTGCCAATTAATAAAGGATTTTTAGTAATAGTTGCGTCTGTCATGTAAATAGATGCTTGCAGATTATATTTATATCTATTTACCCTAGCGTTTTAGATGGGTAGATTGCAGTGTTATTCAGGTTGGGATTACCGAAGTTTTTTGGTTGATGGTTAGAAAATATATATTTAATTAAAAAGCTAATAGCTGAGAGCTACGAGCAGACTACTTATCGGTTTTACAGCAACGGCATATTTAAAAGTTAAAATTGATTTTTATATTTTGTTGATAAATATCAAATTTTTTCAGTGAAAATACTTGCTACTAAACGTAGATTAATTGTTAAATATATTGCTATTGCTGTAATAAGTATTGTTTTTATTACTATCGGTACGATTCCAATTAAAAGGGCGATCGCGCAATATAAAACACCCAATCCCGAAGCTATTTTAACTCTTGGTGGCGGGAGCGACAGAGAGATCTTCACCGCACAATTTGCCCTCGAACATCCTAACCTGCCAGTTTGGATTTCTTCTGGCAGTAAAGAGATGTTGGCTAGAGAAATATTTCAGAAAATAGGTGTTAATAATCGTCGGGTTTATATAGATCGTCGTGCTACAGATACAGTTACCAACTTTACTACTTTAGCTAATGATTTTAAGCAACAAAGTATCGGGCATATTTACTTAATTACTTCTGACTATCATCTTCCTAGGGCTAAGGCGATCGCTTCTATTGTTTTGGGGAGCAAAGGAATTATCTACACGCCAATTTCCTTAGCTAGCAACAGAGATATCGAACCAAAATACAAAGTGGCTAGAGATGTTGTGCGCTCTGTTTTTTGGGTATTTACTAAACGCACAGGATCTACTTTAAATGGTAGAAAAAACATTTAATTTTGTTGAAATTATTTGTCATAAAAGATTATTGAAAATTTAATCAGTCAAAAAGTCGCGTAAACTAAAATACATTTTTTATGTAAGTGGAAATACACTGTTTTAAACAGCAAATAAGTATTACTAATATTTTTATAAATCAGTATCTAGTTTTTTCACCGATGCCTATTTAAAGTAGGCATTTTATATTGTAAAAGCTGATAACAATATCGAAATCACTATAAAAAAGTGATCTTAATCACAGACGTTATTAATTAAAATTCCAAAGCAGAATTTTAAGAATCTATTTCTAGCTGAACTTTTTTGAAGTATCTGAGAAGGAAAAATTTCATTTAGCAAATAAATTTTTCCTTTGAGCTAAGTATTTATAACTATTATTTCTATCTCTAATTACTACTTTATGAGCAGCAATCAAAAACTTATGATAACTAATAGTGCGATCGTAAATTCCGTTTTTAATCGAGAACAACAAATAATTTTTATTGATTCTCAAGTAAAAGACTATCAGTTTTTAGCTCAGGGAGTATTACCAGGCATACAGACAGTTATTCTTAATCGCAACAGCGATGGTATCGAGCAAATTACTGAAGTCTTAACCCAAAAAAATAACTACACTTCAATACATATAGTTTCTCATGGTTCTCCTGGTTGCTTATATCTCGGTAACTCCCAACTAAGCCTCGATACCCTAAATCAATATCAATCAGAACTTAAAACCTGGTTTAACATTCCCCCCTTATCAAGGGGGGTTAGGGGGGATCTAGATCTACTTAATCAGGGGGTTAGGGGGCATATTCTCCTCTACGGTTGTAACGTCGCTGCGGGCGATGCAGGCGAAGAGTTTATTACCAAGCTACAGGCTTTTACTGGTGCGGAAATTGCTGCCTCTACTACTCGAATTGGTAATACAGACTTAGGTGGTAATTGGCAACTAGATGTAACTACTAGTGTAGATCGACCGAACTTAGCTTTTACCAAAGAAGCACAGCAAAACTATGCTGGCGTATTGATCGATCTCTTTACTGATGATTTTGATGGTAACACTACTGGCGGGACTGGTAGCTGGGCAGAAAATCCTAATAATAGCGATACTGCTATCACTAATGACTCAGGACAATGGACTATCGATCCTATTTTAGAAGATAGATTCAATAACAATAATACTATTGCTTTACAACTTGATGCGAATAGTTCTCCTAATGCACTTATAACTGGTTATAGTCAAAATGACGACCAGTTTACTGAGGTAAACGGCATTACCACCATCAATTCTCCTAGCTTTACATTACCTAGTAACGGTTTCTCTTCTATAGACTTATCACTCCAATACTATGTAATTACTGGTAGCACAACAAATGCAGCCGATGATATTCGTGTAGATTTGGTCAAGACTTCCAATGGAGATGTTACGACTCTTTTCGATCCTTCTTTATCTGCAAATCAGTATCCTACTAGCTGGAGTTCTCTTACAACTTCCATTGACTCATCTCTTGCAGGAGAAGAAGTTTATTTAAACATTACAGCTAATGATCCAGATAATGGTAGCTTTCTTGAATTTGGAATTGATGATGTTAGCGTAACTTATACTATTCCTTCCAATGAAATCTCAGGAAATGTTTTTTTAGATAGCAATTTTAACGGTGCTAACAATAGTGATAGTGGAGTTCAAAATATCACTGTTAATGCCTACGATGCCACTGGAACCTCTGTAGCAACAGCAAATACTGATAGTAACGGGGACTATACTCTAACAGGCTTAACTGACGGCACAGAATATCGCATTGAATTTACCAATTTGCCTTCAGGTTACTTTAGCGCACCCACTGGTACAGATAATAACGGTTCGGTAGTATTTGTCAGTTCTCCTGAATCTAGCGTTGACTTTGGTGTTGTAGATCCTAGTTCCGTTGATTTTTCTGCTCCTATTCCCAACAGTAATATCGTTCAAAATGGTTATGCAGTTTATAGTTGTCTTGGTGTAGAAACTACTGATGTTGTTCTAGCAATCCGAAATCTTAACAGCATTGGCGATGTCTATGATGTTCCGAGCAATCGAGGCGATGTTGATAGTAGTTCTAACTTTGCTCAGACTACAACCTTTACCCGTTCTCAATTTGAAGATAATCAAATTCAGGCTACAGCCATTGGTGATGATGGTTCAATTTATGTTTCTACAAGTGGACTATATAATAATCAACGCCCTGGTCAAGGAAGACCAGACCCTCTAATTCCTATTGCCGATCCTAAAGTTTATCGCATTAGTCCAGATGGTTCGACTGTAGAACTTTTTGCAACTTTACCAGGCAACCAAGGTACTGGCTGGATGGAAATTGATGAAGAACACAATCAAATTTATGTTTCCAATCCCGACGATGGTTTGATTTATGTGGTGGATTCTACTGCAACCGCAGGTTCGCAAACAGCTTCTACCTCTTACACTACATTCGCCCCTCATTCAGCAGATGCTCTCAACGATGCCGACACAAATACATCAGGTGCAGTTGGTTTTGCACCTCTGGGCGAGAATATTTTAGGTGTTGGTTACAACAAAGCAGAAAGCCGTCTCTACTATGCAATTTGGGCGCAGGATCTTACTCCTAATGCTAGTGCTGATAATACCATTCGTTCTATCGGTGTCAATCCTGATGGTAGTTTTGATCTTGCTAGCGACAGACTTGAGTTGACTATCCCTAATGAAAATTTCTGGGGGAATGGCACTGAGGTTAACGATTCTAGTATGCCCACCCTAGATATCGAGTTCAACGAAGACGGTACAGTGATGTTACTGGCAGAACTCACTATCGATTACGACTTTACTGCTGTCCGTCCTGCTCATGCTTCACGGGTATTAGAATATCGTGGTTCTACTAATAATTGGACTTCCGAAACATTTGAAAAACACAGTATAGGACAAATAAGAAACTTTACTGCTACTAATGGAGCAGATTTTGATAACAACTCCAGAGGTGGAGTTGACTTTGCTTTCCACACTATCGAAAATGGTAATCCAGAAGGCTACGAAGACTATGTCATTGCTACTGGTGATGCTTTACCTTTTGATCAAGGTACTGATCCAGATACTTTAATCTATGGATTCCAATATCAACCATTAACTGGAGGCGATCAAGATAGTAGTCTCAAAATAGATGGGGATGGTCTTTCTGCTAACCAAAAAGGAACATTTGCTGATATAGATGTTAGAGTTGCTTACGAAGGTTCGATAGAAATTGGGAATAGAATTTGGAACGATACCGATGCAGATGGTATTCAAGATCCAGGCGAGGCAGGAATCAGCAATGTTACTATCAACCTCTATAATGCTGCTGGCGATACTTTATTAGGTACAACCACTACCAATGCAGATGGTGAATATTACTTTAATGAGAGTAATGTTAACCAAAATGGTGCAACAGGCTTAGAACCAAATACCTCATATCAGATTCAAATTGATTCTAGTACTGGGGGTTTAAATAGTTTAAATTTAGTTCCCCAAGACCAAGGTGCGAATGATGCGATTGACTCAGATGCAGATGATAGCAGTGGCACACCCACAATCTCAATCACTACAGGAGATTATGGTGAAAATAACTATTCCTTGGATGCTGGTTTTGCCTTAACTTACTCCCTCTCAGGTACAGTCTACTCTGACACTAATAATCCCAGTGGCGATAGTATTGAAGCCAGTGATACTCCCATTGGCGGAGTAACAGTTACTCTCTATGATGCTGCCGATACCGAATTTGCTAGCCCTATAGCTACTACTACTACCGATGCCACTACTGGCTTCTACGAATTCACCAACTTACTTGATGGTAACTATGTCGTCATTCAAGACCAACCAGGAGCTTATGATTCTGTAACCGATATTGATGGCACAGATGATAATCAGATTGCAGTTACTGTTGCAGATGCTAATGTCACTGGACAAGACTTCCTCGAAGAAAAAGTAGTATCTCTTGGTTCTACCGTCTTTACTGATACTGACAATGATGGAGTACAAGATACAGGAGAAGGAGGTATCTCTGGTGTGGATGTCGAACTCTACTCTCCTGGTGCTGATGGAGTAGTTGGTGGAGGAGATGACACCCTAGTCGATAGCACTACTACCGATGGTGATGGTAACTATCAATTCAGCGACTTACCCGAAGGAGGCTACTACGTATCCATTCCTACTAGTAACTTTGCTAGTGGAGGAGCCTTAGAAAATACTCCCCTCTCTTCCGAGACTACCGAAACGACAGATAATCAAGTTGATGGAGACGATAACGGTATTCAAGCCAACATTGGCGAAGCAACTAACTCTCCTGTAATCAACCTCATTGCTAATGGCGAACCAGTAGATGGCACGGGTGCTAATGATGAAACTGGTGCTGGTAGTGCTTTGGATAATGGTAGCGGGGTGGCAAATGACTCTGATGGAGACATGACTGTCGACTTCGGTTTTGTCCCAGTCTATAGTCTTTCAGGAACCGTCTACTTAGACACCAACAACCCAGAAAATGAAACCATTGAAACTGATGATACTGGTATTGGTGGCGTAACCATCAACCTCTTTGCTGATAGTGATGGCGATGGAATGGCTGATACCGATGGCGCAGGTGATTTACTCCCTGCAATAGCTATTACTACTACCAATAGTGCTGGCTTCTACGAATTTACAGATTTAGTTAATGGCAATTATGTTGTAGTTCAAGACCAACCAACAAATTATGATTCTATCACTGATGTCGATGGTACAGATGACAACCAAATAGCCGTCACTATTGATGATGCCGACGTAATCGGTCGAGATTTCTTAGAAGAAGCGTTTGACTATGGTGATGCACCTGACACCTTACCTGGTGCAGTGAGTGCTGCGGATAATTTAGCCAATAATGGTAACGATATTCCTGATTATGAGACTGTGAATGATGCTAATAATGACGGGGCTAATCACACTCAAGATCTAAATCAACCTATTACCATTGGTAATACCGTAGATTCCGATGACGGCACGCAACAAAATCCTACTGCTACGGCTGATGGTGCAGATGAAGATGGAGTAGTCGTTAATGGTACTACAGATTCTTTAGACAATGCAGATATCCTCGCTGTTTCTGGTAACACTTACAGCGTAGATGTTGCAGTTAATACCGCCCCTACCATTACTCCAGGAACAACTCGTACTGTTAATGGTCAAGTATTTATTGACTACGATAACGACGGGGTAAATGATGGTACTACCTCATCTAAAACCGAAACAGGTGTTGATGCAGAAGGGATTACAGTTACCGCTTATGCCAATGATGGCACTGTTTTAAATACAGCAATTACTGATGCCAGTGGTAACTATAGTCTAGGTATAAATCAACCAGCACGAATCGAATTTACTAATCTTCCCGAAGGATATAACGTCAGCAGTCAAGGTAATGCTGCTAACGATACTGTATCGGATGTCTTCTTCGTTGATGGCACAGGCGATGTCAGTGCCGATTTGGGTATATTGAAACCCGATAATTATGTTGAAGAGGGGTTAGATCCTCGTTTAATTACGACCTGCTTTATTCTAGGTGGATTTTCAGGCAGTAATGAAACAGGTGTGGTTTCGGTTCTACACAGTGCTAATGGCGATGTTACTACCGTTGATAAAACTACAGACGCAACCATTGGTCAAGTAGGCTCGGTATATGGTTTAGCCTACAACAAAGAAACCAAAGCCCTGTTTGCTGGCGCGTTTCAGAAGCGTTTTTCCGATGTCGGTATTGGCGCAAATGGTAACGATAATGGTAATGGGGTAATTTATCGTATTACCAACGTTGATAATGCTGATGGTGCTGATAATAGCGTTGATAAATTTATTGATTTAGATGCCTATTATCAAGAATATTTTTCCGAAGCCGATACCGCAGGTGCTTATTCTCACGGTGATAATGCGGGAGGAGATAATGCCAGTAGCAGAGATTCGATTAATTGGTTGGCAGATAGAGATGCTTTTAATGCCGTTACCAAGGTTGGTTTAGGAGACGTAGAAATTTCTGAAGATCGCCAGCACATCTACACCATTAACCTAGCAGATCGTCAACTCTATAAAATAGAAATTGGTGATGGCAGCGACTTTACCTACGATGCAGCTAATCCCGATTCTCGTTCAGTAGAACGCTTTGACATTCTCAGTAATCTTGGTGGTTTGCAAGCTGGAACTGTCAGCAATGATCTTCGTCCTTTTGCTGTGGCTGAAAAAGATGGACTGATCTATGTTGGGTTAGTCAACTCAGCAGAATCTACCCAAAACGTAGACGATCTTCATGCCTATGTTTATACCTTCAACCCTGCAACGGGAGATTTCAGTAATAGTCCTGTTGTTGATTTTGCCCTTGATTACGCTCGTCAATTAAAATCTGGAGGCTTAGATTCTAACTGGACTCCGTGGGTAGCTAACGGTGGCGATCTTGACACTCTAGAAGATGACTTTACTTTAACAACTTCTGGCAATGCTAATAATCCTGTAGAGAACATTCATGAAACTCAGCCCATTCTCTCCGACATTGAGTTTGATAATAATGGAGACATGATTCTGGGTTTCCGCGATCGCACTGGCGACCAAGTAGTCGGACGGAGTTTTGATCCTGATGGTTCAAGGACATCCAACAATGGCAGATATCAAGTTGCAACAGGAGGAGATATTCTCCGAGCATCTATAGATCCAAGTGGCAATTCGTGGATAATTGAACCTGGTGCTACAGACAACGATCCTGCTACGGAAGTATATGATGGAGACGATTTTCTTCGTGTAGCCAACAGACACCAAGAACTAGCTCAAGGTGGCTTGACCCAAGTACCAGGATTTACCAGTGTTGAAACTACTGCCTTTGACCCTCTAGAGACATTTAATACTGGTGGCATTATCGGCTTAGAAAATACTAACACTTCTAATGAAGGCGATCGCACCAGAACGGGTAGTTTCAACAATGGTGATGGCGGTGGGATTGAGTTATTCCGAGATAGTTCTAATCCTGGCATTCGCAAAGCCAACGGTCTAGGAGATCTAGAGGCAATTACCTCTCTTGCCCCCATTGAAATTGGCAATAGGATCTGGAACGATTTAGACAACGATGGTATCCAAGATGCAGGAGAAACTGGAATCGAAGGTGTTACTGTCAATCTTTATAATTCTGCTGGAGATTTAGTCGGGACAACTACTACCGATGCTAAGGGTGAATATTACTTCAATAATGATAATGTGACCCAAAGTAATGCTAACGGTTTAGAACCCAATGCTGACTACAAGATTCGTCTGGATAATTCAGTAGATTTTACTTCTGGTGGAGCATTAGAAAACTTCAATATCACCACAGCAGATGCCAACAGTAATGCAAATGACACTACTGATTCTGATGCTGTCTTAGAAGATGTTGGTGGAACTGATACTCCTACTATCAACGTTACCACTGGAGACTACGGTCAGAATGATTACACCAATGATTTTGGTTTTCAAAAGGAAGTTACCCTAGTCGGTTGGATTGATTTTGATCGCTCTGGTACATTTGACCCCGATGAAGCGGTCACTATTGACACAGATAACGGACTCAATACAGATGGTACTACTAATACCCTAAACTTTACTGTACCTGCGGATGTTGAACCAGGTGCTACTGCTGCTCGTTTCCGCGTTGCTTCTGGTTTAGCAGGAGACAATATTAATGGGGTAAACGGTGATAATACTCCTAACGGTGTGGCACCTGATGGTGAGGTAGAAGATTATGTAGTTAATCTTGTCGGCACAGATTATGGTGATGCACCTGATACTAGCAATGGTACTGGTACAGGCGATTATCAAACCACCGCCAACAATAATGGTCCTTCTCATACTATTGTTTCAGGACTAAGCATTGGTAGTGAAGTCGACAATGACCAGGGTACATTAGAAAATAATACAGCTACCGCTGATGATTCTACAGATACAGATGATGAAGATGGTGTAACTTTTGTTGATTCTACCGTTATTACCACCTCTGATACTACCTATAGTGCTGAGGTTACGGTTAATGTACCTAGTATCACCACTACTCTGGCTAGCGATGACTTTAGTTCTGGTGACTATACGGGTAACAGTACTAATTGGGCGAGTGACTGGCAAGGATTTGAGGCTCATGAAAGAATTGAATCTACCAATCAGGCTGACGATACCAATGATACTGGTGGGTTTGTACAAGTCAATAACCAACAATTACAAATCTTCAATGATGAGCGGGGTGCCGAAAGAAGAATTGATCTTTCCAGTGCAACAGGCACAGTAAATCTTAGCTTTGATTATCAAGCGATCGAGTTAGATGCAGCCGATAATGCTTTTCTTGAGGTCAGAGTTTCTAATGATAATCGCGCTAGTTTCACCACCATCGAAAGTATTGAATTTAACAGCGATCCCAACTCTGATAATGTCTCGGTAGAAATTCCCAATTCTCTATTTAGCAGTGAAACTATTATTAGTTTTGCCGTTGTTAGTAGTAACAATGCAGATATAGCAGAGACAGAAGGATATCTAATTGATAATGTAGAAGTTACACAAACCAGTACTGAAGGTACTTTAGTTGGCTGGATAGATTTTGATGGTGATGGCACTTTTAGTCCTACAGAAGGAATTGCTATCAGTACTGATCCGACAAAGAGTACCGACGGCACTACTACTCTCAATACAGATGGGGTGACACCTAATACCATAACCTGGGATGGTGGGGGTAATCCTCTGGCTTCGACTACAGGGGATACTTATGCACGCTTCCGCCTCAGTACCGATCCCAATCTCACCACTAGCACCCCTGATGATTCGGTTACAGATATTACTGATGGAGAGGTAGAAGATTATCAACTAACTATTACTCCTGTTTACTCCCTATCAGGTACAGTCTACGAAGATACTAATAATCCCGGTGGAGATACTATTGAAACTACCGATGCTCCCATTCCTGGGGTTACCATCAACCTCTACGCTGATAGCGATGGCAATGGAGTAGCCGATACCGATGGCTCTGGTAATTTACTAGCTCCTATTGCCACAACTACTACTAATAGTTCTGGCTTCTACGAATTCACTGACTTGAGTAACGGTAACTATGTTGTTATTCAAGACCAACCAGGAGATTACAATTCCCTCACTGATGTCAATGGCACTACTCCAGACAATCAAATTGCCGTCATTATTGCCGATGCTAATGTCATTGAAAGAGACTTCCTCGAAGAAGGGAACTATGACTATGGTGATGCTCCCGATACTCAAGAAGGTGGTGTTGCTGCTCCCAATAGTTCCACAATTGCTGACTATCAAACCACTGAAGACGATAGTGGAGCAGCCCATAAACTAAAAGAAGACTCTCTGATTACTATTGGCGATACCATAGATGCTGATAATGGAACTCAACAAAATGCTGCTGCTAATGCTGATATTCCCGATGAAAACGGTGTAACTGTTTCTGGGACAACTGATTCTCTTAATGGTACTAATGTTACTGCGACTTCTGGTAACAACTTAAGTGTTGATGTGGAAGTTAATCTGGATACTCGCGAACCTACAGGGGTTGCTGTTACTTTCAGTGGTACTGTCTTTGACGATTATGACAATGATGGTAGTCAAGAAATTGCCAATACTCCCTCTGAGGTTGGTTTAGAAGATATTACGGTCACAGCCTACAATAATGCAGGTAATGTTGTCGCCACAACAAATACGGATGGGAGTGGTGCTTACACCATAAACAATACCAATGGTGAAGCCTTACAGATTGAATTTAGCAATCTACCAGGTGGTTATGTGGCAAGTGCTGGCTCTGGCTCTAGCGTTATCTTTAGCGATGGCACTGCCGATGAAACGGTTGATGTTGGTTTTTATGATCCCAGTGGCTCAACTAGTCTAGAAATCGGCAACCGAGTTTGGGTAGATCTAGACAAAGACGGTATCCAAGATGCAGGAGAAGCAGGAGTTGCTGGTGCAACAGTCAGTCTTTACGATTCTACTGGCACAACTTTACTGGGAACTACAGTTACTGATGCTAAGGGTGAATATTACTTCAACAGCGATAATGTCAAGCAAAATGGAGCAACGGGTTTAGAACCCAATACTGACTATAAGATTCGTCTTGATAATGCAGCGGATTTTGCATCGGGTGGCGCACTTGAAAACTTAAATATTACTACGGTTGATGCAGGCAGTAATGACGAGCTTGATTCTGATGCAGTATTAGAAGATGTTAGTGGAACTGATACACCTACCATCAATGTCACTACGGTCAATGACGGTCAAAATGATTACAGCAATGATTTTGGTTTCCAAAAAGACGTTACTCTAGTAGGTTGGATTGACTTCGATCGCTCTGGTACTTTTGATCCAGATGAAGCTGTCACCATTGACACTGTTAATGGACTCAACACCGACGGTACGGCTAACACTTTAGAATTTACTGTTCCCACCGATGTCGAACTAGGTGCTACTGCTGCTCGCTTCCGTGTCGCTTCTGGTTTAGAAGGAGATAATCTCGATGGCACTACTTCCACTGGTGCTGCACCTGATGGTGAAGTGGAAGACTATGTAGTTAATCTTGTCGGCACAGATTATGGCGATGCTCCAGATACTAGCGATGGTACGGGAACAGGAAATTATCAGACTACCGATAAAACAGGAACGGATAATGATGGTGCATCTCATACTATTGTCTCGGATTTAACTATCGGTAACGTAGTCGATGCTGACAACGGAGAATTACAAAATAGCGCAGCTAGTGCAGATAATTCTAGTAATACTGGTTCTGCCAATGATGAAGACGGCTTAGTTGAATTTAATGGTAGTCAGCCTCTCAATATCAACGCTGACGATAGTTTCACTGCTACAGTTAACGTCACTAACAATTCAGGGGAAGCAGCGACATTAGTAGGTTGGGTTGATTTCAATCAAAATGGTGTTTTTGAAAATACCGAAGAAGTTATCGCTAACATTCCCACTGCTACGAATAATGAAAATGTTACCCTGACTTGGGATCGAACTGCTAGTAATAATGCGATCAACGACCTCAGTGGTAATGGAGATTTACCCGCGATCGCAGATATAGAAGCGGGTACTACCTATGCTCGTTTTCGTCTTAGTACTGATAGTCAATTAGATGAAAATTTCTCTACGGGTAATGCCCAAGATGGCGAAGTAGAAGACTATCAGCTTAACTTAGGGGTAGATTACAGTGATGCTCCCGATGCTGATGGAGAAACTGCCACAGGAAATTATGATACTACAGCCGATAGCGATCCTGGAACTACTGACACTGGCGGCGCACCTCATGGCATTGTAGATGGTCTAAGTATTGGTGACACCGTCGATGATGACTCTGGTTTGTTACACGATGCTAATGCTAGCTTAGATGACACTACCGATACAGGTTCTAGTGATGACGAAGATGGAGTCACTTTCAATACTACGAGCTTTAGCATTGCCAATGACGATAGTTATAGCGTAGACGTTGATGTCAATATTCCCACGACTACTCTCCAAGCAGAAGAAAGTTTCACTCAAAATTTCAAAGGCGGTAACGGCTGGACTAGTGGCGAATGGACAGAAATAGGGGAAAGCGATGGGGCTAATGCTGGTCGAGTTCAAGTCAATGGTGGCTTACTAGAATTTAGCAATGGCGATCGCTCAATTGAAAGAGAATTTGATTTCTCTACCGCTACGGGAGATGGCACCCTCACCTTCGACTATAGTTACGAAAATCTGGCAGCAGGAGAGACTGTCACCGTAACCGTTTCTAATGATAACAATACCGAAACTCCCGTAACCTTCACCATCGATAATACTGGTACTGCTAGTAATACTCCCAATCAAACCGCCAATCTTACTATCCCCCAAGCTCTAATGGCTGGAGGAGCGAGCAAAATAACTATTACTAGTGTTGGGGGCAACGAAGAAAGCGATCGCGTTTACATTGATAATATCGATCTTACTGCTCCTGTGACTGAGCCTGCTAGTTTAGTTGGTTGGGTAGACTTCAACCAAAATGGTGCTTTTGAAACAGAGGAAGGAGTTATCACTACCGTAACTAGCAGTGGCACAGAAACCTTAGTCTGGGATCGAGATGGCGCAACTGATGGCGATGGTTTTGGAGTCTTACCCGATGCAGCTAATATTGAGTCTGGCACTACCTACTCTCGTTTCCGCCTAACGCAAAATCCCATAACTACTAATGACTCTATTGGTTTCAGGAGTACTGGTGAAGTTGAAGACTACAAAGTTAATCTAGGGATAGATTACGGCGATGCTCCTGATGCTGGTGCGGGTACTGGCACAGGTGATTATGAAACTACTGATAAAACAGGGACTGATAACGATGGTGCTGCCCACGGCATTGATAGCAACCTAACTATTGGGGACAATATCGATGATGATTCTGGTAGTTTGCAAAATGCTGCTGCTGATGCCGACAATGCTGATGGCACTCCCAACGATGAAGATGGAGTTACCCTTAGCACAACGCCTTTTAGTATTACCAGTGACAGTAGCTACTCCACCACCGTTAATGTTTCTAACAATACAGGTGAAGCTGCCAAACTAGTTGGTTGGATTGACTTTAATCAAAATGGCGTATTTGAAGCTACCGAAGCAGTCAGTGCAGACGTTCCCGATGGCACTACCACTACCACAGATATCACTCTAACTTGGGATCGAGATGGGGCAACTGATGGTAGTGGTTTTGGGGTATTACCTGATGCTGCTGATATTGAATCGGGTAGTACCTATGCTCGTTTCCGTCTCACTACTGATGATGCCTTCGACACCATCGAAGATACTGATTCGGTTGGCTTCCTCAACAATGGTGAAGTTGAAGATCATCGCATTAATTTAGGAGTAGACTACGGCGATGCTCCCGATGCTGGTGCGGGTACTGGCACAGGTGATTATGAAACTACCGATAAAACAGGTACTGATGACGATGGTGCTGCTCACGGCATAGTAGATGATATCTTTATGGGTAGCACTGTCGATGATGATTTGGGTAGCAATCAAAACTCTGCTGCTGATGCCGATGATAGCGATGGTACACCTGATGATGAAGATGGAGTGACTTTTAACACTACTCCATTAAATATTGCTGATGATAGTAACTACTCCGCAACTGTTAACGTTACCAACAATACAGGCGAACCTGCCAAACTAATCGGTTGGATTGACTTCAACCAAGATGGTCAGTTTGATGCAACAGAAGCAGTCCGTGCAGATGTTCCCGATGGAACAACAGGCAGTGACGTCACTCTAACTTGGGATCGAGATGGAGGGACTTCTGGTAGTGGCTTTGGAGTTTTACCCGATGCCGCTAATATTGAAACTGGCACAACCTACGCTCGCTTTAGACTAAGTACCGATTGTGTTGATGGAGAAATTAAAGATTCTCACTCAGTTGGATTTCTTAAAGATGGTGAGGTTGAAGACTACAAACTAAATCTAGGAATAGATTATGGTGATGCTCCCGATGCTGGTGCGGGTACTGCTGCGGGAGACTATGAAACTACTGACAAAACAGGCACTGATGACGATGGTGCTGCTCACGGCATTGATAGCAACCTAACTATTGGGGACAATATCGATGATGATTCTGGTAGTTTGCAAAATGCTGCAGCCAATGCCGACAATAACGATGATATTCCCAACGATGAAGATGGGGTTACTCTTAGTTCCACTCCGTTCAGTATTACCAATGACAGTAGCTACTCCACCATCGTTAATGTAAATAACAATACAGGGGAAGATGCCAAACTAGTTGGTTGGATTGACTTTAATCAAAATGGCATCTTTGAAGCCACAGAAGCCGTCAGTGCCGATGTTCCCGATGGTACTACTACTGCTACAGATATCACTCTAACTTGGGATCGAGATGGGGCAACTGATGGCAGCGGCTTTGGAGTCTTACCCGATGCTGCTGATATTGAATCGGGTACTACCTACGCTCGTTTACGTCTGACTACCGACAATGCTTTTGACACCATCGAAGATACTGATTCGGTTGGCTTCCTCAACAATGGTGAGGTTGAAGATTACAAACTAAATCTGGGAGTAGATTACGGCGATGCTCCTGATGCTGGTGCAGGAACTGGTGTGGGAGACTATGAAACTACTGATAAAACTGGTACAGACGACGATGGTGCTGCTCACGGCATAGTCAGCGACTTGCTAATTGGTAGTAATATCGATGATGATTCTGGTAGCTTACAAAACCCTGCTGCTGATGCCGATGATACCAATGGTACTCCTGATGATGAGGATGGAGTTACCTTTAGCAGTACTTCTTTAAATATTGACACTGATAATAGCTACTCCAGCACTGTTAACGTTACTAACAATACAGGACAGACTGCCAAATTAATTGGTTGGATTGACTTCGATCGCGATGGTATCTTTGAGGCAACAGAAGCAGTCAGTGCAAATGTTCCTAATGGTACAGCAGGCAGTGACGTTACTCTAACTTGGGACAGAGATGGAGGAACTTCTGGTAATGGCTTTGGAGTCTTACCCAATGCAGCCAGTATTGAATCTGGTACTTCCTATGCTCGTTTCCGCCTGACTACAGATCCTATAACTACCAGCAACTCCACTGGATTTGCTAGCGATGGGGAAGTGGAAGATTATCAACTCGACCTTGTAACTTCTACAGAATACAAAATGTCAGGTAAGGTGTATTCAGACACCAATAACCCCAGTGAAGATAGTATCGAAGACACGGATACTCCCATTGGCGAGGTAACACTCAAACTCTATACCGATAGCGATGGCGATGGTGTGAAAGATACCGACGATTCGGGTAACTTACTAGATCCTATCGCCACTACTACTACTGATGCCGATACTGGAGAATATGAATTTACTGGTTTAGCTAATGGTAGTTATGTTGTCGCTCAAGACCAACCCGCAGATTACGATTCGGTAACTGATGTCGATAATACTACCCCTGATAACCAGATAGCAGTGACTATCAATGATGGAGATGAAATCGAAAAAGATTTCCTCGAAGAAAAAGTCGTCTTTATTGGTTCAACTGTCTTTACCGACAGCAATAACAACGGTGTACAAGATACGGGCGAAGCTGGTATCTCTGGGGTTGATGTCGAGTTATACGCTCCTGGTGCTGATGGAGTAGTGGGAGGAGTAGATGACACCCTCATCGACAGTACTACTACCGATGGTGATGGTAACTATCAATTCAGCGACTTACCTGAAGGAGACTACTACGTATCTATTCCTACTACTAACTTTGCTAGTGGTGGAGCACTAGAAACTGCTCCTTTATCTTCCGAGACTACTGAGACGACAGATAACCAAGTTGATGGCGACGATAACGGCATTCAAGCCAACAGTGGTGAAGCAACTAACTCTCCTGTCATCAATCTAACTGCTAATGGCGAACCAGTAGATGGCACGGGTGCTAATGATGAAACTGGTACTGGTAGCACTCTCGATAATGGTAGCGGGGTAGCAGACGACTCTGATGGTGACATGACTGTCGACTTCGGTTTTGTCGCTCAATTAGATTATGGTGATGCACCTGATGATGGCAATACTGGAAACAGTGCAGGTGACTACAATACTCTTGATAGTAACAATGGTCCGTCTCACGGTATTGTTAACGGCTTGACTCTTGGTAGCACTGTCGATGCAGAAAGTGATGCTTCTCCCAATACTACGGCTACAGGAGACGACACTACAGGAAGTGATGATGAGGATGGTATTGAATTTATTGATACTAAAATTATTAGTAATGATGATGCTAATGATTCTTATAGTGTTCAAGCGATCGTCAATGCTACAGGTGACGCTACCTTAGTTGGCTGGATTGACTTCGATCGCGACGGTACTTTTGATAGTACTGAAGGTGTTACTCTCAGCAGCGATCTTACAAAAAGTACAGATGGGAGTACTACTCTAAATACGGATGGCACTACTGCAAATATCCTGACTTGGACTGGTATTAATAGTCAAACCAACGGCGTGACTCCTGGGGATACTTATGCTCGTTTCCGTTTGAGCAGCGACGACTTAACCACTAACGATGCTACTGGTGCAGCTAGCGATGGGGAAGTTGAAGACTATGCACTAAAAATTAAAAATGAAGTATCTGGTACAGGTGCGGGAGAAGTTATTAATGATACCTACACCAGCGATCCTAATACAGCTAACGATGATCTAATTATCGGCGGTGCGGGACAAGATACTCTAAGTGGAGGTGATGGTGATGATTGTTTCCACTTCAACCGCACCAGTGATGGTATTGATATTATTACCGACTTCAAAGAAAACGGAGATGCCGACAAATTAGACTTCAGCGATATGTTTGCCACGGGAGGAGAGCTTGAAGGAATTGAAAATCCTTTTGGTACTTATGTGATAGCAACTTCTGATGCTTCAGGTACTTTAGTCCAAGTAGACTTTGTTCCTGGTGACGATTTGAACAATAAAAACGTTGTCTATCTACAAGGTTACACAGATACTTTGACTGCGGATGACTTTGTCTTCTAAGTGTACTCAAAGTCGGAAAATTTTTTCGAGAAGTATCTAACTCGCCAATTATCTATTCTGATTCTGTCTTTCTATCCCAATATTATTATTATGACTCTGTTAAAACTCAATAAATCTATCTCTATTATTGTTACTACTTTTAGCTCAGTAGCACTTAGCAATCTTGCCTTTGCCAATTCTGCCAATGCGTTTAGCGTTACTTTCGACAATGGCGGTTTTGAGCAATCTATTGGTGGTGGTACTCAAAACAACTGGAACACGATTGGTGATGTTTCCAACCAAGGAGACATTAATATCAATGGTACTAATACTATTAATCCTACTAGGGGTACCAATCAAGCTGTAATTACCACTGGATATGTCCCTGGTGTTTATGACAGTATTGATCGCAATGATGACAACAATTTTAATTTTAATCGTTCTGGTTCTCAGCCTCCTTCTCAGCCTGTAACTGCTGACACTAATCCGATCGCAGATTTGTTACAAGAACATTTTGGTTTTAACGCCGATGCTTTTAGTATCGATCGCACGGGTGCATCAATTCCTAATTTAGGACCGCGAACTTCTAAAGAGGGTTCGGGTATGTATCAAGACTTTGATGTCACTCTGGGTGCAGGAGAAACTAGTTTTAGTATCGCTTTTGACTGGGCATTTGTATCTAATGATGGTACTACCTCAGGAGGCGATCAAGATTTTGCTTTCTGGAGTTTGGGAGAGATAGATAGTTCGGGTAATAACTACAGTACGGTGTTTGATGGCTCTGAAGACGGTATTGATGATGTTTTTGATACTAATGAAATAGCTGTCTTGAGAAGTAGTAGTGATGCCATCAGTTCCCCTTCTGAACCTGATAGTTATGTCTATGATTACGATTATCCTGGTGCTAATAATCCTGATAGCACTAATAATGATAACGAGCGTTATACCTACACTGTTGATGGTTTAACTCCAGGAACATATCGCTATCGTGTAGGTTTTGGGGTAGTCGATGTCGATGGTTTGGAGCGTACTTCTACTTTATTAGTGGATAATGTCGAGGTGATCCCGTTTGAATTTTCACCTACAGCTGGATTGGGTTTAGTAGCAGCTATTTTTGGCTTCAGCCGTATGCGTCGCAAACTGCAAGACGATGATCCTTCCCAAGACACTCAATCTCAAAATTAACGTCAGTTCGATCAGATGAGTATGCTTACGCTTCTTTACTAGTTGGAAACTAATATTATTAAGGTAGCTCTAAGCTTAGAACTTAGAGCTTAAAGCTTAAAATTTAAAATTGATTGCGGTAAGGAATTTTCCCTTTCTTCTTCTTACCTTTATTCTTTTCGTAATCAATTTCCTTAAGTTTCTTCATAATGCGAGTAAAGTACTCTTGCATATATTCCTCTAAAGTAGTTATCTCCTGAGGATCTACGCCAAAAGTTTCATAAACTTCTTTCATGGGAGCATCTAAAGGTTTACCACTTGCCAATACTTCAGCAAAGGTAAGACGATCTGCGGTGTTTTGTCCCCATTCACAAAAACGAGTAATACGACGCATCAAACCCAAAACAGCCAAGGAAACGCGAGATATTCTGGCTCTTTTATCACCCAGATTTTCACACAGGTTGACAATTTCATAAGCACCCCAAGCTTTTGAACCAACTACAGGAAATGTCTTTTTCTCCGTAGCAGGAACATTTAATGCCCGAATCGCAAACTTGGCAATATCTTGAGTATTCATATAGGCAATAGGAGTCGCCTCTCCAGATACCCAGACTATTTGATCTTCTAAGATTGGAATAGCATATTGAGCGATCAATCCCTGCATAAATCCAGCCAATTGCAACACTGTATAGTTTAGTCCAGACTCAGCCAAGAACAATTCCGTACAATGCTTAATATCCATCAGAGGCACTTCTGAATATTTTTCACAGTTTAAAATAGAAAAGAAAACATATCTGTCAACTCCGGCAGCTTTAGTAGCCTGGATCAGATTAACTTTTCCTTGCCAATCTACTTCCTTTGCACTGAGATTATCGGTAATTCTGGCAGTAGCAGCATCAATAACGGCATCTACTCCCTCCAAAGCTGCGGGAAGCGTCGATTTGTCGCATAGATCGCCTTTAACTAATTCTGCACCCCATTCTTTGAGAAAGATCGCCTTGTTAGGGTTGCGTACTAAACAACGCACTTCATGGTCTTCATCTAACGCTTGACGAGCAACCTGTCTTCCCAAAGTACCAGTTGCGCCTACTACCAATAATTTCATTTAAGGTTTTTTGTAATATTTTTTAACTTTTCTCTAATGATTTTATCAAATAGTCTTATATTTGTTCATTTAGATCTGATAAACACTCTTCGATCGCAACTCAAACCAAACTTTCTAACACTGCACCGACTACTCGATGATCTGAATCTGTCTTGAGTTTTTCAAGAGCAGCATTGACGCGCTGGGCTATAGGGGTTGCCTCATCTAAATCATACCTAACAAGGGATTTAGCTATCTGCAAACGAATACGCCAAGATCGATCATCGACAAAGGGTAACAATAACTCTAGGGCTGATTCTTGTTGAGGACTCCCTGCAAACAAACCCAAGCAACTAAGACAAGATTCTACAACTGGTTGATCTTCTCCTGATATACCAATGGCACAAATTTCTAACAATTCTTGGGGTGCTTTTAAATCTACCATTGCGGCGATAATACTACGCCGTACTAGCCAATGAGCGTCTTTTTCATACATTTCTCTAAGATGAGGTATGGCTACATCGCCATAAAAAGATAAAGAATTGGCAGCTTCTGAGCGCACGTTAGGATCGCTATCAGAGTTGATCATTTCTAATAGTGCAGTATAACCCGCTTGGCTTCTCTTTTTGCCCAAACCCATTGCCACAAAAGAGCGTACCAAAAATTCACTATCTTGTAGGTGGTCTAACAATAAGGGAGTAGCAATATTCGCTTCGTAGTTACGCAACTCTCTAATTCCCTTCATTCTTGCTTGGGGGTTTGAATCATTGAGCGCATTTTTAATTTGTTCGATATCCATAGACAAAGTTGTTAATTACAACTTTAATTTACTTTACATTCACTTTCATAAATCACTATCTAAGGAAAGATTTGTAGCTCGAACTCAATTGTTATGACTGCCCTAACTGTTAAATTGGTATATTGAATTAAGCCTTCATCTTGTAGATAAAATGCTCAGCGATCAAGTAAAAGAACTCATTTCTAAGTCTCGTATTGTAAGCTTCAAGGATTGGCAGGATTATCCTCCTGAAGTAATTGCTATTTTTCAGCAGGCTGATAATGCGGGGAAATATTTGACCGACGAAGAGATTGCCAAGATTAAAAACATTATTCCTGAGTTATCTCAGAGTTTGGAACAAGGGCGATTATTAAGAGAAAAGGTAGTCGAAATAGTTTCTAATGCCAGAAGTGTAGTGTTAGATGCTAATCCTGGTATCACCAAACCAGGAGGTGGTTTGTATCCTCCCATGCGTGCCGAAGCCTGTTGGCGAGATTTTTGGCACTTCCTACGCTGTATTAGCTATGGTATTGGCGGTCAAAGTATCAACTATACTAGCGATCGCGGTTTGAACTATATGGAACAACTCTATCAAGAGCTAGAAGTTCCTCTCGATGCGATGGTTTTAGGCTTGAAGCAGTTGAAGGTATTTAGCCTCCAAGAATTTGAGCCAAAACAACGAGAAGATCTCGAACCTTATTTTAATCGCCTAATTGAATCGATGCGACAGTTTTCTGCTGTTTAAACAATCTCTTTTTTAAGAATTAAAAAGAGGGAGTTTATAAATTAACAACATAATCTTCGATAAAACTATGGAAGCTAATTTACAAATCCCTCTAGGTTTGGTTTTAAAAGAACTTAAATAAATACTTTCTTGCCAAACTTATGTGGTTTTGCGGTAGGGAACTTTAGATAAGTAGTCGATGTTGGTCGCCGAACCTGTACTAGGAGCATTTGCTCTAGTAGGTAAACTACGAGCCATATCCAAGTACAAAGAAGGATTTCCTGCTTGGGCTCGTGCTTCTTGGGGAGTATAACTACGAACTTCGCTTTGCCAAATAATTTGGGGGAAGCCCAAAATGGAGCGATAGTAATCGTTGTAACGAGGAGACTTGATGTTGAAAGGACGTTCGCCTTCTTCACGACTAGCAAGTACTCGACGGCGTTGATAAGGTACGATGTCGTAACCGAAGTTTTCCATGTACTCTTCGGTATCTAAAAGTTCATCGATGAAGCCTTCGATACCTTTGGTCGCTACTTTAATCGACCAAGCAATTTTTTCTCTTTCGCTGTAAACATCGCGTCCCAAAACTCTTTGGATACACTGTTCTACAAAGCGATAGTTACTGTTTTTGGCGTAGAAACTGTTATAGAAAGTATCTGATAGCAAAAGTCCACGAATAAAGTCACGAACGGTAATTTGACCATTGCGTAACTGAGATTCTAAGAATCTTTCGCGATCGGCACGAAAAGCATAGAAGAATATCTGACGATATGCTGCATCAATCAATTCATTCATTTCAGACAAAGAAAAAGCATTCTCTGCTGAATAAGTTCTGGGTTGGTCATCTCCGCCAATGTCGTATCCTGAGACACGGACATTTTGGGAGCTAGGCTTATAGCCCAATAAGGGAATAGACAAGTCAAAACCTCCGTCTATCGTGTTTGTATATTAAAATTCTTAGTCCCAATCATACGGTAGATAAGGGGTCAGAATAAACAACAGTAACAAAATATTACAGAGTTGTGAACTAATTTTTAATTGTTTAACCAACTTACCAACCTGAGATCGCAAAAGCTGTAGTTTGGGTATTGTCAGCTGTAGTTTGGGTATTGTCGTCAGTACTTACGCGAGATTCTGCACAAAAAGTAGCGGTATTGAAGCCGCCAAATCTTTTGACAGTGCTGCTACGCAAGCGTAAATCGGAATTTACAAACCAAAAGCGTTCGATGATGCTCATCGTCTCGTATTCGGTAACTAAAACTAATCCATCTTCTTCATCCATTTGGTATTCTCCTGCTACGGGAACAATTTCTGCATAGCCTCGTTCTCGAAGTAGTTTGCCTTTGCGAGGATTTTGAGGATCGGGAATTAAAGCAAAAACCGTTGTTCCCTTATGATCTTCATTTTCTTTGTCCCACGCCATTGAGCCATCCCAACTAACAAAAGCACCACCAATCGCCATGGTGGGATCTACATCGTGCATTTGGCAAATTGCCGCAATTTTTTCATCATCACTGTTGAGAAATTCAACATTAATATCCGAACCTCCACTTTCTGCTCTTCTAAATGGTAAATGATGGGTTGTACGTTGCGATCGCCATTGTCCCGCGCTCTGTTGAAAAAATTCTTTAGCGTCTTTGATTGAATTCATATTGATTTATTGGTGTTTTGTGATCGTTTATACGATTAATCTACTAATTATTCTTTATATCTTTAGAACTACCATATTATTGACCCAAATTTAGAGCATCTCTATCCATGTTGTTGATAGTTGATCTTTAAATATTTTCCGCATCTAAATACACCAAAATTACTTTTTTACTATAAGTATTTCATAACTTTTTATTGCTTTAATTAATTATTACTTGACACCGTAGCCATCTTATAGTGTGGGTGCTAAATTGATGACAAATCAAGACGCATCTAAAACAAAGTCTGTTGAAAGTTGCGAATTTGAATAATGTTGTTAGTTGTTTAGTGGGGTTAAACCCAGGAAGAAAGAAATGAATTTTTCAGCAAACTTAAGTATCGAGCAGCAATTTAAATTAAAAGTACTTCAAGAGCAAGTACAAGGATTGAGCAAAGAACAAGCCCAAGAATACTTGCTAGAAATGTTTCGCCAAATGATGGTCAAAGACAATCTGGTCAAAGACTTACTAAAAAATGCCTAACAGTTTCAGTTATTGGCTACAAAAATTAAATATAAATACTAATACGTAATGCGAAGTATGCTGTTTGAACCGCTTAAGACAATATAACAGGAGTAAAAATTTATCTTTAGCAGCTACAGTATGATTTAAATCAATGAACGTGCATAACACTCACTTATAGGTTGTTGGGTTGTGGGTGATGTGGTTTAAAATTTTAATACTTCGCATTTACCGTATTTATTGACTAGATAATCAAATTACTTGTTACTTGGCATCATCAAAAAAACGGCTAGAAGTATTTTGTAAAAATTGCTACAAAAATCTATACATTTCTTAGCAGTAGATTTTACAAAATACAAAGCTAAATTTAGCAATGCGTGTAGTTGTTTGCTAATTATTAAAGAATAATTTATTTATGGCTTTATGAGTCATAAATGATAAACATTACCTCTTAGAATAAAACTAAAGTAGTGAGTAAATATACTAAGCAATACTGATGGAAGCAGAGAGACTAAGTCATGAAGCATTGTTATCCGCGCGAGAATTAGAGATTGTCGAATTAGTGGTAACAGGGTTAAGCAACCATAAGATTGCTTCACAACTAGAAATTAGTAAGAGAACGGTAGATAACCATATTAGTAATATTCTTAAAAAAACTGGTACGGCAAATCGCGTAGAGTTGGTACGCTGGTCTTTACAATGGGGAAAAGTTTGTCTTGATAATGTTAACTGTTGTTCTATACTCGATGAAAGTCGCACTATAGAGCGTAATGAGATGGTTAGTTAGGCGATTGATCGCACCTTTGACTTTAATTGGTGCAATGTTTGGTTTATCTAGTTGTCAAAATTCTAGATATATTACTCCCCCGACACAAACTATCAACGCTACGTTAAATTCTGCCTTTGCAGAAGAATCTGCTAATTTTTCTTATGATGGTCGTTATCTGATTTATAGCAGCGATCGCAATGCTCAACGTAGCGTATTTTTATATGACTTATCTCGCCGTCGTTTGATACCACTTCCTGGATTAAATCAGCCAGGTAGTATGCAGTCTCAAGCAGATATTAGTGCTGATGGTCGCTATATAGTTTATGTGTCAGAACAACTAGGTAAGACTGATGTTTTTTTGTACGATCGCCGCTCGGCTAAAAGCCGAAATTTGACTAAAAGCTTTATTGGCGAGGTACGCCATCCTAGTATTAGCGGCAACGGTCGTTTTGTCGCTTTTGAAGGTAATCGTTTGGGACAATGGGATATTGAAATTTACGATCGCGGAGTCGGAATTGATTTTTCTCAACCCAGTAATTTTGCTAATCCTCCCGCAAGCAGTGAGCCTTGAGGTTACAGTATATATATATCTCCTAGAGCAAAATGATATAATTATAGATTCAGGGCAATTCCAGAATTGAAAATTAAGTTAGCATGGCGGAAAAAAAAACAGGTCAAAAAATAGTTAGTGATAATCGTCAGGCTCGTTACCTCTATTCCATTCTTGAAACCTACGAAGCAGGAATTGAATTAGTTGGTACAGAAGTTAAATCAATTCGTGCGGGAAAAGTCAACCTCAGAGATGGCTATGCCTTTATTAAAAACGGTGAAATTTGGTTAAGCAACGTCCATATATCGCCCTATCAAGCTACGGGTAATTATTTTAATCACGAACCTCTTCGCATTCGCAAGCTATTGCTGCATCGTAAAGAGATTAATAAATTAATTGGTCAAACTGAGCAAAAAGGTTTGACTCTTGTTCCTTTAAAGATGTATTTCAAAAAAGGTCGGGTAAAAGTGGCTATTGGTTTGGGTAAAGGTAAAAAACTCCACGATAAACGCGAAACTGTTAAGAAACGAGACGATCAGCGTGCTATAGCTAGAGCGATGAAACGGGATTAAATTAGAGTTGGCGATCGACATCAAAACTTTAAATAAAAAGCAGCATAAAGCAAAATAAATTTAAAAAGAGACTTAAAAAATTGGCTATCATTTTAAGTAATATTTGAGATTATATTTTTAAAATTTATTATTTATGAATAATCAAAATGATAGTCAATCAAGAATTGCTATTTTATCAGAACGCGCTATAAACAATCACGTTGCTGCTTGCTGTCTATATGAATTTGAAGATGCGATCGCCTCTGTTGATTCGGTCGATTTATTCGTACCTCAGTATGATTATAAATCTGCTCATAGAAACTTTAGATGGATCAATAAGCTAACTAAATCGCCTCAAGTTGCCAATCAGTTTAAGCTCGATCCTAATTCTTTTACTTTAGAACATGACTACGATCTGTTCTTCATGATTTTAGATAATCCTAATAAGTTTATTGCTCTTGATTCGATTAAGAATTGGCGTAAAAAATGTAAAAAAGCAGTTTGTTATATTATTGAAATGTGGGAATCAAAAATTCCTGAATGCCGACAATATTTAGAACTATTCAAAGATTTTGACCATATCTATTTGGGTCATACCAACTCTACTGAGGCTGTAGCAGAGATCACTGGTGTTCCTTGTTCCTACTTGCCGTTTGGTACGGATGCCATTAGATTTAGTCCCAATTCCATCAATTCAACTCGCGGAATTGACGTGGCTAATATTGGTCGTCGATCGCCTGTTACCCACCAAGCATTAATCGATCGCATGGCGCAGGGAGACTTTTTCTATCATTATGATACTGCGACTAACTTTCATGTCCAAAACGCCCAAGAGCATCGTAATCTCTTAGCTAACATAGCTAAAAATAGCCGTTATTGGATTACTAACAATCCTAACTTTAATGACAATCCTAAATTAAAAAAAGGAATTCAAAAAGAGTTAGGCTATCGTATTTTTGAAGGTACTGCAGGGGGCGCAATTGCGATCGGTAATCAAACTGCTACTGAAGAATTTAATAAATACTTTGATTGGCAAGACTCTTTAATTTCAATTCCCGCAGATGCACCTAATATAGCTGAAATTATTGAAGAATTAAATCGTCAAGGCGATCGTTTGGAAACTATTCGTCGTCACAATATTTATAATTCATTAACCAGACATGATTGGGTATATCGTTGGCGGTATATTTTAGAAGCGATGGAACTAGAAATTACTCCAGAAATATTATTAAGAGAAGCTCAACTAAAACAACGTGCAGCAAGATTTAATCCTGTACCTGCTATTTCAGCGATTTAATGATCTAACAGGGGTAAGTTCAGTTGCCTACCCCTAATTAAGTTTTAGCTGGTTAAATACTGTCCTAACTGACTGCTGTGCTTTAGATTCTAATAAGTGCCAGTCTACTTCCCCCATATCGTCAATTAATCGGGTATCCACATCTACTTCGTAACCACTTTGATCTTCATGGCTAAAAATATGCCGAACGGGTTTATATTCTACAAAGCAAACTCGATAGCATAATTCCCAAACATCAACTTCAACTTGACGATCCGCACTAACTAAGCACAAATGATAACCAGGGATAGGTGCAGTAACTTCTTTATAAGTTCCTTTCCAACTAGATGATTCCAATTCTTTACGAATGTTATCTACTACTCGCAACATTGCAGGCTGCATCAATACCTGTGCTTGTTCCCAAGCTAGTCTAGTTTTAAAAGTAGGCTTCATAATAGGGCGTGTCAGATCGTGCTTGATATTTTATATTTCTACTGTGATTGTAGATTGGCAAAGTTGATAATTTTAAATTCTTGACATGGTTGTTTAAAATATTTAAAGATCAAGTCAAAATACAGAAGAAGTAATAATGGTAAATATAGCTGTAATCGATTACGGTATGGGAAATCTTCACTCAGCTTGTAAAGGTTTGGAAAAAGCTGGTGCAGTTCCCAAAATTACCAGTTCTCCAGCAGATATTTTATCGGCTGATGCGGTAGTTTTACCTGGTGTGGGGGCTTTCGACCCCGCCATGCAGCACATTAGGGAAAGAAAGTTAGAAACAACCGTTCAAGATGCGATCGCTACAGGAAAACCATTTTTAGGTATTTGCGTAGGAATGCAAATGCTGTTTGAATCTTCTGAAGAGGGTATAGAACCAGGATTGGCAATTATTAAAGGTAAGGTACGTCGTTTTCAAACCGAACCGAATATTACCATACCTCAAATGGGCTGGAATCAATTAGAGTTAAAGCAAAACCAGCTTTCTTTATGGTCAAACTTACCTGCAGATCCTTATCTTTATTTTGTTCACTCTTATTATGCCGATCCTGAGGATAAAAGCGTGGATGCAGCTATGGTAACTCATGGTACGCAGACAATTACCGCAGCGATCGCTCGCGATAATTTGATGGCAGTTCAGTTCCATCCTGAAAAGTCTTCAGATAACGGACTACAGATATTATCTAACTTTGTTACTTTAGTGGAAAATTCTCAGTTAGTATCTAAATGAGTTATCAGGGGCTATTCGTTGGTTTGACCACTCTCGATTGTATTTACCTGAGCGATCGCTCTTTGCAACCCAACCAAAAACTAGTCGCTCTAGATTATCTTACCGCAGCAGGAGGACCAGCTACTAATGCAGCGGTGGCTTTTAGTTCTTTTAATAATCGAGCAAAATTATTGACTGTTTTGGGACAACACCCCCTGACTAATTTAATTAGAAGCGATTTGTCAGATCTAGCGCTCGATCTAGTTGATTTAATTCCTCAACAGTTGACTAGTCCCCCCGTCTCTTCAATCGTGGTTAATGCCAAAACAGGAGAGCGATCGATTATCTCTATTAATGCGGTTAAATCTCAGGGAAGTAGATCTCAAATACCAGCCAAGATTCTGGATCGGGTAGATCTTATTCTCGTTGACGGACATCAAATAGATGTTAGTTTGGCAATCATCAACACGGTTAAAGATAAGCAGATTCCTGTAGTCATGGACGGAGGTAGCTGGAAACCTGGACTCGAAGCGATACTTACAGGTGTTGATTATGCTATTTGTTCTGCCAATTTTTTGCCGCCTGAGTGCGACAGTACCTCAGAGGTAATAGATTTTCTCCAAGCATACCGAATTGAACATATTGCAATTACTCAAGGAGAACAACCAATCCTTTACCTCGAAAAAGGAAAACTCCAGACTATACCTGTACCAAATATTAAACCCATCGATACTTTGGGTGCAGGGGATATTTTTCATGGTGCTTTTTGCCACTATATATTACAAGAAAATTTTCCGACTGCCTTAACACTCGCAGCACAGGTAGCTAGTAAATCCTGTCAATATTTTGGTACGAGAAGTTGGCTTACAAGCGATCGATAATACACAATTTTTTGAACAAATGTATTGTTTTTTTTGAGGAAAAGTGTAACAATAGATACAGAAAAACAAAACATATCGTTCATTCTTCTGTAATGAAGAACGGAAGTAGGAAATCAATCTGAAGGAACGCGCCTTTATAAACTCATTACATATTTAGAGGCGAGACTATGAAACTCAATTATCGCGGTGTTAGTTACGAATATCATCCAACCGAAGTTACCGTAGGCGAAGGCAAAGTTGGCGGTAAATTTAGAGGACGCAACTGGAGAGTACACAATCTCAAAAATGCTCCTGTGGTCAAGCATTCAGCTGACTTAGTTTATCGTGGCGTACCCGTAAAATAATCCAACGTTTGCATCTTTTTGCATACCCTGTTTGTCCTGGGTTCTATGAAACTACACAAGCAAACAACACAAACAGGGTTTAAAAATCATGTCTAACAACAACAAATTAGTGATCAACGAACTATCTAACGAAAAAATCAAGATCGAGGAATTAGAACAATCCGCAGCAGGACAACTTAGTAAGCTAAGTGACGAAGAATCAAATAATGTGGTTGGTGGTTATTATGCTGGTTATTGGAATCCTTACCCCAATCCTTGGACACCAGTAATTATTGGTCAAACCGAAGCTGCACAAAATCTGTTTGCCATTCAAAATGAAGAATTTCTGGCGTGGCTTCGCAGCTAATTAATTAAGAATCTATAGACAAAGTAACAGTTATACAAATTCATTATCTACAGGCACTTTGTCCAATTTGTAACTCGGTAAGCGATCGCGCCCATAGTAATTATCAGCGATCGCTATTATTTTCCATGTTATACTTGTCCTTAAATAAGTACAATTTAAACCGTAATGGAAATAGTCAATTATTCTGAAGCCAGAGAAAACTTTAAACAGGTCTTAGATCGCGTAAGTGATGATTGCGACTCTACTTTAATCAAAAGAAGAGACCATGAGGACATTGTGCTGCTATCGAAAAGCCATTACGATTCAATTATGGAGACTTTGTATTTAATGCGTTCTCCAGCCAATGCTCAACATTTGGTGGAGGCAATCGCCAGAGACAGGGCAGGGGTCGGAGAGTCTCATGAATTAATCGATGCGTGATTTAATTTGGGATAGTAAAGCTTGGCAGGATTACATTTATTGGCAGGGTCAAGATAAAAAAACGCTCAAAAGAATCAACCGATTAATTCGAGACACATTGATTTCTCCGTTTAAAGGAATAGGCAAACCTGAACCACTGAAAGAAAATCTATCTGGCTATTGGTCGAGAAGAATTGATGAAACTAATAGATTAGTTTATCGAGTAGGAGATAACTACATCAAAATCATCTCTTGCAGATACCATTATTAGGTAGGTTAACTCACAAATTTGTTCGAGTTGAGTGCGGTATTTTTGGTACGTCTTTTACTTAATTTCCATTAACAAAATCAATCCCTGCTGTTGTTCCTTCGTCTTGAGGGGAGTACAGATTACTCGACAGTCAATAGTTTTACCCCGACGATCGATCGCCTCAAGGGTCAATTCTTGATAATCATTTTCTCCTGACTGACAGGTACGAATCATGCTTCGCAGTTGTTCTACGGGCAATCCAATATCTAGGTCAAAGAAAAAGCGATCGCGTACTTCTTCGGTTCGTAGTCCCCAAAATTCGGTCATGCGGTTGTTCCATAGCTGAATACTCAAACGGCGATCGAGAACAGTCATCCCCATTTTTAGGCTGGTCAAAATCGATTCCATAAATACGGAGATATTATTCAATTCATCGGTACGAACATTCAACTCTTCATTAGAAGACTGCAATTCTTCATTAGAGGACTGCAGTTCTTCATTCATTGTTTCTAACTCTTGATTAGTACTTTGCAGTTCCTCATTAGTCGTTTCTAATTCTTCATTAGTACTTTGCAGTTCCTCATTAGTCGTTTCTAATTCTTCGTGGGAAGTTTGTAACTCTTCTTGGGCTGCTTCTAATTCCTCTCGATAGCGATCCAACTTCTGACGCAAATTTTGGTAGCGAGTAACATCAATAAAAGCAATATTCGTACCTAAGATTTTGCTTTCTCCTTCAATCAAAGGAGTAATCTGAATATCAAACACACGGGTAACTTTGTCACCAGTTTTAATCTCTACATTATCGAGCGCACTACAACAGTGTTCATCACAAGACTGTTCGATTGCCGAGCGCAATTGGGGAAGATGACGATACAATTCTAATTCAGATAAAGGTTTGCCAATATCTTGACTTCCCAAGATAAAAGCAGAACGAGCTAAATGATTGGCAAGAGCAATATTGCCCTGTTCATCCTGAACAATTTGAGCTACGGATGAAGATTCAAATACTTCATCGCGCAAACGTAAGTTAATGGTCAACATCTTGCCCGCTTGCAGACTGCCAGCTTCGGACATCAACATTAGACGATCTCGCCAGCTTACCTTTGTTACCTTAGCAAAAATACGATACTTGTTATTGATTGAGCTAAATAAGCTAGTCTGAGTCAACAACATCTCCGCCTTACCCACAAATAAAAAACCATCTTCTTTGAGGGCAAAATGAAAGCGGTCTAAAACCTTAGCTTGGGTTTCTCGATTGAAGTACATTAGAGTGTTGCGACAGCACAGTAAATCTAATCGAGAAATTGGCGCATCATGAATCAAATCGTGTCTGCCAAAAATTACACAGCGACGTAATTCATTGAGAAACAAAAAATTCGCTTCTTTTGATTCAAAATATTTATTTTGTAATTCCTTGCCAAGTGGCTCAACATTTTGGGCTGTATATAAAGCCTGACGACCTTTAGTAATAGCTTCTTCATCTAGATCTGTGGCGTAAATCTTGACTCGCTGACAAAACTGTTCGATGCCTAATGCCTCTGCAAATAAAATTGCTAGGGTGTAAGCTTCTTCTCCTGTGGCACAACCTGCACTCCACAGCCTAATTGGTTCGGATGGCTGTTTACTCTTAATAATTTTCGGAATAATATCTGTTTGTAAATAATCCCAAGCAACGCGATCGCGAAAAAAAGCAGTAACGTTGAGCATCAGTGAATTAAACAGATTATTATGCTCTTGGGGATGAACCTGCAAATAGTCGAGATATTCATTGTAAGACTCTACCCCCAAACGTTTGATTCTTCTGGAGGTCAGCCTTTTTAAGGTATTGCGCTTATAACCAGTAAAATCTAAACCACGACTATGATTAAGATAGTTCAACAAATTTTCAAAATCAATATCGGGCAAATCCTTCATCAATTGGCTATTTTCAGTTGTTAACAACAAGCTTAACGATATTATCAGCTATTCTATTTATGGGTAATACTAAATCAACGCATCCAGTATCGATCGCCGTTTGAGGCATATCAAATACTAAAGAAGTTTGGCGATCTTGGGCAATCACCTTACCACCTTTTTCTTTGATAAGTTGTACTCCTTTTTTGCCATCTCCATCGTAGCCAGTCAAAACTACGGCGATCGCTCGTTCTTGATAGACACTAGCTAAAGAGCGAAAAGTATATTCTGCCGAAGGGCGAACAAAATGTTCTTTTGGTGCGTGGGATAAACTAATAGTGCGATCTTGATTGACAATAACGTGATGGTCTGGTGGTGCAACATAGACCATACCGCGTAATAGCTTGGCTCCTGCGGTTGCAGGCTTTACCTTTAGAGAAGTAGCGCGATCTAGAATACTATCTAGATGACTTTTAAACAACGATGATAGATGCTGAACTACAATTATCGAACCGCCAAAATCGGCGGGTAACCCACTCAATATCTGTTCTACAGCCTTGATTCCTCCTTTCGAGGATGCGATCGCCACTACTCTGTCTGCCAGTTTAACAGTAAGGTCTATCGGTTCTAATGTCATAATTTTCGTTGAATCGAGACTGCTAAAATTTCTTGAGTAGATTTGTATTTAATTACATATTGATAATTTATTTATCATTTATTAAACATCTAGCTCAAGTCATACAATCATAAAGATTAATCTCTGCCTGATACTTATATACTGCTTGATACTTATATAATTTTCTTAATTACTTAATTAATAGTTTACTGGTAAGCCTATTTTCTTATGTCTACAGAAGTATTTGAACTTCATATTCAGCAAGCTTTAGCCAAATTAGAAGATTTGTGGCAAAGAAGTAATGCCATACCGATTACTCAAAGCCAGCTGCAACCAGATGAACAAGAACTATCTCAACAACAGCAAGCATTACTCAAAGAAAGTTTAGATCAGTTATCTGCTTCGATTGAAGAGCTACAGTTAGCTTCAGAAACTCTGAGACAGCAAAATGATGAGCTGCTAGCTAGTCGCCAACAAATAGTTGCAGAAAGACAATACTACCGCGAATTATTTGATTTTGCTCCTGATTGCTACATTGTTACTTCCAAAGATGGCACGATTAAAGAAGCTAATCAAAAAAGTACCCAATTACTGGGAGTAGCTGCCAAATATCTGCACCGTAAATCTTTATCTGTTTTTATAGTCAAACCTAACAGACAGGAGTACTATACTAAACTCAATCAAATTAAAAGGGGGGAAATTTCTGAAGCTAGTTGGCAACTAAAAATTCTGACTCGCCAAGAACAAACTATTCCTGCCAGCTGTAGTGTAACTGTCATAGGAAATAGTGAAGGAGCGATCGTCAATCTTCACTGGCGCATATCAGTGTCCGAAATTATTTCAAAACCAGATTTTGCGACTGCCCAAAACAAGAATGTAGAAGCCCGACAAGAACGATCAGAAGACTTAAGAGTCCCTCAATTCGACGATGAGGATGAGCATTACATGGGGCGAACCGAATCGCCTTGGTTAGCGTCTTCTGATGATCTGCAAAGCGGCATCTTTCAGGACGCGGAGTCTCGAAAAGCCTTACTAAGTTCATCTGAAAAACGAGCAGCCAAATTGAGTAAAATTCTGATTGATAATTTACGATATCCCCTCTACAACTTGTTTACTCAAATGGCAGAGATCGAAGTAGAAGCTGGCAACCGTGGCGACCGCCGTTTGCCAAGAATGTCTCATCAGATTTCTCTGCTTAAAAATACAATTAACAACGCCTATATTTGTCAGCGGATCACAAAACCTTCAGATCTAAATCTATCATTAGTTGACTATACAGTCTTCGTTCACAATCTAGTTCAACGGCTAAGGAAAAATCGTCATCCCAAACTAAGAATTATTGAAAATTATCCAAAACTTTGCGTTGGTATATGTGATATTTTGTTGTTAGAGCAAATTGTGATCAATCTTCTTAGCAAAGGTATCGAATATACTGCCGTTGATAGTGAAATTGAGCTTGAGCTAACTCCAGGTTCGCCTCAACATTTCATTATTCAAGTAAAATTTCCCATCGTCCAAACTACTACCGAAGATTTAACAAACATCTTTTCGCCCTTAACTAGTAAAAAGCAAATCGAACTAGTTTCTAACCACGATCTAACTTTGGATGTTATTAAAAAATGCGTTAGCTTACTCCATGGAGAAATAAGGCTGATATTCAGTAATAGCAAAGTTCACATCACCATCGAACTACCACTTATTTCGTAATTATATTAGTTTCAAAAACAAAATAACTGATAATGCATTTTGGATCTCAAAATATCTTGGCAGCTACTACCGATGCTAGTATAAATCTAGAAGATTTAGATTTAAATAACTGCGATCGCGAACCAATACATATTCCTAATTTAATTCAGCCCCATGGCTGTTTGCTCGTTATCTCCGCAGATGAATACAAAATCTTGCAGGTTAGTCTCAATACTCGCCAATTTTTAGGAATAGAACCTCAAGAGTTGTTGGGTAAATATTTGCGCGATGTGATTGGTGAAAAACAAACAACTGTAGTTTCTAATTGTTTATCAGAAGCATTTGAAAGCATCAATCCTCTACCTATTAAAATTACGATCGATCAATCGACTCTAATTTTTGACGGTATTGTTCACTCTAGTCAAAACACTATTGTTTTGGAATTAGAACCAACCGAAGCTAGGGAAGAAGCGAATTTTTTTGATTTCTACAAGCTCATTAAAAGTCCTATTAACAGAATCCAGCAAGCTGATAACCTAGACAAACTATGTAACGTTGTGGTTCGCGAGATTAAGGCAATAACTGGATTTGATCGCGTGATGGTCTATCGTTTTAATCAAGCAGGTGCAGGAAAGGTAATTGCCGAAGCTGCCCCAGCAGAATTAGAACCATTTTTAGGTTTGCACTATCCCGATACTGACATTCCCAAACAGGCAAAATATCTGTACACTCTAAATTTACTGCGCTTGATTCCTGATGTTACCTATGAACCAGTCGGTTTGATTCCTCAGTTTAATCCTCTAACGAATAAGCCTTTAGATATGAGTCTGTCGGTTTTGCGTAGCGTTTCACCATTGCATACCGAATATTTAAATAATATGGGGGTGGGAGCTTCCATGTCCATATCTTTGATAGAAAACAACCAACTTTGGGGACTAATAGCTTGTCATCACAACAGCCCCAAAAAAGTCTCCTATCAAGTTCGTACTGTGTGTGAATTTATCGGACAAATAGCTTCTTCTGAACTAGTAGCCAGAGAAAAAAGTCAAGATATCGACTATCAAATAAAGCTCAAGTCGATTCAATCTCAGTTTGTCGAGATAATTTCTCAAGCGGAAGAATTAGAAGTAAGCTTGACTCGAAACCCTCATCTTTTATTAGATTTAGTAGGGGCAGAAGGAGTAGCCTTATCTTTTGGCAACAAGATTACTTTGATTGGTAACACTCCTTCAGAACAAGAAATTACAACAATGCTTTCTTGGCTGGAAAACCAGTTCGGTGAAGATGCAATCTATAAAATTGATTCTTTAGGACAAGTCTATCCCCTTGAAGAAAAAAGTAAATCAATTGCTAGTGGACTATTGGCTTTATTAATTTCTCGGGTTCAAAAAACTTTTATCTTGTGGTTTCGCCCTGAAGTAATCCAAACCGTAGACTGGGCAGGAAATCCCACCAAACTGATCATGGCAGAAGCAGATGGCACAATCCGAATATCTCCCCGCAAATCTTTTGCCAAGTGGTCAGAAACCGTTAAGCAAAAATCTTTGCCTTGGAAAGCCTGTGAAGTAGAAGCAGCTTTGGAGTTACGCAGTTCTATTATCAGTATTATGCTGCGAAAAGTAGATGAACTTACCCAAATCAATCAAGAGTTAACCCGTAGCAATACCGAACTAGATGCCTTTACTTATATTGCCTCTCACGATCTTAAAGAACCTTTGCGGGGTATTTATAATTACTCTAGCTTTTTGATCGAAGACTATAGTGAAATCCTTGATGAATCGGGAATAGATAAACTAAATACTCTGATGCGGTTAGCTCATCGCATGGAAGATTTAATTAATTCTTTATTACACTACTCCCGCTTGAATAGGGCAGAATTACAGCTACATTTAATAGACGTTAACGATTTAGTAGCAGGGGTGTTAGATCTAATCAGTGCCAGTGCCAGAGATACTAAAGTAGAGTTTAAGATACCTCGTTCTTTGCCTTCGATTAAATGCGATCGCACCCAGGTTAACGAACTATTTACTAATTTAATCACTAACGGCATCAAGTACAATAACCAAAGTGAAAAAACGATTGAGATCGGTTATTTAGACCCAGATAATCCCATATACACTACTAAAATATCGGAATATCCCGATGGAACGACTCCTAAGACAATTTTTTATGTGAAGGATAACGGAATTGGTATTCGCCAAAGACACATCGAATCTATATTTCGGATCTTTAAACGACTACACGGTCAAAAAAAATATGGCGGAGGGACGGGTGCTGGTTTAACTATTGCCAAAAAAATTGTCGAACGGCATGGGGGAGAAATTTGGGTAGAATCTATATATAAAGAGGGTAGTAGTTTCTATTTTACTTTACAGTGAATTATCAAGATGAGAAAATTACAAAAGCAGTCACTATTAGTTGTTGAAGATAGCGATGAAGATTTTGCTGCTTTAGAAAGAGCGATCGCTAAAAGCAAAACTTATGATCATTCTCTGCATCGCTGTGAAGACGGCGAGGAAGCTCTAGATTTTTTATATCATGAGGGAGAATATGAAAACTCCACTCGTTTTCCCCGTCCTTCTTTAATTGTTCTCGACCTCAACTTACCAGGTACGGATGGTAGAGAGGTACTAGCAGCTTTGAAAAAAGATCGAGAACTACAGTCGATTCCGATCGTAATTTTCTCTACCTCCTCTAACCCTAAGGATATAGATGCTTGTTACCAGCATGGAATTAGCAGTTATATGGTTAAACCAATGGATACTAATCGCCTAAACAAACTAGTTATAACCTTTTTGGAATACTGGTTTAAAGTAGTAGAATTACCAAATTAATTTGCCATAAAAAGCGTCTTCGGGCATCAAGAATGAGGGAAGATTGATGGGATTTTTATCCTTCCCTCTATTTAAAATTTACCTAATTACTTTTCAGGAACGAATTTTAAAGATACTCCATTCATGCAGTAGCGTTGACCAGTGGGCTTGGGACCATCACCAAATACATGACCCAGATGTCCGCCACAGCGATTGCAGTGTACCTCTGTTCTAGACATAAACAAAGAACGATCTACAGTAGTATCGATCGCATCTTCTAGAGGTTGATAGAAACTAGGCCAACCCGTACCGCTATTAAACTTAGTCTCCGCGTCAAACAAAGGTTGACCACAGCCAGCACAAACATAAGTACCTGGATCGTAAACTTTATCTAGTGGACTTGTCCCTGCTCTTTCTGTACCGTGTTTGCGTAGTACCTTAAATGCTTCAGGAGAAAGAACTTCTTTCCATTCTTGTTCATTTTTTTGAACTTCGTATTGATTTTCTGAGGTTGCCATAATTATTGAGTAAGTAATATGTAAAGAATTGCAAATATTAATATTATTACTCGATTTTGACCAAACAGAGATTGCTTATTAGTAACGATTAAGCAATAGGAACGCAAAAGCGAAAAGTACTACCTTGACCAACTTCGCTTTCTACTTCGATAGTTCCCCCCTGTAACTCAACCAGACGTCTGGCGATCGCCAGACCAATACCCGTTCCTCCAGAGTGACTAGCGCGGGAGGGATCAGCACGCCAAAAACGTTCAAAAACATAGGGTAAATCTTCTTGAGCAATACCTACTCCCGTATCAATTACTGAAATCCAGATTAGACGATGTTTTCGTTCTGCTTTGACTAAAATCGAGCCAGTTGCGGTATAACGAATAGCGTTACCGAGTAAGTTAACTAAAATTTGTTCGGTGCGATCGCGATCGCATAAGGCGGTAGGCAGATCGAGAGGACAGCTTAACTCTAATGTTGGTCCTTCTTCCATCAACTGATCACCAAAGCGATCGACTAAAGACTTTAGCAAAGGATATAAATCCATCGGTTGAGGAGCGATCGATAAATATCCTGCTTCTGCTTTAGAGAGTTCTTGTAGATCGTGAATCAACCTTTCCAAACGTCTGGTTTCTCTAATTAAACGTAAGTATAACTCTGGCGTACCATTAATGCGATCGTCGGCTAATTCTTCCAAATAACCCCGCACTACGGTTAATGGGGTACGTAATTCATGGGTTAGATCGCTAATTAATTCTCGTCGTCTTTGTTCTACATTACCCAAACTGCTAGCCATAGAATTAAAGCTAACCCCCAATTGATTGATTTCAAAAATCACGCTTTCTGGTACTCTCTCATCTAAGTCTCCTGCGGCAAACTTTTGGGTAATATATTTCATCTGCTTGACAGGTTTGGTAATGCGCTTAGAAGAAATATAGCTGACTCCTGCTGCTGCACTAGCACCCACCACCACCGATAAGATTGCACTGCGATTCCAGGCATTTTGAAACCCTTCCACCAAAGATGTACGAGCCGAGCGCACTGTAAAAATACCTCTTTTTTCTAGCTGTTCTAAGCGCAGCACAAACATTCTGGGGGAAGAAACTTTGGCAATAATGGTAAAGCTACCCAATCCCACCATCATCACCAATAAGTGAGAAATAAACAATCGCGCTCCCAGACTTAATTTAGGCATTTACTTTTTTAGGTATAAATTATCAAGAATGGGCGGGATTAGGATAAGACTGATTATTTTTCTGATTACCCAAAGGTAGAAAGATGGTTAACTCTTTACCTTGTTCCTGTCGCTGTCTGACGGTGAGCTTTCCCCCAAGAGCCTGGAAAATATTTTTAGTTACATCTAAATTGAGACTAAGACATCCTGTAGCTGGCTGAAAACTAAGTAATTGCCCCAAAGATTTAAAAGGATTATCAATATTACTCGCTTGGGAAAGTACCTGCAGCTTTAACTGATTTCCTGCGGTAGAGACTTTTACGTCTATATTTCCTCCAGTGGGTAAACTACGAGTACAGCTTTCAATTAATCCCGTTAATACCGTATCTAACATTCCTGGATCGCTGACTATTTTGGGTAATGTTTGAGGGAGAATAAACTTTAAGTCTACATTACGTCGTTGTGCTTTTTCTTGCCAACGAGGAATACTTTGCTTAAATACCTGTTCTAAAGGAAAGGGTACAAGCTCGACTGACTTTGTTTTAGAAGTAGATTCTAATTCCGCAGCACGAAAAATCAGTTCCATACGCTCTATTTGTTCTGTACATTCGCGATCTATAGTTTGCAAACGTTTAACTACATTAGGCTTAAAGTCCTGTTGGCGTTTGAGCAATAGTTTGGTTAGAGTACGAATGGTAGTCAAGGGCGTGCGTACTTCATGAGTAAGAGCCTGCAACAACTCCATTTCTACTTTGCTGGTAGCTTCTTTAGCAGCAAAAGCAGTGGAAATTTGTTCCAATTCTGTAGGGGGAATAGTTTCCCGATGACGATTTTTAGCGGTTGACAGGGTGTCAAGCTCCTGAAGATGTTGGATTAATTGACGGCTAAAGCTAGTAACCAGGCGGTAGCTAGGTTCAGTTGGTGCAAACTGCTCCACCAAGCTATCCAATTGTTTTAAATAACTATAATTGGTAATTACCAAACGCGATCGCAAGGTTGCCCAAGCTTCTCCAATAGTTACTGGATCAAAAGAAAAATAGAACTTAGCTATCCCGCGATCATCTTCGCCTAAAACCATTACTAGACCAAAATTGGCCGTTAAAACTAAACAGAACTGTTCTTGGGCAATCGGATCTTGGGGAATTAAAGGCAGCTTGATAATTGGTGTCACTACACGATTGACTGATCGATCTTCAGCGATCGACTGACGACAGGGCATTAACACATTAGCATTGAAGGCATCTGGACTAAATATTGCCGTTTGAAAACTAGAGATTATTTTAGTATCACTCAGCAAGGGAACAGGAGCAGAAAAGATTAATCCTTGCTTTGCTAAAAGGCTAGTTTCAGGGTTAATTTCGGATAAGAGTAGTTTTTCTACTGAAGCGATCGCACTACTCCATTCTGCCTCTGCTTTAAGCTGTGCCAAACGATTTTTCTCGCTGTGGTATCTCTGAGATAGTTTGGTGCTGTTGACCTCGTTAACCTCAGTATTAGTTTTTCTGCCACTAGCATTAAATTCTGCCTGCATTTCTTGATTGAGTACGTCACTCAAACTTTGCAGTAACCAGTTTTGCACTTTGGACTCGACCTCCCCTTGCTTCTTGTCTATTTAGTAATACCCATACAAAAAATAACAGGTAGTACCGATTAACTTGTACTGATAGTAGCTGTTTTATGTCTCTACTTCCAAGAAGTAAAACCGAACTAGGGAAGTCGCGATCTCCGATGAAATGACAACAAACAGTTGTACTGATAGCAACTGTTTGTTGTTTATTGTTAGTGTTGTTGACGAGAAATTTTCTTCTCCTGCAAATGTGTCCCGTCAGCTTTGGTAGGATTGCAAATATATCCTCCTATGCCCACAATAAAGTCGTCAAAGTCGGCATCTTCACTAGCAGTTTTAACTAGAGTTGAACCAGTATCATCAAGGTTGACCAATAAACCGCCATTAATCAGAGAGTCAAATTGATTAAGGTCAAAACCTGCGTTATTGCGTCGTTGAGCAACAGTTTGAGTAGTCAAATTCTCTGCATGAAATAAAGCCTGTTTGTTACCGCGAGAATTTACCACATCTGTACTGTAAATTACCCCCGCAGGTTTATTGTCAAACTGAGATTCTAGATAAAAAACATATATCTTATCAGCTTTAAACATGTACTCTGATAGATGATTGGGAACAGTGTTACCAGGAGTTCCTAAAAAGTCATTATTTCTACCTGCTTGCAAATCGGTTTCGTAACTAGACTCGCGATAGACATCATTAAAGTCAAAACTATCTGAAGCCTTGACTTCTGACAACAAGGGCGTTTTATCACAAGAGTCAAAAATAATCTCTCCTGTGCTTTTAGCTTGACAAGAATCGAGCTCGATTACGCCAAAGGTAGACTGATATGCACCGTGGGATTCGATAAACTCAAATTCAACCACAGTATCTTCATCAAATCGAATACCTTTGTTACCCAAAACATCTTCGGCTGCAGCGGACAGACTCATAGTATTAAGCAATCCCAAAATACTAAAGACACCAACAGAGATACTAAAACCAGTTAGATTGGGTAAATAATTTTTAGAGTTTTTAAAGTGCGATCGTTTCATTGATATTTCTCCTAGTTACCAGATATTTTTTTCAGGATCGATTGAATTGACTTGTTCGATAAATTTTTGTGATTCTTCCAATCGCTTTTCAACGAATTCACGAGCTTCAGCGATTTTGCGGTTATCAACTTGACGAGCTTCTACAGTCGGGCGTTCGGGATTAGCACAACCACTGACACAGCTGCTGCCATTTCTAACGATCTGTCGCGCATCAGTATCTCTTCTGACGTTTCTGGAGATACGTCTAGGCTCTTGAGAATCCTTGGCAACAGTATTAGCTTGCGAACTTCCTTTTTCTGCTGCCAGCAAATTGTCTATCGAATCATCAAGAGTGGTTTCTAATAATTCGGCAGCATCATTGAGGCTGATTTTTTGCGGATCGCCTTCTGCTTTGAGACAAGCACTAGTTAAACATTCACCTTTTTCGACTGCCAAACCATTTCCTGAACCTTGACTAGAACCTTCTCCTAAAGCTCCTTCTCCTAAAGCTCCTGATCCTGGAGCTGCCCCTGCCACTCCCGATCCTGCTCCTGATCCTGAAGTGAAACCATAGCCTGACTCGATTTCACTTATAATGCCACCACCAGAAAGAATTCCTGTATCGGGGTCATAAGTTGTCACTTGATAATAGCTATTGCCGTTATTGTTATCGACGGGAGTACTAGTTTTAGTGTAGGTTTGATGACCGCTATAGTCAGAGCAGTTAGTAGCACCACATTCAGCCATAACCGATTTAGTAGTTGCCATTATTCCTAGGGTAGCTAGGAAACCCAGCCATAATATTTGCCTATTTTGCATAATTAATTGTCTTAATAAATGTAGATTTTAGTTAGAATCCTGTACCGATTCCAAAAACCAAACGCGGTTCATCTCCAGCACCGACAAGATCTCTAACACCGAGGTTGAGAGTGAGGGGTAAAGTTCGGATCGGAGATGCAGATATGCCCAACGCCAAATCTTGTCCTGTCCATTCGGTAATAAAACTAACTGGACGAGCAACTCTAAAAGCCATGCTACCGAAGACGTTAACGGTATTATTATCGTTAGCTACATCATCTGTGGTGCGAAATTGTCCGTTACCTACACCAACAGTTACTCCAACTCGACTAAATGCAGAAGACACTTTTTCTCTGAGTTTAAAGATTTTAGTAGTAGAAAGATACAAAGAATCTTCAAGATCGTTAGCATCGCCAATAGACAAAAAACTATTCCAACCTGCCGAAACTCCCCAACCTTCGGCAACTTTGCGGTGTAGCTTAAGGTTAAAACCACCAGAACCAAAATCACGACCATTCTGTCCAAAACTAGCTATGTTGTAGCTAAGTTCTGCTCCAACGGCTTTTTGAGCGTTGCCGATTCCCAAACCAAAGCCCCAGGTAGCATCAGGAGTATTATCACCTTCGGCACCGCCACGGGTATCAGTTTGAAAGCTTAAACCACTATAAAAGCCTCGATCTGCACCAAAACCATAAGGATTGGCAATAGTAATGGCTGGTGTACCACGACTAGGACTAAAATTGCGTTGACGGATATTTTGTAGCTGTAGCTTAATATCTTTTAATTCATTCTGATTAGATTCATCCCACCCGCTATTATCAGCAGTGACTTGTGATTTTTCGGTAGTTTGATGCTTGATTTCTACTTCAGAAAAGTCTGATGTTTGAGATCGAGATTGAGCGACTGGATTTGCTAGAGCATTTAAACTTAATAAAGGTAGTAATGCAATAGTTAAACCAGTATATTTTAATATATGCATAGACTTATAGACACGAACATATTTTACTTGCAATTTAAAAATATCGGCACAAATATACATAAATATAATGGATCTTTTCGAGATGAACTTCCGTATTTATGCTCTTCTTTTTTACTAGTTTATAACTATCTAGGCAATATTATGGACAAGACTTACTTTTAAAAAATGAAGATAAAAAAGAATAAAAAAACTTTAGTTATATTTACACAAAAATATAAATATAAAACAAAAAATAGTCAATATCTTTTAAAGATTTATACACAAGACAAAGGTTATCCTGATAGCTATATTTAATAAAGTTGTAAATATTGCTTAGATAAATATTTTAAAATTTGCGATTTTTATAACAAATCTAAAAACAGTTAGCTTAACTTTAAATACATGGTTTTGTGTATTGATCTAGGCAATTAGTAACCAACTGTCAAATACATAGTAAAATCACGGATCTCGTCTCATGACTTTTGATATTAAGTTTGATTATCGTTTTGATAGTGAAAATTTGTTTACAGACGAACGAAAAGCAATATTAGAACAAGCTGGAGATATCTGGAGTGCTTATATTCAGGACGAATTTGAAGATATTCTCGCAGGAGAAATACTAAGTTTTGATATTAATGGCGAATCACAAGAAGTAACTTTAGACGAACCAATTGACGACCTGATTGTCTTTGTTTCTTCTGTAGAATTAGATTCTGATGAATTGACCCTAGGAGAGGGAGCATTTTATGCCAATGGTGCTGAAAGAATCGAACAAAGAATTACAGGGGATGATTTTGAACCTTGGCTGGGTACAATTGAATTTAATTCAGCAGCAGTAGATAATTTTTATTTCGATAGCACTCCTGAAACCGATGATGATATTCCTTTTGATAAGCAAGATTTTCTTAGTTTAAGTCTCCATGAAATTGGTCATATTTTAGGTATTGGAGTTTCTCCTGCTTTCAAAGTTCAAATTGACGACAATGGGGCATTTGTAGGAACGAATAGTGTTGCTCTAAACAACGGACAACCCGTACCTTTGGATGAAGATGAAGATCACATTGAAGAAAGTTTTAGTTTAGATAGTAATGCAGATGCTTTGTTAGATAAAACTTTTACCTTTGGTGAAAGAAATCTACCAACAGCTTTGGATTTGGGAATATTAGCTGATATTGGATACGATGTCATCATCTATGATGACGAACCCGTATATCACTTTTACCAATTTGACAAAGATCTACATTTTTATACAGCAGATCGCAATGAAAGAAACGTTACTGTCGAAAAAAGTAATGATGGTAAATTGGATTATCGATTAGAAGATGTCGCCTTTAGAACTTTGATGAGCGACAAAGATATTTTAACTGGAGAAACTATCGAAGGCGTGTCGCCAGTATATCGTTTTTTTGATACGGAGAGTGGAGAGCATTTTTTTACTATTGATGAAGCTCAAAAAGATAGTATCAGAGCAGATTTGGGTGATTATGTTTTTGAAGGTATAAGCTACTATGCTTTTGAGTCTCAGCCAGAAAATATTGATACCGTTCCTTTATATCAAACGTTTAATAGTGCCACAGAATCTTACGTGTACAGTACTAATAGTGATGATTTAAACGGGATTGCAAATAGCACAGCAACATCTCAGTTTGACATTGAAGCAGATGATGCGATCGCCTATTATGTAATCGAATCGTTATAGAAGTTCTAAATAATTTAAATGATTTAGTGGATAGTCTATTGTGTAATAAATGGTATTAAATACACCTGATAAAATTGTTAAAAGTGAAAAATTTATCGCCTTTTCTATTTTAATCGGAATTGCAGTTTTATATCTCAGTTTAATTTGGAAAACTACAGCAAATATTGATTTATTGACTACAGATACTTTATTTTGGTCAGTAATTTTATGGTTGTTATGGCATAAGCAAGAGCGTTTAGTTTTAAATAGCGATCCCGTTTCTAGTTTGATTGGTTTTTTATTATTAGGACTAATTTTATCTAAAACAATTAACCTATACGCATTTGAAGCTACTTTATTACCGCTACTGCCATTTTTTAGTGCGATCGCTTTAATTTTAATTGCTTCGGGAATCAAAGGCTTTAATCAATATCTGCAGGAATTGTTTTTTGCCTGGTTTTTGTTTTTTCCCACAGGAGTAATCGGTCACTTTATCGATCGCACAATCCACATTACTACTCTAAACGCTAAATTTGCTACTTATTTTCTTTATTATCTGGGATTTAATACTGCCAGCAACGCCAACGAAGTTTTTTTATTCTTACCAAAAGTAGGTCATTTTAAGGCGATCGTTAATTATTCTTGTGCTGGCATACCGATGATTCTTTTGATTGTGAAATTAGCTTGCTTATTAATTGCAGTAGTTTCTTTACCTAAAATTCAGCAAATATTAGTTCCCCTATTTTCTCTTGGTCTGGGTTTTCTTTTAGGAGTAATTAGAGTCTGTATTCTAACTTTATCTATTCCCAATCAAACCCAATTTGAATATTGGCATGGACATCAAGGCTCGCAAATATTTTCTACTTTGTCAATCACTATCTTTTCAGGATTTTGCTATTGGATTATATCCAAACACGAATCAAAATCTACTAGTATTCGTTCTAGAGTAAGTAACTGATGTTATGCACAAAGCGATCGATTAAGACTAAATAAGAGGTAAGACTGAATAAGGAGTAAGAAGTAAAAGTTTATTTTTGTTTTCGTAATATTAGTGAGTAACTAATTAATGATTAACCAGACTTGGAAAAGTTTTTTTTTAATGCTAGCGGGGATTGGTACTTACATTACTACAGCGTATGTCGTAATTGTCCCCCAAGCTGGCAATCGTCCTGTAGAAAATTTTCAGTTTCCTCAAACAATCGAGCTAAATTCAGTTACCGCTATTGAATCTGGGGACAGTACTAAAACTACTTCCTCGGCAAATCTATCCAAGCCATTAACAATTAAAAAACAAGCATTTAAAGCATCCCATCAATATCAATATCTTAAAAATGGGCAACCAGTAAACTTAGAAGTAAATTATATTGTCAACACGAGAGGTAATGTAGAGACATACTTGCAAAACCATACATCCATTGCACCAGAAATTATCAAAAATAAAACTATTAAACAAATCGAGGAAGTTGGTCATCACTTTCTATTTGTTGATCGAGGTCACGCTCACCTTACTAGCTGCATTAGTCCCCGCAGCTTGAGTAATATTAACCACCAACAGTTCTCCCAATATCGCTATAAAAACGATTTAAAGTGGAAGGTAATAGGTCGTTGGTTACAGGGTAAAGCCAGTATACGCGATCGCCGTTGTCTTTGGATCAATCTTTCTACACCGTTAACTACCGATACCCAAACCGCTTATCAATCTTTAGAAACAGCATGGCAAGAAGTGTATCAGTGGTGGCTGCCAAACTTTCCCCCTCTACATAACTAAACCGTATCTAGTGTGAAGCCAAGAGTTTTAAGATAACTGCTTGTAAGTAGCGAGTAATGAGTAGTGAGTAGCAAGTAATGAGTAGTGAGTAGTGAGTAGTGAGTAATGAGTAGTGAGTCTAACTGACTGACTGACAAAAGATAATCTCAAATTACCTTTAAACCATACTTAGCAAAATTTAGAGCTTTTGAGGAAAGATGAACAAAAACTCTCTCTTTAAAACGATAAACAAACAACGCATCGTAAAACAATAAACTTCTATAACTCCGTGTCACGGGGCATATAAATTCTTGAGGAAACCTCAAGAAACAGCCCCTCCTCTTCGCCTCTGTGGTTTATCAAAGATCGGTAACTTGACAAATCCAGCAAAAAAATAATCTTGAGCATGAGTTTTGTCAGTCAACCAGGTAGTGAGTAGTAAGTAGTTAATGTTCAATGATAAGACTATACTAGACAGGTTTAAATTGAATTAAAACTTAGTTATAAACCCATGACGATCTTACAGGATAGAGAGAAACAAGTATTTTCCTCAGGAATATTACGTTTAGTCGGTTATGGTTTGTTGCTCATGGCGACAATAGATATTCTTTTCTTAATTATTCCGCCTCAATTAATGAATCCTGTATGGGAATTTGAGACTACGGGGACAATTATTGAACGAATCCCCGTGACTTTAATTGCTATAGTATTAATTTACTATGGAGAGAGGAGCGATCGCGCTCCCATTGAAAGATTATTACTCAAAGTTTTGTCTTGGTTATCTTTGGCTGCGGCTCTTTTTCTTTTGTTGATAATTCCCTTAAATATCAGTAATGGATTTAGAATATATCAGCAACAAAATGCTCAATTCAATGCTCAATTTGTCAGACAAAAAGACACAATGCAGCAATATGAAGATCAGTTGAAAAGTGCTGTATCGCATCAAGAAATAACTAATATTCTACAACAGCAATCCAAACAAAGAATTACTATTCCCTCCTCAGTAAATACTCAGAAACTCAAAACTGATATCTTAGCAAATATCCAAAAAAATCAGGACACTATTAGCAGTCAAGCTAATTCATTTAAAACTCAAAAAAGAACTTTGATTTTAAAACAGTGTCTTAAGTGGAATTTCGGTGCATTAATAGCTTCTGTCCTCTTCTTTATCATCTGGAAAAGTACTGGTTGGGCAAGAATTCAGGTAAATCTAGATTTAGATGAGTAAAAACCACTAAACATAGTTATTGAGAAAACGGTAAAACTACTGAAGCGCAAGCAGTTAAAAGAATTTAAGATAAGTGTTCAGAATAAATGGATTTCTGCTATCAGTATTTTTAACTTTAAACGTTAACTATGGTTCTGTGAAATTTCGTTTTTAGATAGCGATATTTACAGAGAAAAATAAATATGAGTAATGAAATAATTAGATCACAATCAATTGACTTAACTGCTTTAAATACTCAAGAAACGGGTTTTTCATTGGCAGAATTTAAGCAAATTGTATATCGTCGGTGGAAACCTGCATTAGCTGTAGGAATAATTTCTTTTACGGGAATATTTTTATTTATTGCTTTAAAAACTCCCCAATATCTTTCAGAGACTTTAATTCTGTTGGAAAATCCTCAAAATCAGCAATCTGCTAACGTAGCACCTACTCAATCTACCGCTAGTAAATACTACTCGATGACGGATCTTTCGACAGAGATTTTTATTCTCCGTAGTAATTCATTGGTCGAAAAAGCGGTAAAACAATTAAAAAATCGCTATCCAGAAATTTCTGTAGGTGAAATAGTAAATAACCTATCAATTTATCAGGCAGCTAATAACAAAATTCCCACAGATGTCTTGGTCGTTTCCTATACCGATACCGATCCTGAAAAGGCAAAGACAGTTTTAGATATTCTTAGCGACACTTATATTACATATAGTCTAGAAAAGCAAAGATTGCAAGCAAGCAATGCGATTAAGTTTATTGATAATCAGCTACCCGATGCCCAACTAGAATTAGACGAAGCTGCTAAAGAAGTGCGTAACTTTCGACAGATACATCAGCTAGTAGATCCTGAAGTATCGGCGATGACAGCAGGACAGACAAAACAAGATATTGCACTAGAAATACAACAAACCCAAATTGCGATCGATCTTAATCGTAAACAAAGACAAGAATTGGAACGTCAGTTAAAAGAATTAGGACAAGATTCCGAAACCATGCTGGCATCTTCCGTACTGGGACAAGACGGAGTTTATCAAAATTTGGCAAGTCAATTAAAAGATATCGAAACTCAATATAATTTGGGTACGGTTGATTATCATGAAAACTTTCACGTCATGGGTAATCTTAAAAATAAGCGAAAAAAGTTGAAAAAATTACTCCAAGAAAGAGCAGAGCAAGTTTTAGGTAAATCTATTTCTCCCCAAGTTTTGGACAGAATAGTTCTTAATAGTCCTACCTACACAGATGTTCAGCTATCTGCAGATACAGCTGCTCCATCAACTAGTGAGTCTACGGGAGCATCAAATAATAGTTCTAGCAACTCTAACAACTCACTTACAAATAATGTAGCTACAAATGGCTCTGGAACAAAAGTTTCTACCGAAGGTTCTACTTTAAGTGCTTTAGCCAGTCGTAAATTAGAGTTGGAAAACGAAGCTGCAACTTTGCAAAGCCAGTTAACAAGTCTGCGTCGAGAAAAAGCCCAAGCTGACAGCGATTTTATTAATATTCCAGGATTGCAACAAACTTTTACCGAGCTTCAACGTCAGGTAGAGCTCAAATCTGAAGCATATAATTATCTTCTACAAAGACGACAAGAACTAAAAATATCTGAAGCGGAAGAAACCGCACCGTGGCGCATACTTAATGCACCGTTTTTACCTAGTAAACCCGTTGCACCTAATATTCAGCAAGGCTTAATTCAGGCTTTAATTGCAGGAGGATTTTTAGGGATTGCTACTGCCTTTATTCTGCAAAGACTAGATCAAAGTGTGAAACAGGTTGAAGAGATTAAGCAAATTACGAACCTACCTTTACTGGGTGTAATTCCTAAAGTAGCTGAACCTAGAATTAACGCAAACATCCACACCACCAAAAAGTCTTATACATACTATTCCTCTTTTACAGAAGGATTTCGTTCTTTGGCAATGAATTTGCGTTATCTAATTTCGGATGAAGGACAAATCAAGACTTTAGCGATTACTTCTTCAACTTCAGCAGAGGGAAAATCAACTATTTCCTTTAATTTGGGAATCGTTTTAGCAGAATTGGAACTACGCGTGCTGGTGGTAGATGCAGATTTACGCAAGCCCAGACTACACAAGCTAGCCTCGATTAAAAATGAAGCAGGGTTGAGCGAAGTACTTACCACAGACAATCCTTGGACAGATTATTTACAATCGGGTTCAGTTGAAGGTTTGGATTTGATTACTGCTGGTGCGACTTCTCCCAATCCCATTGCTTTATTAAATTCGCAGAAGATGAAACAGTTAATAGAGATCTGGAAAGCTGAATATGATTACGTAATTATCGATACTCCGCCAATTGGGGTGATTTCCGATGCCAAAAGTTTGGCTCAAGAAGTAGATTCAATCTTGTTTATCTCTGGCGTTCAAAGAGCTAGTCGTAAATCTATTAGTAATGCTATGGATGTTTTGCGTCAGAGTCAATGTCATATTGCAGGGGTAGTAGGCAATATGGTAGATCCTGAGTTTGATTACTATGCTTATTCTTACTACGACTCTTATTACAACCAATCTCATCAAAATAATGGCAGTTCCGATGCAAATTCTCAAGATGGTAAAAAAGGACTATTGCAACAGTTTCGTCGCCGTTAATCTTTATATTCACTCTTTATATATCTGCATTGATTATGGTTAGTAGTCCTCCTGAATTAATTATTAAAGCTGGTCTGACGGAACGCCAGTATTGGCGAGATCTGTGGCGATATCGCGAGTTATTTTATTTTTTAGCTTGGCGAGATATTTTAGTCCGCTACAAGCAAACAGTTATTGGTATGGCTTGGGCGTTAATTCGACCATTTCTAACAATGATTGTATTTACGGTAGTATTTGGCAAATTAGCCAAACTTCCTACCGAAGGCGATGCACCCTATCCCATTTTAGTCTTTGCAGCCATGCTACCCTGGCAGTTTTTTGCTAATTCTCTAGCTGAATGTAGCAATAGCTTAATTAGTAATGCCAACCTAATTTCCAAGGTTTATTTTCCCAGGCTAATTGTACCTACTAGCGCAGTCGTAGTTAGCTTTGTCGACTTTATGATTTCGGGAATAATTTTGGTAGGGCTAATGGCTTGGTATGATTTTGTTCCTAGCTGGCGAATTATAACTCTACCTTTGTTTATTGCTATTGCCTTTGCAGCCTCTATGGGTGCAGGCTTGTGGTTAGCATCTTTAAATGTGCAATACAGAGACTTCCGCTATATCGTACCTTTTATCGTCCAGTTTGGTTTATATGTATCTCCCGTAGGTTTTAGCAGCAATGTTGTTCCTCAACAATGGCGGTTGTTATATTCTCTCAATCCGATGGTAGGAGTAATTGATGGTTTTCGCTGGGCAATTCTTGGTGGAGAGTCTAATCTATACTTACCAGGATTTCTACTTTCCCTCGGACTGGTAATCGCCTTTTTATTTAGTGGTATTTGGTATTTCCGCAAAATGGAACGCACCTTTGCCGACGTTATTTAATTAGTTAAATTTTAAAAATCAACAATGTCTGAGCCAGTTATTAAAGTCGAAAATCTGGGTAAAAAATATATTATTGGACATCAAAAGCAGGAAAAATATACTGTATTGCGAGATGTCATTAGCAATACAGTAAAATCGATTCTCACCCCCAATAGTAAAAGCCAAAATACGCAAGAAGAATTTTGGGCATTAAAAGATGTAAACTTTGAAATTAATCAAGGAGACAGAGTTGGCATTATGGGACATAATGGCGCAGGAAAATCTACTCTTTTAAAAATTCTCAGTCGTATAACCGAACCTAGTAAAGGCCAAATAAAAATTAGAGGTAGAGTCGCTAGTTTATTAGAAGTGGGAACTGGTTTTCACCCAGAATTAAGTGGTAGAGAAAACATTTTTCTCAACGGTGCTATTTTGGGCATGAGCAGAATAGAAATTAAGAAAAAGTTTGATGAAATTATTGCTTTTGCAGAAATAGAAAAGTTTTTAGATACACCTGTTAAAAGATATTCTTCAGGAATGTATGTACGTTTAGCCTTTGCAGTTGCTGCTCACTTAGAACCAGAGATTTTGATCATTGATGAAGTGCTAGCGGTAGGTGATGTTGCTTTTCAAAAAAAATGTTTGGGTAAAATTGAAGATGTAGGCAAACAGGGTAGAACAGTCTTGTTTGTCAGTCACAATTTAGGAGTCTTACAGAATCTTTGTAGTCGTGGAATTTTATTAAAAGCGGGTAAAATTATAGCTGATAATTCTGCTTTTGAAGCTGTCAGTACATATTTACAAACCTTAGAAATATCTAGTTCTAAAAGCTTATTAGAACGTACTGATAGAAGAGGTAAAGGAGAAGTACGCCTAACTAAAGTAGAGTATTTTACAGGCAGAGATATTTCTTCAAGTATTTTAGCCACAGGTCGTCCTGCTTATTTTGTTTTTCATCTTAGCAATACTTTGGCGAAAGTATCATGTACTTTTACTCTTTATGACCAACACGGACAAGCAGTAGCTCACTTTACTAATGCTACTCCTAGCTATCAAGATTTAAACATTACCGAATTGGGTACAAAAATAGTTTGTGAAATTGATGAACTATTACTTATTCCTGGGCGTTATCGCATGAACGTAGCTATTACAAACGGTTCTGAATTACAAGATCACGTTGAAGCAGCAACTATTGTTGAAGTCGAACAAGGTCAAATTAGGGGTATACCAGTTACTAGAGGTATGGGATACGGAAGCGTCTGTATTCCTCACAAATGGAGTTTAGCTGGATAAAATCTAACTTTTCTAATCTAATTTTTTTGGTCTTTAATATTACTTAATCTAGAGAAAAAATAATTTTACGATTTTTATAAGCTACACATTTATCTTAAATTAGAAATTTACCTATGACTATTTGTATATTCGATCCTGGAATAAAAAATAATAATGGTTTGCCTAGCACAAACCTCGGAGACTTAATTATTCAAAGAGCCGTACATAGAGAAATAAAAAAAATTTTTCCAGATAGAGAAATTATAACAATCTCAACTCACGCACCTTTAGGAAAACAAGAATTAAAGTTAATCCGTGACTGTTCATTAATGTTTGTGGGTGGTAGTAATCTCCTGTCATCGAATATGAATGAGTATAATCAATGGAAAATATCCTTGTACAATGCATTTTCAATTGGGAAAGCAATTCTTTTTGGAGTTGGTTGGTGGCAATATCAAGATGAACCTAATTTATATACTAAAGCACTATTAAAAATGGCTTTAAGCAATCAATTTATTCACTCAGTTAGAGATAATTATACTAAAGAAAAAATGCAATTTTTAGGCATAAAAACAGTGTTAAATACTAACTGTCCAACTATGTGGCCATTACAAAATATAAAATCTGAAGACATTCCACAGACAAAAGCAGATAATGCACTTTTGATGCTTACAGACTACAATCAAAAGCGTGAATTGGACAAAAGGCTATTAGAATTATTATTTTCTAAATATAAGAAAGTTTATGTATGGCCTCAAGGTAAAGATGATGCAAAATATATTTCTCAGTTTGGTTTTTCAACTATTATGCTAGACCGCTCTTTAGTAGCGTTGGATAAATTCATTGACTCTCAGATCTCATTTGATTACATAGGTACAAGACTTCATGGCGGTATTAAATGTCTTTGTTCCAAAAAACGTTCCCTGATCCTGGAGATAGACAACCGTGCAAAAGAAATCGCACAAGATACTCATATACCAACATTGGACAGAGTAGATTTTCAAAATATTAGTAAGTGGATTGATTGTGGTTTCCCTACCGAGATAAGCCTTGATTCAGCTGCTATAGATCGCTGGAAAAGACAATTCTCTTACCAGAAAACTATGCCAAGTAGCAGAATATTAACAAAATAACGTTAATTGTCATTTTTAACTTACTTCTGTTATCTCTGCGTAAAACATAATGAAATATCTCAATCTTGGTTGTGGTCGGCGTTTTGATTCTGCTTGGACTAACATAGACTTTACCTCTACTGGAGATGGCGTAATTGCTTGGGATCTCACAAAAGGTATTCCCTATCCTGATCGCTCTTTTAATGTAGTCTATAGTTCTCACGTTTTAGAACATTTCCCCAAAACCGAAGCCAAATCATTTTTAGACGAGTGCTATCGTGTCTTGCGCCCTGAAGGTGTCATAAGAATAGCTGTTCCTGATCTTGAGCAAATTGCTAAAACATATTTAAATTCTTTAGAACAAGCTAGTTGTGGTTCTCAAGAATGGGCAGATAACTATGATTGGATGTTGCTGGAAATGTATGACCAAACAGTAAGAAACTATTCTGGAGGAGAAATGGCGAAGTATTTTTTAAAAGAATATATTCCCAATCAAGAATTTATTTTACAACGTTTGGGGGGAGAAGCAGAAAATCTATTGAAAACAAGGAATCACATTAACCCAGAAAAACCTTTGGTTGTAGATACAAAGAGTAAAATTAGACGCATATTACAACAGGTTTATCGCTTTGTACGTTATCGGGACTATCATCGCGAATCAATATTGAAATTGTTATTGGGTAAGGATTATCAGGCGTTACAAATTGGGCGTTTTCGCCAGGGTGGAGAAGTTCATCAATGGATGTACGATCGTTATTCACTAGCATTGTTACTCAAAACATGTGGTTTAGAAAATATCGTCCTACGTACCGCCTCAGAAAGTTATATCTCAAACTGGACTAGTTTTGATCTCGATACAGAATCAGACGGAACTGTTTACAAACCAGACTCTTTATTTATGGAGGCGATTAAGCCAGCTACATGAATATTCTACATATCAATCAATCAGATATTTCTGGAGGAGCAGCGATCGCAGGTTATCGCCTGCATCAAGGTTTATTAAATCGAGGTATTGATTCTCGACTATTAGTAGGAAAAGCACAGCTTAAAAGCGATCGCATTGCTGCAACTAAACGCAGATATCGCGTAGAAAATCATATTGGACGTTTTTCCAGAAGAATGGGACTCAATTATCTTAATCATGTTAGTAGTTTTGATATTCCCCAGCACGAATTTTACCAACAAGCAGATCTGCTCAATTTTCACAACTTACATACTGGCTATTTCAACTATCTGTCAATTCCCAAACTAACCGAAAACAAACCTGCCGTATTTACACTTCATGATATGTGGAGTTTTACAGGTCATTGTGCCTATAGCTATAATTGCGATCGCTGGAAACAAGGCTGCGGGAAATGTCCCGATTTAGATACTTATCCTGCTGTAGCTAGAGACAATACTAAGTGGGAATGGAAGCTAAAAAACTGGGTTTACAGCCATTCTAATTTGGCTATCATAACTTTGAGCAACTGGTTAACCGAACAAGTCCAACAAAGTATGTTATCTAGGTTTCCTATCTATCATATTCCTAATGGCATCGACACTGAAGCATATCAGCCTCTCGACATTGAAAGCTGTAGATATGCCTTAGATATTCCCAAAGGCAAAAAGGTTTTAATGTTTTGTGCTGATAACCTCAAAGATCGTCGAAAAGGAGGAGATCTATTAATTTCATCCTTGCAAAAAATTCCCGATCTTTTAAAAAAAGATTTGCTACTTTTAGTACTAGGCAATTACGGCGAACAAATTGCATCCATCGGGATTGATACAATTAACTTAGGCTATGTTAGTAGCGACCGCCTAAAATCTATCGCTTATTCTGCTGCCGATCTATTTATCTTTCCCACTCGCGCCGATAACTTACCTCTAGTACTACAAGAGAGCATGGCTTGCGGTACGCCAATGGTTTCTTTTAATGTTGGTGGCGTACCAGATTTAGTCCGCCATAATGTAACAGGGTATTTAGCTACTCCCGAAAATACTGAAGATTTTAGTCAGGGAATTATTCAGCTTCTAAAAGACGACAAAACAAGGCAAAAGATGAGTCAAAATTGTCGTGCGATCGCTATAGATGAATATTCTCTCAAACTTCAGGTAAAACGCTATATAGAAATTTATCAACAACTGCTGTCAACTCGATTAGATATTGTTTCTACATCTAAAACTATTAGTAATTTTGCGACAGCATCCACGCGAACTTGATTCTAAGAAAATTATCGATCGCTTGACTCAAAAAAGCCATCAAAATTCTACTGTTGTTTAAATTTACTTAATTTCAAATTTACTTGTCACCATGTTAACTAATTCTACAACTACCATAACCCTCGAAGACTTACCCCCAGCACCTGCTCATAAAACAGGATGGCCTTGGATAGAAGCTAATCTAGCCTTGCCTCCTACTATGCCAGATGGTAAACCTTATCCTAAAATTTCTATTGTTACTCCTTCTTATAATCAAGGAGAATTTATTGAAGAAACTATTAGGTCGGTACTGCTACAAAGCTATCCAAATTTAGAATATATTGTCATAGATGGCGGTAGTAATGACAATAGTGTTGAAATTATTAAAAAGTACGAACCTTGGCTGACATATTGGATTAGCGAGCCAGATCGAGGGCAAGCTAACGCTATTAATAAAGGCTTTGCTAGAGCTACTGGTGAAATATTTGCCTGGCTAAATAGTGACGACTTCTATCTTCCAGAGGCTTTACAGTTAATAGCGGAAAGATTTGGTAAGGAGAGAGAGACGGGTGCATTAGTTGGAATAGGTCACAAAGTCGATAAAGCTAAAAATATAATTTATACTCCGCCGAGAGGATCTCAATTAAACTTTGAATCTTTTTTAAACTGGCGTAAATCCCATTTTATGCAGCCATCTTGTTTTTTTACTCGCGAAGCCTGGGATACTTGTGGTCCTTTAAATGAAAGTCTTAACTACTGTTTAGATGTGGATTTATGGCTTAAAATATCGCAGAAATTTAAGTTTGACAAACTAGATCGAGTTTTATCTTATGCTACTGCGCACGAACAAGCAAAAACTACAGCGACTAAGCACCAAGCGTCAGTAGAAACTTGGTTGTTAATAATGGAATACGGTGCTAAAGAAATTGCTCGTAGAGAGCTAATGGAGTTAGCCGATTCTTTAGTTAATGCCGAACGCAAGATTCAAAAATTGACACTGCACCCACTTTACAAGTTAGTCAGTCCAATTTACAAGAGTTTTCAGACCATTGCCCAATTTTTGCGTCAATTTATTCATAGATAAATCTTCGCCGTTACATGAAATTACTTTTTGGACCCTATATTAAAGAGAATCCTTATCAAAAACAGCTAACAGATAATTTGAAAAATCTGGGAATTCAAGTTAAAGATATTCAGGAAAGTTTTTTTAAACAAAGTTTATCTGGTTCTTGGAAACCAGACGTTTTACATTTACACTGGCTGCACGCTTTTTTCTTAGCGGATAATTACTTATTAGCTATTATAAAGCTTACTATTTTTGCAATAAAAATAGCTATCTTAAGATTAACTGGAGTCAGGATTATTTGGACGGCACATAATATCAATAATCATGAACGCAAATATTTGTTATTAGATAGATTTTGTACTTACTACGTTTCTTATATAGCAGATGCGGTTATCGTTCACAGTCAAGCTGCTAAAAACAAACTAATTAAAAAAATAAATATAAATAACAAACAAAAAATCTCTGTTGTTCCCCACGGTAACTATTTAGAATATTATCAAAATGACGTTGATAAAGAAACAGTAAAAAAGCAACTCAATTTAACAGAATCAAATTTTGTGTTCCTGCTTATTGGCGCAATCAGACCTTATAAAGGGGTAATCGAACTAATTGAAAATTTTCAAAACTTAAATGATGAAAACTCACGTTTAATTATTGCAGGGAATCCTATAAATCAAGAATTTGCTAGCTTAATTCAATCAAAAATAAAAAGTGATAGTGCTATTAAATTCATTCCAGGTTACATTCCAGAAGCACAAATGCAAGTTTATCTAAATGCTTGCGATGCAGTGGTTTTTCCCTATCAAGATATTTTAACTTCTGGTTCAGTTCTACTAGCGATGTCTTTTCAAAAACCCTGTGTTGTTCCTCGTATTGGTTGTATAGGAGAAATATTAGACAATCGAGGAGCTTTTCTTTACGATCCAGACAACAAAAATGGTTTATTTCAAGCATTGACAGATTCAATTAAACACAAAGACCGACTATCAGAGATGGGAAAATATAACCTAGAACTAGCAAGCCAATACAGCTGGCAGGACATTGCCAATAAGACATTTAATATTTATCAATTAACTTTGAAGTAATTAATTATATAGTTAACATTTGAGTGAAATAAATGAATCATATTTCTAATTTTGTATTTATTATCGGCGCAATGAAATGCGGTACTTCTAGTCTGTTTGAATACTTAGCAGAACATCCAGAAATTGCTCGTTGTTCTGTTAAAGAACCTGGTTTCTTTTCAGCAGATACATCTTGGAAAAAAGGGATTGATTGGTATCAGCAATTATGGCAGTGGGATTCTAAAGTACATAAAATCGCTTTAGAAACTTCAGTAGATTATACCAAAGCTCATATATATCGTGATGTTGCCCGCAAGATTAGCACTTTAAAAGCTAATTGCAAATTTATCTATATTATGAGAAATCCTCTCTATCGCATTGAATCTCACTATATTCATGGTGTGTTTTATCTTGCAAGAACTACACGACGATTTTCAAAATATGAATTGGAAATATGGTTTTGATACTTCTGGCTGGAGCATATAAAAATTTTAAGTTAATATATTTATTCTATTAAACTACCAATGAATCCTTTAGTTTCTGTTATAATTCCTTGTTATAATTCTCAAGTTTGGATTGCTGAAGCGATCAATAGTACTTTAAATCAAACTTATCCAAATGTTGAAATAATTGTTGTTGATGATGGCTCGACAGATTCAAGTTTAGAGATCATCAAAAGTTATGGCGATCAAATCAAGTGGATAACAGGGACAAATCAAGGTGGGAATGCTGCTCGGAATCAAGGTTGGCAGTTAAGTACAGGAAAATATATTCAGTGGTTAGATGCTGACGATTATTTACTACCCGAAAAAATTGCTCGTCAGGTTGAATTTATAGAAGAAAATAACTTCGATGTAGTTTATGGGGATTGGCGACACAAATATCATTCAGAAAATGAAAAGCCTTATCTTGAAAAAATTAAACTAAGTGGCGAACATCCTGATATTTTAGAGTCTTTGTTATCTGGCTGGTGGGCATCTCCAGCAGCATATTTGATCGACAGAAAGATAGTAGAAGGAATCAACGGCTGGGATGAAACTTTAAAAGCAGGACAGGATCGAGACTTTTGGATTAGAGTTGCAATTGCTGGAGCTAATTTTGCTTATCAACCTGGTTGCTATTCAGTTTATCGTCGCTACGGAAATATTACCGTTTCTACACAAAATTATGCTAGATGGTGTGACAGTCATGCTCAAATTTTAGAAAACTCCAGAGCTAGTTTGAAAGCGAAAAACAACCTACAAAAAAAATATAAAACAGCCTTAGCAGAATCACATTTTGAATTGGCTAGACGTTACTTTGATCGCGATCGCAACTTGTACAAATATCACTTAAGTTTAGCTAAAGAACTCAATCCAGATCTTCAACCAAATGAGAGTGGTTTATACAATTTATATGCTAAGTTTTTAGGATTTACTCTAGCCGACTATCTCGCTAGCTGGAAAAGAAAAGTTATGAATCTAGCTATTACTAATTCATAAGTACGATCGCATTTTCTTTCTTGAAAATTGATATTTGAGTTAATGAAATCATGAATCGCAAAATACTTTATCTGCAATATGCCAATCCTGCTATTTTTCCTCCTCTAGAACATAGTTCGCGCATTCTGGCAGAAGATAACTGGCAGGTTTTATTTTTAGGAATTGACGCGCAAGGAGATGCAAATAACTTAAAGTTTCCCGCTCATCCTAATATTACCGTCCGCCAAATGAATTTCTGTCCACCAGGCTGGCAACAAAAATTACACTATATCCAGTTTTGTTTTTGGGTATTAAGTTGTTGTCTAGTATGGCAACCAAAAGTAATTTATGCTTCCGATCTTTTTTCTTGTCCCATTGCTTTGATTGCTAGTTTTATACCTGGCATCAAAGTAATTTATCACGAACACGATACTAATAGTGGACAAGCAAATAGTTTATTTATAAATCTATGTTTCCAAGCTCGTAAATGGTTGTCAAATCGCTCTAGTGCATCTATTTTACCAAATCAGCAAAGATTAGATTATTTTGTTCGCCAAACAGCTACCAACTCTCCTACCTTTTGTGTTTGGAACTGTCCTACTCAAGCAGAAATAACTTCTTCACATAATTCTGCTTTATCTTGCGATCATACCTTTGATAGTCCCTTCAATATGAGAAATCCACATCAGGGGCAGTCTCGCAATCTCAGGCTGCTTTATCATGGTTCGATTAATTCTTCACGACTACCTCCAACTATTTTAGATGCTATGGCGGGTTTAGGCGATGGGGTTCGTTTAGGAATTATTGGCTACGAAACTATTGGCAATAAGAATTATATTCAACAGTTACAAGTCAAAGCTCAACAATTGGGAATTATTGAAAGAGTAGAATTCTTGGGAGCAATGTCTCGTCAAGAAATCTTGAAGCGATCGCTAGAATACGATCTAGGTTTGGCATTTATGCCTAGAATTAGCAACGATTTTAATCTACAGCATATGATTGGTGCTTCTAACAAGGTATTTGACTACCTTAGCTGCGGTTTAGCTTTATTAGTATCAGATTTACCAGATTGGCATGATGCTTATATTGAGACTGGTTATGGTTTAGCCTGCAAACCTGAAGATCCAGAAAGCATTGCTACTGCACTTCGTTGGTATCTTGAACATCCAATTCAAATGAGACAAATGGGAGAATTAGGCAAACAAAAAGTTGCTCAAGAATGGAACTATGAAAAGCAATTTGAACCAGTATTAGAACTTATTAATTAAATTTTCATGCTCGTTATAAATGTACCAATCTTAAAGTAAAACAAAATTATGCCGCGTTTAGCCTACTTTGTTTCTCACCCAATTCAGTATCAAGCACCTTTGTTGCGTCTCTTAGCCACAGATCCAAATATCGATCTCAAGGTATTTTTTTATAGTGATTTTTCAGTAAAATCCTACCACGATCGCGAATTTGGTCAAGCAATTGAATGGGATACACCACTTTTAGAAGGCTATGACCATCAATTTTTAGAGTGCTGGGGTAGCAAAAAAAGACAAAATTTAATCCAACAGCCGATTGCTCATAATATCTATCAGCAACTAAAACAAGAACAGTTTGATGCAGTTTGGATACATGGCTGGCATTGGTTATGTAGTTTACAAGCATTATTAGTGGCAGAACATCTAAACATTCCGATTTTATTAAGGGGTGAATCAAACGGTTTGAAAGAGCCACAACAACCTCTAAAATATTGGGCTAAAAATCAGTTTCTTAACTGGTTATTTGCTAAAGTATCGGGCTTTCTGTGTGTTGGTACTCTCAATCGCCGATTTTATCAAGGTCACGGTATTGAAGAATCGCGTTTGTTTTCTGTACCCTATGCTGTCGATAACAGTTTTTTTCGAGAGCGGGCAAAATTAGCTCATCATAGTCAAAAAGAATTGCGCCAGTCTTTAAATCTGCAGCCGAATAGACCAATTATTTTATATGCAGCTAAGCTGATTGAGAAAAAACGTCCTCAAGATTTATTAGCAGCTTATCGCTTATTATCAGTGGACGGAACTAAAGAACCTGAGCCATACTTGCTATTTGTAGGGGATGGCAATTTGCGATCGCAATTGGAAGAGTCTGCAAAAACTACAGGCTGGGAGTCGATTCGCTTTTTGGGCTTCCGCAATCAGTCTGAGATGCCTAAATTTTATGATTTATGCGATGTTTTTGTCTTACCTTCTAGCTTTGAGCCTTGGGGACTAGCAATCAATGAGGTAATGAATACAGGTAAAGCAGTAGTAGTTAGCGATAAAGTGGGATGCGTTCCCGATCTAATTGAAGATGGTGATAATGGTCGAATTTTCCCCGCAGGAGATATTACCGCATTAGCCGATAGTATCAAATGGGCAATTTACAATCGTCATTCAGCAGGAGACAAAGGGTTTAGACGCATTCAAAAATGGAGTTTTAGAGAAGATATAGAGGGCATAAAACAGGTTTTAGAGCAATTAAAAATGGGAGTGGCTTAGGTGCAGAAAATTTTGATTGTCGGTAAAACTTTAGAGTTGGGTCGTACAGAAGAGTTATACGGACGTGGATTTGAAACTGCAGGGTATGAAGCCAAGCACTTTAGCTGGGATACAGCCGAGCCAAGTCTATTATCACGTTCCTTGTTACAAAGAGCTTCTTGGCGATTAGGGTGGCAATTACGCGCAAAAACAGCCAATAAAAAATTAGTTGAGATGGTAAAACAATTTCAGCCCCATCTAATCTTTGTTGTTTCTCCTTTGTTAATGCAGCCGAGTACGATTAAAGCTGTGCAACAATATGGTTTGGCTTTTGTCTTTTTTACCGATAATCCATTAGACAATCATCATACCCATACTAATGCTTGGGTACAGCAAGGACTTACTTTGTGGGATGGGGTGTTAATTTGGAGTCAAGAGCTAATTACACAAATTAGCGCACGAGGTATTAGCAATGTTTTTTATCACCCTTTTTGTAGCGATACCAAATATCATTATCCTCAAACACAAAGCAGTCAAGATTACGATGTAGCATTTATTGGTAACTGGGACGATAGCGGTAAGCGAGAACAATATCTCAAAGCCGTCTCTAACTACCGTTTGGGGATCTGGGGTTCTAACTACTGGCGGACTCGCTGTAAAGAGGCTTTAATAGAATTTCATCAGGGAATGTGTTCTTATGCCGAAATACCTCAAATATTAGGTTCGGCAAAAATAGGTCTAAATATTCTTCGTCCTCAAAACGAAATGGGTCACAATATTAGAAGTTTTGAGATCCCCGCATCGAAGACATTGATGCTGAGCGAGCGCAATCAAGAGTTATTAAATCTATTTAAAGAGGATAAAGAGGCAGTTTATTTTTCTAATCCAAAAGAATTAAAGCAAAAAGTAGCCTATTTACTGAATAATCCAATCCTGCTTGAATCCATAGCAGAGGCAGGTTATCAAAAAGCATTACAGCATAGAATAGATTGCCGAATTAGAGAGATTGAAAATCTTTACGAAACCATTAGTAATTCTCAAGTATTAATCGAGAAGTGATTTATAAATTTATAGTTTCTCAAAGTTAATGAATTAATAAAATATTAATTTTAATCCAAAAAACGGCGATTCATTACAAACATCTACATTTTTAATTGCCAAACATTAATGTTTAATACTAAGCAAAACTTGAACAGCCAACAATATACTAATCAGCTTAATAACTGTCCTAGCTGTAAAGCTTCTTCTCAAGAATCACAGATGCTTTTCCAAACTAGAATGCTAGGAGAAAATTCTTCTGTTGTTCGATGTTCTAAATGTAACTTGATTTATAAAACGCTCATTCCTAATCAACAAGGATTATCTAAAATTTATTCTCAAGAATACGTTCATTTTCAAGAGAAAAATGATGCAATCGATGTAGCAGAAATCAATAGTGCAGAACAAAAGCTAAACAAATGCCACAAACTGCTTAAAAACAACCTTTCAAAATCAAAAATCAGAATATTAGACGTTGGTTGCGGTAGTGGTAAATTTGTTGATATTGCTAGGCAACTAGGATATAACCCAGAAGGAGTCGATCCCTATTTACCTGATAGTTTGCAAAATAACTATTTACACAAAAAATCTCCAGAAGAAATTGCTAGTAATTCTTATGATATTGCCACCTTGCTTAATGTTGCAGAACATCTTGATCGACCCGAATTAATGTTTTCAGCAATTCATAAACTGCTTAAACCCAATGGAGTATTTTTACTGACCTGTCCCTATGGTAATAGTATGGCTCGGAAGGTTTATAAAGACAGATGGAATCACTTAGTCCTAGACGAACACTTACTCTTTTGGACTCCACAATCTTTGACACATTTGTTACGTCAAATTGGCTTCCAAGGTAAAGTTAGCTATCGCATTAGTGGCTCTCCTTTTCCACAGGGCAAAGCAAATATCTCCAGCAACACGCCCACAGTTACTACCAATGCAATATCATCCGATGTAGTCAAAACAAAAACACAATCTCTTTCTTTAAATTCCCGCATTTGGCAAATGGGAAAAGCTATTCAACGCCGAAAAACAGTAGCTAGTTTAGTTCGTCACTTGATTCACATTAGTCATCTTGGTGATTATTTAGAATATGCAATTATTAAATAAAGTCGATAAAAACGAGCGACAATTTGTTTATCCTCAACTTCCAAGAGCTGGTCTAGGTAATATGCTTTTGGTATGGTCAAAAGCTGTGGTATTTGCCCAATTAAATTCTTTACCTTTAATTGCACCAGCTTGGGGAAAAATTGCGATCGGACCCTATTTGAGAAGAGAAAGATGTCACAGATACTATGGTAACTTCTTTAGAGATCGCTCTTGTATATCTGGACTACAAGCATCTTTTTTAAAAGTAGCTGCTACGAAAGTCTACGAACCTCCCGTTTCTCAGTTAGCTCGAACTCAGAGAAATAATATTGAGATGTATATCTTCAATCAAGTCCCTCATTGGAACGATTATTTTAGTGACATACGTGAGCATCATTCTCTGGTTAAACAAGCACTATTAAACAATATTAAGTCTTTAATATTGCAAGAAATAGAACAACGACCGATGCCCCAAATTGGTATTCACGTTCGCATGAGCGATTTTAGAAAATTACAGTTAGGTGAAAATTTTAATAAGGTAGGATTGGTTCGTACTCCCATGAACTGGTATGTGGATGTTATCCAAAGAGTTCGTCAGATCGCTGACTATGATGTTCCTATAACTGTTTTTTCTGATGGTCATGATGAGGAATTAGAGCAGCTATTAATCTTACCTCAAGTATCAAGATCGCCTCGTGCTTCTGCACTCTCGGATATGCTCACTCTAGCTAATAGCAAACTTTTAATTACTTCTGCTGGAAGTACTTTTAGTAGCTGGGCATCATATTTGGGTGGATGCTCAACCATATCTCATCCCGCTCACTTTCATTCAGGAGTATTTTCACAAGAAAAAAATCAGGTAGTTTTTGAAGGAGGATTCGATCCTAAACTAGAAATTCCTACTTTACTTCGGAGTAACATTATTTCTTTATTTAAGAAAAAGGTGAAAAATAATATTTGATTATTATTGTAATATTTGTATTTTTAAACTTATGACATATCCATATTCTGCACAATCTAATAGTATCGATCAAGAAACATCAGGCTTTGCGTTAAAAAAAAATCAAGAACAATTAAAAACTAAACGCTATATTAGAAAACTCTATTATTGTCTTATTACTAGCATAGTTGTTATTAGTCTGTATTTGATATCTAATGCTCCAACATCTGTTTCTGCAAGCAAGCTTATTTTAGCTTTACTGATTTTTTGGATAAGTTTATTTCCTGGTTTACACTATTTAAAAAATTCAGATAGACCTTCTGTTCCTTTTTTTCCGCTAGTCGGATTATTTTATGCATCTACTTTTGGGCTACCAATTTTTTTAAGTGATGATGTATCTGTATTTAATGTTAGTGATTTGGGAAACGTTAGTCATTACTCATTACTATTGACTTTAGCGGGTATATCTAGTCTAATCTACTCCTTTTATGAGGCTAGATATACTATTTGGAAGAACATACAGCCAATTAAAATATCAGAATCATATTCTCTAAATCGATTACTAATATTAACTTGGCTTGCGCTTCTTTCTCACTTTGCATACATGTATATATCGTTCTTTTATTCTATTCCTTCTATTGGTTATATCTTAAATGCTATAGGAATAGTATCTTACGGCATATTTTACTTGATCTGGGCTGAAAATAAATTACCTTTAATTCAAGCGGTACTACTCACCTGTTTTTGTTTTCCTACTGAATTATTTATTGCCCTAGCTAGTGGAGCATTAGCTCAAGTAATTCTAATTGTATTGTTTATGTTTTTAGTATTTTGGTATAAGCATCAGCGTATATCAATTATCTTGGCAGTTTTCTTGATATCTTTTTATCTAATTTTTAATCCTATCAAAGGACAATATCGTTCTTTAGCTTGGAGTGGTGCTTATAGTAATGAAAGTTTGATTACAAAAGGAAAATTATTTATAGAATTAGCTATAAATAATCGGGAAGAGCAATACATTGATGAAGAAGCAGCAGTGAATAGCAATATTAGTAGAATAGCTAATATTGCTATATTTTCTAAGGTAGTTGATGACACTCCTCGAATAGTACCTTACTGGAATGGCAAAAGTTATTTGTCTTTGTTTACTAAATTTATTCCTCGAATCATTTGGTCAAATAAACCAGAAGAAACTATTGGCGTAGAATTTGGTCAACGCTACCATTTTATTTCGCATTTCAATAACCAAACATCGGTTAATTTACCTTGGTTAGTTGAACTTTACGCTAATTTTGGTGGCGTTGGTGTGTTAATTGGAATGTCATTTTTTGGTATCTTACTCGCACTCATAGATCGAGTATTCAACGGTTATGATATGAACTTAGTTGAAATTGTATTAGGAATAAGCGTTACCGTTAGTTTGATTCTTCAAGAATCAAACTTTTCTTTGATGATTGGTCGTGCATTTTTATTAGGGGTTGGACTATATTGTATTGCTAGATTTTTATTAGGCAACAGACTTAAAAGTGGTGTTTAAAACAAAAAAAATATTACATATATATTAGGTATTTAATTAATACATTGATGACAACTCAAGTAAACAATATTTATTTATGGTTTCCCAATATATTTGAATTTAAAGGTGGCATTCAGGTATATTCGGCTTTTCTATTAGAAGCCTTACAAAAAACATATCCAGAATTAGATTGTGATGTTTTTCTCAAACACGATACTCACGCTGTAGAAGAAACTGAATTTTCAGTTCATACCCGCTTTCACTTTAGTGGTGGCTGGACTTCTCGTTTACGCACTTTGATGTTTGCTAGTAAGTTATTTATTTATGGACTTTGGCAACGTCCCAAGCTAATACTTTCTACTCATGTCAATTTTACTCTGGCTGCCTATTGGCTCAAGCGAATTGCAGGTATACCCTATTGGACAGTAGCTCATGGTGTAGATGCCTGGGAAATAGATAACCCCGCACTGCAAAAGGCTCTCAAGTCAGCCGATCGCATTTTAGCAGTTAGTAACTATACTCGCGATCGCCTAATTGAAGAACAGAGTTTAGATCCTAGCCGTATTTCTCTATTACCCAATACTTTTGATGTTAGCCGTTTTCAGATTGCTGCCAAACCCCAGTATCTTTTAGAGCGTTATCAACTAACCCCAGAACAACCAGTAATCTTAACAGTAGCCAGGTTAGACAATACCGAACGCTACAAAGGTTACGATCAAGTTTTACAAGCTTTGCCTACCATTCGTCAGACTATACCTAATGTTCATTATCTAATCGTGGGCAAAGGTAGCGATCGCGATCGCATCGAAAAGTTAATTACCAGTCTCAATCTACAAGACAATGTAACTTTGGCAGGTTTTATTCCCGACGAAGAATTAAACGATCACTACAACCTTGGTGATGTCTTCGCTATGCCCAGTAAAGGCGAGGGTTTTGGCATTGTTTATCTAGAAGCTTTAGCCTGTGGTAAACCAGTTTTAGCAGGCAACTGTGATGGGGCGATTGATGCTTTGTGTAACGGTGAATTAGGAATTTTAGTTAATCCAGATGATCTAGATGCGATCGCCTTAAACTTAATTGCAATTTTACAGGGCTTTCACAACCATCCTTTAATGTATCAACCAAAAGCTTTGAGGCAAAAAGTAATTGATATTTATGGCTTTAAACGGTTTCAAGCTACTTTAGCTGGGCTACTCAATCAATATTTGTGGGAGATAACATAAATGAAAGTTCTACACGTTATTCCTTCAATTGCTCCCGTGCGAGGAGGTCCTTCCCAGGCAGTTTTAGCAATGGTTAAAGCTTTAAGAGATCGAGGAATTGACGCAGAAATCGTTACTACTAATGATAATGGTAATGAATTTCTCGACGTGCCATTGGGCGATCGCATTATCTATCAAGATGTTCCCGTGTGGTTTTTGCCTCGTTTTACTCTGCCGATGAAGGAGTTTATCTTCTCTGCCGATTTAACCAAGTGGCTTTGGCAACATATTAGAAATTATGATTTGGTGCACAATCATTATCTTTTTTCTTATGCTTCTACCTGTGCAGGATTATTTGCCAGAATAAATAAAGTGCCCTACATGGTAAGAACTATCGGTCAACTTACTCCTTGGGCATTAGCTCAAAGTCGCTTCAAAAAACAAGTTTATACATCTTTAATCGAACGTCATAACTTAAATAGTGCCAGGGCTATTCACTGCACCGCATCAGGAGAAGCTCAAGATGTACGTAAGTTTGGAATTAATACTCAAACTATCACTTTACCTTTGGGAGTCAAACCACCAGAAATACTGCCCAGTGCCAAATCTCAGTTACGGCAAACATACAATATTTCCGACGAACGACAAATTATTTTATTTTTGTCCCGCTTGCACTATAAAAAAAGACCAGATCTTTTAATTGAGTCTTTAACTAAAATAATTATTACTAATCCAGATACACATTTAATGATGGCTGGTTCTGGAGAAACTGACTATATCAACTATCTAGAGCAGTTAGTCGAGCAGCATAACTTAACAGATAACGTCACTTTTACAGGCTTTGTCACTGGCAATAACAAACAACTTTTGTTACAAGGTTCGGATATTTTTGCTCTTCCTTCCTATTCCGAAAACTTTGGCATTGTAGTGGCAGAAGCGATGATTGCAGGGTTGCCCGTAGTTATTACCCCAGGAGTTCAGATTTCTCCTGAAATTGTCTCAGCTAATGCGGGAATTGCAATCAATGATGAAATGGAATTAGTTAACGCAATTACCAAGTTATTAGATGAACCACAATGGCGATCGCAATTGAGCCAAAATGCGATTGATTTTGCTAGCCAAAGATATTCTTGGTCAACTATTGCTGCTCAACTAGCCGATCACTACGCTAAAATTATTGAAAAGTGAAATTTAGCTTGATCGCCCACTTTCCCAATTATTCATAGATTAAAGAACGAAAAATACTATAATTAGTCTAAATTTTGATTAGGGGATAATATGGCAGATATTGTTGATATTGCAGTAAATACAGAAGGGTTTAGTACCTTGGTGGCTGCGGTCAAAGCAGCGGATTTAGTAGATACCTTAAAAACTGCAGGACCTTTTACTGTCTTTGCCCCCAACGATGCTGCCTTTGCTAAACTTCCTCCAGGCACAGTACAAACATTAGTTGATAATCCACCTCAGCTAGCCAGGATACTTACTTATCATGTAGTAGCAGGCAAACTAACTAAGGCAGATTTGAGTAAGGTTGATGCTGTTGAATCTGTAGAAGGTTCACCTATTACTATCAATTGTAATGATGATACCTTTGAAGTAAAAAATGCCACAGCGATCGCAGCCGATATTGAAGCGGACAATGGTATTATTCACGTAATCGACAATGTAATTTTGATGGGATAATTTTCTCTCTTAAAGCGTTAGCTAAGGACATGGAGTCGTTAACTATCTATCTCGCTAATCGGAAAAATTGCGATAAACCCCATCTACTTTGAGAACAGGAGTCAACCACGAAAATGAATAAGTGTTAAATTACTACTCACTACTTGCTACTCAAAAAAAGCTAATTGAAAAACTACAGGTTACAAACTGGATAAGGTTTAATTACCTCATCGCCAAAGACATTTTGCGACTGGGAGGTTTATATGCTCGATCTAATTGCTGTAAGTCTTCTTTTGTTAACTCAATATCCAATGCTGCGCGATTTTCTCGGACGCGATCTTGATTGGCTGCTTTAGGAATAGAAATTACATTATCTTGGTGTAGTAACCAACTGAGGGCTATTTGGGTAGATGTAGCGTTGTGTTTGGCTGCAATACTATTTAACTTAGGATCGTTGACAAAAGCTCCTTGTTCGATGGGAGAATAAGCCATAATGGGAATATTGCGCTCTTGGCACCAGGGTAATAAATCCCACTCAATACCACGGCGCATCAGATTATAAAGCACCTGATTGGTGACAATTTCTTTTCCTCCTGGTAAAGATTGAGCCTCTTCCATATCATCAGTGTCAAAGTTACTTACACCGTAGTCTAATATTTTCCCTGCTTGCTTGAGATGCTGTAATCCTGTTAATGTTTGCGATAATGGTATGGAACCACGCCAATGGAGTAGATATAGGTCTAAATAGTCAGTTTTCAGTCTAGATAAAGAGCGATCGCAAGCAGCAATCAAGCCATCATAACTAGCATTATAGGGATAAAACTTGCTGACTAAATATACTTCCTCTCGGCAATCGGATATAGCTTCTGCCACGATCTTTTCTGCACCACCTTCCCCATACATCTCTGCAGTGTCTATCAGCGTCATTCCCAAATCTATTCCTAGCTTGAGCGCATTTATTTCTGACTGCTTTTGACTAGCTTTTTCTCCCATACGCCACGTTCCTTGTCCGAGTATGGGTATTTTTTGTGGCGATCTAGTTTTCATCAAAATTTCTCTGTGTACAAATTAGGGCGTTGCACAGTTGCAGGATGATACTGAAGCAAGATGCAACGCCATCAATTCTAATTAGCCAATTGTACTTCCCCCTCACTTACTCGCACAGAATAAGTAGGAATTTTAATTGTGGGATCGTCTAGATATTCCCCTGTCTCAAGATTGATGTTTTGTTTGTAGATAGGTGCTGCAACTTTTATAATACCCTGGCGATCGCCTACTATTCCACGAGATAGTACATAAGCTTTGCTAAAAGGATCGTAGTTACTGAGGGCGTAAACTTGTTCGGTTTCTTCTAAACGAAAGATTGCTACCTGTTCGTCGTTAAAAAGAGCGCATACTCCAGTATTCGGCTTGATATCGGTTATCTGACACACTGTTGTCCATTGTGTCGCGGTATCGTTATTGGATATTGTTTGAACCATTTTTTTTCTCCTCTATTGGGCAACGGCTGTTTGCCCCTACGGTTTATACTGTTAGGCTAGCTTTTTCTGAATCTGTAGCTGGGCGTTTTTGCCCTCTTTCTTCTACATAAGCTAAAGATGGATCGGGGCGATCGTTATTTACGAAGTGACGGAAGCGTTGCAGTTTGGATTCGTCTTCCAAAGTGGCTTTCCATTCACATTGGTACGTATCAACCAGGTGTTGCATTTGTGCCTCTAATTCATCACAGATACCCAATGAATCATCAATAACCACATTCTTGAGATAGTCTAAGCCGCCTTCTAGTTTGCCAAACCAAACTGACGTGCGTTGCAGCTTATCAGCAGTGCGGATATAAAACATCAAGAATCTGTCTATGTATTTAATCAAAGTTTTCTTGTCAATATCTGTAGCCAATAGCACCGCATGACGAGGAGTCATACCTCCATTCCCACATACATATAAATTCCAGCCATTTTCTGTAGCAATAATACCAAAGTCTTTACTTTGTGCTTCGGCGCATTCGCGAGTACAGCCAGATACAGCAGATTTTAGCTTGTGGGGCGATCGCAATCCGCGATATCTTTGTTCGACTTCAATCGCTAAACCTGTAGAGTCATCTACCCCAAAGCGACACCAAGTACTACCCACACATGATTTTACAGTACGCAAAGCTTTACCATAGGCATGACCCGATTCAAAGCCAGCATCAACTAAGCGTTTCCAGATCCCAGGTAACTGATCTACCCGTGCTCCAAATAAGTCTACCCGTTGTGCGCCAGTGATTTTGGTATAAAGTCCAAATTCTTGGGCAACCTCACCAATTGCAATCAGCTTTTCGGGAGTGATTTCTCCACCAGGTACGCGAGGAATGACGGAATACGTACCATCTTTTTGAATATTAGCTAAATAGTAATCATTGGTATCCTGTAAGCCAACGTGAGGAGTTTCTAAGATATGTTCGTTCCAAGTGGAAGCTAAGATTGAAGCTACGGTAGGTTTACAGATCTCGCATCCCATACCTTTACCGTGTTGTGCGAGTAAGTCGGCAAAAGTAGAAATTTTATTTACTTTAACTAGGTGGAATAATTCTTGACGGGAATATTCAAAGTGTTCGCAAACATGGTTTTTAACTTCCACTCCTGCTTTTTTCAGTTCCGTTGTTAGAATATCTTTAACTAAGGGAACGCAACCACCACAACCCGTACCCGCTTTGGTACAGCTTTTAAGTTCGCCTAGATCGGTAACACCATCTGCGATCGCAGTACACAAATCCGCTTTAGAAACATTATTACAAGAACAAATCTGTGCCGTGTCAGGTAAGTTATCTACCCCTAGTAGTGGCGCACCTCCTCCTTCTCTGGGAGGAACTAATAGATCTTCTGGATGGGGAGGTAAAGTAATTTCGTTTTGTACCAGTTGCAAAAGATTACCATAAGCTGAAGCATCACCGATTAAGATCCCGCCAAGTAATAGTTTGCCATCTCCCGACACTACTAGCTTTTTATAAGTACCGTCGATCGCATTATTAAAAACTAATTCTTTAGATCCTGGGGTACGAGCAAAATTATCTCCAAAGCTAGCTACATCAACCCCTAATAGTTTTAGCTTGGTGGACATATCCGCACCCGTAAAGGTTTGCGATCCTGCATTAGTAATACTGTCGCTGGCTACTTCTGCCATCGTGTAACCAGGGGCGACTAAACCAAAAATGCGACTTTGATAAAGGGCGCACTCTCCAATCGCATAGATATCCCGATCGCTTGTAAGACAATGCTCATCAACTACAATACCGCCTCTTTCGCCAATAGTGAGATCGCATTCTCTCGCTAAATGATCGCGGGGGCGAATACCAGCCGAAAAGACAATCATGTCTGTAGCTAATTCAGTACCGTCAGCAAATTCCATTTTTACTAGTTTGCCATTTTCGCTGACAATATTCGTGGTGGATTTACTAGTGTGTACCTGTACTCCTAATTCTTCAATCTTTTCTTTTAAAACCTCTCCTCCCACTTCATCGATCTGTACGGGCATTAATCTAGGGGCAAACTCCACCACATGAGTATTTAAACCCATAGATTTTAAGGCATTGGCGCATTCTAAACCTAACAAACCACCGCCTACAACCACGCCAACTTGAGACTGCTTACCCCAAGTAGACATATTTTCTAAGTCTTCAATCGTACGATAGACAAACGTACCTGGGGCATCATTTCCCTTGATGGGAGGAACAAAAGGATAAGAACCAGTTGCTAAGATTAGCTTGTCATAACTTATCTCCACACCATTTGCCGAGGTTACTGTTTTATTATCTTTGTCTATGGCAGTAACGCGATCGCCAATATGGATCTCGACATTGTTATCTTGATAGTATCCTGGTGTAACGAGAGTAAGATCCGCTGCTGTTTTACCTGAAAAGTAACCGCTTAAGTTAACGCGATCATAAGCGACACGGGGTTCTTCGCAGAAGGTAACTAAATTCCATTCTTGCGATACATCTTTTTGTATCATCAATTCTAGGAATTTATGACCAACCATACCGTTACCGACTACTACTAGATTCTTTTTGTTGGTCATAGAATATTTAATCCAAAAGCTCTACATACTTTTAATCTACAGATATTCTTAGATTTGTTGGGCTAACGTATGTTCTTTTCGCATAATAATGATGACGTTTTTGCGTACTAGACATAATCGATATGCGCTCTCAGCTTGTATAGCATTACGTATTAGTGACAAGTTAAGGACTTCTGTTGTTTGTCAATCGGTTTTTAGCTATCAGCTATCAGCTATCAGCTTTCAAAGCATTTCAAATTGAACCTTTCAATTATGGCGATCGCTATATTGGTTTGGCTTAATCTATATCTAGCTTTGACTAAAACAACTAACACTATCTGTAGTAGTTGACTAAAAATGCTTTTTCTTATGCGAAGCGGTATCCGTGATTGACTCGCTACTTCCTAGCAGATAACTAATCTGTCCTAACGTAACTTTGTACAACTATACTTGTTTATCATGTTGAAAAGGTGGATTTCTCGCTCACACTGTTAATAACTGGGCGATCGCTTTTTTAATAAAAATTTCATCTTCAGGATTTTGATCAGGATTTCCTGCACGATGTCCCCAAATTGAAGGAATGGGCAGATATTTGGCATGAGAAATCAAGTCTGCTTCTGCCTGACAGTCTTCGAGGGTAAAGTATAAATCTGTGGTTGCTGGCATCACTAAAGTTTTTGCCGTAATTGACTTTAATGCACCCTCGTAATCTCCCTGGTAAGTAGGATTATTACTCACATCACAATGCAACCAGGTATCGATCGCAGCCAGTAAATCATGAGGATCTCGTTGACGATAGTTGGCTTCCCAACCTTTAATTAAATAATCTTCTAAAGAATTATAGCCAAACTGATAATAAAGCCCTTGTCGATAGTAAGCTTGAGATGCTGCCCAACTCGCATAGATACGAGCAAAAGCTTTAAAACCTCTTTCTGGAATACTTTCAAACCTAGTCCCATTCCAACTAGGATCGGCTGTGAGGGCAGTACGTAAGCTTTGGAGGAAAATTTTGTTATGGTCAGTAGTACGTGCTGTACCGCATAAAGCTGCAATTCGTTCTACTGATTCAGGATATAATACACCCCAATGATAGGCTTGTTGCGCTCCCATTGACCAACCATAAACTAAAGCTAATTTTTCAATTTCTAGATAATTTAATAATTGTTTTTGAGCGCGAATATTATCTAAATGAGTAGTATAAAAGCCTGATTCAGCCAGTTTATAATCTGGATGATTACTGGGAGAACTAGATAACCCATTACCAAACATATTAGGAATGATAATCAAGTATTTCTGAGGATTGAGAATACCTGCAGGTTTGATTAGCCACTCTATATTTGAATGTTGTGCGCCGTAGGAAGTGGGATACAAAATAACGTTGGAATGATCGCTATTTAACTCGCCATAGGTTTTGTAGACTATAGTTGCGTTAGGTAATGTTACTCCACATTGCAAGGATAGATTGGCAATCGTGAAATGATCGATATTTTGATTCATATTGCTTTGAGAAATAGATAGGGAATTCCGCTTTCTCTTTAAAGAAAATTGCTAACAATATTTTGATTTACTTTTAAATAACCGCGATCGATAACTGCAAAGTGTTCTTTCAATTCTTGATGTGCTTTAGGCAAGGCATGGAAAGGAATCGAAGGATACAGATGATGTTCGGCATGAAAAGGCATATTCCACATCATGATACGCAGGGGAAACCAAGTTAAAGTAGTGCGAGTATTGGTCAGAGGATTATTGTTTTTAGTACATCCTGTGTGTTCGGCTAACAAAATGAAACGTAAAATAGGTTGTCCTACAGCTAGGGGCAATAACCAGAGGGTAATAAACCAAGGTTGCCAGAAAACGAAAGAAATTGCGATCGCCATACCATAAACTGCAAGCTGTAAGCGAGTAGACTTAATCACTTTATTGTGCGCATTTTGATCGATATAAGGCATATTATCGAGATCACCCGTTGCTACTCGATAATGAGTCATCAGTTTACCCAACCACCAGTTATAACCACTGATTTCGGCTATATATTCTATGAGATTGCTTGGCTGAATGTCTTCTAATTCTGGATCTTTTCCTACTATTCTGGTGTATCGGTGATGCCATTTATGATAACGACGGTAAAAAGTACTGTTATATCCAGACAAGACGCCAGCAAACCAAGCAACTAAGTCGTTTAAACGATTATTGGCGAAGGCTGTACGGTGACAACTTTCATGTACTAATGCAAACATAGCAGCCAGGCTAAAACCATAGATAATTAAAGCCAGAAGTTTAATCCCCCAATTATCTACTGTAAGCCACAAATAACCACTACTAATCACGATCGCCATATGTCCTAATAGTCTAATCAATCCTCGACTATTTGACCTCGTATTTAAGGTTTGCAACGTGGAAGAATCTAAAATCTGTTTGGGTTTGAGAATATCGGATCTTGTTTTGGCTTTAGTGTGACAATCCATAATTTACAGTAATTTCAATGATTTTTTCTATGGTTTATTTATACTAATAATTATTGGGAATCTTACTCGCTAATTTTTCAGAAGATCGACTGATTGCTAGAAGAACATAACTCTATTTCCATAGTTAACTTGTTATAACAAGTTAACTAATAAGAAAATTATAGCAACTTGTTATAATAACTGTGCTGTATAAGTCATCAATCGAATAAATTTGGCGAGATCCCGTAAACAAGCACTTCTTCACTTAGATATTTCCGAACAAATACATCAGCAAATTCTCAATGGTCATTATTTGCCAGGAGGCAAGCTACCTAGCGAACGAGAATTAATTGCAGCATGGAAAGTCAGTCGTATTACGATCAGACGAGCGATCGCTAATTTAGTGCAACAAGGTTTAGTAACTACCCATCAAGGAAAGGGCGTATTCGTTACCGAACAGCGAAAAGTAGCTTACACCCTGTCTAATCCCTTAATTTTTTTAGAACATGACCTAAGGGAGCAAGGTATAAACTTATCATTACAAAATATCATCTTTGAATTAGTTACACCAGCAACGGAAGTGCAAAAAATCTTGCGATTGCCCGTCAACAATCCTACTGCATACTTACAGAAAAAGCTGTTGTTAACAGACAATGTGCCTGGAGGAGTTGACATTACTTACATCTTGCCCGAAATAGGTTTAGATTTGGCTACCGAGCTAAAACAAAACATGACTTTCCCTACCTTAGAAAGTAATAATTGGAGCATTAAGCATGTCGCTGCCATTATCGAATGTACTAATGCTAATCTCGAACTTAGTGAATATTTAAACGTGCCACTGGGACATCCTTTGTTAGTTTATCGACATACAGCTTATACAAATAATAACCGTCCAATAGTTCATGGAGAAACAATTTCTCGGGGCGATCGCTTTTGTTATTCAGTTGACCAATTTCGATAAACAGTTTATGGTTCTCTACCTAATACTAGAGCGATCGCCTTGTCTACCGTTAAAATCGAGCGCTAATTTTAGTCTTTATTCCGTACAATTTTCACAAATCAAGAAATTCAAGTCATTAGCATTCAAGCGATCGCTTTTTTTTGGCGTTTTGTAGCCACAAATACAAGTTTCCATCAGAGAAACAAGTCTTAACTCACATTGAGGACACTTATCTTCTACCTGCCACAAATCTGCTGCTGTAATCTGTTTTTCTAAACTAGATGCTAGCTTTTGCATATTGGCAGACAAGCTTTTGTTTAATTCTGCTGTAGTTAGCTCTATCTCCCCATTTTTCGCCATTTTTTGCAGTTTATGCCTAGTTTCTAATAAAACAAATAATGCGGTTTCATAGACAACATTTTGGTTATCCTTCTGTTTTGTACTCTGTTTTTTTACAGGCATATCTTTCGCTAACATGGTTGTGCCTCAAGGATATATTGCTAATAGTCGATCTTCCCAAGCATTAGAAAAGGTTTGCTTTGGGATAAGCCTGCGGTAGAACTGGGTCGCGCCAAAGACTCTAATTGTCAATATCTCACAAAAAGCCGTCAAATGATGCTCGTGCCGAACAAAGTATCAAATGCTACTCGTTCCCTCGGTTGTTCGATCCTGAAATACTTCGCTCTCTAGAAAATCGTCTAAACTGTCTATCGAGATCGCTTGTTGCAATAATTGATTGAGCAGATCGAGTTCCTGTATAGATTGGAGACGAGCGATCGCCGAACTAGGAATGTTTTCAAAACGATCTTTTAAAATCCAAATAATTAAAGTACGCTGTTTTTGAGTAGATAGCTGTAGTTTCTTTTCAACCTGGGTTAAATCTTGCTGTTGAATATTAATAATCTCGACAATTTGCTGCAAAAATCTGGCCAAGATGCCCAATTCATCAGAACGAGAAGCATAACTGTCAAAATCAGCCGCTGAAAACTGACTATTCTCCACTGCTGCAACAACTGTGGTAGTAACGGCATATAGTTCCTCTAAAGATTCGGTAGACTGTCGATGATTTTGTTCCAACGCATCCATCATCTGATTGTATCGGGTAGCGATATGTCCGTTCTCGGTAAAAGATTCTATAGGAACTCGTAAGCTCAAATCGTGGGTTCTAGCTTGAAGATCCATTACTTGAAACAATTCGTAGGTATCAGTTTTTGCATGATGTTCCGATACATTCAAACCCACTTCTTCTGCTTCGGGAGATACCCGCAAAACAAAAAAGGAATTAAGCAGTTTGAGCAATAGCCAAGCAACTCCAAATGCCCAAAGACAAACTACAGTAATGCCGATTAACTGTACCCATAGCTGACTGAGGCGACTTAAGCCCGTATTGATCGATTCTAATTGACCAAATAAAGCCACACAAAGCGTTCCCCAAATTCCTGCCCCGCCATGAATTGCCACCGCATCCACCGCATCATCAATACCCCATTGTTTTAAACTTTGAGAAACTAACTGCGCTACCACTGCACCTGTACCACCGATAATCACGGCTAAAGGGGTAGTCACTACATTACAACAGGCGGTGATTGACACCAAACCAGCAATTGAACCATTGATTAGGTCTTCAACCTCAATCCGAGAGTATCGCCACTGACTAGATATAATTGCCACCAGCATTCCCGCTACCCCAGCTAAGAGAGTATTAAGCATAATCCCAGGAACGCGATCGTTTAAAGCTAAAGTGCTGCCTCCATTAAAACCTAGCCAGCCTACCCAAAGAAGTAAAGCACCCAAAACAGCAAAAGGTAAATTTGTTCCTTGAATCTTATTGACGCTTCCAGAGAGATCGAACCTACCCTGGCGTGAACCAATTAAGCTCAAAGTTGCCAAGCTAACTAATGCCCCCACAGCATGAACCACCGTACTACCAGCAAAATCAATAAAGCCTAATTGTTTGAGCCATCCTCCATTATTCCAAGCCCAATGACCAAACAAAGGATAAATAAGACCTGAAACTAAAATAGCAATTATAATATAGGCACTAAACTTAAGACGTTCAGCAACAGCACCAGAAATAATTGTTGTGGCGGTACCACAAAACATGGCTTGATAAAGAAAAAAAGCGATCGCCGAACTATTGGCAGAAATCACTGAAGATGTCTCTACTTGAGTAGAAAGAAAAAAATTACTCGTACCAAACCATCCCCCTTGGGAAAGCCCAAACATGATGCCATAGCCCAATACCCAAAACAAAGCCACCGATATTCCAAAATCGGCAATATTTTTAACTGCTACATTAATACTGTTTTTAGCACGGGTTAAGCCTGACTCCAGGCACATAAACCCTGCTTGCATCAAAAACACTAAACCCGAACAAATTAAAATCCAAAGTTGATCGATCATTTCAATAAGAGATGCTCTTGGTTTTTCTGCGTTGATGTAGAGAATGATTTAATTGATAGTAGCGGGCAAATTTTGGGAGTTTTTCTTGATGTCCCAAAACAATTAGCGTATCTTGAGAATTTAAGACCAAAGATGAATGAGGATGAGTTACTAACTCTCCGCTACTGCGACGCAACCCTATCAAAATAAAAGCCCCCTTACCCCTAATTTCTAGTTCGCCAACGGTTTTACTTACTAAAAGAGAGCGATCGCCAAGAGCTAATTCTTCCATTTGCACCTCAATTTGACTCAATAAATCGTTGAGAGAATTTTGACGATCTTTCTGTTCGAGCAAATTGACACTTGTGGGGCGAGTAACTAGATTTGCCATTTGTATCCCACTAACTGTTGCAGGCAAAATAACATGATTAGCCCCCGCAAGACGTAGTTTTTTCTCGGTACTGGGTAATTCTCCTCTAGCAATAATTAACAAATTAGGATTTAATTCACGGGCAGTAAGAGTAATAAAAACATTGGTAGCATCATCAGGTAATACAGTTGCTAAAACCTGGGCTTGTTGGATACCAACAGATTCGAGAATACTTTCGTCTGTTGCATCTCCTTCCCTGACTAAATATCCTCGATCTTCAGCTAAGGCGATTCTCTTTTGATCGTTATCTATAATCAAAAATGTTTGGGATGCTTCTGCTAGTTGATTTGCCATTACTTGAGCAATTCTGCCAAAGCCACATATAATTACGTGATTTTCTAAATTGGCGATTGTATTCCGTTTTCGTTGAGCATCAAAAGCACGGGTGAATTCTCCTTCTGCAACCATCTGTACAAAACCTCCTACAATGTATAACGCCGATGAAGTACCAGCCAGAATTACGAAGATTGTAAAAATTTTCTCTGGCGCACTTTCTAATGGTTTAACTTCTCCGTAGCCCACGCCAAAAATGGTAATTACCACCATGTAGACAGCTTCTAGAGTTGTCCAGCCAAAATATATATAGCCGATAACTGCAATAACAATTGTCAGGATAAAAAATGCAGTTGCGATCGCAACTTTAATAAATGAATTTTGCATTTTGTCAGTTCATTCCTTACAAAAGCAAAGTTATTGTTGATACATGCTATCTAATCTCAGTATTGGAGTGAACTTTGTGTTTAAATATACGATCTTCCAGATTGTGCAAAAGAAGGTACTCTAGGGATTTTCTCAGATCGAGAATTAATAATCAGCATTTAAGATCTTCGGCAATCTAGACTAAATTGTTCATTCAACACATTTTGCAATAGCTTTTTGGGCAATTAATTAAGTAATAACTAAATCGTGTTAGCCAAACATCGATCAGTTTGTAATTAGTCAGAGGTGTATGAGTGTATTTGACACCAAAAGAAATGGAACGGTTAACGATCTTTACTGCGGCGGAAATTGCTCGTCGTCGTAAAGCAAAAGGTATTAAATTAAACGTTCCTGAAGCGATCGCCTATATTACCGATGTCATGGTAGAAGGGGCAAGGGAAGATAAAACCGTAGCTCAATTGATGAGTGAGGGAGCAGCATTACTAACAACGGATGATGTTCTACCAGGAGTTGCCGAATTGATTCCTTTGATTCAGGTGGAAGCGCATTTTCTTGATGGGACAAAGTTGATTAGTATCCATAATCCAATTAAATCCCTTTAGTTTGAGTAGCCAGTAGGGGCGAATGGCGTTCGCCCCCTACGAGTAGCGAGTAGGTAGGGGTCGGTTCGCGAACCGCCCGTACGAGTAGTAAGTAGTAAGTAGCGAGTATGATTCCAGGTCAGATATTTTTTGCAGAAGAAGAGATCGAGATCAATGCAGGTAAAGAGAAAAAAACAATTGCTGTCGATAATACAGGCGATCGCCCGATCCAAGTAGGCTCTCATTTTCACTTCTTTGAAGTTAATCGAGCTTTGCTATTCGATCGCGCTGCTGCATTTAGTTTTCGTTTGGATATTCCTTCTGGTACTTCTGTACGCTTTGAGCCTGGGGATAGTAAAAATGTTGAACTCGTAGCAATTGGCGGAAATAGAAGAGTTCGGGGATTAAATAATTTAACTGATGGTGCATTAGATGATTTGGAAACTAAAGCAAATGCGATCAACAAAGCACAAGAGTTAGGTTACACATCTGAAAAAACTTGCTAGTAAAACTAATGATTAATGATTAACGATTAACCAAAACATGAGAATTAACCGCGAACGTTACGGAGAATTATTCGGCGCAACCAAAGGCGATCGCATTCGCTTGGGAGATACTTCCATCATCATTGAGATTGAGGAGGATACAGGGGTTTATGGTGATGAATGTGTTTTTGGTGGTGGTAAAACTCTACGGGATGGTTTGGGTTTAGCACCAGGAGTAACAGCCGCTGATGGGGCATTGGATTTGGTTTTAACCAATGTCATTGTTATGGATGCAGTGCTAGGAATTGTTAAAACCGATCTGGGGATCAAAGATGGCAAGATTGTCGGTATTGGCAAAGCTGGCAACCCAGATATTATGGACGGTGTGACACCTAACTTAATTATTAGTGCCAATACAGATGTGCGATCGGCCGAAGGCTTGATTGCTACGCCAGGCGGGATTGATGGTCACGTTCACTTTGATAGTGCAGGACTGTGCGCCGAAGCTCTTTCAAGCGGCATCACTACTATGATTGGTGGTGGTTTAGGACCTGTCACTGTGGGTATTTGTTCGGGTGGGGCGCGAAATTTAGGAATTATGCTCCAAGCTACCGAAGGTTTTCCGATAAATTTTGGCTTTCTAGGGAAAGGTAGCTCTAGTTTACCTGCAAGCTTAATCGAACAAATCGAAGGAGGAGCGATTGGCTTAAAGATTCACGAAGATTGGGGAGCAATGCCCGCTACTATCGATACTTGTCTACAAGTAGCAGATGAATATGACTTTCAGGTACAGCTACACACCGACACTCTCAATGAATCTGGTTATGTCGAAGATACCCTGGCTGCGATCGCAGGTCGCACTATCCATATGTATCATACTGAAGGGGCTGGGGGTGGTCACGCACCAGATATCATTAAAGTAGCTTCCTATCCTCACTGTTTGCCCTCTTCGACTAATCCGACTAATCCCTATACAGTAAATACCTTTGACGAACACCTAGATATGGTGATGGTCTGTCACCATCTCAATCCTAGAGTCCCTGAAGATATTGCTTTTGCCGACTCTCGGATTCGTGCAGAAACTATTGCAGCCGAAGATATCTTGCACGATCTGGGCGCAATTTCGATGATGGGTTCAGATAGTCAAGGGATGGGGCGTATTGCTGAAACCATATGCCGTACTTGGCAACTGGCTTCTAAAATGAAAGATCAACGCGGGATCTTGCCAGAAGATAGCGATCGCCACGATAATCAAAGAGCTTTACGTTATTTAGCTAAATATACAATTAATCCTGCTCGCACCTATGGCATCGATCAGTATGTTGGTTCTCTCGAACCAGGCAAAATTGCTGATATAGTGCTGTGGCAACCTGGATTCTTCGGTATTAAGCCAGAATTAATTATCAAGGGCGGTTTTATTGCTTGGTCACCCATGGGAGAGTCTAATGCATCTTTAATGACCTGCCAACCAATTATCTATCGTCCTCAGTGGAGTAGTTTTGGCATTGCACCCCAAGCTACCTCTTTTAGCTTTATGACTCAAGCTGCCATTGATCGAGGTGTACCAGAAAAATTAGGAGTGAGAAAACCTGCTTTACCCGTAAGTGGTACTCGCACCTTATCTAAACTCGATCTTACCTACAATAATGTTTGTCCTCATATCGAAGTGAATCCCGATACTTTTCAGGTAAAAGTTGATGGCGAGTTAGCAATCTGCGAACCAGTCGATCGTGTTCCTTTAGGAAGACTCTATATGTTCCGTTAAAGCATCGATCATATAACTGTTATTGACTTTCTTCTAACCAAATAGAATCATTTTGATAAATAGTACCTCCTGTGATAACTGACAATCTGATCCCTGCAATAACATCGTTATACTGAGCAGCCGTTTTCAAAATAGTTAAATCTTGCGGTAATCCTTCCTGTGCTAATGTAGTCACGACACATCGAGGACAAGCAGTATCAATTTTTAGCCTGACAGAATTGCCAATGCTAAGAACATGACCAACCCAATCATTTTCCACAAAATCAGCTTGAGCTGATTGAGTATCAATTAGTAAGTTAGGACGAAAGCGTCTAGAAGCAAATTCACCATCAGGATAAAGCTCTTGTAAGCGATCTAAAGTGGCAGTAGTGATCCCATGAATCGGGCATGAATCAAAAAAAGTCCCTGGAGGCATAAATAATTGAGTTACAGTATCCTGATGAGCAGTGCCTTCAACATCAGGCCAATATTGATCGAGGCTGGGAGTTTCAGGAACAGTAGCCAAAATTTTTACTTCTCGATCAATCCAGTTTGATAGCAGGGTATTAATATTATCTTGTTCGCTGTCAACAGTAACGCCGTTGGGTAGAGAAATATGTACGGCAGGGGTAGGCTGACCGATTTCTGGCGATCGCGCTAAGGTCCCATGACAGTTGAGGAGAGATGACCATTTTCGGGGGTTTTTGGCACTAGCAATGCGCTCGGTTTCTACATCCCAAAGAGCATAAGTGCGATCGCCCAACAAGCCTTTGGTGACGATTTTAGATGCGCCCAACTCTTCCCCCTGCATAGATTTAACTGGATAACGCCATAAACTTGCCAGATTTCCTACCAATGTACGTTTCATAAAATATATCTCGCTCAATTACATTCTTTAGCGATAATTGAGCTTAACTTTACCATGAGGTTTTAATTATAAGAGTAGTAAGTCTTACAAAGCGATCGCAACAATCAATAATCTTAAACCAGATATACTTTAGTATTTTGATCACACTAAATGATCGCAGTTTATCAACTGAATTAGTAGAATAGCTTGTATATAGATTTTAATTAGAGCAGATTAATCATGACTGACAATCAAGACAACAAACTAGTTCCTATAAGTACAGAAACAAACGACTTAGTGGAGAAAGAAATGATTGGACAGGACGAACAGATCAAAGCAGAAACAAAAGCTTTAGTAGAAGCGATTAAAAAGCGATCGCAAGCAGAAATTGAAAACGCCCAAACCTTAACTCAAGATGCTTATTTGAATGCTATTCGTAGTGCCAGGGAAACACTAGAGCAAAACCAATTGCTTGACCCCAAAAGAATTGAGCATTCAGTTACTATGATTCAGAGAGATGTCGAGTCAAATTGGCAAAAAACCGTGGATGAAATTGCCAATTTAGGAGATCGCCTGCAAGAAGCAGCCCAAACAGCTTGGGATATTTTGCTAGGTCAAGATGATTCTAGAACGAAATAGTCAGCTTATTCGTCCTTAGAGATTGGCACTTCACAGGCTTGTGCTTAACGAGGACGGAGAGTTCCGCCCATTTGGTTAAACTTTCAAAACCTCTCACTTTGCTATATGTAGTATTAACAGCAAGTTATCATGCTTTGGATATTAGCGGAATAGATTCTACTGACTCGTTACAACAGGTTAATTCTTGAGGCTGACAGCGTTTAATGTTAGCTTTGATGCCTTCAGCATTTTCGCTCTCTAAATCTTCAATAAAACCTGGTTGAGCCAACCTAGCTCCTTTATTAGTCAAGAAAGGACCAAAATAATATGTACAACTGGGTTTAACTGTTGTAATTTTTATCCAATGTTTTTGAGCAATACTTTTGAGCAATTGGCTAGGAAATATTTTCATGATTTATTATCGCAACATATATATAGGAAGACTACTGTGTTATCAAGTTAAATTTCTGTTCTTTTTGAGATCAAACTTGTTTTAAGAGCTAGTTTCATTTGCTGACCAACCTTTGCAGCCCAGAGTTCAAAGCTGAAATGATCGCTCTTGGGATTGAGCGAAGATAGATTATCATCTAAACGACATCGATCGACCTTAATTTTCTCAGTCATAATTTACCCTAAAAATTTGGCTTTAACAATTACATTGCCATGTTTAGAGCCTAGCAGAGACAGTTAGATTGTAATGTTCGTTATCGTTCACAAGCAGCAAATAAATTAGATAGAATGATCGGTAGTTTAGAGAATGATTGAGAGCGCATCTACATAATGTTTGTACCATTCCTGCGCTTTCTTCTAGTCACAATTTAAGGCTATTGCCACAATTGTGCTTGTCATGCTTTGATAACTACTAAATTAAACTATCTGATCGAGAGGTATACTTCTGACTTTGTGAAGTTGAAAGTAGCTAGTGCTGATTATCCTTTCAACTTCTTACGATAGTAATTTAGTCCAATAATACCCAAAATTGTAAAAATACCCGAATTTGGTGAAAGCTCAAACGGTACTGGTACGGCAGCCTCCGCAGGGCCTAAAACCTGACCCGAAAAACTACCACTACTCGAAGTAGCAGTATAGTCAATCATACCTGCGGGATTGCTCGAAGTTAGAGAGACAGCGTTTTCATACAATTGTGTACCGCTAACTGTACTAGAAGCCTGAAAGATAGCATCGGTATTTGTGAAACTTTTTGGTGAATAGGGGCTACCGCTACCCACACTTGTAGAAGTTACGCCACCAAGATTGTTCAAAGCAAGTGTATCAAAAATATTGAAACTGGCAAAGTTGTTGAGAGATTCACCATCATCGAGAGTGAGATTATAGTCAAAAACGCCATTACTAGCGTCGTAGCTATTCAACTCGAAAGTCAAAGCATCAACCGAAGTTGCAAACAAGATAGTTCCAGCGATCGCATTAGCTAGAATCAGTAGTTGATATTTCATAATTGTTAATAATTAAGTAATTAATAGTTGAATTAGTCGATCAAAAGTGGCAAAAACAAACGTTGTGGCTTAGACCACACTAGTAAAATCATCGACCGTCAAATCGTCAGCGTTAACGTTAATTAAAGAAGCTAGTAGATCCGAACCAGAGTTAGCGTAAATTTCGGCGATCGCGCTATTTTCAGAGCTTTGAGTAATGGTCAGTTCGTCAAAAGCAGAATTAAGATTATCGCCAGCAAAACTAGAGAGTTCTAGACCTAACTTGTCGCTACCGTCTTGATAGCCAAAGATCACATTGTTGGTATCACCACTAGATAGAACGAACACATTATTTCCTGCCGTATCGTTGAGTAAGTCGCTATCAGCACCACCATTAAGCAGGTCATTGCCTTCCCCACCTAATAGGGTGTCATTACCAGTACCGCCATTGAGAGTATCCAAACCTGCTTGACCCAAGAGATAATCGTTACCCGCGCCGCCTTCTATGTTGTCATTGTCGATACCGCCTAAGAGATAATCATCATTGTCGTTGCCAGCAATGATGTCGTTGCCGCCATCACCATAAAGCCAATCATCGCCATCATCTCCACTGAGGTTATCATCGCCGTCAGTACCGCGAATCGTGTCTTGTCCCGTACCGCCATTGAGGGTATCATCACTGTTAGTTCCTACTATATTTTGAGGATCGTCAACTATTATTTTTTCTTCCTCAGTAGGTAAAACAGGTAATCCTGCTAAAGACTCGTATGGAGCCTCTTGTGCCAGAACTTGATCTGCCTGAGTTAGTAACGTATCGACATCTTCCAAAGAAATTGCGCCGCTAGCCAATTGACGTTGAATATATCCCAACTGTCCGTGAATGAACTGTTTGACTGCAGCAACATCTTCTACTGTAGTTTCTACCGATTTAGCATTAGTAAACGCCTCATCCAATTCTTGGCTACCAAAAGCAATGATTTGAGTAAAGGAATTATAAGTTTGATCGCTCTCTACGGTTATTTTCGTTTCTAAAGTCTCCAAAATTGTCTCTAAATCGGATTGACTACTTAGATCAACTTCCTTACCTGGTTTGACTAAACCTTTAGCAATTTCTTTTAATACCTGTTGTTCTAGAGTTTGATCGGTGTCCAAACTATTAGAATCTAGTTCTTCAACAAACTGCGTAACTTGAATAAACAGGCTTTGCAATTTATTATGAGCCTGATAGATTTCTACGCCGTCAGAATTTCCTTCAGCGATCGCTTTAAAGGGATCGAATTTGTCTAGATCGACATCGGGTAGACCGAGTGCTAGTTTGATTTGAGTTTCTGCATCCGCTTCTGTAGTTCCCTCCTCAATCAGATATTGTTTGAGAGTGGTAAGCGGTGTAATCATTTGATTACCGTAAGGAGCAACTAAGGGCGTTTCTACTGTCAAATTAGTAGATGTATCAATACCGTCGATACTGACAATTCTGCCTTCTTCAGCATCAATAACTCCATTATCATTGGTGTCAAAAAATAGTAGAGGAACATCGAGATTGTATTTACCCGCAGCATCGGTAACATCAGATGGTTCGCCTTCATCTAGTTCGCCGTTGAAGTTAGAATCAAAATAGACCGTTGCTCCCTCAACATAGTATTGCGATACCGTACCGCCACTACTGTTGAGTTCAAATTCAAACAGAGTCGTCGAAAATTCTTCACTCCAGACGGTTTTCATCACTTCAAAGAAACCGAGATCGACACCGACTTTAACTACCGCCTCTAAGAAAGCTTCTAACGAACCAGAAAGGGTAAACAAATCAAACAGACTGTCGGCATCGAGGATTTCAGAACCTCGGAGTTTACCATCGCTATCCCCCGTATATTCGCCACCGTCAACAATATCTAAAGCAGCAGTTCCTGTTAATCCACCTTTGACCTCTGCTTTAGCAATTACCGCGCTAGCAGACAAACCAGCAGCGATGGTTGCATCCATGGTTAATTCATCAATATCTTCTTCCGTATCGGGATCAAGATCGCTGAGATAGAAACCATCAAAGACTTTGTAAGAGTCTGCCAGTGTAAAATCAGTTGCTTCCCACTGGCTGAGTCCATTTGTATCATAACCAACTAGCAAATCGGCATAGATTGAGAAGCTACCTTCAAGTAAACCTTCGATCGCAGGAACTCCAGGAATGGGAAACTCTTGCTCGATACCAAACTCGATATCTAGTTCGGGAATATCGTAGGTAAATAAGTCAACATCTTGACCCAAGAATAGCTCGATCGCCGTTAGAGGTTCTTCTACTAGAGGAATACTAATTCCTAAGTCGTTCAGCTTCGTAAACAAGCCGCTAACTTTGGTTTTTAGCTCTTGTACCTTGCTAGAGTCATTGGCTGTAGAAGTTATGGCATCACTCTCAATATCAGAGTTGAGATTGCTCGTTCCGTTGTCAGCATTGTATTCATCGGCACTTTCTGATTCGTCACCACTAGCAGCGCCAAAACTTTGTAAAGTGTAACTACCAAAATCAACATTGAAAGTACTTTCAGGATCGGCAAGATCTCCCTCTATCGTATTTAGCGTATCTACGAGGTCGATAATACCCGAAACGGCATCAAAGAATTGAGCGTATTTAAGGCTGTTTTCTTGGCTACCAAAGGTTGTTGCTAAGATCGAGGCTACTTCAATTAAGGATGCTTCACCGTCACCGTTTTCATCAAAGTCACTAACCATACCCAAGGTGTCTAAGAGTTCAACTTCGGTTTGCAGCACGTCAATAATCGGTTCAAAAGGTTCGATCAGATCGTTGACATAGGTAATAACGGGACTAATGAGATCGGTAACAAAAGTACCGAAGTCTAAAGTGATGTCGTTGAAGGAAATATTGAAATCGCCGCTAACCAAATCTGCTGTAGCATTATCGGCAATAGTCGTCTTACTGGTACTATCTTTAGCCAGTCTGACATCAACCAATTTTGCTTCGTCGCTACCTTCTTCAATAATTACTTTCTCTTGCAGAATGACACTGGCATACTCTGTTTGATTGTCATTGTCTCCAGTGTAGAAACTTAGTTCCGTTCCTTGATTGAGATTGATTAATGAATTGTTGCCATTATCGTCATCGCGATCTTGAATTGTCAGGCTAATCGTACTATCAGAAGTCGTGCTTAAATTACTAACCGCACTGTTTACAACAACCTGTGCTTCATCTAGTTCTTCGGCATCTTCGCTGTTGGAGTAGTTGAATAGGGGTAAGTCGCTAGAAATATTAAGACCAAAGCTAGGGAATGCTGCATCACCTTCAACAGTTGTCGCCAGATCGAGATCGAGAGCGGCATCACCATTAAAACCGTATTCAATTGAGTCGAATAAATTATCGCTCTGGCGCAGACTATTTAACTCCGAAAGAGTTAACTGTGTTTGTTCTTCTTCAGTTTCACCAGCGGTATCTGCATCCTTCATCGTGGCAACAAACTCTAAATCGATCCCCGTTCCGTCGTTATCTCCATTATCTGGATCGATAGCGTTAATAATGTCTAGCTGTAAGAAGCCTAAATTACCCGTTGCCACAAAATCTTCGCTGAGTTCCATACCTGCACCGACACCGAAGCTAGTATCTTCGGTATTGATGTACAATCCATCCTCTTGATTGATCCCAAAAGCCAGTTCTAGAGCGTATTCAAAACCGAGATCGAGACTACCATCAGACTCAATCGCGATACCTAAAGCGGGTAAACCTAAATCGCCATCAAGCGCAATTGATTCGTCTACTGTACCTGTAATTCCTAAGCTGAATTCAATGTTGTCACTCGACAGGTTAGTAATAGCAAATTCAGGTGTGGCTAAGTCGCTGCTGAAATCAGATTCACCCAAAGCATGATTAAAAGAAGTATTAAACGCTTCGGATAAACTTTCGGCAGTTAGTTCGTCGGTAGCTTTGACTTGTTCAACTAGGTTATCGAGGAAATCTTTGAGGAAGGAGGGACTAACATCACTCAAACTACCGACAATGGGTAGAGTGACGTTATCAATCGAATCCTGTAAGGCGAGGAAACCTTCGCTAAAACTTTCGGCGGTTTGTTCTGGATCAAAGGTGCGATCGATGATGTTGATAGTTTGGGGGGCAATTTCGAGATCTGTATAGGTGCTATCAGAGTCATCGGTGATTGAGTATTCAATAGCGCTGGTGTGATAGTCTCCTGTCTCGACTACATTGTCATCGATTCCCTTAACATTGACGGTTTGTAGTTCGTACCAATTATCGGAAGTAAAGGTAAGCTCTTCGCTACCATTTTCTAGGTCAAGCTCGTCATAAGAGTAGGCTAAGATATCACCTGTTTTGACATTACTATTGGAATTTAGGGCGACTAATACTGCCTCATCATTAATAAAAGTGTCTGAAGCTACAGTTACAGTATTACTACCAATGTCGTAGGTTCCAGCTTTAAGAAGTAAGGAAGAAACACTGGCATCATTTGCTAATTTCAGATAAACATCTGTAGTTGAACTGTCATCAACAGAATCGACAATTAAATTCTGAGTTGTCGATACGCCAGATAGATCGATGGTGACATCTGTTTCGGGTTGACTGAGCAAAGACACATAAAATTCGGTAGTAGTGGTACCATCTTCATTGACTACCATCGGATCTTCAATCTCAACGATTCTAATCCCAGGCTTGTCGTTGTCTTGCACGATCGCACTAGCCGCAACAGCATCGCTCAGTTTGTATTCGTCTCCTGTATCTAGGAAAACGCTAACCGATTCACCTTCAATGGTAGTTAATGAATCAGGTGCAATCGCGGCACTATCATCCACATTGACTTCATCAAGTAAACTCACCGTAACGTCTGCTGCTGTTTGGGCAACCAAAGTTACATTGTTTTGAACGGTAAGAACGACACCGTCTGCAAAACTGAGTTCCGTTCCTGAGGGAATTGTAAACTCGTCGGTTTCACTATCGTTAATGATTAAGGATATAGTTTGAGAGACATCAGACTTATCGATCGCAAAATCGCTACTGCCTGCATATTTGAGATCGACACCCTCAGCAATAAAGTCATCGATGGGGAAAGCAATTAAAGGACTACGAGTTTCTCCAGGGGCGATGCGAACCGAACCCGTAATAGTGTTAGTTGCAACATCGTATTCACCAATAGGTTTGAGATCGTCAGTATTACCGTCTGTAGAATCTAGATCTACCGTGGCGTTGTTAGTATCAATGGTGTAGTTAACCACAATTCCCGTACCGTCAAAGCCGTCTGGTGCTGCATCATCGAGTTTAACTACAAAGTAGCCAGGTGAGCTAGCTTCTGCTGCTCCAGCGATCGCTTCAATGCTGGCAATCGGTAAATCGTTATCTTCGATTTTGACGACAACATCTTCTGGAGTAGTAAGTTCGCTATTGGTTGCGCTGTTGTAGTTGGCATCAGCTTCGCTAGCAATATCAAAAGTAATAAAGCTTTCGTGGTTGTATTCTACGTCAGAATCATCGACGGCAGTTACTTTAACGGTTTGCTCAACATCCCAGTTGGTTTCGTCAAAGGTAATAGTAGAAGATTCGCCTTCAAACTCATTCTCAAGTTGTAAATTATAGTCTTTGTCGCCATTGGCATCGACGGGACTCATGGTGACTTCTACTTCACCTTCGGGTTCGGAATCTAGCCCAACGGTAAAGAAGTTATTGCTATGACCTTCTTCTGTAGCGTATTCACTAGCAGTAACTGTAGCTCCTGCAAGATCGTCATCGGTGTTGGTGACAATAATATTTGAGGTAATACTTTCCTCAAATTGCGTGGTTTCCTCTGTGGTAACTGTATAACTGAGGAGTTCGACATTGATTTCCTCAGTTTCATTTGGCTCAATGTTTATAAAGCGATCGATTGTGCCGACAGCACCGTTACTAAAGGTCAATGTCGAACCAAAATCAACAGATTGTGCTTCAGTAATATTCATCGGTTTGATCGAGATCGTTCCTGTTGCACCATCGTAGGGTTCAACAACAATCACTTCAAAACTTACAGGATCTTCTTGATCGGTACCTTCGTTGTAGAATGTACCAGTTAAAGTTGCAGTAGTTTCAGCATCAATTTGAGAAGCACTTAGATCTAAATCGAGAGCCACAGGAGTAGCAACTGAGTTAGAAAGATCGGCATCTTGGTTGACTGTAAATACAGCACCGTTGCTAAAAGTTAGTTGAGTTCCCTTAGGTAGAGTCGTGCTGTTAATATTTAAATCATCGATCGCCAGATTAACGGATTTGGTTTGGCGATCGCTAATCTCAAAATCAGTTGCTACTTCTAGGGATACGACATCTTCTTGATAGACGATATCATCACTAACAACAGTCGTAATAATTTCATAGCTGGTATCGTCGTCTTGAATCTCTTCATCAACAGGGGTAATTGATACATCTTGGGGCTTATCCCAGTTATTGGGAGTAAAGACAAGTTTGACCGACTCTCCCATCTCTTCATTCTCATCCGACAGTAATCCTTCCTCGCTATTGCTGCTACCGAGATAAACTGCAACATCACCAGTAGGTTCGGTGTCGAGAACTACAGAGAAGCTATTAGTAGCAGTGCCAGCCTCTGACTCTGAAGTAGTAATAGTAGTTGTGCCATCAGTATCACCAGCAAAAGTAATTCCTGCTACTTCATCATCGACAATGGTGATGGTGTTGTTGGGGGAGGTTTTTCCAGCACCCGAAGTGTTAAAGCTGACATCCTCAACAGTAGATGTTTCTCCAGAGGAAATGCTGTCAACGCTATCTCCAGATAATTCGATAGCTACCGAAGTTCCTGTTGTCGAATTGTCGATCGCTGTTTCTGAAGTAACAGCGACAACCGCACCATTACTGAAGCTTAGTACTGTTCCCTCTTTGAGCGTTAGGCTACTGACATTTGCTTCATCTAATCTGAGGGTAATTGTTTGCTGCCCATTACTATCTTCTGTTAGATTGCCAACCGCTGCGATGTTAGCAGACTGGCGATAGCCTTCATCGGTAAAGTCAGTGGTTTCGTTCACCGCAATACTAGTCCCGTTAGAGAGGGTTCCTCTAACCTGTGCTGGAGTGCCGCTAAAGAGATCTACATCTTCAGTAATGGTCAATTCCGCTCCGTTACCAAACTTAAGTACGCTACCGCTAGCAATACCGAGTGCCTCGGTTTCGCTATCGTTAATTTGTAGACCTACAGTACCGTTAGCGTAGGCTTCAGTAACAACTAGAGTATAGGTTGGAGAGGGTTTGGCACTTAAAGCTACCTCAATAGTTTCATTTTCTTCGGCGATCGCATCATCGATGGTAGTAAGATCGACGGTTGCTGTTTGCTCTCCCTTGGGAATAGTGACTTCTTGATAAAAGAGGTTTTCGTAAAAGGCAATGTTTTGACTTGCAGCGTCGGCGTTAAATAAGTCGAGATCGTCATCGTGATTAATATCGACCAAAGCGGGATAATTAGAGTTGGTAACTACAACGCCATCTACAGGATTGTCACTACCAGTTCGTTCGACAAATATTGCTTCGTTACCACTACCAATATTTTCGTAATACTTAATACCATCGCGATCGCCAATAAAGACATCAAGATCGCCATCGCGATCGTAGTCGGTAAAATTGGGAACGGCATTTTCACCCACATCAAAACCAGCTAGGGGATTGCCATTGTCGTTTAAGGTTAGGCTAAAACCCAAGCTACTAGTAGTATCGGCTGCATATTCGTAATAGCTAATAGTGCCGTCAGCTTCGCCGACAAAAAGCTCCAAATCGGCATCGTTATCGATATCTACCAAAGTGGGAACGCCAGTTGATGAGATACTCAGACCAGTACTAACAGGATCGGCAAAGCTAATACTACTATCGCTGTCGTTGCTAATATTTTCTAGGTAGTAAGTGACTCCGCTACTGTCGGCAAACATCCCATCGGCATAGCCATCATCGTTAAAATCTCCAAAAGCGATCGCTCGTATATCAAGAGCATCAAAGGGATTGTCGCTAGCGGTATGTTCGACAAAACTTGCCAAACTAGAATCACCAGTGTTTTCTAAATATTTAGCGGATACAGTTTCCAAATTGTAACCACCGATAATCACAGCATCCAAATCACCATCGTTATTAAGATCGGCTAATTTAAAATCCCTAAGACTATCTCCAGAGTTGGGAGTTAAGCTAGTTTGCGACTCTGAAAGAGCATTGTTTTCATCAAGGCGATCGACAAAGCCACCGAGATCGACAAAATCTTCACCTGGTATAGCCGTACCGCCACTAACGGTATACCTAACCGTGAAATCATCTGTCGGTGCGGGTTCGCTAAGGTTAATTTGTAAGGTGTCGGCAGATGTGCCACCTTCCTCAGCGAGTTCGTCATCTACTACTTCTAGCGAGGCGATAATACTACTGTCATTGCTAAAGTCTACGACTTCTATAGTTTCTACATCATCATCGTAGTTGATGACTGGGATTAAATCGTTGGTGTTGCTGTAGTTGGAGCTATCTACCTCGATACTGTACTCGATATCGCCATCAACCTCACTATCGTCAAGCCCAGTCAGATTAACTTCTTGGTAACTATCCCAATTGTCGGCATTAAAATTTAACGTTACTGTTGGCGATCCTGCTTGAGTATCAGCATCGATCAATTCTCCTTCTTCGGCTGCAGTATCGGGAATACTTAAGGTAACGGTTACATCACTTGTAGGTTGGGTATTAAGGCGAATGGCAAAGCTGGTACTGTTGCCTTGCGCCGAGTCAGTCTCGTAAGTTGCCAACAGATTACCAACATAATCAAGAGAAGTAGCTACAGTCTCGGTAATAATTGGAACAGAAAAATTGCCGTTGCTGTATTCTGTTTGATTACTAGTCGTATTTACGGTTAACTCTAGAGAATCATTACTACTATCTAAAGTTAACGGTACTGACTGAGGTGTATCCCAGTTGTCGGTAGTTAAGGTAACTTCGCCGCTACTCGTACCATTAGCATCGGTAAGGGTAACGGTTACATCCTCTGTTGGTTCTTGTACCAGAGAAACGCCAAAACTAGCCGTAGCACCCGTATCGGTTTCGCCAAGCGATCGCAGTTCGAGAGTGACTAAAGATTCTATTTCGCTATCGTCAAGACTGCCAACGGTTTCTAACCGAGCAATTTCTAGATCTTCTGCATCATCATCAACTAAATTAATCGAATCTGTATGATTATTAAGAACGTAGTTATCCCCAGCCGACAAACTAACGGTGACGCTTTCAGTATTAGTTTCAACGATATCATTATCAATTTTGGCAACAGTAATACTACCAGACATTTCCCCTTCGGCAATGGTGACTACTCGCTGTGAAGTACTTCCATCATCAGTCGTTTCGGGATAAACATTAAAATTCGTACCTTCAACGGCACTATCAGTACTAGTAACCGTAAAGGGAATTTCCAAACCGCCTTCTGGTGCGGGAGTATCGAGAAAGATAGTAAACACCCCTGGTGCGGCTGTGCCTTCAATCACACTTTGATCAGCACTAAAGGTAACGGTAGGAGTAATTTCTAGTTCTGTGCCACCCTCAGTTACCTTGAGTCGAACCACCCCGTCATTTTCAATTGCTGAAATTGTTCTAGTCTCCCCTTCGTAGTCGCCGCCAGCAAAAGTTAGGGTCAGTTCTTCAACACTGGTTAGAGTAAATTCTTGGTAAGTATCCCAGTTCTCGGAGGTGAAAGTATAGTTGGTAGGAGTAAGATTTGTCGTATCATTGAAACCGACAGTAACGTCATCAGTCGGTTCGCTAGCCAGTTTAACTTTGAAAGTGTAATTTCCCTCAGCATTAGGAAGAATATAATTATCATCCTCGCTAAGATCGTCGCCAAACACATTAGCAATAATTGCATCTACTACATAATGATTTGTATCTTCGAGAGTAATTGCCGCAGACTGAGTAGTTTGGATACCGTAGGTAGCACCACTAATAGCAAAAGGATCGTAGGCTACGCTGTCGGTAAGAAGACTAGAAACAGGTATACTATCGTCAACAACGGTATTTGCGCTATTAATTAAACTTCCATCGTTACCATTGCCGCTTTGGTCGCTAGCAGTGTCATCATCAAAAGTATAGTAAGCAATTAATCCAGTTTCAGAACTAGCATCCAATCTGGTATCAAAATGACTCTGAATTTCATCCTCAGAGCGAGCTACATTCCAGATACGAACATCATCAATTTCTCCGTCAAAATAGCCCCCAGAAGAACTAGCTACCTCTCCACCGATTTTAGTAGTATCACTAGAATTTCCGTAACTAGAAACAGTACCGTCGATACTGCCAATCGAACTGCCATTAAGGTAAACTTCTACTCCATTATTACTGCCGACAGCAGCAACATGATACCACTCATTTGCTGTCAAATTGAGGTCGGTAAATGTTTCGCCGTTAGTTGCGCTAGTCCAGACTCTCAAATCGCCATTATTGTCGAGAAAAATTTCGACACTATCGTTTTGACCCCATAGATCGTATCTTTGAATACTGTTGGCGTTAAACCAGCCTTCGATAGTAAATTCCGTTAAGTTATTCAGCAGCGAACTACCCATATCTACATGAGAGGAATTGCTACTGTCTAACGATAAAACCTTATTGTTAGTAACTAGCGTGCCATCGTTACTATTGGTTGTAATGTCGGCGATCATCTTACCATTAACTGCATTTTGGTTAAAGTTATAGTAAGCAGCTAAGTTAGTTTCATCGCTATCTAAAGAAGCATATCGATACTCTTCAATTTCAGCGGCAGTTCTAGCAGTATCCCAAATACGGACTTCATCGATTTCGCCTGAAAAGAAATTTGATGCTTCTTTGTTATCGTAACGATTGGGCAAACCAATCTTGTATGTATCGCCGTTGTTGTCACTATTGTTGGCGGCATAGTTTGTAGTGCTTGTATTGGTGTCATCCTCACCATCTACATAAATCGTACCCGCACCAGAAGAGTTGCTATCGTAATCCCAAACTACAGCTACATGATGCCACTGACCATCATTAACGGCTGTATTACCTTTAATATAGTTATTACCAAAACCAACAAAAGAAACTTGTCCAGAGTCGTCTAGATAAAAAGCTTTTTCGCCACTATTCCAACTGCTGTCGCCATTGTTTTTAACGATAATGCTCTCCCTAGTGCCAGTAGTTTTGATCCAGGCTTCTAAGGTAAAATCGGCTTGGGCAAGCTCGACGAGTTCTGCATTGGTATCTACATAGTCATCAGTCCCATTGGGATCGAAAGCTTGATTAAAATCTGGCAGTATAGTCAGATTAATTGCTTCATTTTCTTCAGCTAGCGCATCGGGCAAAGCAGTTAGATAGATCCGAGCCGAATCTTCACCCTCTGGAATAAAGATAGAATCGGTTTGTGGTACACCATCAGTAGTGCTAACGTCGGTTTGGGAATTATAAAAATCTTCATCTTGCGTGGCGGTAGTGTCGCTATCAAGTTGGTAGTTAACCGTAATTCCTGGTTGGTTAGTTACTTCACTATTAAGCTCTAGATCGATATGACCGACAAAAGAAAAGGAAGAGTCAAAATTGTAGCCATCACCATTGATAAAAGTAGCGTTTTGAAGACCTTCGCCTAAATTTGGAATAGTATCTCCCGAAGTAGTTCCCTCATCGAAACTGTAGTAATGAATTAAATTAGCTTCGGTTCCTTCTAAAGCACTATAGAGATTATCCTGAATTTCTTCTTGAGTGCGAACTTCATGCCAGATTCGCACCTCATCCATTTCCCCAACAAAGTAATTGCCGTCATTATCTCTGCCAATATTTGCAGATACCGCACTTAAATTCTCGACTCCGGTAGCACTATCTACCAGTTCGCCATTTTTGTACAGTTTCATCTCGTCGCTACCGTCATAGGTAACGGCGACGTGATACCAAACGTCTTCTGCTAAAGCTTCACTATCTTGAACTGCTGTATATTGATCATTGTGTCCAGCAGAGAGTTTAAAGCCTTGTTCGGCAGAAACCCAGAAAGCATGGGTGTTCGCGCCACCACCACTGATGATGTGAATATCGTTACTTCCCGAACTGCGTTTGATCCAGGCTTCTTTAGTGTAGTCATCTGGCAGAACATTACCAAGTTCTATATAATCATCTACCCCATCAAAGGAAGCTGTATCACCGAAATCTACATGAGTTTCATAAATAGTAGGCGTGTAGTCTGTAATTCTGACTTGAGGTGGTGCCGATTCGACTATAGTGTGTTCAAAACTATTTGCGCCATCATCAAAAGTATAGTTATTAAAGGTGATGGTAAAACTTTCTAAGGGATCGTAAACATATTCATCATTAATTTCAATAACTATAGAGCTATTGCCGTCAGTAGGTGTAAAGGTATATTCACCAGATGCTTCACCTGTTAGAGTAGTTCCTTCACTATCTTTAACGGTATAGTCTATACCAACTTCTGCCAAATCGCTGGCAATGGTAAAAATTATTTCTGTGTTGAGCGCACTGCCAAGATCGTAGCTGAGACTATTGCCCTCCTTGATGTTTCTGCTGTTTTGCCACCAAGCAATTTGATTTGCACTTGATGAAGCACCTAAAATATCGTAGTCTCCATCGTTATCGAAGTCGTCTGTATAGACGTCGCGAACATTGGTCAAACTACCGACTGTATGTTCTGTCCAAGTAACACTACCATTGACTTCTGTATTTTCCCACCAGGTAATTTGATTTGTACCTACCGAAGCATCTAAAACATCCGTATCGCCATCATTGTCTAGATCTTCTGCGTAGACATCTGTAGCATAGTAATCAGCAACGATGTTTTCAGTCCAAACAGTACCATCACCATTGTTTTGCCACCAAACAATTTGACCAGTACTGTTATTTAGGCCTAAGACATCAGACTTGTTATCACCATCAATGTCTTTAACCTCCAAACCAAGGGTATTGTTCGTCGGACTAATTTCGATAGCTTGGGCAGCACTAAAGTCACCGTTGTTGTTTTCCCACCAGCTAACTGTATCCGAACTCCCCGATACAATATCTAGGTATTGATCGTCATTGATATATCCAACAGAAATATAGTTATATGTGGAAATGTCAGATCTTGATATAGTAGTGTAGCTCCAATCACTACTACCGTCATTAGGATTATCAAACAGGTAAAGGTTATTAGAATCACCTCCTAAAATATCCGTATCACCATCATTGTCGAAATCTTCTGCGTAGACATTTGCCAGTACATTATTGTCACTATTAACGCCTAATTCAAAAGTATTTTTTTTCCAACTATTACCTTCGCCCAGAACATTCGACCACCAAATTATTTCACTGTCAGAACCTGAAGCACTAACGATATCTGTATTGCCGTCTCCATCTATATCGCTGGCATAATTTTCAAATATTTCTTCGCTATTTTCAATGGAGGAATTTTCAGTCCAACTGTTACCGTCACCATTATCATTTTGCCACCAAGAAATTTTATCTTCACTGAATGACGTTCCTAAGACATCGCGATCGCCATCATTATCAAAATCTGCTGTATCAAAATCTGCAATGCCGTCAAAACTTTCAGTAATAATTTTTTTATTGAAATTAATATCTGCCATGATTATTTTTTAGTTTTAATTATTTGAATAAAAATTTCGGTTGATTCTCTTTCGATTAAATATAAATAAGAGATATTCAGATTTTTGGTAATAAAAATAAAGCAAAAAAGTTGTTCTGCAGAGCAATATTCCAGAACAAACTAATCATAAATACTTAAACTCAGTATCATGCTTTTATCTAGCAGTTAAATTACTTAAGTGATTTTGATTATTTAATCAAGTAGTTCTAAATCACAGCGGTTCACGGGACTTTTAGGTTAATCGATAAAATACTCTTGCCTTTAATTTTGGCTTCTATTTCTTGGAGTGTAAATAGGCAAATATTGATATATGTTGATATATGTTGATCTGTTTTTCTCAAATATATCAATAGAAATAATTTCTCAATTTTTTAGAAAGAGGTTTAGCTTTTCTTCAAGTTGCTCAATCGTAAATGGCTTGTGGAGATATTGATCACATCCTGCATCCATAATCCTGGTAATATCTCTAGGCAAAGTTAAACCTGTAAGGGCAATAATATAAATATGATTGGTTAGAGGATTACATCTAAGGGTTTCAATTAGCTCAACACCATTGACTTTAGGCATCACAATATCAAGCAATATTAAATCAGGTAGCTTATCCATTGCTGTATCTATACCAATTCTGCCATTGCTTGCTTTGAGGAATTGATAATTAGATAACTTGAGAATAGATGTTGCATAGAATAAATTATCTTCATTGTCTTCTACCACTAAAACCAAAGGTTCTTTGCGGATTATTCTTTGGGATTTCGCCAGAGACTTATTTACCATTACTCCTCTTACGTCAATCAAATAACAATTCTTGTTCGTAAAGTATTGTAACTAAAATATTAAGAAAAGTTAATAAAGCAATCTGCAATTGTTTTTTTAGTGTATATGTGGTAGGTGTAGCAATATTTTAGTAATTTTTGCGATCGAGAAATCGGAGTTTGGTAGGCATCAATTTACCATAAGACTGGAAAACTCTCTGTCTGAATCATGCCAGATCATCCCTTAGAGCAAAATAGTCATCCTCTGCAGAAATATAGCGAAGCGAAATTTAAGATTATTAATCCCTTTCTGGGGTTAAATAAAGCGATCGCTTTAATGAAACAAGATCGAATTAGTTATTTATTAATTGAATCGCAGCAAAAACTAACAGGAATTTTGACCGAATGGGATTTGATTGAACTTATTTTCTCGCTCAAAGATTTGAGTTTGGTGAACGTAGGGCAAGTAATGACTCAAAACCCGATCGTCTTAAACGTAGAGACTGATCTATCTTTAGCAGAGATCGCTAGTTTATTCGGGTACCATCATATCTGCCACCTACCCCTAGTAAATCAGGCGGGAAAAGGAGTTGGAGTGATTACTCCTAGTAGCATTTTAAGCTATATCAACGACCAAAAAGTATCTAACATCTCGGAATTTGAGGATGTAGGCGAGGGAGAAACCAATCAAAAAAAGCAGTTGGAGATAGCCCAACTGAAAAGTCAAAATCAAAAGCTTCAAGCCAAAAACCAACTCTTACAACAACAACAAAAAACACACGATCTTAATCGAGTTGAGAAGTGCGATCGCTTTGAAGATAGAGATGAATTATCACAACAATTAGCACAGGAGCATAAATTTCTCAAGACTATTTTAGAACAAATCCCTGGGGGAGTAATTATTGCCGAAGCTACTTCAGGAAAGTACCTTTTTACTAACGATCGCCTGGCAGAGATTTTTGGTCGTGAAATAACTAAGATCGATCACCTCGAAGACTATACTTATTTTGGTTTTCTTGAAGATGATGATAGTCCTAGTCCTTTAGAAAATTGTCCTCTAGTTAAAGCACTAAAAAATAATCCCGTTCGGGCTAAGGAAATGAGATCTCTTGGTAGAGATGAAGTTATCAGAACTCTCTTGGTTAACTCTGCCCCAATCTATAATTCTCAAGGCACAATTATTGCAGCGATCGCTACGTTTTACGATATTAGCGATCTTAAACAGGCACAATTGGCCAAAAAAGAAACAGCAAATAAATCTATTTTTCTAAAAGAAATTCACCATCGAATTAAAAATAATCTACAAGTTATCTCGGCACTATTAGATCTGCAATCGGAACAAGTAGAAGATCTCGCTGCCTATTCTTTACTCGAAAAGAGTCAAGCCCGAATTCAAACTATGGCTCTCATCTATGAAAAGCTCTATAGTTCGAGCAATATTGAGCACATCGACTTTGCTGATTATATTACCTCTCTAACTCAATATTTGTATGATTCTTTTATTGAAGACTACAAACAGATCGAACTAGTGTTAAATATAGAACCTATTCAACTAAGCATTGATTTGGCTACACCCTGTGGACTAATTATCAACGAACTGGTGACCAATTCATTGCAACATGGTTTTAAGGATCGCGATCGAGGTAGAATCCAAATTGATTTTTTTATAGATAAAAACGATTGGTATAATTTGCAGATTGCAGATAATGGTTCGGGAATAAATCCCCAAATAAATATTAAAAACAACCCTGAGTTTTTGGGCATAAATATGGTCGAATCTTTGGTTACCGAACAGCTTAAAGGAACTTGGAAAAGTTTTTATAGAAATGGTTGTGCGATTGAGATTACTTTTCCTGGTTATGTTGCCAATTGAGCCAATATAAAGCTGTTTAGTTGGCGGAGACTTTCGACTCCTGTTTTATATTTTCATACCAAGTCATTAAAGGAGAAGCAGTGATACCGTGAAACAGAATAGATAAAACTACTACCGTATAAACAATCCAAGTAATTTGTTCGGCAGTATCGCCTTTGACTCCTTTACCCAAGGAATAAGTTAAATAGTAAATTGAACCTAAACCTTTGATACCAAACCAACCCATCAGACTACTTGTAGTTTTATGGATGCCTCCTCCCAACATACTTAGCCACACTCCTAAGGGACGAATAACTAAAAATAGTAAGCCTGCTACGAGTAACGATTGTCCTACATATTTAAGCATTGGCTCAATTAGTAAAACAGTACCTAATATGACGATTACTGTTACTTCTAATAACTTTTCAATTTGTTCGGTAAATTCAAGCTGTGCTATCCGTTTTTCTTGCTGCGTAAAATAGCTCTGCTGAACCACCAAACCTGATACGAACACCGCTAGAAAACCATAACCATTAACAAGCTCAGTCAGGGAATAAGTTAACAAAATAATACCGAGAGCCACAAAATTTTCCATTAATTCATCAGCAGGGTGACGCTTCTGTATAGTTCGATCAATCCAGATTATGGTTTTTGCTACCAAAATACCCATAACGATACCCGATGCGATTGCCCAAAGTACATCTATTCCTACCCACTTTGCCAACCAGTTATCCCAGGTAGAATCTTTAAAAGCATAGATGCCGAAATAAACTAGAGGAAATGCTAGTGAATCATTTAACCCTCCTTCAGAAGTTAAGGCAAAACGTAATTCATCTTTGTCTTTTACATGATCGAGCTGCACTTCAGAAGCCAACACGGGGTCTGTAGGAGCGAGGATTGCCCCCAAGAGTACCGCAGCTCCCCAACCCATATCCAATACATAATGAGCGATCGCCGATAAAGATAATATAGAAATTGGCATCAAAATACCAATCAGTCGAATAGTAGACTGCCAAGCCCAAAGTTTGAGAGGACGGTTAATCTTGAGTCCGCAGCCAAATACAGAGACAATCACCACAAATTCGGTCAATCTTTCTAAAAACTCTGTATCTGGTCTAATTTTAATGAGTTCAAAACCGTAAGAACCGAGGAGAACACCAACAATGAGATAAATGATGGCATATGAAAGAGGTAAACGTTCGATCCAGCCCGAACCCAAGGTCACTGCCAACAACAGCAGCCCAATAATTAACAGGCTGATAATGTAGGTATTCATTATTGCTAATTTATTTTTATTAAAGTAGCCTCAACTTAGCGCGAGAGTGACACAGATTATATCTATTAATAGTTGCATCGTTTAAAATCCAAGTTCTGCACGCTAATAACTAATAACTACCGCAAAGCGGTGAAAATAGAATTTCAGCTATTTTTTTTGTGATGTTGATGAGGGTATAGTGACTGTTGTCGGAAAAGTCACTGTAAAAGTAGAGCCTTGAGCTAACTCCGATACTAGCCCGATTTTTCCCTGGAGAAGCTTGACTAACTTATCAACAATGGCTAACCCTAAACCAGTACTATTTATAGAAGCACTATTTTTGGCGGTAGCTCGAAAGTAAGGTTCAAAAATTTGAGCTTGAGCTTCTAGACTAATACCAATCCCCGTATCGGCAACCGTAATTGACCACTGCTCGTCCTCATTAGCTTGACAAGATATAGTAATAGTCCCTGATTCTGTATAGCGGATGGCGTTGCTAACTAAATTAGTAATAATCTGCTGTAATCTCAAAGAATCAGACTGGACTTTTAGAGGGGCTGTTTGGCAATTTAAGATTATTTCTAATTCTTTTTGTTTGGCAGACGGCTCAAAAGCTTCTACAACTGTAGCGATCGCAGATTGCACATCAACTGATTTTAGATTTAGCTGCATCTTTCCTGCTTCATAGCGAGAAATTTCTAAAGTATCGTTGATTAAGCGCAATAGTTGTTTACCATTGCTAATTACCTTTTCAGTAAGCTGAAGATTGAGAGATGTATCTTGTCCCTGAGCTATTTTTTGCTGTTGCTGTAATAACAGAGTTGAAAAACCCATAATAGAGTTAAGAGGAGATTTTAGCTCGTGCGCCAAATGAGAAAGGTCTTCTTTTTGTGCTGCGACTAACCGTGTCAATTCTTGATTTGTCAATATTAATTGACCCTGTAATTGCTCAATTTCTTGTAATCTTGCTATAACAAAGCTATCTAGAGATAAAGAGATAACTCTATCTATGAGCGAATCAATTAGTTTAACTTTGTGTAATACTTCCTTGCTAGAAGTATCTATCAAATCTGGTTCTAAAACAGTAAGAATCACTTCGCGCAACAAACTGTATTCTTTCATAATCTCGGCAGCATCATAGCCTTGTTCGGCTCTAACAAATCCGTGTTCTAAACCATTGTTTTTTAGTTTTTGTGGATTGTCGTCAGTTGTAGATGAAGTTAGAAGAGTAGCAAGAGCCTCTAGAACCAAAGGAATACTGTTTTTTACTGATTTATATGCTAAACCTTTGGCACTTTCGATGTCTAAGTCTTGGCGAATACTGGCAATCCAGCTTTCAATGATGGTTTCCGACTTAGCCAGTAGCACTTTACCAATATCTTTGCTCACAATAATTACCATCTTGCTTGTAGAAAATAGATTAATCTTTCTGAGGTTAGATGTCAAAAAATCTATTTATATAAATTAAATTATAACTTTAGTTAATAATCAAATATTGAATAGTTAAGATTAATGATTTTTGTGACGCAACTAAAAAGAGCGTAATATTAACATTTGATAGTTGCAATATTACGCTCTTTCAAAATTTAGTTTTGCGATGACTAATCAGATATCAAAATAACATGCATCTGAGTTCTGCCACGAAAATTTTGTTCGTAGATTTCTGCTACATCAGAAAGCTGACTGGCAATTTTTTGCAGCTTCTCTTTTCCTAGATGAACAAACGCTTTTTCTCGCCCTCGAAATCTCATAGAAAATTTGACTCTATTACCATCAGACAAGAAACTTCGTGCATGTCTGAGTTTGGTTTTTAGATCGCCAACGTCTGTGCAGTATCTAACTTTTAGTTCTTTAACTACGTTATCTTTCTGGTTTTTCTTGGTTTCAGACTCTTTCTTTTGTAATTGATATTTATATTTACCATAATCAATTAGCTTACAAACTGGAGGAGATGCTTGAGGAGCAATTTCTACTAAATCTAGCTGCTTTTTCGTAGCGAATTCTAAAGCTTGCTCTAGAGATTGAATACCAACCTGTTCTCCATTGTCATCGATCAGTCTTACTTCTTGCGCTCGAATTTTTTGGTTGATTCTGTGTTTATCTTGTTTTTGTAGTGGTTTAACAAATCTGTTTCTTCTCGATCTTCTCAAAAGATGCTCCTTAACGTTAGTGCTATTTTTACTCTAGCTTATTATTAGTAATCTTGCAAAAAAACTAATATTTGAGAAAGACTATAAGTTCTTCAGATACCATCAATTTAAAAATATTAATGTTGGCAATGCCATCAGGAACAAAATCAACCGAAAAATCATCTGATCAAAACGACATTGCGCTCAATGCCGATTGAGACAGGCTTTCTAAGATTAACTGCATATCAATTTTTTACCAAACATACATACTGGTAAGTTAAGCAAAATATTATTCATTCGCTCAGAAAAATTATGTATAGTAAATTTTTATCCCTTAGTCTTGCAGCAGGTATTTTGATTCCCAATGTTGTTTTGGCAGAACAAGTAATTATTCAACAGGGAAATAGTAGCGCTACCGCGATCGGTAATAATAATTATGTAGGCAGTGGCGTTCATCAATCTTCAACTCAAAACCAGTCTGCTAACCCTAATGCCTATACAAACAAGCAAAAACAGGTAAGTATTCAACAAGGCTATAACAATGCTGCTGCGGTGGGTAACAATAACACTATCGTAGATAATATCGAGCAAGATAGTGTCCAAAACCAACAGGGTAAATATGGCGACGATGACAACCAGTTAGCAGTACAAAACGCTACCAATAATGCTACCGCGATCGGCAATAGTAATAGAATTATTAATAATGCTGGACAATATAGTCGTCAAAACAAGTGGAGTTATTAGATCGCTCTTCAACACTTTTTTACTCGACAAGAGCGATCGCTTTTATTCTAGATAAGTTTCAAAAATTCAAGATATTATTTTGAATAGAAGTGTCATACTTTAGACTCATACTTTAAACAAAGATGCAGGTATCACCCGAATCTCTTAGAGTTAATTTTGTTAAGGAAAGAGAAGCAGCATATCAGCGAATCTACAAGCGATCGCCAATACTATCAAGTCATGCTGTCGGCTGGGATTCTTTGGGCATTGCTTATGATTGGTATCCTGTTGAAAAAGTACCTAAAATTATTTCACCACAGCACGCTATTGGCATTTTTACTGATGTACCATCTCCAGCCATTACAGAAAGATATATAAATGGATATTTTAAAAGAGAAAAAATTATACGTGGTAGTTGTGTAATTATTCCAGCAAATATGAGCCAGTATGCAGAGTGGAATCGAGCAAGCGGCGCGATAACGATGTCTATCGATCCTACAGTTTTTGCTCAAACCATTCACGAAGTAGTCGATCCAGACTCCATCGAACTTTTACCTTCGTTTGCTACACCCGATCCTTTGATCTATGAAATAGGCATAGCCCTAAAATCTGCTTTAAGCAAACAGGGCGATACTAGTCGCCTTTATGCCGAAACGCTGGTTAATAGTTTAATTCTGCATTTACTAGAGTATTACTGTACTACTAGTACTAAAATAGGCGATCGCCTGACAGGACAACTATCTCAATCGAAACTGCAACAGGTGATTGACTATATCAATGCCTATCTCGATCGCGATTTAAGCTTAACTTTGTGAGCGGGAAATCCATATCTTCAAGCCAAAGGTCATGGGGCTAAGGTATGGATGAGAGCGAACTAGAGAGCGCAGTGGGTTTTAACCTTGCGGGTGAGCAGATACATACTCTTTTAC